>Ga0213872_10000448_pt1 | contig 33688 bp, 29 predicted proteins | sample VelepicomBERX_R2_FD_160071 | JGI IMG/M metagenome (GOLD analysis project Ga0213872, IMG submission 160071) | Rhizosphere microbial communities from Vellozia epidendroides in rupestrian grasslands, the National Park of Serra do Cipo, Brazil - RX_R2 | ecosystem: Host-associated > Plants > Roots >...
TTCAGCCGATACCGGACCCTTGTCTGCGGCATAGGCGAAGTAGGCCTTCACCACTTGGAAGTCGTAGTTGGCCGCCAGCATGGTGTTGCGCGAGGTATCGACCGAAGGCTTGCCCACCACGTCGGTGTTCTTGTTGTTGTACACCAGGCGCACGTTCAGCGGGCCGTTGGCGTAGTTCAGACCGAAGCCCATCTGGCGGCCGGCGCTGTTGCTGCCAGCTTGTTCGCCGAAGGCGTATTGGCCGTCAACCGAGAAACCGTCGAAGCTGATGGTGGAGTAGTTCACCGCGTTGCTGGTGCGGGTGTTGGCGCCCTTGGCAGCGAACAGGTTCTTGATGCTGCCAGCGTAGCCGGCGCCGAACGGGTCAGCCACCTGGCTCATGGCGTTGTACAGCGGGGTGTACTGGCGGCCCAGGGTCAGGGTGCCCAGGTCTTTCGACTTCAGGCCCACGAAGGCTTGACGGTTGAAGATGGTGTTGGCGCTGTCCAGCGAGCCATCGTCGATTTTGTAGCCGGTTTCCAGCTGGAAGATGGCGGCCAGGCCGTCACCCAGATCTTCCGTGCCCTTGAAGCCCAGACGCGACTGGCTGCCGATACCGCTGGTCAGCTTGGTCACGCTGCCGGCAACACCGCCGGTTTCGCGTACCAGGCCAGCGTCAACGATGCCGTAGATGGTGACGTTCGATTGTGCTTGGGCCGTAGCGGCGAAGCCGCCGATGATCAGTGCTGCCAGAGTAAGTTTTTTCACTTGATGTTCTCTACAAAAGTTAAAAAAGGGCGTAAGAATCTACGGGCGAAATCTTGCCCATCAAATACTTCAACAATGTGACATCAAAGGAAATGTTGTGGTCCAACAACGAAAAAAGCCGCTTCCCAATGGAAAACGGCTTTTTTTGCGTCCGGCAGTATGAGTTTATTTCATGCGGCAGCTGAGCAGGAAGTAGTGTTCCAGGCGCTCGATACGCACTTCGCGGCCGTGTGCGGCCAGGCGCTTGCGCAGGAAACTGTCCTTGGGATAGTTGCGCAGCACTTCGTAGCGCTCGCCATCGTCGGCCAGCAGGATCTGATAGGTGTTGCCTTCCGCATCGGTGCGGGCGATCGGGGTGGTGAAATTGTCCACGTAGCTGACGTCCAGCAGCACCAGCAGCACGTCCTTGCCCAGCTTGGCGCGGATCTGCTTGAGGTATTTGTCCTGGTCTTCGCGCTTGACGTGGGACCACCAGCCCGCCGCGAACACGGCGGTGTACTCGCCTTCCGCCTGCGGCAGGTCCATGGCGTCCATCACGCCGAAGCTGACGATATCCTCGTCCAGGCCGCGGGTTTCCGCCAGGGCGATCATTTCCGGCACGATGTCGGTGGCATACACCGATTCCGCCACGTCCGCGATCAGGTCGGTCCAGTAGCCGGTGCCGCAGGCCAGCTCCAGCACTTTGTGGCCTTCGAGCAGCTCGGCGATCATCTCCTGCAGGTCGTCGAGATCGTCAAAGGTCTCTTCTGCCGCATAGACCTGGTCGTAATTGTCGGCGTTGACGGCATAGAATTTGGTCAACTGATTGCTGATCATGGTGTTGCTCTTTCTTTTATAGTTCGTAGTGGTCGATCTCGCCGTTCATGGCCTGCTCGATCAACTTGCGGTTGAGCGTCGGGGCCAGCAGTTCGATAAACGTGTAGATATAGCTGCGCAGATAGGCGCCCTGCTTGACGGCGACGCGCGAAACATTCATGCCGAACAGGTGGCCGACCGGAATGGCGCGCAGGTTCTTGTCGCGCTCCTGGTCAAAAGCCATGCCCGCAATGATACCAATGCCCATGCCCAGCTCGACGTAAGTCTTGATGACGTCGGCGTCGATGGCTTCCAGCAGCACGTCCGGCTTCAGCCCGCGCAGAGTGAAGGCATGGTCGATCTTGCTGCGGCCGGCAAAGGCGCCATCGTACGTGATCAGCGGGAATCCGGCAATTTCTTCCAGGGTCACCGACTTCGAGCGCAGCAAGGCGTGGTCCTGCGGCACCACCACCACGTGCTCCCACTGGTAACACGGCAAGGTGATCAGGCCGGTAATCTCCGCGATCGACTCGGTGGCGATGGCCAGGTCAGCCTGGTCGCGCTGCACCATCTCGGCTATTTGCTGAGGATTGCCTTGCAACAAAGATAATCTTACCTTGGGGAATTTCTGCATGAAGGCCTGCACCACCTTCGGCAAGGTATAGCGCGCCTGCGTGTGGGTGGTGGCAATGGTGAAGCTGCCGCTGTCCTGGGCCGCGTATTCCTTGCCGATGCGCTTGAGGCTGTCGATCTCCTGCATGATCAGCTCGACCGACTGCAAGACCAGCCGGCCCGGCTCGGTCAGGCCACGGATACGCTTGCCGTGGCGGGTAAAGATGTCCACGCCCAGCTCTTCTTCCAGCTCGATGATGGCCTTGGATACGCCCGGCTGCGAGGTAAACAGGGCCTTGGCCGCATCGGTCAGGTTGTAGTTCTGGCGGACGGCTTCTCGTACAAATCGCAGTTGGTGGAGGTTCATGTTCTAAGAATGATAGGCGCGCGAGCTTATACCCAAACCGCATATAAGCAAATAAAGACTAAGTCGTATGGAATAAAGACGAAGTTTATTACTATTAGCGCTAGTTTGGGGCTGCCTGCAGGCATTGGCAGAAAAATTTCCCCGTCAGCGAACATTAGGATTGCAAATGTATCAATACGATCAGTTTGACCATCTCATCATCCGCGAGCGTATCGCCCAGTACCGCGACCAGGTGCGCCGCCGTCTGAGCGACGAGCTCACGGAAGCCGAATTCCTGCCGCTGCGCCTGCAAAACGGCCTGTATATGCAGCGCCACGCCTATATGCTGCGTATCGCCGTGCCTTACGGCCTGCTGGCATCCAAGCAGATGCGCATGTTCGCCCACATCGCCCGCAAGTATGACCGCGGCTATGGCCACTTCACCACCCGCCAGAACATCCAGTTCAACTGGGTCGAGCTGGAACAGACCCCGGACATCCTGACCGACCTGGCCTCGGTGGAGATGCACGCCATCCAGACCTCGGGCAACTGCATCCGTAACACCACCTCCGACCCATACGCCGGTGTGGCCGCCGACGAGATCATCGATCCGCGTCCGTTTGCCGAAATCCTGCGCCAGTGGTCGACCTTCCACCCAGAATTCATCGCCCTGCCGCGCAAGTTCAAGGTCGCCATCAACGGCGCCGAAGAAGACCGCGCCGCCATCGCCATCCACGACATCGGCCTGACCGTGATGCGCAACGAAGCGGGCGAAGTTGGCTTCAAGTTCATGGCGGGTGGCGGCATGGGCCGTACCCCGATCATCGGCAGCGTGATCCGCGACTTCCTGCCATGGCAGCATCTGCTGACCTACACCGAAGCCGTGATGCGCGTGTATAACCAGTACGGCCGCCGCGACAACAAGTACAAGGCCCGTATCAAGATCCTGCTGAAAGCCATCGGCCTGGAAGAATTCCAGCGCCAGGTGGAAGCGGAATGGACCGACCTGAAAGACGGTCCGGAAACCCTGACCGAAGAAGAACTGCAGCGTGTGACCGATTTCTTCCAGCCGCCACCTTACAAGGCGCTGGCGAATATCGACTACGTCGGCCAGCAGGACGGCAACAAAGCCTTTGCCAACTGGGTCAAGCGCAATGTGAAGCCGCACAAGAAGGCCGGCTACGCCGCCGTGGTGCTGTCGCTGAAGAAGACCGGCGTGCCGCCGGGCGACGCCACCGCCGAGCAGATGGACTTCATGGCCGATCTGGCCGACCGCTACAGCTTCGGCGAACTGCGCGTCACCCACGAACAGAACGTGGTGCTGGCCGACGTCGAGCAATCGGCGCTGTTCGCCCTGTGGCAGGAAGCCAAGGCCCATAGCCTGGCTACGCCGAACATCGGCCTGCTGACCGATATGATCTGCTGCCCTGGCGGTGACTTCTGCGCGCTGGCCAATGCCAAGTCGATCCCGATCGCCGCCGCCATCGCGGAGCGCTTCGATAACCTCGACTATCAGCACGACATCGGCGAGATCGAACTGAATATCTCCGGCTGCATCAACGCCTGCGGCCACCACCACGTCGGCAGCATCGGCGTGCTGGGCGTGGATAAAGACGGCAGCGAATGGTATCAAGTGTCGATCGGCGGCGCGCAAGGCAACAACGCCGCCATCGGCAAGATCATCGGCCCGTCCTTCTCGGCCCTGCAGATGCCGGAAGTGATCGACCGCCTGCTGAAAGTGTATCTGCGCGAGCGCTATGAGGACGAACCGTTTGCGCTGACCGCGCAACGCCTGGGCATCGCCCCGTTCAAGGAATTTGTATACGCCACGCCCATTGCCGATGCTGGCCGCCTGATTGGAGAAGACGAATATGCCTAAGATTATCAAAGGCCGCGAAATCATTGAAGACAGCTGGACCGTGCTGCGCGCACCGGCTGTCGCCGAAGGCGAGCCTGCGCCGAGCGCGGAAGCCATCGCCGCCCTGCCCGTCCCCGCTGGCAAAGTCATCGTACCGCTGGCCCTGTGGACCACGCATCACGAAGCACTGGCATCGCGTATCACCGCCGGTGAAATCGGCGTGTGGATCGCCAGCGACGAACGTCCGGAAGCCCTCAAGGGCCAGCTGGACAAGCTGCCGGTAGTGGCAGTGGACTTCCCCAAGTTCACCGACGGTCGTGGCTACTCGATCGCCTACAACCTGCGCGTACGCCTGGGCTATGCGGGTGAACTGCGCGCCATCGGCGACGTGCTGCGCGACCAGCTGTTCCAGATGCAGCGCGTCGGCTTCAACGCCTACGCCACTCGCCCGGACCGCAGCATTGAAGACGCACTGAAAGGCCTGTCCGACTTCTCGGAAACCTACCAGGCTTCGGTCGACCAGAAGCTGCCGCTGTATCGCCGCCAGATCCGCAACACTGGCGTCAACACCGGCGACGTCGGCTACGGTATCTGATCGGAGTGCACATGAGCGACAAACTTGCCGCGCTGGTGGCAGACACCAGCGCCACCCTGGCGCGCGTAGCGTCAGACTTCGGCCCCGCCGTTTTCGCTTCCAGTCTGGCGGCGGAAGACATGGTTCTGACCGATCTGATTTTGAAGTCCAAGCTGGCGATCAAGATCTTTTCGCTGGAAACCGGCCGCCTGCATCCTGAAACGCTGGCCATGCTGGACCGCGTAAAAGAACACTACGGCTACGAGATCGCAACCTACCGTCCGCAGCCGGAAGCAGTCGATGCCTACGTCGCGCAGAACGGCCTCAATGCTTTCTACGACAGCGTCGAGATGCGCAAGGAATGCTGCCGCATCCGCAAGGTCGAGCCGCTGGGCCGCGCCCTCAAGGGCAACAAGGCCTGGGTCACCGGCCAGCGCCGCTCGCAATCTGCAACCCGCGCCGAGCTGCATGTGCAGGAAAACGACGCTGCCCACGGCATGGAAAAATTTAATCCGCTGGCCGACTGGTCGGAGCAGGATGTGTGGGACTACATCCGCGCAAACGGCGTACCATATAACGCATTACACGATCAGGGTTATCCCTCGATCGGCTGCGCCCCCTGCACCCGCGCTATCGAGCCGGGCGAAGATGTCCGCGCCGGCCGCTGGTGGTGGGAGAACCCGGACTCCAAGGAGTGCGGCCTGCACATGGTCGACGGCAAACTGATTCGAATTAAATCTGTAGCTGCTTAAATAGATAGGCGAAATCCAATGAACGCTTTAGTTGAAAACCACGCGGCGAGCGTCAACTCGCGCCACCTCGACGCCCTGGAGTCGGAAGCCATCCATATCATGCGTGAAGTGGCTGCAGAGTGCAGCAACCCTGCCCTGCTGTTCTCGGGCGGTAAGGACTCCGTGGTCCTGCTGCGCATCGCCGAAAAGGCTTTCCGTCCTGGTAAATTCCCCTTCCCGCTGGTGCACATCGACACCGGCCATAACTTCCAGGAAGTGATCGACTTCCGCGACCGCCGCGCAGCGGAATTGGGCGAGCGCCTGATCGTCGGCTCGGTGGAAGACTCCATCAAGAAAGGCACTGTGCGCCTGCGTAATCCGCAGACCGATTCGCGCAATGCAGCGCAGGCAGTGACGCTGCTGGAGACCATCGCCGAACACGGCTTCGACGCCTGCATCGGCGGCGCCCGCCGCGACGAGGAGAAGGCCCGCGCCAAGGAGCGCATCTTCTCCTTCCGCGACGAATTCGGCCAGTGGGATCCGAAGGCACAGCGTCCGGAACTGTGGGATCTGTATAACACCCGCGTTCACCCAGGCGAGAACATGCGCGTGTTCCCGATCTCGAACTGGACCGAGCTGGATGTGTGGCAGTACATCGAACGCGAAAAACTGGCGCTGCCATCGATCTACTTCGCGCACCAGCGCCAGGTGATTCCGCGTAACGGCCTGCTGGTGCCGCTGACCGACCTGACCCCGGCACGCGAAGGCGAGACCGTCGAGACCCAGACCGTGCGCTTCCGCACCGTGGGCGACATCTCCTGCACCTGCCCTGTGTCCTCGGACGCAGCGACCGTGGACGCGATCATCGCCGAAACCGCAGTCACCCAGATCACCGAACGCGGCGCCACCCGGATGGACGACCAGACTTCCGAAGCCTCGATGGAAAAACGTAAGAAAGCAGGATACTTCTGATGAACGCCATGAATGAACAACTGAATGAGCGCGGCCTGCTGCGCTTCATTACCGCCGGTTCCGTCGACGACGGCAAGAGCACCCTGATCGGCCGCCTGCTGTTCGACAGCAAAGGCATCTTCGAAGACCAGCTGGCCGCCGTATCGCGCGCCAAGAACAAGCGCACCGTGGGCGACACCATCGACCTGTCGCTGCTGACCGACGGCCTGGAAGCGGAACGCGAGCAAGGCATCACCATCGACGTGGCATACCGCTACTTCGCCACGCCCAAGCGCAAGTTCATCATCGCCGACACGCCAGGCCACGAGCAGTACACCCGTAACATGGTGACCGGTGCTTCGACCGCCGATGCCGTGATCATCCTGATCGACGTCTCGAAAGTGAAGCTGCGCGAAGACGGCGGCGTGGACCTGCTGATCCAGACCAAGCGCCACTCCACCATCGCCCACCTGTTGCAGATCGAGCACGTGGTGGTGGCCGTGAACAAGATGGACCTGGTGAACTACGACCAGGACATCTACGACCGCATCGTCAAAGCCTACGGTGAATTCGCCGCCTCGCTGGGCCTGAAAGACATCACCCCGATCCCGCTGTCCGCCCTGACCGGCGACAACGTGGTGGAAGCCAGCGAGAAGATGGCCTGGTACAAGGGTCCGACCCTGATCGAACTGCTGGAATCGCTGTCGGTGTACGACGAAGCGCACCACGCGCCGTTCCGCTTCCCGGTCCAGCTGGTGGCGCGCCACAACGGCCACGAAGCCAACGACTTCCGCGGCTACATGGGCCGCATCGAAGCGGGCCAGGTTGCCGTGGGCGACAAGATCGTGGTACAGCCTTCCGGCCAGAGCGCCACCGTGAAAGATATCGTCACCCTGGAAGGTTCGCACCAGCGCGCCATCGCCGGCCAGTCTGTCACCGTGCTGCTGAACGAATACCTGGACATCTCGCGCGGCGACCTGCTGGCCAGCGCCGAGCAGCCAGCCACCCTGCTGAAGAATTTTACGGCGGACGTATGCTGGATGTCGGACGAGCCGCTCGACCAGCGCCGCAAGTACTGGATCAAGCACGGCACCAAACAGACTTCGGCCAAGATCAACGCCATCGAGTCTCTGCTGGACATCAACACCCAGCAGCGCCACGACGCGACTGGCCTGAAGCTGAACGATATCGCCCGCATCAAGCTGGCCGTTCAGCAGCCGCTGGCCGCCGACGCGTATACTGATAGCCGCGCCACCGGCGCCTTCATCCTGATCGATGAAGTGACCCATCAGACTGTCGCTGCGGGCATGATCCGCCTGGGCGAATAAAAGGAACGCAGATGCCATCATCTCTCGGAAAGGTCTACCTGATCGGCGCCGGCCCCGGCGCCCAGGATCTCATCACCCTGCGTGGCGCGCGCCTGCTGGCGCAAGCCGACGTGGTGCTGCATGACGCCCTGGTGACCGACGAGATGCTGGAACTGTGCCCGCAAGCCGAGAAGATCCTGGTCGGCAAACGCTGCGGCCAGCTCTCCACCGCGCAGCAGTTCATCAACAAGCAGATGATCGACTGCGCAAAAAAATACCCGCTGGTGGTGCGCCTGAAAGGCGGCGACCCGATGCTGTTCGGCCGCGCCGATGAAGAGCTGCGCGCGCTGGAAGAAGCCGGCATCGAAGTGGAAGTCGTCCCCGGCATCACCACGGCGCTGGCTGCAGCCGCCGCCACCAGGCAGCCGCTGACCAAGCGCGGCGTATCGCGCAGCGTCGCCTTCTTCACCTCGTCGACCGCGCCGGAACATTCGCAGCACGACGCCATCCCCGACACCGACACCCTGGTGCAGTACATGGGTGGCCGCGAAGCTATCGCCACTGCGGAGCGCCTGCTCAAGCAAGGCCGCCGCTCCGACACACCGGTGGTGGTGATCGAGAACTGCAGCCGTCCGGATCAGCGCATCCTGCGCCTGACCATCGCCTCGCTGGCGCAAGGCCTGGGCACTTCCCACGGTCCCGTGCTGGTGATGCTGGGCGACGCCATGAAACCCCGCTCGCACCAAGACCTGAGCGACACCGAAATCACCACGCTACTGCAAAAGCACAGCGCCTGAATGAAATCTGGTAAGCTGCCCGCGTTCCCAGCTTACCGGTGATTTCAGTGAAGATTTCGGCCCGTCTTACGCTCCTCCTGTCCCTGCTGCCTGCCGCTGCCCTGCCTGCGGCGGCTGCCATTCCCGTCTACGACTTCAAGATCGTCCACAGCTATCCGCACGACCCCACCGCTTTCACCGAAGGCCTGCTGTACCGCGACGGCTTCCTGTACGAGAGCACGGGCCTGAATGGCAAGTCCTCGATCCGCAAGGTGGCGCTGGAGACGGGCAAAGTCCTGCAGTCGAAAGACATCCCGCCGCAGTATTTCGGCGAAGGCCTGACCGCCTGGGGCAACACCCTGGTCAACCTGACCTGGCAGACCCAGACCGGCTTTGTCTTCGACCTCGCCACCTTCGAGCAGCGCAGCACCTTCGTCTATCCCGGTGAAGGCTGGGGTCTGACCAGCAGCAGCAAAGAACTTGTCATGAGCGACGGCACGCCGGTACTGCGCTTCCTCGACCCCAAGACCTTCCTCGAAGTGCGCCGCGTGCGCGTGACGGCGGACGGCATCGCGGTCGATCAGGTGAATGAACTGGAGTGGGTCGGCGACGAGATCTTCGCCAACCTGTGGCACACGAATACGATTGCCCGCATCGACCCGGCCACCGGCAAGATCACCGGCTGGATCGATCTGGCCAAGCTGTATCCTGCCGCCGGCAGCGGCCCCAATGGCGAGAACGTCATGAACGGTATCGCCTACGACGCCGAGAAAAAACGCCTGTTCGTAACCGGCAAGCTATGGCCCAAACTGTACGAAATCAAACTGGTGCCGCGCGGCGGCCATTAAAACGTATGACTAATTACCGTTCCCTCATCTGTGCCGCACTGCTGGCATTTGCCGGCGCGTCCCACGCGGAAGAATTCAACCTGGAAGCCGACGCCAACCGCGCCCTGAAGACCTTCGACGTTCCCGGCATGGCCGTCGCCATCGTCAAGGATGGCAAGGTCATTACCGCACGTGGCTTCGGCGTACGCAAGCTGGGCGACCCAACACCGGTTGACGGCAAAACCCTGTTTGAAGTGGCATCCAACTCCAAGGCCTTCACCGCCGCCGCGCTGGCGATGCTGGTCGACGAGGACAAGATCAGCTGGGACGATCCCGTCACCAAGCACCTGCCGGGCTTCCAGATGTTCGACTCCTACGTCACGGGACAGATGACGGTGCGCGACCTGCTGACGCATCGCAGCGGCCTTGGCCTGGGCGCGGGCGATCTGCTGTGGTGGCCCAGTACCGCCTTCAGCACTGATGAAATCATCGCCAAGCTACGCTACATTAAACCGGCCACCAGCTTCCGCAGCGCCTATGCCTACGACAATCTGCTGTACATCGTGGCGGGCAAGATCATCGCCGAGAAGACTGGCAAACCTTGGGGTGTGGCGATTCATGACCGCATCCTGGCGCCGCTGGGCATGAATGGAACCAAGACCAGCGTGCCGGATATGCTGGCCTCCGGCGACTACTCCGCGCCGCACAGCAAGATCAACGAGCGCGCAGCCGTGGTCAAACCGATGCCGGTGCCGAACGCTGTCGGTGCTGTCGGCATCGACACCAATGCGGAAGACATCGCACGCTGGATGAACATGCTGCTCAATGGCGGCCGCATGGAAAATGGCCAGCAATTGATCAGCGCTCAGCAGGCCAATGAACTGTGGGCGGAACAGACTCCGATCCGCATCAGCGAACCCCCGCCGGCACTGGCCGCCACCAAGCCAAACTTTGCCGCGTATGGCCTGGGCTTCAGCCTGCGCGACTACAAGGGTCACAAGATCGCCATGCACGGCGGCGCACTGCAAGGCTTCTACTCGACGGTGCTGATGGTGCCGGACCAGAAGCTGGGCATCGCCATCCTCACCAACGCGGAGAACCGGTCCGTCATGGCCTCGCTCTACTACCGCATTCTGGACCAATACCTGAACGCGCAGCCTAGCGACTGGATCTCGCTGTATGCCGCGCAGGAGGCAAGCGCCCATCAGGAGGAACTGGCGCGCCAGGGCAAGGAACACGGCGCTCGTGCAGCCAAATCTTCGCCTTCGCTGCCGCTGGCGTCCTACGACGGCGAATACGAAGATGCCTGGTACGGCAAGATCAGCATCCAGAACGAAGGCGGCAAGCATATCTTCCGCTTCCTGCGGACGCCGGATCTGACGGGCGAACTGGAACACTTCCAGCACGATACCTTTATCGTGCGCTGGCGCGAACGTAATCTCAACGCCGACGCCTATGTCAGCTTTGCGCTCAATCCGGATGGCAGTATCGAGCGCATGAAAATGGCGCCTGTCTCCTCCGAGACGGACTTCAGCTACGACTTCCGCGACCTGACGTTCACACCGGTCAAGCCGCCGAAATCCGCCGCCAAGGCGCCCTAAGTCTGCGCAAACAGCGCGCCGATCTGGTCGGCCACGGCGCGCACGGCAGGCGCGCGCCGCACGTCTTCATGCATGACGATCCATAGCTTGCGCCTGACCGGGCATGGATCGCTCTCCACCAGTTCGACCTCGCCCGCGCACCGGTGCGCGACGTAATGCGGCAGCGCAGCCACGCCGCATCCACCCGCAGCCGCCTGATACAGCACGCCCAGATCATTGGAGCGCAGCGCGTATGGGCGCCCCTTGCGGATCTTGTCCAGCCACTGCTGCTGCGGCGCTTGTTCCAGCGACTGGTCGTAGCCGAGGAAGGCCCACTGCTCCGGCGCGCGCTGCACCAGGTAATCGGCGCTGCCATACAAGCCGTAGGCCACCGTGCCCAGCGCCCGCACCGCCAGTCCCGGCGCCACCGGACGTTCGAAGCGCAGCGCGATATCCGCTTCGCGCCGGCGCAAGTCCATCTGGCGCGCCTCGCCGCGTAGCTCGATCTCGATGCCTGGCAGCCGCTCCAGCATCTCCTTCAGACGCGGCGCCAGCAGCCATGCCGCCAACGCGGGCGGCGCTGATACCCGCACCTTGCCGCCAACGTCCGCTTCGCCGCTGGCGGCGCGCAGCAGTGCGTGCATATCGTCTTCCACCCGCCGCGCCAGCGGCAGCAAGGCAGTACCGGCAGCCGTGAGCAGCCAGCCGCGCGGCAAACGGTCGAACAAACGCATCGCCATCGACGCTTCCAGCGCATCGATGCGGCGCGCCACGGTGCTGTGCTCCACTCCGGCCGCGCGCGCGGCGCCGGACAGCGTGCCCGTCTCGCTCAGGGCCAGGAAGAAGCGCAGGTCATCCCAGTTTGGTGTATTCATGTGTGCAATTATGCACAGAATCTGCGCAAGCTTAGGGAATTTCGCTCAGAAGCCAGGCTTGCTATCTTGATCCCTGTCGTCACCACACTGAGGAAAACACACCATGAACACCACCACCAAAGCCGCCGGCGCCGCCCTGTCGCTGGCCGCCGCGCTAAGCGCATCCGCCGTGCAGGCCAACCAGGCAGCATTCCCGCTGGCTGGCAGCTGGACACTGGTCGCCGCCGACCAGCTGCGTCCCGATGGCAGCCGCGTGCACGACTACGGCGCCGCACCGCAAGGCATGCTGCTGATCGACGCACAGGGCCGCTATTCGCTGCAGATCTATCAAGCGGAGCGGCCACGCTTTGCCTCGGGCGACAAGAAGAACGGCACCGCTGCTGAATACCAATCCGCCTCGCTGGGCGCCAGCAGCCATTTCGGCACCATGGCCATGGATACGGACGCGCGCACACTGACCTTCCATATCGAAGGCTCGGGCTTCAAGAATTGGGAAGGCAGCGCGCAACAGCGCCAGTTTGAACTGAAGGGGGATGAACTGAGCTACCAGGTGCCGCCACGGCCGGATGGCAGCATTCCGATCTCGGTCTGGCGCCGCCTGCGTTAGGCTAAAGCGCTGATGCAGTAGTCGCTGATGGCGTTCAGCACAGCGGCATTCTCGCCCGCTGCTTCGGCCACCCGGATCTCCACGCCGGGATGGTCCGTGCGCAGTTGATCGATCATCACGGGCAGGTCGCGCAGCACATGGCCGCCCTGCCCCAGGAATACCGGCACCACAGTCAGCTGCATAATACCGCCACGCACCAGCTCGGGCACCAGCTCGGTCAGGCGTGGCGTCATCATTTCAAGGAAGGCCAGCGCCACCTGCACATCCGGCTGGCGCGCCTGCACCAGATCACGCAGACGTTCAAACGGCGCGGCCCAGGCAGCGGACCGCGCGCCATGCGCAAACAGGATCAGGGCGCGCTGCGACATCAGTGCCGCTCCACCCACCACAAGGCGATCTGCGCCAGCAGCAGGTACAAGAGACTCGGCGCCAGCGCCGTCAGGAAGGCCGGCCAGGTGCTCAGCAAGCCCAGGTGCGAGAACAGCGTATTCACCAGCAGGAAGCTGATGCCGATCATCAGGCCGACGAAAATCTTCAGGCTCACGCCACCGCTGCGGGTGTGCAGGTAGCCGAACGGCAGCGCCATCGCCATCAGCACGAAGATCGCAAACGGATCGATCAGCTTCTTCCAGAAGGCGATCTTGAAACGCTCAGTCTCCTGCTTGTTTTCCTGCAGGTGGCGGGTGTACACCGCCAGTTCATTGGCCGACATGCGCTCCGGATCGGAACCGGCCACCGACAGAATCTTCGGCGTAATCTCCGACACCAGGTCGCGCGTATCGCTGTGGCGGGTGGTAACGGCGCTGGTGTCCTGCGCGAAGTTGTTGGCGACATTGGCTTCGCTGCCCGGCTTGTTCAGGCCCGAGTTGGTGAACAGATTTTCCGTCACGTCGGACAGGCGCCAGACATTATTGCCCTGGAAGGAAGCGCTCTTGGCGAGGATCAGGGAACGCAGGCGGAAGTTGGAATCGAATTCGTACAGCTTCACGTCCAGCAGCTGGCCGTCCGGACGCACTTCGCGTACGTTGAAGAAGCGCGAGCCGGTCACTGTACCCGTCATGCCGTCGCTCTTGACGATATCCTTGGTCCACAGGCCCGAACGGAACTCGGCCGAGATGGCCGCGCCGCGCGAACTGAGTTTGATCTTTTCCGCGATCGGGTTGGTGCGCGGCGTCACCAGCTCGCCGAAGATGAAGGTAATGATCACCAGTACCACGCCGATCTTGGCCAGCATCCAGGCCACCATCCCGGTCGTCATGCTGGACGCGCGCATGATGGTGAATTCCGAGGTCGCCGCAAACTGCGCCATGGTATAGACAGTGCCGACCAGCGCCGCAAACGGCATCACCTCATACACGTGGCCCGGCAGCGAAATCAGCACATACAGGAAGGCGTATTGAATAGCATAGCCGTTCTTGCCCACCGCCGGCAACTCGCCAGTCAGGTCCATGAAGGCCTGCAGCGCCAGCAAGGCCAGCAGCACAAAGGCCACCGCCTGGAAGATGGAGACAGCAAAATAGCGTTGCAGGATTTTCATTTGGCGTCGCCCTTCTTGCCCGTGCGCTTGAATGCAGCCATCAGGGCCAGCGGGTGATAACGGTGGTTCAGATTCAGGCGCCAGGCAAACAGGCCGAACACGCCCAGCGCAACGATCAGGTGCAGCGGCCACCACGAGACGGCAAACGCCATCTTGCCCTGCTTGACGCTGGCCTCGACCAGCTTCACCAGGTTGCTATAGCTGAAGAACACCAGCAGCGCGATGATCAGATTGGCCGAGCTGCCCGCGCGCGGATTGACGAAGCCCAGCGGGATCGCCAGCAGCACCAGCACCAGGCAGGTCAGCGGTGACGAGATACGCCACAAAATCTCGGCGCGCTTTTCATTGGTCTGTTCCTCGAACAGTTCAGCGGTGCTCATGGCGTCCACGTTATGCTCGGACTCCAGTTCCTGCGTCTGGCTGGTCACGCGCATGCTGTAGCTCTCGAACTCCATGGTCTGAAAGTCGGCCTGGCCCGGCGTGCCCTGATAGCGGCGGCCGTTCTTCAGCACCAGGAAGCGCTGGCCCTTGGCGCCTTCGCTGATCACGCCTTCCTTGGCGACGATGACGGCGGTGCCACGTTCATCGACAGTATTCACGAACACGTTCTGCACCACGGCGCTCTTGCCGGCCACGCCTTCCACGAAGAAGATGCGGTTGCTGGCGGCCGATTCGCGGAACTGGCCGGGCGAGACCTTCTGCAGGTCTTCGCGCTTTTCAAAGCGCTCCACGTATTCCGAGCTTTTCTGCTTGGCCCATGGGGTGGCGACAAAACTCAGGCCGCCGGTGATCAGCACCATCGGCAGGCCGAAGGTCAGCACGGGAGCGATCCAGCGGGTCAGACTCAGGCCGGAAGCGAACCACACCACCATCTCCGAATCGCGGTAAGTCCGCGTGACCACCATCAGCACTGAAATAAAGCTGGTGAGGATCAGGATAGTTGGCAGATAATTCAAGGCTGCGAACACGATCAGGGCCAGCACGTCGCTGGACGCGACCTTGCCGCCGGCGGCTTTGCCGAGGATGGTGATCAGGGTCCAGGTGACGGAGATACTGAACAGTACCGTGAAGGTAGCCCCTGCGGCACTGGCCATCTCGCGACGAAGGGCGCGTTGAAAGATCATCGAAAAGTTATAATTCGGTTGTTACGGAGCCGTCATACGGTTCCGGGTTAATACAAGAACGGAGAATCCAATGGACTTTAGCATAAAAGCATTCGACACAAAAAACACCATCACCTCGGCCAAAACCGGCATCGTCGCCGTCGCCGTATTCGAGAACAAGAAGCTCTCGCAAGCCGCCAAGGCGCTCGACAGTGCTGGTGAAATCACGGCTGCGCTCAAGTCCGGCGACATCACCGGCAAAGCCGGCACCACCCTGCTGCTGCGCGGCGTGAAAGGCGCGGCGGCCGAGCGCGTCCTGCTGATCGGCCTGGGCGAAGACGAAAGCGTCAGTGAAAAAGCCTTTACCTCCGGCGTGCACGCGGCCTTGAAGGCATTTGCCTCGGTCGGCGCGAGCGACGCCATTATCGCACTTCCGATGACTGAAGTGAAAGGACGCGACGTTAACTGGGCGATCCGCACCGTGGTGCAGGCCGGCCATGAAGCCGTGTTCCGCACCGATGGCCAAAAGAGCAAGAAAGACCCGGCCGCATCGGGCGTCAAGAAGATCGCCCTGGCCGTGACCAGCAACGCCGGCACCAAGCTGGCCCTGGCACAAGCCGTGGCCATCGCCAACGGCATGGACCTGACCAAGGAACTGGGCAACCTGTCCGCCAACGTCTGCACCCCGACCCACCTGGCCAATGTGGCCAAGAAGCTGGGCAAGGACTACAAGTTCGACGTCGAAGTCCTGGACCGCAAGCAGCTGGAAGCCCTGAAGATGAACAGCTTCCTGTCGGTGACCAACGGCAGCGAGCAGCCGCCGAAGTTCATCATCATCAAGCACATGGGCGGCAAGTCCAAGGAAGCCCCGGTGGTCCTGGTTGGCAAAGGCATCACCTTCGACACCGGCGGCATCTCGCTGAAAGCCGGTCCTGGCATGGATGAGATGAAGTACGACATGGGCGGCGCCGCTTCGGTGCTGGGCACCATGCGCGCCATCGGCGAAATGGGCCTGAAGCTGAACGTGATCGGCGTGATCGCCGCGTGCGAGAACATGCCTTCCGGCCGCGCCACCAAGCCGGGCGACATCGTCACCTCGATGAACGGCCTGACCATCGAGATCCTGAACACCGACGCCGAAGGCCGCCTGGTCCTGTGCGACGCGCTGGCCTACGCCGAGCGCTTCAACCCGGCCACCGTGGTCGATATCGCCACCCTGACCGGCGCCTGCATCGTGGCCCTGGGCCACCACAACAGCGGCCTGTTCACCCGTGACGACGAGACCCACAACAAGCTGGCGGAAGAGCTGCTGGCAGCGGGCAAGGCGGCCAGCGACACCGCATGGCGCCTGCCGATCGGCGAACAGTACAACGAGCAGCTGAAGTCCAACTTTGCGGATCTGGCCAATATCGGCTCGCCGGGCGGCGCGTCCTGCACCGCAGCGGCCTTCCTGGAGAACTTCACCCGCAAGTACACCTGGGCCCACCTGGACATCGCCGGCACCGCGTGGAAATCGGGCGCCGCCAAAGGCGCGACCGGCCGTCCGGTTCCGCTGCTGTCGAACTTCCTGATCGGCCGTGCCGGTTAATTAATCAGTAGACAGTCACACCCGGCGCAGGCGGCGGCAAGCTGTCGCGCTCCTGCGCCGGGCGCATCACCACCGTGAGGGTGGACGGATAATCGAATCCGGCGCCCGTATTGCGGTCCACGAAGTAGCCCGCCCCCGCCGTCAGCACCACGTTCCCCCACAAGCTGCTGGCGCCCGCCTTGGCCTCGACCTTCTCGTAAGCCCAGGCCTGATCATCCTTTCGGCAGTCGATCCGCAGCGGCCCGGAGCTGCGCCGTATCGTCACGCGCGCCGGCGTCACGACAAACCATTTGCCCACATCGTTGGACAGCACGCAGCCCACGTCGGCCAGCGGACGGTGGTCGAACACCGTCTCCACCAGCACATTCTGCTCGGTGGGTTCGGTCAAAGTGGCGCAGCCGCTCAGGGCGACGGCGCAGATCAGGGCATAACGGAACATGGAAGGCCTGCGACGGAATCTGGGTAATGATAGCCAGTGTAGCAAGCCGGAAGCCCGGTCCAAGCCCGCAACAGCGGGAGGAATGCCGGGCATTTCAGAGATACGCTCAGTCGATGGGGGTAAACCGCTGCACGGTCTTGCCGTCGACTTCAATCAGCTGGAAAAACACGTCCTTCGGCCGGATCCATACGGAACCGTTGGCGGCGCGATAGACGATCATCGGCGTCAGATCCGATTCCAGGGTAGCCTCACACACCAGCTCATAGAGGCCCCCTTTATAGTGCCGGTACCGCATCGCCAATCAGTTGTGATGCTTGCTCGACGCAGCGGACGGCAGCGGACGGTCCAGCACAGCCTTGACGTCAGCATTGGCCTGCTTCTGCTTCAGGGTCTGGATGACTTTCAGGATATCCTCCATGCCGCCGCCGCTCTGCAGTGCAGAGAAGGCGTCCAACACTTCGTTCAGAACCTGGGCGCGCACCGCAGCCTCGTCCGAACTGATTTCCGGAGCACGTTGCACCGCACGGGCGCTTTGCGCTTTTTCAGCCGCAGCAGCTTCCTTCTGCGCGGCGGACTTGCGGCCGGCAGGGGATTTGCCATGTTCCAGCGCCGCTTGCCAGATGACCCAGCGGCGTTGGGTTTCAAAGACCAGATATTCATCTGGCTTGTCTTCGCGCCGTCGCACGATGTGGCCATCGCGCTGCGCCCACGCTTCAAATGCAGATCGCATTTTGTTCCTTTACGAATGCTTTGCGCATCTCTCAATGGTTAAAACTACAAATATTTCCTAATAGTACCATTTATTAACCCGGCACAACACATAGTGTACGCGTTTTCTTACTATTTTGGTTGCCATACGGAAACAATAGTTTTGAACTCTTATTTGTGTAAGTATATTTCTCTTTTCGTCCGATGTTAACCAATTCTAGTACTATTTTGATAACAATGAAGCACTATTGGAAATTATTTTTACAATAAGCGTATTTTGCAACATTTTGGAGTTCAAGAAGCAACAGTATAAAGGGTTTTTACTATCAATCCGGTAACAAGGTTAAAAAAGCAAGATGATAGTGTGAATAAAGTTGCGGTAAGATGCGCCACCGAACCCCGCACGAAAGCATAACCATGAAAATCGCCACCTGGAATGTTAATTCCTTAAACGTCCGCCTGCCCCATGTTCTGAAGTGGCTGGAAGAAAATCCCATCGACGTCTTGTGCATTCAGGAAACGAAACTGACCGACGACAAGTTCCCCGCCGCTGCCATTGAGGCGGCCGGCTACCATGTCGCCTACACCGGCCAGAAGACCTACAACGGTGTGGCCATTCTGTCCAAATTGCCGCTCACCGATGTGGTCAAGAACAATCCCCGCTACGAAGACGTGCAGCAGCGCATCCTGGCCGCCACCATCGACGGCGTACGTGTGGTCTGCGCCTACGTGCCCAACGGCCAGAGCCTCGATTCGGACAAGTATGAATACAAGCTGGCCTGGCTGTCGGCTTTCCACGACTGGCTGAAGGATGAAGCAGCGGTCTATCCGCAGCTGGCGGTGCTGGGCGACTACAACATCGCGCCGGAAGACCGCGACGTGCACGATCCGGCCGCATGGGTGGGACAGGTGCTGGTATCGGACAAGGAACGCGCCGCATTGAACCGCCTGGTCGACCTGGGCCTGAAGGATTCCTTCCGCATGTTCGAGCAGGCCGACAAATCGTTCAGCTGGTGGGACTACCGCGCGCTGGGATTCCGCCTCAACAAGGGCCTGCGCATCGACCATATCCTGCTGTCGCCCGCGCTGGCGTCGCGCTGCAGCGCCTGCGTGATCGACCGCGTACCACGCAAGTGGGAACAGCCCTCCGATCACGCACCGGTGATCGCCACCATCGATTAAGGCTGTAGCGGCAGCAGCAGCCGGGCCTTTTCCTGAGGGACCGGCTGCGAGAACAGATAACCCTGGGCGTAGGTACAGCCGTTACGCTGCAACAGGCTGTACTGCCCTTCCGTCTCCACGCCCTCCGCCACCACCGACAGCTGCAGGCTGTCCGACAGCGCGATGATCGCCGCCACGATGGCGCGGTCTTCCGCACTCTCTTCCAGATCCTTGATAAAGGCGCGGTCGATCTTGATCTTCTTGACCGGGAAGCGCTTCAGATAAGCCAGGCTGGAATAGCCCGTGCCAAAATCGTCGATCGACAGGCGGATGCCCATGGCGTTGATCTGGCCCAGAATTTCCAGGGTCTGTTCGCCATGCTCCATCAGCGCCGTTTCGGTGATCTCGAATTCGATCAGCGCGGGATCGATGCCGGTTTCGTCCAGGATGGCGCGGATCGAATCGACCAGTCCCTTGTGCATGAACTGGCGCGGCGACAGGTTGACCGCCAGCGGCACAGGCGACAAGCCCTCGCTGCGCCACGCCATGATCTGCTGGCAGGCGGTGCGGATCACCCACTCGCCGATCGGCACGATCATGCCGTTTTCCTCGATGATGGGGATGAAGTGGTCCGGCAGTACCAGCTCGCCATTGGTGCGGCGCCAGCGCAGCAGCACTTCCATGGTGTTCAGGCGGCGCGTGCCGATATCCATGATGGGCTGGTAGTGCAGCTCGAACTGGTTCTGCGCCAGCGCGCTGCGCAGGCTGTTCTCCAGCTCGAAGTGACGCGCCGCCGCCAGATTCATGGTCTGGGTGAAGAACTGGTAGTTGTTACGGCCGCTGGCCTTGGCGTGATACATGGCGGCGTCGGCGTGGCGCATCAGCGTCTCGACGTCTTCGCCATCGTCCGGATAAATGCAGATGCCGATCGATGGCGTGATGTGCAGGTTGCGGCCTTCAAGCGGGAAGCTGGCCGACAGCGCCTCGATGATCTTTTCCGCCACGTGGCTGGACTCTTCGATATTGCGGATGCCCGGCACCAGCACCACGAATTCATCGCCGCCCAGGCGGGCCACGGTATCGCTGGCGCGCACGGCGCGGCACAGGCGGCTGGCGACTTCCTTCAGCAGCTGGTCGCCCGTCATGTGGCCCAGCGAATCGTTGATGGTCTTGAAGCGGTCCAGGTCGAGGAACATCACCGCCAGGCGGCGTTCGCTGCGCTGGGCCGCCAGCATGGCGCGGTCCAGGCGGTCAGCCAGCAGCGCACGATTCGGCAGGCCGGTCAGGCTGTCGTGGTAGGCCATGTGATGCACCCGCGCCTCGGCCTGGCGGCGCTCGACGATCTCGCCTTGCAGCAGCGCGTTGGCGCCGGCCAGTTCAGCGGTGCGTTCCAGCACCCGCACTTCCAGCTCGTCGCGCGCGCGGCTGACCGCTTCCGCCGCTTCGCGCCGCTGGGTGATATCGTCCACCAGCCATACCGAACGGCCAGTGGCCTGCTCCAGGTCGAATGGACGGCCCGACAGGCGCGCCCAGAACTTGCTGCCGTCCTTGCGCACCAGTTCATACTCGGACACGTTGACGCGACCGGCGTGGAAGTCGCGCGCGGTCTCCTTGCGCGCAATCTGCCAGCCTTCCAGCGAGGAGTAGAAGGCCTGCACGCTCAGGCCATTCATCTCGCCCGGGCCATAGCCAAAGATCTCTTCCATCTTGGCGTTGCAGCGCAGGTTCAGGCCATGCTCCACCACCGAGATGCCCAGCACGGCGCTGTCCAGAATCGCCTGGTTTTCCAGCAGTGCGTTGCGCAGCACTTCTTCCGCGCGCTTTTGCTCGGTGCGGTCTTCGATGATCCAGATGGTGCCCTGGGTCGGGTCGTCCGGATTGACCACGTAGCCGATCAGCTGGGCCCACAGGTAGCCGCCGTCCTTGCGGCTCATCGCCACTTCGGTCTGGAACGATTTACCCACCGAGAGCAGCGGGAACGCCAGCGCACCCACGGACTCGTACACCTCGTCGGACGGATACAGCGCGCGGCCCGGCAAGCCCAGGCCCTCATCGCCTTCGTAACCGAACAGCTCGCAGAAGCCGCGGTTATAGCGCGTGATCAGACGGTTCTTGGTGTACAGGATGCACACCGACGCATTGGTCATGATGGCTTCGACTTCCATCTGCGTCTGGCGGCTCGCGCTGACGTCCTCCATGATCCAGATGGTGCCGCCATCACGGCTATCGTCCAGCGCCTTGGCGCGCACGCGGCACCAGATCAGCGTGCCGTCGCGGCGCTTGAACTGGTACTCGCGCTTTTCAAACGGCTTGCCGCAGCTGAGCAGCGGCGCCGCCTCCAGCCCGAAGTCGTCATACTGCCGCTGCGACGGGAACATCACCGAAGCATGCTGCCCCACCAGTTCCTCGCGCGTGTAGCCGAACATCTCGGCCATGCGCGGATTACAGTTCAACATGATCTGCGACTTGGTGAACAGGATGCCGACAGAGGCATTGTCCAGAATCGCCTTCTGCTCCAGCATCAGCTGGCGCGTGGCCTGCTCCGACTGGCGCGCGCTCTCCGTGATGGTCTGCATCTCGGCCAGGGCGCGGCGCAATTTTTCTTCGTCGCGGCGATGTTCGTTGATGTCCTCGACAATCCACACCGTACCTTCGCGCGTGTTGGTGGGATCGATGGCGCGGCCGTACAGGCGCGCCCAGAACAGCGAGCCGTCCTTGCGGCACAGCTGCGCCTCGGTCATGTAGGACTGGCCGCGCGACAGCGGCGGACCGGCATTGCGGCCCAGCTCCGCGAATTCTTCTTCCGACGGATAAGTGATGACGGTGTCGGCGCCTTCCAGTTCGTGGCGCATATAGCCCAGCATCTCGGCGCAGCGCAGATTGCACTCCTGGATGCGGCCCTCTTTGCTGAACAGGATGCCGACAGCGGCGTTATCGAGAATCGCCTGCTGCTCCAGCAAAGTCTTGCGCAGCGCACGCTGATCGCGCTGCACATTGGTGATGTCCTGGAAGACGATGGTGATGCCGCTGATCGGCGCACCGGCAGGCAGCGGCTTGGCCCAGGCTTTGACAGCCACGTACTGGCCGCCGGCGCAGGTCAGGTAACTGTCCCAGCGCTGGCTGGCGCCGTTGGGGCCCAGCGCGGCGTCCAGCATCTCGGCGCTGTCGCTGCGCACATGGCGCGCAAACAGTTCGGCGGCGGCACGGCCGCTCGGATCAGTGCCCAGCAGCGCGGCCAGTTCCGAATTCACGGCGAGAATAGCGCCTTCCGCATTGCAGGCGCATGCGGGAACGCCGAACAGCTGCAAAGCGTCGGCAATGAAATCTGGATGGGTCGAAGCGCGGTTCATGTACACCGAGAGCACCTATAAAAAACGCTGCCTTAGTTTGCTCTATGGCAGCGTAGTTGACAGATCATAAACCACATTCGGCTCATTATCCACCTTGGGCGCTGAAGCGCGTCTCTAATACGACAATGCCCGCGCGGGCATTGTCGTTTAGATATTGACAGGTACTCGTACCCAGCCTTCCATCAGCACCCGCGCGCTGCGGCTCATGATGGCTTTGGTGACGCTCCACTCGCCCTTGTTCTGGCTCGCTTCCGCGCCCACACGCAAAGTGCCGGATGGATGGCCGAAACGCACCGCATTGCGTGCGCCGCCGCCCGCCGCCGTATTCACCAGCGTGCCGGGAATCGCCGCAGCCGTGCCGATGGCGACAGCCGCAGTCCCCATCATGGCGTGGTGCAGTTTGCCCATCGAGAGCGCACGCACCAGCAGGTCCACATCGCCGGCGCCGATCTGCTTGCCGCTGGACGAGGTGTAGGCCTTGGGCGGCGCCACAAACGCCACCTTCGGCGTGTGCTGGCGGGTCGCCGCTTCGCTCGGATCCTTGATCAGGCCCATACGCAGCGCGCCATGCGCGCGGATGGTCTCGAACATGGCCAGCGCCTTGGCGTCGCCATTGATGGCTTCCTGCAGCTCGGTGCCGCTGTAGCCGATGGCGTCGGCGTTGACGAAGATGGTCGGGATGCCGGCGTTGATCATGGTCGCCTTGAGCGTGCCCACGCCGGGCACTTCCAGGTCGTCCACCAGGTTCCCGGTCGGGAACATCGCGCCGCCGCCGCCCTCTTCTTCTGCGGCGGGATCCATGAACTCCAGCTGCACTTCCGCCGCCGGGAAGGTCACGCCATCGAGCTCAAAGTCGCCGGTCTCCTGTACTTCGCCATTGCTCATGGGGATGTGGGCGATGATGGTCTTGCTGATGTTGGCTTGCCACACGCGCACTACGCACACGCCGTCCTTCGGCACGCGGGCCGGATCAACCAGGCCGCCGCTGATGGCAAAGGCGCCGACAGCCGCCGACAGATTGCCGCAGTTGCCGCTCCAGTCGACGAAAGCCTTGTCGATCGAGACCTGGCCAAACAGATAGTCCACGTCGTGGTCCGCTTTCGAGGACTTCGACAGGATCACCGTCTTGCTGGTGCTCGAGGTGGCGCCGCCCATGCCGTCGATCTGCTTGCCGTACGGGTCGGGGCTGCCGATTACGCGCAGCAGCAGCGCATCACGCGCCGCGCCGGGCACTTGCGCGGCTTCCGGCAGATCCTGCAGCCGGAAGAACACACCCTTGCTGGTGCCGCCGCGCATATACGTGGCCGGCACCTTGATTTGAGGTTTGTGTGCCATGCTTAAGCCGCCTTTGCCGATTCCAGGAAGTCCTGCGCAAAGCGCTGCAGCACGCCGCCTGCTTCGTAGATCGACACGTCTTCCGACGAATCGAGACGGCAGGTCACCGGCACTTCCACACGTTCGCCGTTCTTGCGCTGGATGACCAGGGTCAGCGTGCCGCGCGGGGTACGCTCGCCGGTCACGTCATAGGTCTCGGTGCCGTCGATGCCCAGGGTCAGGCGGTTCACGCCCGGCTTGAACTCCAGCGGCAGCACGCCCATGCCCACCAGATTGGTGCGGTGGATGCGCTCGAAGCCTTCCGCCACGATCACTTCCACGCCAGCCAGGCGCACGCCCTTGGCGGCCCAGTCACGCGAGGAGCCCTGGCCGTAGTCGGCGCCGGCGATCACGATCAGCGGCTGCTTGCGGTCCATATAGGTCTCGATGGCTTCCCACATGCGGGTCACTTTGCCTTCCGGCTCAACGCGCGCCAGCGAACCGGCCTTGATGCTGCCGTCTTCCTTGCGCACCATCTCGTTCTTCAGCGTTGGGTTGGCAAAGGTGGCGCGCTGCGCGGTCAGGTGGTCGCCGCGGTGGGTGGCATAGGAGTTGAAGTCCTCTTCCGGCAGACCCATTTTGTGCAGGTACTCGCCCGCTGCGCTGTCCATCATGATGGCGTTGGATGGCGACAGGTGGTCGGTGGTGATGTTATCGCCCAGCACAGCCAGCGGACGCATGCCTTTCAGCGTACGCTCGCCTGCCAGCGCGCCTTCCCAGTACGGCGGACGCCGGATGTAGGTCGATTGCGGACGCCAGTCGTACAGCGGCTCCGCCTGTTCTGCGGCTTCTTCGCTGCGCGCGAACATCGGGATGTAGACCTTGCGGAACTGCTCCGGCTTGACCGAGGCGGCGATCACCGCGTCGATCTCTTCATCGCTTGGCCACAGATCCTTCAGCGTAACAGGCTTGCCGGCGGCATCGGTGCCCAGCACGTCCTTCTCGATGTCGAAGCGGATGGTGCCGGCAATGGCGTAGGCCACCACCAGCGGCGGCGAAGCCAGGAAGGCCTGCTTGGCGTATGGGTGGATACGACCGTCGAAGTTACGGTTGCCCGACAGGACAGCGGTAGCGTACAGGTCGCGCTCCACCACTTCCTTCTGGATCACCGGATCGAGCGCGCCGGACATGCCGTTGCACGAGGTGCAGGCATAAGCGACCACGCCGAAGCCCAGCTTTTCCAGCTCAGGCATCAGGCCAGCTTCTTCCAGGTACAGGGTCACGGCCTTGGAGCCCGGCGCCAGCGAGGATTTGACCCATGACTTGCGCAGCAGGCCCGCCTTGTTGGCGTTACGCGCCAGCAGACCGGCAGCAACCATATTGCGCGGGTTGTTGGTGTTGGTGCAGCTGGTGATGGCGGCGATGATCACCGCGCCGTCCGGCATCTTGCCCGGTTCGTTTTCCACCACGCCCGAGATGCCGCGTGCGGCCAGCTCGGAAGTCGGCACGCGCTTGTGCGGATTCGACGGACCGGCGATGTTACGTACCACGGTCGACAGGTCGAACTTCAGCACACGCTCATACTCGGCGCTCTTCAGCGAATCGGACCACAGGCCAGTGTGTTTGGCGTACTGCTCCACCAGCTGGACCAGATCGTCGTCGCGGCCGGTCAGCTTGAGGTATTTGATGGTCTGCTCGTCGATCGAGAACATCGCCGCAGTGGCGCCGAATTCCGGCGCCATGTTGGAGATGGTCGCGCGATCGCCCAGGGTCAGCGCGGTCGAACCTTCGCCGTAGAACTCCAGGTAGGCCGACACCACTTTTTCCTTGCGCAGAAATTCGGTCAGCGCCAGCACGATGTCGGTGGCGGTGATGCCTGGCTGCGGTTTGCCGCTCAGCTCAACGCCGATGATGTCCGGCAGGCGCATCCACGATGCGCGGCCCAGCATCACGGTTTCCGCTTCCAGGCCGCCCACGCCGATGGCGATCACGCCCAGCGCATCAACCATCGGGGTGTGCGAGTCGGTGCCGACCAGGGTGTCCGGATAGGCCACGTTGTCAGTCACCTGAATCACCGGCGACATGCGCTCCAGATTGATCTGATGCAGGATGCCGTTACCCGGTGGGATCACGTCGACGTTCTTGAAGGCCTTCTTGGTCCAGTTGATGAAGTCGAAGCGGTCTTCGTTACGGCGGTCTTCAATGGCGCGGTTCTTGGCGAAAGCATCGGGGTCGAAGCCGCCGCACTCCACTGCCAGCGAGTGGTCCACCACCAGCTGGGTCGGCACCACCGGATTGACCAGCGCAGGATCACCGCCTTGGTCGGCGATGGCGTCACGCAGGCCGGCCAGGTCGACCAGCGCGGTCTGGCCCAGAATGTCATGGCACACCACGCGCGCCGGGAACCATGGGAAATCCAGGTCGCGCTTGCGCTCGATCAGCTGCGACAGCGAAGCATTCAGGGTCGCTGGATCGCAGCGGCGCACCAGGTTCTCTGCCAGTACACGCGAGGTGTACGGCAGCTTGTCGTAAGCACCCGGCTGGATCGCATCGACAGCGGCGCGCGCGTCGAAGTAATCCAGCTTGGTGCCCGGCAGGGATTTACGAAATTGGGTGTTCATTATTTACGGTCCTTGATTGGAACGAATTTCAGGTCTTCCGGACCAACGTAGTTCGCGCTTGGGCGAATGATCTTGTTGTCGATGCGCTGCTCGATGACGTGAGCGGCCCAGCCGGAAGTACGCGAGATCACGAACAGCGGCGTGAACATGGCGGTCGGCACGCCCATCATGTGGTACGACACAGCCGAGAACCAGTCCAGGTTCGGGAACATCTTTTTGATTTCCCACATCACCGATTCCAGACGCTCGGCGATGTCGAACATCTTGGTCGAACCGGCTTCCGCCGACAGATTGCGCGCCACTTCCTTGATCACCACGTTGCGTGGGTCGGAAACGGTGTACACCGGGTGACCGAAGCCGATCACCACTTCCTTGTTGGCGACGCGGTTACGGATGTCGGCTTCCGCTTCGTCCGGGTTTTCGTAGCGCTTCTGGATCTCAAAGGCGACTTCGTTGGCGCCGCCGTGCTTCGGACCGCGCAGCGCGCCGATCGCGCCGGTAATGGCCGAGTGCATATCGGAGCCAGTGCCGGAGATGACGCGGGCGGTGAAGGTGGAGGCGTTGAACTCGTGTTCCGCGTACAGGATCAGCGAGGTGTGCATTGCACGGACCCACGATGCCGACGGCTTCTCGCCATGCAGCAGGTGCAGGAAGTGGCCGCCGATCGAGTCATCGTCGGTTTCCACGTCGATGCGCTTGCCGTTGTGGCTGAAGTGGTACCAGTACAGCAGCATGGAGCCGAAGGACGCCATCAGGCGGTCGGCGATGTCGCGCGCGCCAGGAGTGTTGTGGTCATCTTTTTCCGGTAGGGTGCAGCCCAGCACAGACACGCCGGTGCGCATCACGTCCATCGGGTGAGCCGATGCTGGCAGCGCTTCCAGCGCCGCTTTCAGGTTGGAGGGCAGGCCGCGCAGCGATTTCAGCTTGGCCTTGTAGCCTTTCAGTTCCGCTTCGGTCGGCAGTTTGCCGTGCACCAGCAGGTGGGCGATTTCTTCGAACTCGCAGGTATTGGCGACGTCCAGGATGTCGTAGCCGCGATAGTGCAGGTCATTGCCGGTCTTGCCGACGGAGCACAGTGCGGTATTACCGGCTGCAACGCCAGACAGGGCGACGGATTTTTTTGGCTTGAAAGTGGTGGCTTCGGTCATTTTGATATCTCCTCGTATTCCGGTTTATTTTTTCTGGGCGGCGAACAGGGCATCCAGCTTCTGCTCGAAGTCGTGATAGTTGATGCGCTCGTACAGTTCGGCGCGGGTCTGCATGGTGTCGACCACGTTCTGCTGGGTGCCGTCGCGGCGGATCGCGGTGTAGACGTTTTCGGCGGCCTTGTTCATGGCACGGAAAGCGGACAGCGGGTACAGCACCAGGCCCACGTCGGCGCTCTTCAGTTCTTCCACGGTGAAGAGCGGGGTCGAGCCGAACTCGGTGATGTTGGCCAGGATCGGCACGCCCACGGCTTTGGCGAACTGCTTGTACATGTCCAGCGAGATCATCGCTTCAGGGAAGATCATGTCGGCGCCCGCTTCCACGCACGCGACAGCGCGCTCGATGGCCGCGTCCAGGCCTTCCACGGCCAGTGCGTCGGTACGGGCCATGATAACGAAGTTTTCATCGGTACGCGCGTCGACGGCAGCCTTGATGCGGTCAACCATCTCCTGCTTGGAGACGATCTCCTTGCCCGGACGGTGACCGCAGCGCTTGGCGCCGACCTGGTCTTCGATGTGCATGGCGGCGGCGCCGAACTTGATCATCGACTTGACGGTGCGCGCCACGTTGAAGGCGGAAGCGCCAAAGCCGGTATCGACGTCGACCAGCAGCGGCAGGTCGCACACGTCGGTGATGCGGCGCACGTCGGTCAGCACGTCGTCCAGGTTGGAGATGCCCAGGTCCGGCAGACCGAGCGAACCGGCTGCGACACCGCCGCCGGACAGATAGATGGCTTTAAAGCCGGCACGCTTGGCCAACAGGGCGTGGTTGGCGTTGATGGCGCCGACCACCTGCAGTGGGGATTCTTCTTGCACGGCCTTGCGGAAGGCGGCGCCTGCGGAGTATTGACTCATGGTTGACCTTTCATTGGTACGTTGAACTTGCGTTGCGCCGTATATTGCAAAGGCTGTGCCAGCGCCCTGCCCCTATAGAAATCAATCACTTGCAACATTCCCGGCCTAGTTGCCACGTTTCAATATGAAACACTGAAACACGACTTGAACTATAATTGAAACATGCGCCATTCCACACCCCTGCCCTTCGACAGTTCCGACAAGCCGGTTGTCTGGACCGTCTCCGTGTCGCGCCTGTCCGATCTGTTCCGCGACATCACGCTGGAGTACGACAACCTCGCCACCATCGAGCCGATCAACCTGGGCTTCGACGAGGCGGCGCGCCACATCCGCGAACGCATGGCGACGGAGCGCTGCGATGCCGTCATCGCGGCGGGTTCCAATGCGGCCTACCTGAAGGGCCGCCTGTCGGTGCCGGTGGTGATCGCCAAGGCCAGCGGCTATGACCTGATGCAGGCACTGGCCCGCGCCCGGCGGGTATCGGAGCAGATCGGCGTGATCACCTACCAGGACGAGATGACCGAACTGGCCGAATTCGCCAATACCTTCGGCTTCGACATCGCCCAGCGCACCTATGTGACGGAGGAAGATGCACGCGCGCAGATCAATGACCTCAAGGCCCGAGGAATCAAGGCCATCGTCGGCGCGGGCCTGGTGACCGACCTGGCCGAGGAGGCGGGACTGACCGGGGTATTCATCTACTCCGCCGCCTCGATCCGCCAGGCCTTTGACGACGCGCTGGAACTGGCGCGCCTGACGCAGCTGGAATCCAACCGTGGCCGCCGCGCCACCGTGTCGGACACCCTGCGCGCCAAGCACGGCATCAACGACCTGCGAGGCGATTCGCCGGTCATGGAAGGCTTGCGTCAATCCGTGCTGCTGTATGCGAAGTCGCCCGCCACCGTGCTGATTCAGGGCGAAACGGGTTGCGGCAAGGAGCTGGTGGCACAGGCCATCCACCGCGAGAGTCCGCGCATCCTGGGTCAGAACCGGCCCTTCGTCGCGGTCAATTGCGGCGCCATCGCAGAGTCGCTGCTGGAGTCGGAGCTGTTCGGCCACGAAGAAGGCGCCTTCACCGGCGCGCGGCGCGGCGGCCATGCGGGCCTGTTCGAGGCGGCCAATCGCGGCACCCTGTTCCTCGACGAGATCGGCGAGATGCCGCTGACGCTGCAAACCCGCCTGCTGCGCGTGCTGGAAGAACGCGAGGTGGTACGGGTCGGCGGCACGCGGCCGATCGCCGTCAACGTGCGCATCGTCAGCGCCACCCACTGCGACCTGGAACAGCGCGTGCGCGAAGGCCGCTTCCGCGCCGACCTGTTCTATCGCCTGGCCGTGCTGCGCCTGGCGTTGCCGCCTTTGCGCGAACGGCGCGACGACATCGCGGAGCTGATGGAATGGTCGCTGAAGAATGCACTGGCGGCGCTGGGTGCCCGGCCGCATCCGAATCTGCATGCGGAAGTGCAGGCTTGCCTGCCGCTGCTGCAGGCTTACCATTGGCCCGGCAATGTGCGCGAGCTGCGCAATCTGGCCGAGCGCGTTGCCCTGTTCCTCGCCGCCGAGCCGCTGCAGGCTTTAACACCGGCCTTTGTACACAGCGTCGCACCTGAGCTGAATGGCGTGCCGCAACTGGCGCAGCCATCGCCCCAGGCGCCTGTAATACTGCGCGGCCCCGAGAGCGCCAACGAAGTGCTGGCGCGCTTTGGCGGCCGCCGCGACGCCGCTGCCGAATATTTAGGCATCAGCCGCACCACCCTCTGGCGGCGCCTGCGCGAGGAAGCCGACCAAGGCGGCTAAGGCGGATGAGCGCCCCGCCGCTCATCCCGCCAAATCACCACTCATCACATCGCATTGGCCGGCGCGGCCGGGCGCCGATAGCATGGCTCCATCGTCATTCACCGACACCGGAGCTAGCATGAAACACTGCATCGCCAAATTTCTGACCGCCATCGCCGCCAGCGCCGTTATGGCCTCCGCCACTGCTGCCGCCAGCCATCCGGCCTTCAATGTGGAAGTCCACGGCAGCGGCCAGCCGATCATCCTGATCCCCGGCCTGGCCTCGCCCGGCGCCGTGTGGGACGACAGCGTCCGGCACTTCTGCGGCCAGCGCCAGTGCCACGTCCTCTCGCTGGCTGGCTTTGCCGGCGTCCCCGCAGTCCAAGGTCCGTTCATTGTCAGTGTCGAGCAGCAGCTGAGCGACTACATCAAGACCAGTAAGCTGGATAAGCCCATCATCATGGGCCACAGCCTGGGCGCCTTCATCGGCCTGAAGCTGGCCGCCGACCATCCCGACCAAGTGAGCCGCCTGGTGGTGATAGATACCTTGCCCGCCATCGGCGCCCGCGCGCAACCGGAGATCAGCGCGCACCAGCTGAAGGACATGGCTGAAGGCATGCGCCAGCAGTACCTCAAGCAATCCAGCGACGAAGCGGCCGCACACATGAAGTACACCATCAGCACCATGGTCTCCAGTCCCGCTACCGCCGACCAGCTGCTGGCCTGGGGCGCGAAGTCCGACCGCACCACAGTCGCCAATGCCCTGTACGAAATGACGGCCGACGACCTGCGCAACGACCTCGCCCGCATCCAGGCGCCCACGCTGGTGCTGGGCAGCTGGATCGCCTACAAGCAGTATGGTCCGCGCGAGATGTTCGAAGGGGTCTATCGTAGCCAGTTCGCCAAGCTACCCAATGCGACCATCACCCTGAGCGACACCGCCAAGCACTTCATCATGTACGACGATCCGGCTTGGATGTATGCTAACGTTGATAAATTTTTAAAATAAAATCATGAACGAAGAACGCCCCCTGCTGGTCCGCCTCAACTGGTACTGGATTTGCCAGCTGGTCGGATGGTCGATGATTCCACTGCTGTGGCTCGCATCCGGCTTCGCCTATGGCATGAACAACGCCATGGTGTTGGTCTGCGCCTGGGGCGGCATCGGCGGCGTGCTGCTATCGGACCTGTGGCACCGCATCCTCAAGCGGCGTAGCGGCCGCTTCGCCAGCCGCAGACTGGGATGGAAGCACATCCTGCCCGCAGTGCTGCTGCTGGGCGTTGTGCATACCGCCTGGCAGACCGCAGGCTTTGCCATCTTCCAGCCCTACGGCGCCATCCACGACATCCGCTGGCTGCCCGGCGCACTGGTGTTCTGGTGGGGCGCACACCTGGCCTGGAACGTTTTCTACATGGCCGTGCTGGCCCTGCGGCGCGCCAACCGCTTTGAAGCGGAGGCGCTGCGCCTGGAGATCAGCGCCAAGGACGCCGAGCTGCGCGCGCTGCAGGCCCAGGTCAACCCGCATTTCTTCTTCAATAGCCTGAACAGCGTGCGCGCCCTGATCTACGAAGACACCAACGCCGCCTCGCGCATGATCGACCAGCTGGCCGCGCTGATGCGCTACGCCCTGCAATCGGGCCAGTCCGATACCGTGCCATTGGCCGCCGAACTGGAAGCCGTACAGGCTTACCTGGCAATTGAAAAAATCCGTTTCGAGGAACGCATGCAGGTCAGCGTGGAAGTTGATGCGGGCCTGGAGCAGGTGCGCATTCCACCGATGTCCCTGCAAACGCTGGTGGAAAACGCCGTCAAATATGGCGTCGAGGCCAGCGCCAGCGGCAGCGAGATCCGCATCCGCGCCCGCCGCGCGCAAAGCGGCACCATCGTCATCGAGATCGCCAACCTGGGCGCCATCGTCCACTTTGCCAACTCCACCAAGGTTGGCCTGACCAACACCCGCAAGCGCCTGGCGCTGGCCCTGGGTTCGTCCGCCCACCTGGACTTGAGTGAGAGCAGCGGCTGGGTGCGGGCCACCCTGACCGTGCCGGAGGCTGCATGATCCGTGCGCTGTTGATCGACGACGAGCGCCTGGCGCGCGCCGAATTGCGCCGCCTGCTGGCAGCCCATCCCGACGTGGAGATCGTGGGCGAAGCGGTCAACGCCGCCGACGGCCTGCAGCAGATTACCGCCTTGCAGCCAGACCTGGTCCTGCTCGACGTGCAGATGCCCGGCGGGAGCGGCTTCGACATGCTGGCCGCACTGGATCAGGCGCCAGAGGTCATCTTTACCACCGCCTTCGACCACTACGCCCTGCAGGCCTTTGAAGTCAACGCGCTGGACTATCTGCAAAAGCCGATCCAGGCCGAACGCATGGCGGCGGCCCTGCAGCGCTGCCGCCTGCGTCTGGCGCGCCCGCTGGAGGCAGCCCTGCCCGCGCCGGACAAGAAGCTGTTCATTAAAGACGGAGAGCGCTGCTGGTTCGTCGGCCTGCAGCAAATCCGCCTGTTCGAATCGGACGGGAATTACACCCGGGTGTATTTTGATAGCTTCCAGCCGCTCATGCTGCGCTCCCTCAATCAACTGGAAGAGCGGCTCGATCCGCAGCGCTTCTTCCGCGCCAGCCGTAAGCATATTGTCAACCTCGATTTCGTCCGCAGCGTCGTCCCGACCGATGCCGGCGGGCTGGATCTGCTCCTGCCCGATGCCTTTTCGGTCGAAGTATCGCGCCGCCGCGCAGTACAGTTCAAGAGCCTGACCAGCCTTTAATTCCCCCTCCCTGCATCAAGGTTTAGGCAAATCCGCCCGGGAGCGTCTAAAATAGATGCTTTAATCTAAAATGCACAGCCGACTGTGGCCTGGTTACCTCCTCGCCGCAGAGTGCAGCACAGTTAACCACCCGGCAACAACCGCATACGAGGGAATCGACATGACCGAAAAATCCAAAATCATTTACACGCTGACGGACGAAGCGCCGTTGCTGGCAACCTATTCCCTGCTGCCTATCGTTCAGAAGTTCACGGCACCTGCTGGCATCGACGTCGTCACCAGCGATATTTCGGTCGCCGCCCGCGTGATCGCCGAGTTCCCTGAATTCCTGACCGACGAACAGAAAAAGCCAAACACCCTGGCAGAACTGGGCAAACTGACCCAGCTGGCCGACACCAACATCATCAAGCTGCCGAACATCTCCGCTTCGGTCGCCCAGCTGCAAGCCGCCATCCGCGAACTGCAAGGCAAAGGCTACAAGCTGCCGGACTATCCGGAAGATGCCAAGACCGACGAAGAGAAGGCACTGAAAGCCCGCTACAGCAAGTGCACCGGCTCCGCCGTGAACCCGGTTCTGCGCGAAGGTAACTCGGACCGCCGCGCACCAATGGCCGTGAAGAACTTCGCACGCAAGCACCCACACTCGATGGGCGAATGGAGCCAGGCTTCGCGCACCCACGT
>Ga0213872_10000449_pt1 | contig 33646 bp, 31 predicted proteins | sample VelepicomBERX_R2_FD_160071 | JGI IMG/M metagenome (GOLD analysis project Ga0213872, IMG submission 160071) | Rhizosphere microbial communities from Vellozia epidendroides in rupestrian grasslands, the National Park of Serra do Cipo, Brazil - RX_R2 | ecosystem: Host-associated > Plants > Roots >...
GGTAATACCACGCTCTTGTTCCTGCTCCATCCAGTCCATGGTGGCGGCGCCGTCGTGCACTTCACCGATCTTGTGGTTCACACCGGTGTAGAACAGCACGCGCTCGGTGGTAGTGGTCTTACCAGCGTCAATGTGAGCGGAGATACCGATATTGCGGTAGCGCTCAATGGGGGTCTTGCGGGCCATAATTAATCCTAAATCTTTGAATGGACAAAACCGGACACCATTTTTGCAGACAAAAATGAGCCCGGCCTCGAACAACAGATGACAGCCGGGTGACAAGGCACCCGGCCGACTTTATTAGAAGCGGAAGTGCGAGAACGCTTTGTTCGCTTCAGCCATACGGTGCACTTCGTCACGACGCTTCATTGCGCCGCCACGGCCTTCAGCCGCTTCCAGCAGCTCGCCGCCGAGACGTTGTGGCATGGACTTTTCGCTGCGCTTGTTAGCAGCTTCGCGCAGCCAACGCATCGACAGAGCCATACGGCGCACTGGGCGGACTTCAACCGGCACCTGGTAGTTTGCACCACCAACGCGACGGGATTTCACTTCAACCAGCGGCTTGGCGTTGTTGATCGCGGTAGCGAACACTTCCAGCGGGTCTTTGCCGGACTTCTCGGCGATGTGCTCGAAGGCACCGTAGATGATGTTTTCTGCGACCGATTTTTTACCGGACAGCATCAGAACGTTCACGAACTTGGCGACATCGGTGCTGCCGAATTTTGGATCTGGCAGGATCTCGCGCTTGGGTACTTCACGACGACGTGGCATGTTAATTCCTTCCTATCTTCAGTTGAGTGCCTTGCGGTCACTCGCGGCGGCCATCATGGCCATCCACTTACTCGGTCTTCCGACCGGCTCAACTCAATTAATGTAGATTACTTCTTGGCTTGCTTGGCGCGCTTGGCACCGTACTTCGAGCGAGCCTGCTTACGGTCTTTAACGCCCTGGGTATCCAGTGCACCGCGAACCATGTGGTAACGCACACCTGGCAAGTCTTTTACACGACCGCCGCGCAGCAGAACAACGCTGTGTTCCTGCAGGTTGTGGCCTTCACCGCCGATGTACGAAATCACTTCGAAACCGTTGGTCAGACGCACTTTGGCAACTTTACGCAGTGCCGAGTTAGGCTTCTTAGGAGTGGTGGTGTACACACGGGTGCAAACACCGCGCTTTTGCGGGCTGTTTTGCAGCGCCGGCGATTTGCTCTTCACGACCAGCTTGGTACGTGGTTGGCGAATCAATTGATTGATGGTTGGCATCGTTCTTAATCCAACAAAATTACTACGTTAACAACCCAGCCGGGTGGCTGGGGACAAAAACCTAGTCTCAATCCACCGCAGCGCAGGCGCAAAAAGCCACTCGCACTGGAGCAGCTGAAAAACGCGTATACGATGCGCAGACTAAATTGAGAACTCGCGAGTATAGAGGGACTCTGGCCGGCAGTCAATCATTTTTGCGGCTTGAGGGGCGCGGAAAGGCTAGCTGAAACGCCCGGAAACGATTGATAATACTAGACAATCAACATCACTCACGGATTTATGTCTTTTCCGCTGCGCCCGGCCTCCCTGTTCCTGCTTGTCAGCTATGCACTGTTATCGGCTGTGCCATTTTTCCCTGCCCTGCTGGGGCATCCGGCCGAGCGCGTCTGGCAGATCCTCGGCGTGGAGCTGCTGTTCTGGCTGAGCCTGTGGGGCGTGCTGCAGCGGCCGCGCTGGTTCCACTGGCTGCTGCTGCCCGGCTTCCTGGCGCTGCCGACGGAAATCTACCTGTTCGTCTACTACGGCCAGGGCATCTCCACCCACCACCTCGGCATCATTGCCGAAACCAGCCCGCGCGAAGCGATGGAATTCCTCGGCCAGAAGGTCTGGCTGATGGCGGGCGTGCTGCTGGCCATGCTGCTGTGGTGGGCGGCCTGCCAGTTTGCCGCAGCCCGCGCGGCCCAGCTGACCTGGCGCGGCCGCACGCGCTGGGCGGCCCTGGCGCTGCTGGCCATGCTGAGCGGCGTCTGGGCTTATGGCTGGGAGTTCGGCATCAGCGCCAAACCGGCGGCGCCGGCCGCGCGCGGCAGCCGCCTGCTGGCGGAAGCCAACGCGGCGTCGGCGGCGTCGGCCGCATCACCCGCCGCATCCGGCTCGGCCAGCGCATCCGACAGCGCGTCCGACAGCGCCGCCAGCGACGATGAGGAGGACGAAGAGGACGACGACAGCGCCCCCGAGCTGCCCGCCATCCCTGGCGCCGGCCGCAGCGGCTGGAAGCTGTCCGCGCTGCCCTGGTGGAGCCGCTCGCCGCTGGCCGCGGAAGACCTCAGCGCCGCCTGGCCGGTCGGCCTGGTGGTGCGCGGCGTGGATTTCTACAAGGAGCGCCGCTACCTGGCCGAGCTGGGCCAGCGCAGCAGCAGTTTCACCTTCAAGGCGCACCAGCCGGAAGGCGATACCGCGCCGCAGATCGTCATCATGGTGATCGGCGAATCCTCGCGCTATGACCGCTGGAGCATCAACGGCTACACGCGCGAGACCAATCCCCTGCTCAAGCAGGAAGCCAACCTGGTGCCGCTGGCCGACATGATCACCTCCGTCTCCGCCACGCGCCTGTCGGTGCCGGTGATGATCTCGCGCAAGCCCGCCACGCAAAGCCTGAAAGATGGTTTCTACGAAAAATCCTTCCTCACCGCCTACAAGGAAGCGGGCTTCAAGACCTACTGGCTGTCCAACCAGATCTCCTTCGGCCAGTTCGACACGCCGGTGTCCGTGTTCGCCAAGGAAGCGGACGTGATCCAGTTCATGAACCTGGGCGGCTTCACCAACAACTCCAACTTCGACCAGATTTTGCTGGAGCCGCTGCAGCACGCGCTGGCCGATCCCGCGCCGAAAAAGCTGATCGTGCTGCACACCCTGGGCAACCACTGGAACTACAGCCAGCGCTACCCGAAAGAGTTCGACAAGTGGCAGCCGTCCCTGTTCGGTGTCGACAAGCCGGTTTATACCGACCTGAAGATCAAGCCCCAGCTGAACAACAGCTACGACAACTCGATCCTCTATACCGACTGGTTCCTGGCCCAGGTGATCGGCCAGCTGAAAGGCACCCAGCAGCTGGCCACCATGATGTACGTGGCCGACCACGGCCAGACCCTGTACGACGGCAGCTGCCGCCTGGCCTTCCACGGCCACAACACCCAGTACGAATTCCATGTGCCCGCGATGGTGTGGTACTCCGACGAATACCGCGAGCGCTATCCGGACAAGGTGGCGCAGCTGATCAAGCACCGCAAGTCGCGCCTGGCCACGGAGAACGTGTTCCACACCCTGCTCGATCTGGGCGACATCGAATACGAAGGCGAGAAGCTGGAATGGAGCTTCGTCAATCCCCAGTTCAAGCAGCACAAGCGCTATGTCGACAGCTACGGCTGGGCCAATTACGACCACGCCACCCTGCGCGGCGACTGCCACGAAGTGATCGACAAAGGTAAAACCCTCAAACAGGAGAAGTAAGCATGAGCATTTGCATCGCCGCCGCGCAGTCCCCTTCCGTACCTGGCGACATCGAGGCCAACGTCCGTACCCACCTGGCGTTTATCCAGGCCGCGCACCAGGCTGGCGTGCATCTGCTGATGTTTCCCGAGCTGTCGCTGACCGGCTATGAATTACCCCTGCTGCGCGCGCTCAGCATGACGCCCGGCGATGCGCGGCTGGCGCCGATCCGCGCCGCCGCCGCCGCCACGGGAATGACCGTGATCGCCGGCGCCCCGACGCTGGATGCAGGTGCGGCGCAGCCCTGCATTGCCAGCTTCGAGTTCAAACCCGACGGCAGCGCCAGCACCTACCGCAAGCAATACGTGCACAGCAGCGAGCAAGAGCATGCACAGCCCGGTCCGCTGGGCGCCCATTGCGGCATGCTGGAAGGCCAGCGATACGCGCAAGCCATCTGCTTCGACCTCAAGCACCAGGCCCATGCGGATGCGGCAGTGGCGGCTGGCGCCTCGCTGTACCTGGCTTCCGTACTGGTATCAAAAAATGGCTATGCGGATGACTCCGGCAAACTGCGCCAGTATGCCGAAGCGCTCAAGCTGGGGACGCTGCTGGCCAACCACGCCACACCGTCGGGCGGCTATGACACCGCCGGCCGCAGCGCCTTCTGGGCGCCAGGGGGCGCGCTGGTGGCACAAGCCGACGGACCAGGCAGCTACCTGCTCATCGCCCAGGAAAGCAACGGCAGCTGGCAAGGCCGCACCGTACCGGTTCAGCTGCAGGACTAATAGTGATTGCGGCAAGAAAGAATCGTGATGACATCTTGGTCGACGCGATAGACCAATCTGTTTTTCTTGTCGATGCGACGCGACCAGAGGCCAGCGAGGTTTCCTCTTAACGCCTCTGGTTGACCGATCCCACAGGCCGGCTCGCGGCAAGTCGCAACCAGCAACTCGTTGACCTTTTTGAGTGTCTTGCGATCCTGCTGCTGCCAGAACAAGTAATCGAGCCAGGCTTCATTCGTGAACTGGAGGTTGCGCATCGGAATCGCCTACCTCGCTCAGTTCATGCCGGACTACCTTGCCTACTTTAAATTCCGCGAGAGACTGCGCCAGATGCAGCGCATTCGCTGGCGAGCTCAACAAGTAGGCTGTTTCCTTCAGTCCTCGGTATTCCGCTGCGGAGAGCAGTACGAACTCCGTGCCATCGTCGCCAACAATGCGAACGCCCTCGGCTTCGCCGATAGCAAGTTTAAGCATGGCCCCAAGGTCGTTTTTCGCCTCAGCAAACTTAACGGTTTTCATTCTGCACTCCCACACCAAGAGAACGAATTATCAGTGTAGTCGCTTGCTGCCACCTTGGAGCTTGCGCCGCATCAGACTAGTTCGAGGACAGCACGAAGACGTTGCCGTCCGGGTCGCGGAATTTGGCGAAGGTGCCCCACGGTTGTTTGGTCGGGCCTTCGATGAACTCGACGCCGCGGGCGCTCAGCTGGCGGTGGGTGGCTTCGACGTTGTCGCAAGCCAGCGAGCCGTTGAAGAAGGTGCCGATGCGGTCTTCATGCCCCTCCGGCGTGAACAGCACCACACGCGTCTGCGCGTGCGCGATGCGCAGCTCGATCCAGCGCTGGCCTGGTCCCATCGGCTGATCGGTGGCGACAACAAAACCCAGCTGCTCGGTGTAGAACTTCAGCGCGCGGTCCTGGTCGCTGACGGGAATCCCGACGAATTTGACCATGTTGATCATGGCATTCTCCTGTAATGAATGGTGACAGGCCATTCTACCGGCGCCGCGCCGGCCACTATAGTACTGTGTGCTACAGTATTTATTACCATGACCTCAGACCACTTCGATCCCTACGTCCTCAACGTGCTGATGCCCGACCTGGTCGGCCACGACCGCAGCCCGGCCGCCTTCGTGGTCTACCTTTACCTGCTGGGCAAGGCCACCCGCGCGCGGCGCGACACCGTGGTCGCCAGCCTGCAGACCATCGCCACGGAGACCGGCCTGTCCAAGTCCGCCGTGCAGATCGCGCTGCGCCGGCTCAAGCGGCGCGGCCTGCTGGACGAGGCGCTGGAAGCCACCGTCACCCATCCAGCGCGCCGCGTACTCAAGCCGTGGATACGCTGATCACTGTTCCACAAACACGGCGCTGGTTCGCGCCGGCACGCTGAACACACCCGCCGCAAACGAGGCGCCCTTCACCACGGTATCGCTGCCGCCCGCCTGCACCGGATGCAGCACCACATTGCGGCCAGCGTAAGCCGACGAGGTAAAGCTCTGCGCCACCTTGTTCGCGTTGAACAGCACCACGATGCTCTTGTACTTGCCGTCGCCGCAGCCCGCCGCGCCGGAGATGCGCATCACCACCAGCCCCGCCTTCTGCGCACCCTGATCGGGGAAGCTCACGCACTGCTGGATCGCCGCCGCCGTCTTCAGGCGGAACATCGACGTATCCTGGCGAATGCGCAGGAAGTCCTGCAGCGCCAGCGAGGCATTGCCGATATCCGCCGCGCTCACCGCCAGCCCGGCATTGCTCAGCAGCAGCGTCATGGCCGACAGATTGGCCGCGTTATTGCCGGTGTTCTGCGGCGGCGCGCCGACCGCCCAGTTATTGCCCGCGCCAGTCCAGTCGATGCGGTTGAAGTAGTCGCCCGAGTTGTAGCTGTTGCTGTCCATCGACTTGGAGCGCAGCAAGTCATCGCCCGCCTGGAAGAACGGCACGCCCTGCGCCAGCGCCACCAGCGACATGCCCACCACCTGCGCCCGCGCGCGCTGCCCGGCCGTCGTCGCCAACGGATGCTTGTACTGGCCCAGATCGAACATGGTCTCGTTGTCGTGCACCGAGACGTAGGCGATGTTCTCCTGCGGGCTGCCGGTATAGCCGGTCACCCCGCCGAAGTAATCCACCTGCGCGCCGGTGGTGGAAGCATTCAGCTGGAAGGCCGACAGATTCCCCGCCAGGCCAACGCTGATCCGGTTCTGCAGCAGGAACAGGCACTGCTGCTGCGACATCGTGCCGTTGCCGCACCACGGCAGACTGACCGCCGCCGTACCGCAGGCACTGCCGTCGTTATTGTCGTAGCACAGGCCATTGATGAAGCCCTGGTGCGAAACCATCGTCGAACCGCTATCGAACGCCCCGCCGCCACGCACCGCATCGCGCAGACGGTCGTTGAACGTACCGATGCCGGTGCCCGACATATTCGACTGCTGCGCGTTGACGAAGTTGAGGCCCGACTGCGTCCAGCCTTCGCCGTACAGGTACACGCCCGGACCGGAAGCGCTGCGGCGGCCATCGGCCAGCGCCACCTTGTTCAGCGCAACCTGAGCATCCAGCAGCACCTGCTTGGGCATCAGGCTCATGATGTCGAAGCGGAAGCCGTCGACCTTGTACTGGTCGGCCCAGCGCACCAGCGTATCGAGAATCAGCTTTTCCGTCATGGCCTGTTCGCCCGCCAGATCAGGCCCCGCGCCGGATTGGCCGGTCGCATTGCCGGTGCCGTCCAGGCGGTAGTAGTAGCCCGGCACGATGCGGTCGAGGATCGACAGCGCCGCCTGGCCATTGGCCGGTTGATGGTTGTAGACCACGTCCATCACCACGCGCAGGCCGATGCCGTGCAGGCCCATGACCATATCGCGGAACTCACGTACGCGCACCGCGCCATCGGACGCATTGGTGGCATAGCTGCCCGCCGGGACACCATACACCAGCGGATCGTAACCCCAGTTGAAGCAGTCGCTGTTCTGCGTGCTGACCACGGCATTCGCCGCCGCCAGATCCGCACCGGTCGATGCCGGAATGGACGGCGTGACGCAGTGGACTTCATCCACGCTGGCAAACTGCGACGCAGGCAGCAGATGCACGTGGGTCAGTCCCGCCTGCGACAGCGCGGCCAGATGCTGCATGCCATCCGTGACACCGGCATACGCTGGCGCGAAGGCCTCGAACTTGCCCACCGCAGCGGCATTGCGCGCCGCCAGCTTGGCGTCGCCGGTCGAGAAGTCACGCACATGCAACTCGTAGATCGCGCTGTCGGTGCCATCCAGCGCAGCAGGCAATGCATGCGCGCTCCAGCCGGACGGCTTGGCCGCCGCGCTGCCCAGATCCAGCACCATCGCATGCAGATTGCCCGGATTGCTGCCGTCGAGCGCATTCAGCGACACCGCATACGGATCGGCCACCGTGTTACTGACCACCGCACCCGCCGTGCGCACATGCACCTGCACCGTGTAGCTGTAGTACTTCTGATTGGTCCAGCTGCTGTCCGGCGCGGTGTAGCGCCACACGCCGCTGCCGCTATCCATCGCCATCGCGACAGTGGACGAAGGCGAAGTCGCCGTCGCACTGTCGTACACATTCAGCTTGACCGACTTGGCGGTCGGCGCCCACACGGCAAACGTCGGCACGCTGCTGCTGAACGAGACGCCCAGCGTGGCCGATTGCGCGCCGCCTGCATAGACCGCATCCAGCACCGGCGCCAGTTGCAGCTGGGTGCCATCGACGATCTTGCCGCTGCTGCTCTGGGTCAGTGCGGCCTGGCCCGTCAACGCGGAAGCCAGCTGCGACGCGCTCAAAGGCGTGGACAGCTTCAGCACCGTCGCGCCGCTGTACTGCGGATAGCGCGCACGCAGGGCCGCAGGCAGGCCCGCAAAGCCGCCACTGTCCACCGTCAACGCGTAACTGCCATCGCTGCCGGTGATGCCGCTGGCGCCCGCCGTCAGGCCGCCATTGGCCGCCGTCAGCAGCTGATAGGTATTCGCCGCAGCCGCGCCGGGCCACAGCAGCGTATCCGCCGTCAGCCACACCGCGCGTGCGCCGGCGATGCTGTAGCGCGCAGGCTCGGAACCGTACACCGAGCAGTCGCCGGATACGATCCAGACCTCCTGCCCCTTGCTGGCCAGGTCCGCGTTCAGATTGACCTGCTGGTCGTTAGGGCAGTCCTTGCTGGCGTCATTGCCCGCCGCATTGGGCAGCGACAGCAGGAACTTCATCACCGTCTGCGTGGTGTCCATGTTGATGTCCACATGCTGGCCCCAGCCATCGGCATCGGCGGTGGTGAACAGGAAGCGGTTGCCGGGCCAGCCGGTGGATGGCGTCTTCGGCCCCTGCCAGGAATACACGCCCCAGTTGGTATAGCTACCGTCCGGGCGGAAGTAATGGACGCGCAGCGTGGCCGCGGCAGGCGGCGTATCCGTCGGCGGCGGTGGTGGCGTCGGCGTCACGCTGCCGCCACCGGGCGACGAGCCGCCGCCTCCACCACCGCATGCCACCAGCGCGAGGGCCATTAGCCCTCCCGCCACCCAACCTCGCCTCCACGCGCCTGCCGCCATGTTGTCTCCTCGGTGTGCTTTTTGTACTTTGATTACTTTTTTAGAGTAAATCCTGTTACACACCGGGATAATTGTCAATTGAATTATGTAACTTTAGTACAAATCAAGTCGCGCAGAGCAGCCTCCAGGCGCGCAAACCGAAAGGCATAGCCGCCCTCCTGCAGGCGCGCAGGGACTACCCGCTGCCCTTCCAGCAGCAAATCGGCCTGCTCTCCCAGCATCAGCCGCATGGGCCAGCCCGGCGTCGGAAAACTACAAGGCCGGCGCATCACCGTGGCCGCCGCCTGGCTGAACTCCCTCTGCGTTACCGTCTGCGGCGCGGTGAAGTTGAAGGCGCCTTCCGCACCGGTGCGGCACAGGTGCGCCATGCCGCCGATGACGTCGCCGACATGGATCCACGACAGCCATTGCGATCCACCAGCCAGCGGACCGCCCAGTCCCAGCTTCACCGGCAGCAGCATCATCGGCAGCGCGCCCTGACGGCCCAGCACCAGCCCAAAGCGCATGCGCGCCACCCGTACACCGTGCACCTCCGCGCGCTGCGCAGCTTCTTCCCACTCGCGGCACAGATCGGACATGAAGATCGGCTGGGGTGGATCGTTTTCCTTCAAGCTTGCGGCATCGCCGCGCGCCTGGATGCCGTAGTAGCCGATCGCCGATGCCGACAGCAGCTGCGCCGGTTTGTGCTCCGCGCCCGCGATCCATTCAATCAGCCCGTCAGTCAGCGCGACACGGCTCTTGCGCAAAGCCTGCTTGCGCGCAGCCGTCCAGCGCCAGCCCAGTATGCGGGCGCCCGCGAGATTGATGATGACGTCGATCCGGCGCGACGACGGCAACTGGGCCATGCTGTCGATGCAGTCGACCCGTCCCTCAAACAGCCATGCCGCCTGGCGCGCCTGCCGTGTCAGCACGGTCACGCGATGGCCGTCGCGCAGCAGTGCGCGCACCAGCCGCTGGCCGATAAAGCCCGTAGCGCCAGTCACCAGAAAGCTGCGCTCACCATCGGCAAAATGCATCGCCGCCGTCGCCGAATCCTGCGCGATGACGCGGCCCATCGTCCACGCGGCCCAGCCGTCACGCACGCCGGACAGGCCCACGCCCACGCCGCACAGTGCCAGGAAGGCGCTCAGCATTCCCTGCGGCTGCCATGCCAGCGCGGTGGGCAAAGCCATTGCCTGCGGCGTGCCCAGCGCCAGCAAGGCGATGAAGGCGCCGCCGTTCATGGCCAGCACGGTATGCGTCACCCGCTCCGTGGCGGGCAGCAAACGGGTACGGTCTTCGACCACGAAGTCCCACAAGGTCAGGCCGATCTCCACCGCAAACACCAGCAACAGCAGCAGCGCCCACCAGCCCTGGAATTCCCAGCCCGCCAGGCCGATAAACAAGGCGCTGTAGATCGCCGCGCGCACCGAATGAATTCCCAGCTCGCGCCGCGCGCTGGGGCGCCCCGGCAGCGCCTCGGTCAGCTCGTGGTGGTAGATCGTATCGAAGGCGCCAAGACAGCCCTGGAAGGCCATCAGCTGCAAGGCCAGCAAGTGCGTATTCATTTTGCGGTGTCCCTTTTTGCGTTCAAATCGGCTTTGCACAGGAAGAACAGCGGCGGCAGCATCAGCAGCAACGCCACCACGTCCAGCGCGACATTCGCCCAGCAATGCGCCTGCGCGGAGATGGCCATATCCTGCGGCGCCCACACCAGCAGGCCCAGTATCAGCATGGCCCAGGCGAAGGCGTTCTTCTGCTGGTCGCCCATCACGGCCAGGCCCAGCATCCAGATCGCGGCGGCTTGCACGGTCGGGCCAAACAGCGACATCCACCACAGCTGCACCGCCCGCGCACCGGCCGGCGCCGGCATATCAAAGAAGAAGCGCAGGATGCCCTCACGGTATCCGTCAAACAGCACCGCGCCGGACAGTAGCGGCAGCAGCACGCCGACCACCAGGTGCGCGGCCACCGCCAGGTAGATCCAGCGCACCAGCCAGGTTCTCGTTGTATTGGCCATGATCTTGTCAGTCATTTCTGTAAAGGCAGAAATCAAAACTCAAAAAATTTTTCGCTCGCAGACGCCATCGCCGCATACCGGCGCATCCAGTCCCAGCCGGGCCGAGATGCGATAGCGATTACGCGCAAAGCTGCGGTACAGCGCCGACATGGCAGGCCGCAGCACGGCCACCCGCAGCGGCAGGACACGCCAGCCCTGCCCCACCGCCGTGTACGCGGCCAGGATGCTGTCGACGCCCGCCAGCATGCGCCCGTCCGCCGTGCGCGCATGCAGCTCGGTATTCAGCGCCTGCAGGCTGACGCCCAGCCCCTCCGGCGAAAAGCCTTCACCGGCGATATCCACAAAGGCGATGCGGCCTGCCCTATCCCAGCCGCGCAGACGCGCCATCCCGGCGCGGCAAAAGCTGCAATGGCCGTCGTAGTACAGGGTCAGTTCCATGATCAGCGCTCCTTGTCGTCGCCGCCCAGCAGGCGCGCCACCTTGCCGCCCATCTTCAGGAAGCGCTGCATGGTCACTGGCGGCAGATGCTTGTAGTCGCCGTAGGCGCTGGTCAGCATTTCCAGGAATTCCAGCACCTGGTCCATCTTGACCCTGGTGGCCGCTTCCAGGGTCGGGTCGTTCTCCGCCTCCTGGGTGCATTCGCGCAGCACGGTCAGGGTCGGATCGATCTCGCGCTTTTTGCGCTCCTCCACGATGACGCGGAAGATCTCCCACACGTCCTGCAGCGCGATGAAGTGGTCGCGCCGGTCGCCCGCCAAATGGGTGCTGCGCACCAGGCCCCAGCCTTGCAGTTCCTTCAGGCTGGTGCTGACATTCGAGCGCGCCACGCCCAGCGTCTCGGCGATGTCCTCGGCGGGCAGCGGGCGGTTGGACAGGAACAGCAGCGCATGGATCTGCGCCACGGTGCGGTTGACGCCCCAGCGGGTGCCCATTTCGCCCCAGTGCAGGATGTATTTTTGGATGGTTGGCGTCAGGTTCATGGATTTCTCTAATTTCTGTCTTTACAGAAATAATAGAACGCAGCCGATACCCTGTCAACCGCCACTTCGGTGTCAGGTCTGTCATTTGGACAGCCCGACAAGACTCTTGAGCTTCATCAAGTCGTGTTGAGATCACACATGGCATGCGCTGCTACAGCGAGTCCGAATCTCAAAAACTAAAGCATGCTTTGAGGACGATCAATGTAGCGCGACTGCTGTCCAAATGACAGACCTGACACCGATTTTCTCATAGGGTCACAAGTGCCTGGCCAAGCGCAGTACGGCCTGGTCGATCAGATGCGTGGGAATCAGGCCCAGGCCGAACACCAGCCCGTTCGGCGGTGCGGCGGCCAGCGCGTACTGGCTGATCGGCTCAACACGGACACCCTCCGCCGCCGCAGCCGCGACGACCTGCATGGCATCGCCTCCATCGCTGAGCAGCGCGGCGATATGCAGCCCGCCCTCCGCCGGGATCAGCGACAGCTTTCCAGGAAGATGGCGCTGCAAGGCCTGCGTCAGGACTTGCTTGCGCTGGCTGTAAACCTGGCGCATTTTGCGGATATGCCGCGCCAGGTCGCCATCGTCGATGAAGGCCGCCAGGGTGTCCTGCGCCGCCACCGCGCCGTGCCAGTCGCTGCGCTGCCTGGCGCCGACCAGGGCGGGATGGGCCCACGCCGGGGCGATGACATAGCCCAGCCGCAGACCGGGAAACAGGCTCTTGGAGAAGGTGCCGACATAGAACACCGAATCGGCCCGGTCCAGGCTTTTCAGCGCATCCAGCGGCCGCGATGAGTGGCTGAACTCGCCATCGTAATCGTCCTCGATGATCAGGCCACCATGTTCGCGCGCGTGCGCCAGCAAGGCCATGCGGCGCCGCAGCGACATGGCCTGCCCCATCGGAAACTGGTGCGACGGCGTCACGCAAATCAGCCGGGCGTCGGCCGGGATCCGCTCCACCACCATGCCTTCCGCATCGACCGGCACCGGAACCAGCACGGCGCCGGCGCTTTCCAGCGCCCAGCGCAAGGGCGGATAGCCGGGATCCTCGATCGCCACCCTGGTCTTGCCTGGTTCGATGAAAATGCGCGCCAGCAGATCAAAGGCCTGCTGCGCGCCGGACGTCACCAGCACGTCGGCGCCGCCGCAGGCCACGGCACGGGCAAACGACACATGCCTGGCGATGGCGCTACGCAGCGCCTCCCGTCCTTCCGGCGCGGCGTATTCGGCCGGCGCCCGCTCCAGCTGGCGTAGCGAGCGGGCGTCCAGACGCCGCCAGGTATCGAAGGGGAATTGGCGGGTGTCCGGCAGGCCCACCACAAAATCGTAATCGAAACGCGCCGCCGGCGACGACCTCAGCACGGCCGGCTCGGTGCGCCAGCGCGGCAGCAGCAAGGAGGTGCGGTCGGCCGCCTTGGCCGCGCGCGGCGGATCGGCCTGGTGCAGGTCGGCGACAAACGTACCACCGCCCGCCCGCGCCGCCACCAGCCCTTCGCTCAGCAGCAAGTCGTACACCGCCATGGCGCAATTGCGCGAAACGCCGCAATGCTCGGCCAGCGAGCGCGAGCCGGGCAATCGCAGCCCGGCCGACAGCCTGCCATCGACGATGGCGCTGCGCATCTGCTGGTGCATGGAACGCAGGATTTGCCGGGAGCCGCGCTCGGGCAGCGTGAGGGTAATCGGAAGAACGGGATCCATCGATACCTGTGGTGGCTGAAAAAACCGGCACGGAAGTATCCCAACCGGCACCCTGAAGTTTGCCCGAACTGGCTCTGCTGCCCATGGCTCCGGCTTGCGACACTGTACACGTCTTCAATGCATTCACCAACATCATGCCATCGACCCTGCACCGCCTCCTTGCCAGCGCCGCGCTGCTGATCGCGATGGCGCCCGCCCATGCCGCCGATGGCGCCACCCTGTACGGCACGGTGACCGCCGGGCTGTCCTACATCGACCATATCGGCGCGGCCAATCAGCACATCGTGCGGGGCTCGAACAGCGAATGGGGCACCAGCCTGCTCGGCATACAGACGGCCGAAGCGCTGGCGCCCGACCTGCAACTGCTGACCCGCCTGGAAAGCGGCTTCAACACCGCCACCGGCACCCTCGGCGGCGATGGCGTGCTGTTCAACCGCTATGCCACCCTCGGCGTGGAGAGCAAAACCTGGGGCAAGCTGGAAGCCGGGCGCTCCATGGCTTACAGCAACGACGTCTGGTATATCGACCCGATGGGCCTGAACTGGTCCGGCTCCGCCACGCTGACCAAGGGCCATAGCTGGAACGCCTGGAGCCAGACCGTCGGTTATCGCAGCCCGGATCTGGACGGCCTGGCCTTCGGCCTGCAGACCAGCGCGGGCGCACCCGCCTGCCGCAGCACGGCGGCTGTGCTGAGCTACCAGCGCAGCGGCCTGGATTTCCGCGCCATCTACGATGAAACCCGCGACAGCCAGGGGCAGCTGTCGGACCTGTTCGAGGCCTCGCGCGAACTGATCGTGGGTGTGCGCTACGAGCAAGGCACCAATGCCTGGTTTGCCGCCTACAACCTGGTGCGCGCGCCCGATGCGGCCGCCGGCAGCGACACGGCGATGCAGCACGTGTGGGCCGGGGTCAACCACAAGGTCGGCACGCGCGACCTGCTACGTCTCGGTATCTACGCCGCCCACACCAATGTGACCGGTTCCCGTGGCCTGCTGCTGAGCGGCGGCTGGGAGCACAGCTTTTCCCCCGCGCTCACGCTGTGGGCGACCGCCGCCGCGGTCCACAACAGCCGCGAGGCAGCCTTCCCGGTGGCGGCCTACTGGCAAGACCTTCCGGCCCCCGGCGCCACCCAGCACACCGTGAACGGTGGCCTGATCTACACCTTCTGACGTCCCATCACTCTTTTGAAAGGCTGAACATGAACACTGAACTCAACACCGCACCGGGCCCTGAATGGATCGTCGAAGGCGAAGGCAAGTGGTCGCAGCCGCTGCAATTCCTGCCCGGCGATAAGGGCTGGGTGGAACTGATGCGCCTGTCGCCGGGCGTGAAACTGGGCCTGCACCGGCATACCGGCCACGTCCACGCCTTCAATCTGGAAGGGCAGCGCCAGCTGGGCACGGGCGAGCAGCTCGGCCCGCACGCCTATGTCTACGAGCCGGAGGGCAATGTCGACTGGTGGCAGGCGATTGGCGACACGCCGCTGGTCGTGTTTGTCGTGGTCACCGGCGCGGTGGAGTATCTGGCGCCGGACGGCTCGGTGCTGCGCCGGATTACCACCCGGGACCGGCGCCAGGATTATCTGCGCCACTGCGCCGCACACGGGCTGCGGCCGGTCCTGCTGGACTGAAGCCGGACAAGCAGCGGACAGGCGGACAGCGGACGCCAGCATGATGATTCAATAAATTCAATGACTTAGCCTGTGGCACGGATCGTGCATAAGGGATAGCCATCCTGAATCCGAAGAACCATCATGATCCGAGACACCTCCAACCAAGACACCGTCATCGCCCCGCCGCGCGGCGCGCTGAACCGCCGCCGCCTGCTGCTGGCCGGCGGCGCGGTGGCCCTGCTGGCCGTGGCGGCCGCGCTGTTCCACACCTGGAGCGGCAGCGGCCACTCGGTCAACATCGCCCGCCTGCGCATCGCCGAAGTGGGACGCGGCACGCTGGTGCGCGACGCCGCCGTCAATGGCCGCATCGTCGCTGCCGTCAGCCCGACCCTGTTTGCGCCGGCGCCCGCCACCGTCACGCTGAAAGTGCAGGCTGGCGACACCGTCAAAAAAGGCGATGTGCTGGCCGAGCTGGAAGCGCCCGACCTGACCGATGCCCTCAAGCGCGAACAATCCGCCTACGCCCAGCTGGAAGCGGACGTGGCGCGCCAGCGCATCCTGGCGCGCAAGCAGAAACTGCTGGCCGAGCGCGATGCCGACACCGCCGAAATCGACCGCGTCTCCGCCCAGCGCACGCTGGAACGCTACGACGCCGTTTCCAGCGAAGGCGTGGTCGCCAAGATCGACCACCAGAAAGCGCGCGACGCACTCAAGTCGGCCGAGATCCGCGCGCGCCATGCCACCCAGGCCGCCGAGCTGGAAAAGGACAACGTCTCGCTGGAGCTGGAATCCAAGATCAAGCAGCTGGACCAGCAGCGCATGATCCTCTCCAACGCCCAGCGCCGCGTGGACGAGCTGACCGTGCGCGCGCCGGTGGATAGCTTTATCGGCACGCTGTCGGTGGCCAACCGCAGCGTGGTGCCGATGAACACACCGCTCCTGACCCTGGTCGACCTGTCGCGCCTTGAAGTGGAGCTGGAAGTGCCGGAAACCTATGTGTCCGATATGGGCCTGGGCATGCACGCGGAGATCAACTACGGCAGCGGCACCGCCATGGGCAAGCTGTCCGCCCTGCCGCCGGAAGTGGTGAAGAACCAGGTGCTGGCGCGCGTGCGCTTTGACGGCACCCAGCCGCCGGGCCTGCGCCAGAACCAGCGCGTCACGGCGCGCCTGCTGATCGATGAAAAGCCCAACGTGCTGACCTTGCAGCGCGGTCCTTTTGTGGAATCGGAGGGCGGCCGCTATGTCTACGTGCTGCGCGACGGCGTCGCCGTGCGCACGCCGGTCAAGCTGGGCGCCACCAGCGTCTCCGCGGTCGAAATTATCAGTGGCTTGAAACAGGGCGACAAGGTCGTCATCGCCGGTACCGAAACCTTTGAGAACGCCGAGCGCGTCTCGATCAACCAATAAGAGGCCCACCATGCTGCGTATGCAAAACCTGAGCAAAGTCTATCGTACCCACATGATCGAAACCCACGCCCTGCGCGGCTTCGCCATCGAGGTCAAGCAAGGCGAATTCGTCACCGTGACCGGCCCTTCCGGCTCCGGCAAGACCAGCTTCCTCAACATCGCCGGTCTGCTGGAAGACTTCACCGACGGCGAATACGTTTTGGACGGCATCAACGTCAAAGGCATGGACGACAACGCCCGCTCGCGCCTGCGCAATGAAAAGCTGGGCTTCATCTTCCAGGGCTTTAACCTGATTCCCGACTTGTCCCTGTTCGATAACGTTGACGTACCGCTGCGCTACCGTGGCTTCAACCGCGCCGAGCGCAAGGAACGCATCGAAGACGCACTGGCCAAGGTCGGCCTGGCGTCGCGCATGAATCACTTCCCGGCGGAGCTGTCCGGCGGCCAGCAGCAGCGCGTGGCGATCGCGCGCGCGCTGGCCGGTTCGCCCAAGCTGCTGCTGGCCGACGAACCGACCGGCAACCTGGATACGCAAATGGCGCGCGGCGTGATGGAGCTGCTGGAAGAGATCAATGCCCAGGGCACCACCATCATCATGGTGACGCACGATCCGGAACTGGCGGTGCGTGCGCAGCGCAATGTCCACATCATCGACGGCCAGGTGTCGGACCTCGCGCGCAAGACGCCGTCGCTCTACGATACCAATGCCGGCGCCAACGCCCACGTCGCATAAGGAGCGCACCATGTTCCAGTACTACTTCCTGCTCGGCGTGCGCAGCCTGCGGCGCAACCCGGCCCTGACCGCGCTGATGGTGCTGACCCTGGCCATCGGCGTGGCGGCCAGCATCGCCACCCTGGCCATCCTGCATGTGATGTCGGGCGACCCCATGCCCAGCAAGAGCGACCGCCTGTTCGTGCCGCTGGTGGACAACGGCCCGGTGGAAGGCTACACGCCCGGCGACCGCACCAACCAGCAGCTGAGCTACAAGGACGCCTACAACTTCCTGAACAGCAAACAGGGCGAACGCCGCGTGGCCCTGTACGGCGTCGCCGCCGCAGTGGAGTCGCCGAAGAAGGACATCGGCATGTTCACCGCGCGCGGCATGGCGCCCACCGGCGACTTCTTCGCCATGTTCGACACGCCCTTCCTGTATGGCCAGGGCTGGAGCCCGGCGGATGACGCCAGCGGCGCCGACGTGGTGGTGCTGAGCCGCGCCCTGTCCGAAAAGCTGTACGGGAATACCAATCCGGTCGGCCAACGCCTGACCATGATGGGCTTCCAGTACCAGATCGTCGGCGTGCTCGATACCTGGGACGTGGTGCCGCGCTTCCACCGCGCGGTGGGCCGCAACAGCGCCTTCGCCGATGAAGACGAATACTACGTGCCCTTTGCCAGCGCGATCCGCCACGAGACGGAACACAACGGCAATATGAGCTGCACCGCCAACACCGATCCCGGCTTCCAGGCCCGCCTGGCGTCCGAATGCACCTGGATCCAGTTCTGGTTCGAGACCCGCAGCGCCGGCGACCGCGTCGAGCTGCAGTCCTGGCTGGACAGCTACGCCAGCGAACAGCGCAAGCTGGGTCGCCTGATGCGCAACGCGCCCAACAAGCTGTATAACCTGATGGAGTGGCTGGACTACCTCAAGGTGGTGGGCAACGACAGCCGCCTGTCGACCTGGCTGGCCTTCGGCTTCCTGGTGCTCTGCCTGGTGAACACCATCGGCCTGCTGCTGGCCAAGTTCTCCGTGCGCGCGCCGGAAGTCGGCATCCGCCGCGCGCTGGGCGCCTCGCGCAAGGAAATCTTCCAGCAGTTCCTGGTGGAGTCGGCGGTGATCGGCCTGGTGGGCGGCGTGCTTGGCTTGCTGCTGGCCTTTGGCGCGCTGGCCCTGATCGCGCTGCAGTCCAAGGAGCTGACCATCGTCGCCCACATGGACTGGCTTATGCTGCTGCTGACCTTTGCCATGTCGGTGACGGCGGCGATTCTTGCGGGCCTGCTGCCGACCTGGCGCGCCTGCCAGGTCACCCCTGCGCTGCAACTCAAATCTCAATGATCCCAGTGAGGACATGATGGAATTCCGCCCTATTCTCTCCGCGCTGCTGCGCAACAAGACCGGCCCGGTACTGGTGGCGATCCAGGTCGCGCTCAGCCTCGCCATCCTCGCCAACGCCCTGCATATCGTGCAGGTGCGCCAGGCCACGGCGGCCCGCCCAAGTGGCCTGGAGCGCGAATCCGACGTATTCGCCCTGCAGGTACGCCATCTCAAGGCCGACAGCCACAATGAGCAACTGGCCCTGCACCGCCGCGAGGCGGCCACCATGCGCGCCGTGCCGGGCGTGCTGTCGGTGGCCAGCACCACGCAGATGCCGCTGGCGCAGTCGGGCAGCTACAGCGGCATGGCGGTCAGCCGCAAGCAGGTCAACGACACCGCCAACGCCGCCGTCTACGTGACCGCCGATTCGCTGGTCAAGACCTGGGGCCTGCACCTGATCGAAGGCCGCGACTTCCGTCCCGATGAGGCGCCTGAGATCGACAGCAACACCAGCAGCGACTTCCCCAAGGTGGCCATCGTCACGCGCGCGCTGGCCGAGAAGATGTGGCCCGGCGCCAGCGCCATCGGCAAGATGACCTACTTCGGCACCGACGCCAAGGCTGATGAGGTACAGGTGATCGGCGTGGTCGAGGCGCTGCAGTCGCCGGCGGCGCAGGTGAATGCGGACGGCGGCTACTCGATCATGGTGCCGGCCCACATTACCGGCCCGGCCGACGAATCCTTTACCGTACGCGCCGAACCGGGCCAGCTGGACCGGGTGATGAAAGAAACCGAAGCCGCCCTGCGCGCCGCCTCGCCCACCTCGATCATCGTGCGCACCCGCAGCATGGTCGAGATGCGCGCCAACCGCTACCGCGCCGACAACGGCCTGTCCTGGATGCTGGTGACGGTGAGCGTGCTGCTGCTGCTGATTACCGCTTCCGGCATCGTCGGCATGGCCAGCCTGTGGGTGACGCAGCGGCGCAAGCAGATCGGCGTCCGCCGCGCCCTGGGCGCGCGCCGCATCGACATCCTGCGCTACTTCATCACCGAGAATATCCTCATCACCAGCGCGGGCGTGACGGCCGGTGTGCTGCTGGCGCTGGCGCTGAACCAGCTGCTGGTCAGTAAGCTGGAGATGGCGCGCCTGCCGGCCGGCTATCTTCTGGCGGGTGCGGGCATCTTCTGGGCGCTGGGCGTCGCGGCGGTGTACGGACCGGCATGGCGCGCGGCCACCATTTCCCCTGCCATGGCGACCCGCAGCGCATAGGACCGCATGCTATGCTAGCGGCCATGCCAACCGTACTCATTATCGACGACAACGCGGCCGTCGCCATCGCACTGGAAGTGCTGTTCTCGCTGCACGACATCGATGCGCTGCGCGCCGCCTCGCCGCAGGAGGGCCTGGAACTGCTGGAGCGCCACAATGTGGACCTGGTCATCCAGGACATGAACTTCACTGCAGACACCACTTCCGGCGAGGAAGGCACGGCGCTGTTCCGCGCCATCCGCGAGCGGCATCCGGCGCTGCCGGTGATCCTGCTGACGGCGTGGACCCATCTGGATGCGGCGGTTGACCTGGTCAAATCCGGCGCGGCCGACTACCTGGCCAAGCCCTGGGACGACAACCGCCTGATCGCCAGCGTCAAGAACCTGATCGAACTGGGGCAGGCCAAGCGCGCCTTGCAGCAGCGCGTGCAGTCGGAACAGCGCCAGCGACGCGACCTGGAACGCGGTTTCGACCTGCGCGGCATGGTGTGGCAGGATCCCGCCACCGAGCGCGTGGTGCACCTGGCCTGCCAGGTGGCGCGCGCCGATGTGCCGGTACTGATCAGCGGTCCCAATGGCACCGGCAAGGAGCGCATTGCTGAAATCATCCAGGCCAATTCCGCCGTGCGCGAAGGTCCGTTCGTGGTGCTGAACTGCGGCGCCTTGCCTGCGGAGCTGATCGAAGCGGAGCTGTTCGGCGCCGACGCGGGCGCGTACACGGGCGCCTCCAAGGCGCGCGAGGGCAAGTTTGAAGCGGCCGACGGCGGCACCCTGTTCCTCGACGAAATCGGCAACCTGCCGCTGGCCGGGCAGATGAAGCTGCTGCGCGTGCTGGAGACCGGCCGCTTCGAGCGCCTCGGCTCCAACCGCGAGCGCCAGGTCAAGGTGCGCGTGGTCAGCGCCACCAACGCCGACCTGCAAGCCATGATCCGCGCGGGCACCTTCCGCGAAGACCTGTTCTACCGCCTCAACGTGATCGAGCTGCGCCTGCCCGCATTGGCGGCGCGCCCGGCCGACATCCTGCCGCTGGCGCAGCACTTCCTTGGCCCGCACAAGGTGCTCTCGGCGGCCGCGCAGGCGGCGCTGCTGGCCCATCCCTGGCCGGGCAATGTGCGTGAGCTGAAGAACGTGATGGCGCGCGCCGGCCTGCTGGCCAGCGGCGACCAGATCAAACCGATCGACCTGGGCCTGCCGCCCGCGCCGACGCCCGGCCCGGACGCGGAACCGGACAAGGACGCCATCGGCCTGGCCCTGAGCCGCGCCGGCGGCGTGGTGGCGCAAGCCGCCGCCGACCTGGGCCTGTCGCGCCAGGCGCTGTACCGCCGCATGGAACGCCTGGGCATCGAGCGCCCATGAAGCGCAGCGCATGACCGGCCGCAAGCCCGACGCCGCCGCACCATCGCCACAGCCGCGCGCAGGGCTGCGCCTTTCCCTGCTCACGCGCTGGACCGCCATGATCGGCACCCTGCTCACGCTGGGCATCGTCATCGCGCTGACGCTGACCCACTTCTTCCCCAACCATCCCGGCCTGGTGCTGGCGGTGTGCCTGCTGTGCGTGCTGCCGCTCTCCATCATCACCATCCGCGCGCAGCTGGGGACCATGCTGTCGCTGTTCCGCGCCCTGACCGGCACCGTCACCAGCTACCAGGACGGCGACTTTTCCTTCAGCCTGCACTGGCAGCAAAATGATGAGCTGAGCGACCTGGTGGCAGCCCACAACGCGCTGGGCGACGTCTTGCGCAAGCAGCGCCTGGACCTGGTGCAGCGCGAGCTGCTGCTCGACACCATGGTGCAGAACACGCCGGTGGCGATGCTGCTGGTCAGCGAGGGCGGCCCGGTGGTGTATGCCAACATCGCCGCGCGCCAGCTGCTCAACCAAGGCCGCAAGCTGGAAGGCCATCGCCTCGACGACATCCTGCGCCACAGCACGCCGGCGTTGATGGAAGCGCTGGCGCGCGGCGGCGATGGCCTGTTCACCACCTCCGGCAGCGACGACGCCAGCGGCGACATGGAAGAAGTATTCCACCTGGCGCGCCGCAGCTTTACCCTCAACGGCCGCAAGCACGAGCTGCTGCTGCTGCGCCAGCTGACCATGGAGCTGCGCCGCCAGGAAGTGCAGACCTGGAAGAAAGTCATCCGCGTCATCAGCCATGAGCTGAACAACTCCCTCGCGCCATTGACCTCCCTGGCCCATTCCGGCGCGGAGCTGGTGCGGCGCGGCCAGACCGAACGCCTGCCGCACATCCTCGCCACCATCGAAGAGCGCACCCGCCACCTGGAAAGCTTCATCCTCGGCTACGCGCGCTTTGCCAAGCTGCCCACGCCGCGCCTGGAACTGCAGCAGTGGGACGCCTTTGTCGCCCAGCTGCACGACCAGGTCGAGTTCCAGCTGCTGGGCGAACTGCCGCAGGAAGCGGCCGCCTTCGATCCGGCCCAGCTGGAGCAAGCACTGCTCAATCTGCTCAAAAACGCGCATGAGTCGGGATCGCCATCTGTCCAGGTCACACTGGAAATCCGCCGCCTGCATGACGCCGTCCGCATCGAGGTCCAGGACCGCGGCCCCGGCATGAGCGACACCGTGCTCACGAATGCACTGGTGCCGTTTTATTCGACAAAACGCAGTGGTACCGGTCTCGGTTTAGCGCTGGCAAGAGAAATTGCTGAAGCGCACGGCGGCCGCATCACGCTGGCCAATCGCGAGGGTGGCGGCCTGACCGTTGCCCTGCTGCTTCCTTTGTCCTGAGCAAACAACTAATTTGCAACAGACATAAAAAAAGTTACTCACTTTTTGCCGTAGGGATATTGATGTTTAGTTCACAAGGAACTCATCCACGCCCCTGTATTAGCGTAATGCTATTTCTCACATCCTTTCAATAAAAAAATAGCCCTTTGACAATGGTTATCCATCGGCATAACTTGAATGCGTAGTTGGGGTTTCGTGATTTTGAACACGCACATAATTCGCGGGGATAACATGAAATTAAAATCAATATTGATCGCAGGATTACTTGCCGCATCAAGCTTGGGGGCACAGGCTGAAGACCTGACCGCCAATCCTATGCTGGTCGGTATTCCAAATCTGAGCGGTGGCTTCTCGCTGACGCACGTGTGGTCGGGCATGTTCACTGACGTCATCACCTTCACCCCGAACGTATCGGGCATGGTCGACGGCGCCATCATGACAATTGGCTTTGGGACGGCCAATATCGACTTCCTGGGCGCCGATATCAATGGCAATGCACTCACCCTGGTCGCCGTTCCGCCAGGTGGCCCCTTCGCTGGCTATTACGAAGCGGGCGCGCTGCTGCCGTCCAGCATCAACGGACCGCTGGTACTGACGGTGCATGGCTATGCCGGCCCCGACCCGATCAACAGAGACCTCAAGATTCCGGTCTCTGCGACTTACACCGGCTCAATCAACGTGCGCCCGGTTCCAGAACCAGAAACCTATGGCATGCTGCTCGCTGGCCTGGGCATTCTGGCCTTCCTCTCGCGCCGCCGCAAAACCTGAAACGGCTTGCTGTTTCAGGCACCCAAAAAAGACGCTTCGGCGTCTTTTTTTTGGCCGGCTGGTAAACTGGCGGCATGTCTGCCAAGTCTTCCCCTGCCCTGCGCTTCGACGCGCCCGGCCATCCTCCCGCTACCACCACCGAATTTGAAGGGGTGCGCAGCCTGCACCTGGGCACCTCCTGGGTGCAGGGCGCCATGCGCCTGTCGCGGCCCGACGCCATCGAACTGGAATACGTCCAGATGATGATGATGTGGCTGCTGTTTAACGACAGCCCGCGCCATATCGTCCAGCTGGGCCTGGGCAGCGCCGCGCTCACCAAGTTCTGCTACCGCCGCCTGCCCGGCGCGCGCGTGACGGCGATCGAACTCAATCCGAATGTGATCGGCATCTGCGGCGCGCTGTTTGGCCTGCCGTCCAATGACGAACGCCTCAACGTGCGCGAGATGAATGCGATGGACTTCGTGCTCGATCCCGCCAACCATGGCAGTGTCGACGTGCTGCAGGTCGACCTGTACGACGAGGAAGCGCGCGGCCCGGTGCTGGATTCACCCGAGTTCTACCAGGCCTGCTACGACTGCCTCGGCGACGACGGCATCATGACCACCAATGTGTTCGGCGATGACTTCTCCAACTACGACAAGAACCTGCTCACCATGCAGCAGGTGTTTGACGCGGTGGTATGGCTGCCGGAAGTCCACGACGCCAACATCGTGGTGATCGCCTTCAAGAACGCGCCCTCGCTGGACTTCAGCGTCCTGTACGAACGCGCGGGCGCCATCAAGAAGGCGCACAACCTGCCTGCCAAGACCTGGGTCAATGGACTCAAGGAGTGGATGCGCGACCACCAGTAAGCCGCTTGCGGCCGGCCTGGTAGGCCGCCAGATGGATCACCGACGCCAGCTGCCTGACCAGTCCATCCATCTCTTCCGCGGGAATCTGCGCATAGCCCAGCATCAGGCCGCGCCAGCCGCTGCCAGCCTGCACGCCGTGCCTGCTGAGCGCATGCGCGACGATACCCAGCTCGCGCAGCCGGGCGCTGATGGCGGCATCGTCTAGTTGCTGATCGTGAAAGCGCAGCGCAAGATGCATCCCCGCCGAACCGCCATGCACTTCCGCCGCCGTACCCAGATGCTCATCCAGGGCCGCCACCAACGCGTCGCGCCGCTGGCGGTACAGGCGGCGCATGCGGCGCAGATGCAGCGCGAACTGCCCGCTTTGCAGAAACTCCGCCAGCGCCAGCTGCTCGGCCACGCGCCCGCGCGCCGACGACTGCGCGCGCATCTGCGACAGCGGCTGCGCCAGCGCGGGCGGCACCACCAGGAAACCAATCCGCAGTGAAGGGAACATGGTCTTGCTGAAGGTGCCCAGGTAGACCACCGGCGCATCCGGCTGCAGGCCCTGCATGGCGGGCAGCGGCGGACCGTCGTGGCGGAATTCGCTGTCATAGTCGTCCTCGATGATCAGAGCGCCGGCGCCGCGGGCGGCTTCGATCAGGGCCAGCCGGCGGCGCAAGGACAGCACGCCGCCGGTGGGATATTGATGCGAGGGCGTGGTGTAGATCAGGCGAGGCGGCTGCAGCAGCCAGTCGTCGGCGCGCGGCGCGATGCCGTCTTCGTCGACCCCGATAGCGGCAATGCGCAAACCCGCCCAGCGGGCCGAGGCCAGAGCGCCACCGTAGCCGGGATGTTCGATCCAGAGGGTGTCGCCCTGGTCCGCCAGCGCACGCATGCAGACATCCAGGCTGCTCTGCGTGCCGTCAGTGATGAACACCTGCTCCGCACCGCACACCACCCCGCGCGAGGCGCGCAGGTGGTCGGCAATGGCGGCGCGCAGCGGCGGCTCACCGGCCGGATCGGCGTAGTTGAGCTGCTCGATACTGAGCGAGCGCAGCGCGCGCTCCAGCATGCGGCGCCATAGCGCCAGCGGAAAGTGATCCAGCGCCGGCACCCCGGGCACGAAGGCGCCCTGCATATTGGCCGGCCCGCCCACTTCGCGCAGATCGCGTGCGCGCTGCGACAGGCCGGGCTGCTGTCCACCTGCGCCGGCGGGCTGCGGCTGGCGGTCCGGCGCAAGCGCCGCCACCACCGTGCCGCGCCGGTCCCCCGCCACATAGCCTTCGCTGGCCAGCTGTTCATAGGCGTACAGCACGCTGTTACGCGCAATGCCCAGTTCCTCGGCCAGGGCGCGCGAAGCGACCAGGCGCGTCCCGGCCGCCAGCGTGCCATCGCGGATGGCCGCGCGCAGGCATTCATGCAGCAGCCGCTGGCGCGGCCAGCCGTGCTGCTTGTGCTGTTCGGCGTAGCGGTTGATCAGCAGGGCGTAGTCCATTTGTGGCTCCATCAAATTTCATATTCCTGGACCTTAATCAGGTGCCAGAATCTGATTATATTGTGATTTCAACAGCCTTTGTTGTAACCCTTTTGGAATGGAGATCATGAACGACACAGCCACCCCCGCCAGCCAACGCACCCAGGTCCGCCGCGCCGCCAAACGCGCCAGCTATGAAGAAGAGACCCTGCACGCCATCATCGACGACGCCTATATGTGCCACATCGCCTTCAACGACGGGCACGGAGTGCACTGCATACCCACCGCCAGCTGGCGCGAGGGCGGGCATCTGTACATCCACGGCTCCAACGGCAGCCGCATGGTGAAGCGCCTGCTGGACAGCGACTGCTGCGTGACCATCAGCCATCTGGACGGACTGGTGATGGCGCGGTCGGCCTTTAACCATTCGATGAACTATCGTTCGGCGGTGATCTACGGGCGCTTTGAAATCGTGGAAGACGAGACGGCCAAGCGGGCGTCCATGGAAACCTTCATGGAGAAGCTGGCGGCTGGGCGCCAGGCCGACGTGCGGCCGGGGAACGACAAGGAATACGCCGCCACGACGGTGCTGCGTATCAGCCTTGACGAGGCATCCTGCAAGGTGCGCAGCGGTGGCCCGAACGACGATGAAGAGGACATGGCTTGGCCGGCATGGGCCGGCGTGCTGCCTTTCGCGCGCACCCGGCTGGAACCAGTGCCGCACGAGGAATGCACGGTCACTCCGCCGGGCTATGTGCGGCGCTGGCTGAGGTTCTGATTCAGCGCTGCTCGCGCCACCACAGCAGCAGCATGCAGGCGGCGAAGAGCAGCACCAGCGGGGTATCCGGCAGCGACCGCCCCGCCGGCGCGGCGCGAAGGGCCGCAGCGCTGCCGGATACGCTGCGGGCGGCGTATTGCGCTGTCGCGGCGCGGCGCAGCGACTGCTGCCAGGCCGGCCAGTCGGACTTGCCGTAGACGTACTCCTGCCCCGGCTGCGCCACACCGCCGCCGGAAAAGCGCAGCCAGCCCGCCTGCTGCGGCCACACCGCCGCACAGGCGGCATCCGCTTTCTCACCGCGCGTCTGCAGGGCTGCGTCGGCTAAACCTTCAACGCGCAGCAGGGCGCCTGGACTGCCGCCCTGCGCGCAGATTTCGCTGCGCAGGCCTGGCTGCGGCATCAGATCAGGCAACAGCCAGGCCTTGCGCTGCGGGCTGTCCAATGCGATCAAATCCATCGCGCCCTGCCACCACAGGCCAAGCGCCTGCGGCGCGCTGATCGCGTAGCGGTGCCAGTCCGCCACGCCGATCCAGACCACCCTGCCCTGCTTCCAGCTGCGCTGCCAGAGCCAGGGCAGCTTCTTGCTGTCGCGCGCCAGTACCTGCCATGGCGCGCTGCTGTCGTCGGGATTCAGGCCCGCAGGCGGCAGCGTCAGCGTGCCGCCATTGATGGCGAACAGCCGCGCATCTTCCTTCTCCGTGGTGGCCGACTGCGCGCGCAGATGCAGTGCGAATTCACGCTGCCACAGCGCGCTGTCCGCCGCATTGCCGCCCAGGACCACCAGCGGCAATCCCTGCGCCACCTGCGCCAGCAAGGCTGCGCGCGCTGGCGGAGACAGATGCTCGATGTACGCCGCATCGGCAAACAAGGCATTCGGCGCAGGCATTGCAGCGCGGGCCGTCTCGCTACGCGCAAGGGCTTTGCCGAGGGTGATCTGCCAATCCAGGATTGCGTTGCCGTCCGTGAGCAGCTGATTCAGCGCGCGGGCGTCGAACGAGGGAGCGTCAAAGCGGCCCTGTACTTGTAAGGGAACCTGCTCCATGACCTGGAGCGGAACCGGCCCCAGTGCGATGGTCTTGCCTGCGGCGTCCAGCAGGCGGGCCTGCAGCACCATGGACTCCACCACCGGCGGCAGCCACTGCACCGTCAGCTGCGGCGCCGCCTCATGCGCATCTGCCGCCGCCTCTGCCAATACCTGCCTGTTCTCGGCCAGCAGTTGCAGACGCCAGCCCGCCTGGGGCTGCGAGCGCTGCACTTTCAGCGTAAAGATGCGGCCCAGCGTGATCGTGCGCGGAAAGTCGAGATCCAGAAGATCCGCAGCGGCGGGCTGCCATTGCAGCGGACGCGCTGGCAGGTCGCGCCATTGCGCTTCGCGCAGACCGTCACCGTGCAGGACGACGGCGCTGGATGCAGGTACGGCGCGCAGCGCTGCCTCGTCGACAGCGCCGCTGGCATCCGTGACCAGGGTTACAACGCCCGCGCCGGCGCCGTTGGCAGGCATGTGCAGCTGGGCCAGCACCAGGGCCAGCGTCACGCCTGCGAGCAGCGCCAGCGCGGCATCCACAACGCGGCGCTTGCGGACATACAGCACCGCGCTGATGGCGCCTGCCGCAGCCGCGGCCCACGGCGCCAACAGCATGGCGCCGCTCACACCGGCCAGCTCTCTCTGCCCACTCAGCAGAGCGCTGATGGTGATCACGATATCCTTCATCATGGCTGCTCCTTGCCGCGCCATGCCCGGCCAAATTCGGTATCGGTGCCGCTGCGCGCCTGCAGGCGTACCGGCGCATCCGTCAGCGTCCCACGCAGCCAGGCGCGCAACTCGGCGCGGCATGGCAGGCAGCCATCCTGCACGTCCTGCACCGCGCGCTGTGCAGACAATTTCTGTTCCTGGTCGCTGATACGGGTGCTGATCGCCTCACGCGCCGTCTTGCTCCACAGGGCTGGCAGCGGCGTCTCGCGCGACAGGGCCTGAATCAGATCGCGCAGTTTGGCGGGCACGTTGTCGCTGGCGGCAGCCTGCTCACGCTTGTAACTCAGCGCGCCAACCACGTCGCCGGTCAGGCGCTTTTCCTCCTTCATTGCCGGCGGCACAAAGGCTGTGCGATGCAGGTAGACACGTTCGGCCTGCTGCAGCTCCTTGATCGCCTCCAGCGCCTTGTATTCCGGCGGCAGCGCGGGTTTGGGTTCGATGGCGCGCAGCGCCTTCTCGGCGTCCCACATGGCGGCCAGAGCGCGCTTCAGCACCGCCTTGGTCTGCGGGTCGAAGATGGTGGCATTGTCTTCCTGGTCGTGCGTGTGGCCGAACTGCGCCATGATGCCGGCATCGGAACCAAAGCCGCCACGCGGCGCTGTCGCATGTTCTTCATGCTCGTCATGTTCATCGCCGAACAGGCTCGATTCTTCGCCCAGGAACTGGCCGTAGCGCAGACGCAGCTTGGACTGGTCGCTGGCGATCTGCTCGCTGCGTGCGCGCTGGGCGGCGTAAGGCATGGATGGACTAGCCTTGATGTCCGCCACCAGCTGCTCGGTATCGATGATGATCTGGCGCTGGCTGCGCAAAGTCTCCGGCTTGACCAGAGAAGGCAGTGCGGTCGATTCCAGGCTCTCCGCTTGCGGCGCGGGCAGACGCAGCGTGTAGGTCGGCGATTGCGTCGTGTGCGGGTCTGGCGCATTGTCGGTGGCGCGCACGAAGATGTAGAGCTCATCGCCCGGCTCCATGCCCAGCTCCGCCAGCGTCCACTGCTTTTGCCAATTGCGTACGCGCGGGTCGGCCGATGCGGGCAGCGGCACCTCACGATCGCTGAAGCGGATGTTCTCGCCGCTGCCGCGCGCCAGTGTCATATGCAGGCTCGCACGCACCACGGCGTAGTCGTCGCGGGCCGAGACGGATAACTGCACGGTCCTGGCGTCCGTCGGCAAAATCTGGATCAGCTCTTTGGGAGCGATGATGGCGACTTCCGGCGCCTGGTCCGGCGTCACGCGGATGTTGTAGCGCGTGCTGGACTTGCTGCTCAGGCGCCAGAACTGGGATTCATTGGCCCGCCACAAAGCGCAATCCGGTGTGACGGTGAGCGTTTGCCCATCGCCCAGCTCCACCACCGGTGATGCTCCTGCCGGATTGCGTACGCACCAGCGCACTTCCGAGTGCTGAGGGATCTGGATATCGCTGGCGGCGCTCTCGAATTGTTTGGCCCCAGTGTAGGCAGGCGGCGCAACGCGCAGGAAAACTTCGCCGTCGACGATGGCGCGAGCCTTGCCTTGCTGAGCGGCCGTAGTTTGCGCGCCGGCCGTCTGCTTGCCATGCAGCGTCCATGCGGCGCCCGTTGCCGCAAGGCTGAGCAGCAGCGGAATCAGCGCGAACTTGACGCGGATGGCAGCGATGCTGCGGTAGTCGTTCGTGGTCAGCACGGAGGCCAAGCGGGCTTGCAGGCGTTGTTGCTGCAAACGGGCGATCTGCGATGCGGGTTCGGTGGCCAGCAAGGCGGAGCTGTCCTCCAGCGCGGGGACGGCGGCATCCAGCCAGACGGCCCAACTGGCGTCGACGCGCTGGCGCCAGCGCCAGATGTCGGCCAGCAGCCAGACGATCCATGCAGCGGTTGCGGCCAATGCGATCGCGCGGGCGGCGGGTAGCAGCAGGATGGTCAGCAACGGCAACAGCGACGCCAGCCAGGTGGCGGCGCGGCGGCGCCAGACGGCATTCAGCAGCCGCGCGCGCAGGAGATCAGTTTCGGCGCGCATGGGTCAGAATCCGTTCGAGTAAAAAGAGCGCCAGCAGGAGCCAGGCCAGCCAGGCCAACGGTTCCACGGCAGTCGGGCCGCTTGGCTTGCCGGTGCTGAAGACGTGCGATGGCGCGGGATATGGCGCGACCGGCGCCGACAGCGCTTGCCAGGTTTCGTAGATCGCGCGCGCGGTGTCGGCGTCCTTGGCTGGCCAGGCTGCGGAGGACCAGGTGCGGCCATGCGGCGTGTCATTGATCTGCAGGGCGATACCGTTGATCATGAGGGTCCATGACGCGGACGGCGCGACGGGCGCGAACGGCGCCACGGATGCGGCCTGCACAACGGGCTGCGTCGCTGGCACGGCGGCCGTCGTCCACCACAGTGGCGCATGCCAATCGGATGGCGCTGCACCCGGCTGGTCCCAGATAATCAGCTCGGTGGCGGCGTCCGGGGCTTCGCTCAGCACGTAACGATCTGCGCCAGTGCCAGCGGCATCAAATGCGGAGAGCATCGCCTGCCACGCTGCGCGGCGGACAGGTACTGTCGCGAGCACGACGTGGTGGTGGCGCAGTGCAGCGTCGGTGCGGCCGGAAGCGGAGGCGTGCGCCTGCGCGGAGGCCTGTGCCTGCGCCTGCGAGGAGGCTTGCACCTGCGTCTGCGTAGGCGCAGGCGCCACGTTCGGCTGGGCGCGCAGTTCAACCTGATGCGCGAATCGCGGCACGCGAGCGGGCATCGCGACCTTGCCAGGAGCAGCCACGATCAGCACGCGCGCGTCGCTGCGCCAATCGCGTTCGTGCTCGCTCAGCCAGGACAATACGTCGCCCGGCATCGTCATGCGCTGCGCGTTCTCCATGTGCGCAGCCTGGATCTGCTGCTCGACCCAGACACGGTCGGCGCCGTCGTCCAGCAGCACCGTATCACCACGCCATGGAAACACCATCGCAGCCAGCCAGGCGATCAACCCAATCAGCAGAAGGCAGCGCACCAGCAACAGCAAGCGGTCGCGTAAGGTCCACACCCGCTGCTGCTCCGGCGCGGCAATCGGCAGAAAGCGCGCCGTCGCCAGCAGCTCGGCCTTGACGCGCTGGCGCTTCTGGCGATGCCACCAGATCGGCAGCATCAGCACCGGCAGCGCCAGCCACCACAGGGGATAAATACTCGTCATCGCGCCCCCGCCAGTTGCAGCCACTTACGCAGTGCGATACCCGGTGCCTGCTCAATACAGGCTTCGTGCACGATGATGTTGTTCTGCCGGCAAGCCGTCGCCACTGCCGCAAAGTGGGCGCCGCTTTGCTCGCGATACGCCGCACGGTCTGCATTGCTCATCCGATGCAGGCCATCCATCGCTTCCGGATCGCGATACGCAGAACCGTCCTTGAAGCTGGCGTCCACCTCCGCTTGCGTACGCACCGTCAGCAGCCGCACGTCATGCCGCAGATGGCGCAAACGCACCAGGGCCTCGCTCAAAGGCGATGGCCAATCAAGGAAGTCACTGGCCGCAAAAATCAAACTGGGGGAGCGCGCGAAATGCAGATTCGATTTCAGCACCTCGGCGGAGGGCAGCTCGCCATCCGGCTTCGCTTTGGCCAGTGCCGCCAGCACACGCTGCAGCTGGCGAGGTCCGCGCGACGCGGGCGTAAAGTCCACCTTACCGCCGCTGCATATCACCAGCCCAAACGCATCGCCCTGCCGCTGCGCGACCGCTGCCACGCAAGCCAGAACACAACGCGCAAACCACAGCTTGTCGACGCCGTTGATCTCGCGGCTGGGCTCCGCCATGGACGCTGTCGCATCGAGCCACAGCCAGGTGGCAACGTGGCTGTCGCGCTCCGCCTCACGCACGTAGTAACGGTCGGCGCGCGCCAGCAGCTTCCAGTCCACCCGGCGCCACTCATCGCCCGGCGCATAGGCGCGGTACTCGGAAAACTCCACGCCAGCGCCGCGCTCGCGGCCCGCGTGAATGCCATGACCCAGCCCCGCCAGCACGTGGCGGATCACCAGATCCAGATCAGTGGTATGCGCCAGCATGGCCGCAGTCGGCATGCCGGGCGTTGCGCTCTTGGACGACATTGTTTATTCGGGACGAACGTGTTCGCGCAGCGCCGCCAGGATGTCGGCAATTGCCACGCCGTCGGCTTCCGCCTCGAAGTTACGCAGCACGCGATGCGCCAGCACCGGCAGCAGCATCTCGGCGATATCCTCGCGCGTGACGGCCAGACGGCCGTGCATCAGCGCGCGCCCCTTGGAGGCCAGTACCAGCGACTGCCCCGCACGCGGACCGGCGCCCCAGCCGATATGCTTCTTCACCGCCGGCACATCGGTATGTGCGGGGCGCGTTGCACGGACAAGGCGCGTGGCGTAGCGCAGCAGATGCTCACCGATCTCGATGTCACGCACCAGCTGCTGCAAGCGCAGCAGGGTCGGCACGTCCATCACCGGCTCAGCATCACGCAAGCCGCCGTGCGTGGTGGCGGAGACCATCTGGATCTCTTCGTCCTCGCTCGGATAGACCACGTCGATACGCAGCAGGAATCGGTCCAGCTGCGCCTCCGGCAGCGGATAGGTGCCCGCCTGCTCGATCGGATTCTGCGTCGCCAGCACAAAGAACGGCGACGGCAGCCGGTGCGTCTGGCCCGCAAAGGTCACGCTCCGTTCCTGCATCGCTTCCAGCAGCGCCGATTGCGTCTTGGGCGGGGCACGATTGATCTCGTCCGCCAGCAGCACTTGCGTGAACACGGGGCCCTTCTGGAAATGGAACTCACGCTTGCGGGTGACGTGGTCCTCTTCCAGTATCTCGGTGCCGACGATATCGGACGGCATCAGGTCCGGGGTAAACTGCACGCGATGGAAGTCCATGTCGGTCGCCTGCGACAGCGACTTGACCAGCAGCGTCTTGCCCAGTCCCGGCACGCCTTCCACCAGAGCGTGACCGCCCGCCAGCAAGCAGATGATGAGCGAGTCGATCACGTTCTGCTGGCCGATGATGACGCGGCCCATGCTCGCCTTGAGTGCTGCCACCTTCGCGGTCAGCGTACTGATTTCTTCTTCGCTCCAGGCGACTGCACTTTCTACCAACATACCTATGCTCCCAACGCGTATTGAATGATATTGACCGCAAAGCGGGTGTTGTCGATCGCCAGCCAGCGCTTGTTGCGGAAGTCGTAATCCCACTCGCAACCATAGTCCTTGTTGCTATACAAAAGCCGCACGCGCCCGCCCACCTCCACTGCCTTGAGATAGTCGTGCACCAGATCATCGCCCCAGCCATTCAGCTCCACGCCGGTATTCGGCGGGCCGTCGAAGTGGAAGAAGGCCGAATAGATCGGATGATTGTTCGGGATCTTGTGCAGCGCTTTCGGCCCGAAGATACGGGCGATTTCGGCCTCGAACGATTTCGCAAACAGGCCGTCGATATCGTGATTGCAGTCGTCGACGAAGAGGAAGCCGCCGCCCTTGATGTAGCGCTCCAGGTTCTTGCGTTCGGCGGGCGTGAACTGCACCAGCTTGTGCCCGGCGAAATAGCAGAAT
>Ga0213872_10000450_pt1 | contig 33492 bp, 31 predicted proteins | sample VelepicomBERX_R2_FD_160071 | JGI IMG/M metagenome (GOLD analysis project Ga0213872, IMG submission 160071) | Rhizosphere microbial communities from Vellozia epidendroides in rupestrian grasslands, the National Park of Serra do Cipo, Brazil - RX_R2 | ecosystem: Host-associated > Plants > Roots >...
TTGCAGCGTCGGTATCAGCGATTCGAGGTCATGGCCGTCGATCGGGCCGACGTAGTTGAAGCCAAATTCTTCGAACATGGTGGCCGGCACCACCATGCCCTTGGCGTGTTCTTCCAGGCGCTTGGCAAATTCCAGCATGGGCGCGGGCAGCACGCTCTTGCCGACGTTCTTGGCGGCGGCGTAGAACTTGCCCGACATCAGGCGCGCCAGGTAGCGGTTCAGTGCTCCGACCGGCGGCGAGATCGACATGTCGTTGTCGTTCAGGATCACCAGCAGGTTGATGTCGTCGTAGACGCCGGCGTTGTTCATCGCTTCGAAGGCCATGCCGGCCGTCATGGCGCCGTCGCCGATGACGGCGATCGCGTGGCGGCCTTCGCCCTTGGTCTTGGCGGCCAGGGCCATGCCGAGCGCCGCGGAAATCGACGTCGACGAGTGGGCCGTACCGAAGGTGTCGTATTCGCTTTCGGCGCGGCGCGGGAAGCCGGAGATGCCGTTCAGCTGGCGCAGCACCGGCATCTTGTCGCGCCGGCCTGTGAGGATCTTGTGCGGATAGGTCTGGTGGCCGACGTCCCAGACGATGCGGTCTTCCGGCGTGTTGAACACGTAGTGCAGCGCAATGGTCAGCTCGACGGTGCCGAGGTTGGACGACAAGTGGCCGCCGGTCTGCGACACCGAATCGAGCACGAACTGGCGCAGCTCGTCGGCCAGGGGGTGCAGTTGCGTGCGCGACAGCTTGCGCAGGTCGTCCGGCGAGTTGATTTTTTTGAGCAAATCCATATTTTTCACTTTAAGCCTTACGCTGCACGATCAAATCCGCAAGCTCGCGCAACCGCTGTGCCTTTTCCCCAAACTGTTCCAACGCTCTATGCGCATCGCCGCGCAATTTTGCTGCCAAGGCCTGCGACGCTTCCAGGCCCAGGATAGACACATAGGTCGGCTTGTTGTCGGCGGCATCCTTGCCGGCCGTCTTGCCGAGCACGGCAGAATCAGCCGTCGCATCCAATACATCATCCACCACCTGGAAGGCCAGGCCGATGGCATCGGCATAGCGCTCCAGAGCAGCATCGTCCTTGCTCTCGCCACACCATGCACCCAGCAGCACCGAAGCGCGCAACAGGGCGCCCGTCTTCAGCTTGTGCATCTGCTCCAGCTGCGGCAGCGTCAAGGTCTTGCCCACGCTTTCCAGGTCTATGGCCTGACCGCCGCACATGCCGATCGAACCGGCTGCGCGCGCCAGCAAGCGCAGCATGGCCAGTTGCTGTTCGGCGTTCAAAACCCCAGCCTCCGCCAAAATCAGGAAAGCCTGCGACTGCAGGGCGTCACCGACCAACAAGGCGGTCGCTTCGTCATACTTCACGTGCACGGTCGGCTTGCCGCGCCGCAAGGCGTCGTCGTCCATGCACGGCATATCGTCATGCACCAGCGAATACGCATGAATCATTTCCACCGCCGCGGCCGCACGCGCCAGCACGGCGCGCTCGGCGCCGCACAATTCACCGGCGGCAAACACCAGCAGCGGGCGCACGCGCTTGCCGCCGTCGAGCACCGCGTAACGCATCGCCTCATGCAGGCGTTCCGGCACGGCCTTTGGCAAGTACGCATCCAGCGCCGCTTCCATGTCGGCCTGGACCGTCTTCATCCACACTTCGAAAGCCATCATGCTTCGTCCCCGCTGCCCTCTGCCGCGAAAGGTTTCAGCATGTCGCCTTCCAGAATCTTGACTTGATTGTCGACCTTGTCGAGCTGGGCCATGCAGTACTTGACCAAGTCGGCGCCGCGCTTGTAGGCGCCGATCGATGCTTCCAGCGCCAGTTCGCCGGATTCCATCTGACTCACCAGTTGTTGCAATTCAGCCATCGCCTCCTCGAAAGTCGAGGGCAAATCGACCGCCGCTCCGGATGAAAGAGGTTCGGCTGACACAGGTTTTTTTGGCATTCTCTTTGGCACTCGGCCCTGACTGAAGTGTAGCCCGTTATTTTAGAGCAAACCACCTGATGTCACCCGCAAATAGACACTAACGCAGTGCGATCCGCGAGCCGCTCCCATGAAACCCAATGTGATTTAGACAAAATTACAACATGCGATATTGCACGATTTTCAGGCGTATTTGCCGCCTTTTACCTTCCAAAACAGGGGGTACTCGGGTACAATACGCAGTTCTGTCCAAAATTTCCTTTTCATCTCGTTTGAAACCAGGTTTTTGCGGATTCTTTCTCTCTTAGGTTGGTGCAAATTAATTTGGGGGTGGGGAATGTCCGATCTGGCTACTATTGCCAAGCTCGCGCGCTCCGACGCGCAACTTCCGGTCAACGTCTATTTTGACGATGCGCTGTTGCAGCAGGAAATCCAGCGATTATTTAAGAACGGCCCGCGTTACGTCGGCCATGAACTGATGGTGCCCGAGGTCGGCGACTACGCCGCATTGGCCGCCGAAAAAGAAGGCCGCATGCTGGTGCGCAACGCGCACGGCATCGAATTGCTTTCGAACGTCTGCCGTCACCGCCAGGCGAAAATGTTCAATGGCCGCGGCAACACGAACAACATCGTGTGCCCGCTGCACCGCTGGACTTACGATCTCAAGGGTGAATTGATCGGTGCGCCGCACTTTGACAACACGCCTTGCCTGAACCTGGCGCAAACGCCGCTGCAGAACTGGAACGGCTTGCTGTTCGAGCGCAACGGAGTCGACGTCGCCGCCATCATGTCCAAGCTCGGCGTGACCAAGGACCTCGACTTCAGCGGCTACATGCTCGATCACGTCGAAGTGCACGAGTGCGATTACAACTGGAAGACTTTCATCGAGGTCTATCTCGAGGACTACCACGTCGAGCCCTTCCATCCGGGTCTCGGCAGTTTCGTCACCTGTTCCGACCTGCGCTGGGAATTCGGCGAGCACTACAGCGTACAGACCGTGGGCGTCAATCGCGCACTATCGAAGTCAGGTACCCCGGCCTACCAGAAGTGGCAGGAACAGGTCATGAAGTTCCGCAACGGTGTCGAGCCGCCCTACGGCGCGATCTGGCTGACCCTGTACCCAAACATCATGGTGGAGTGGTACCCGCACGTGCTGGTGGTGTCGACGGTGTGGCCGAACGGCCCGCAAAAGACCACCAACGTGGTCGAGTTCTACTACCCGGAAGAAATCGTGCTGTTCGAACGCGAATTCGTCGAAGCCGAGCGGCAGGCCTATATGGAAACCTGCATCGAAGACGACGAAATCGCACTGCGCATGGACGCCGGCCGCCGCATCCTGATGGACCGCGGTGAAAATGACGCCGGGCCTTACCAGTCGCCGATGGAAGACGGCATGCAGCACTTCCACGAGTGGTATCGCAGCAAGATCGCCGCAACCTAAAATTTTCTACGCTCCATAAAAATGGTAGCTGCACTCCCCTCGCCCACAACGTGGGAGAGGGGCCGGGGGAGAGGGCAGCGCAGCTTGCCAAGACTGGCTGCAGCGCAATCGCCCTCTCCCCTACCCCTCTCCCGCCAAGCGGGCGAGGGGAAAACAAAACACGATTTTGGTAATTTCAAGATCGTTCAAACTCTCTCGATAGCCATGCAATCGCTTTGGATGTTGTTCGCCAGCTTCGTATTCGCCTTCATGGGCGTGTGCGTCAAACTGGCTTCGCAGTATTACTCGACTTCGGAACTGGTCATGTATCGCGGCCTGATCGGCGTGATCTTCCTGGCCGTATTGGTCAGGATGCGCGGCGGTACGCTCAAGACTACCCTCCCCTGGCCCCATCTGAAGCGCGGCGTCATCGGCGTCACTTCGCTGTGGATGTGGTTCTTTGCGCTTGGGGCCTTGCCGCTGGCCTCGGCCATGACGCTCAACTACACGTCTTCGATCTGGATGGCGGCCATGCTGCTGGTCGCCGGCTGGTGGCAAGGCACGAAACGCACCGAATGGGGCTTGATCGCCGCCATCGTCACCAGTTTCGTCGGTGTCGCGCTGCTGCTGCACCCCTCCTTCAATTCCAACCAGTGGTTCAGCGGGCTGGTGGCGCTGTGTTCGGGTATTGTTTCCGCCATCGCCTATTTGCAGGTGCGCGATCTTGGACGGCTCGGCGAGCCCGAGTACCGCGTGGTGTTCTATTTTTCCGCGACCGGCGCCGTCACCGGCCTGCTGACCGGCTTCTACCACGACGGTTCGTTCGGCATGCCGGCATTGCACGCCCACACACTGAGGGGTTTCACACTGCTGGCAACCATAGGCGTCACCGCCGCCATCGCGCAAATGGCGATGACGCGCGCCTACCACTTGGGCAAGACGCTGGTGACCGCCAACCTGCAATACACCGGCATCGTGTTTTCTTCTATCTGGGGCATGATCATCTGGAGCGACATGCTGGGCTGGCAGTCCTGGACCGGCATTGCCCTCATTCTCGCCAGCGGCATGGCGGCCACCTACTATAATGTGCAAACCACGCGCGCAGCGGTCGAGGCGAATATCGAAGCCGATCCCATCGTCGCGGAAATTTCGGAGATTGCATGACCTTCACCACACTCATCAGCGCCACCGAACTGGCGCAACACGCCAAAAACCCGAACTGGGCGATTTTCGATTGCCGTCATGACCTCGCCAATCCCGGCGCCGGCTTGGCCGCGTACCAAGGCGGGCATATTCCGGGCGCGCAGTTTGCGCATCTCGACAGCGATCTTTCCGACAAAGCCCGCGGGCCGCACGGCGAGTTCCGCGGCCGTCATCCGCTGCCGCAACGCTCCGCCTTCATCGAAACCTTGCGGCGCTGGGGCGTCAACAACGACACCCAGGTCGTGGTCTACGACGCGCACGGCGGCATGTTCGCGGCGCGCCTGTGGTGGATGCTGCGCTGGGCCGGCCATCAAGCCGTTGCCGTGCTCGACGGCGGCCTGCCGGCCTGGATCGCTCAAGGCCAAGCGGTTTCGACTGAAGTTCCGCAAAAAGCGCCCGGCAATATTGCCGACCGCCCGTCCCTGGTAACGACGGTCAACGCGATTGATTTGATGGTCAACATTTCGAGCCAAGCGCGCGCCGTGATCGACGCGCGCGCGCCGGATCGCTTCCGCGGCGAGAATGAAACGCTGGATCCGGTCGGCGGCCACATCCCCGGCGCGAAGAATCGCTTCTTCAAGGACAACTTGCAGGCTGACGGACGTTTCAAGGCGGCCGAGCAATTGCGCGCAGATTTCAGTGCCTTGATCGACGCACCCGGGCAAGCCGTGATGCAATGCGGCTCAGGCGTCACCGCCTGCCATAACCTGCTGGCACTGGAAGTGGCCGGCATGAAGGGCGCGGCCCTATATCCGGGATCGTGGAGCGAGTGGTGTGCCGAGCCGACACGGCCGGTGGCGAGGGGAAGCTGATCCCCGGAGCTAGTCCCCTCTCGTCCTCGCGAAATTCGCGTTATTGCGATTACGATTGCGGCGGCGTAACGCTGACCAGCTCAACCGTGAAAACCAAAGCTGCGTTGGGCGGGATCGTCGCGTTACCGGTTGCGCCGTAAGCCAGCGAGCTTGGCACAATCAGCGTGCGCGTGCCGCCGACCTTCATTCCCACCAGGCCCTGGTCCCATCCAGCGATCACTTTTCCCTGGCCCAGCACAAAGCTGAATGGCGTCCCGGCAGTAGTTTGGAACTCGGTCCCCTCGAAATTGGCGGCATATCCGTTGTACAGCCAGCCTGTAAAATTGACTGCAAGCGTATCCCCGTCCGCGGCAGCGGCGCCGGTACCAACCACGTTGTCGGTCACTTGCAATGCCGTCACCGCGGACGATCCGGAGTTGGTGGAGAGGCTGCCGCTGCTGCCGACGCCTCCGCCTCCGCATGCGGCCAAGCCGAGGATCAGCGGGACGATAACAATGGATCGAAAGAGTTTGTTCATAAAGCTTATCAGATTCGTTTTGAGTAAATCGAAGCGCACCGGAATGTGTCAACCGATGGCTCCTATGCCGCTTGCGGGCGGCAGTGACAGGCGCTCGGCGATTACAGTCCTAGAAGAACTTGTACCCGAAGTTCAATGTAGCAATCGTGCTGCGGCTGGAAACATTGGAGCTGCCGACGCTAAACCTGTCGACATCCAGCCTCACGAAGAGCTGCTTTGTGAAATCGTATTTTGCGCCGATGCCAAACGTAATATCCATCGCGCCTCCGCTGGTGAAATCTGAAAATCCACTGGACTTTGCATGGCCAAGCACCTGCATATTGGCGAATCCGAATTTGCCCAGAAGACCGAAGCCATTGCCAAGCGGAGCAGTGGCAACGCCAACCAGATTCCATCCGTTGATGCGCGACGTCGCCAGCACCGGACTGTTCAGGTTACCTCCGGCCGCTGAGTAGTTCACGGTTTTCGAACCGATATACCCGCCTTCGAGCGCCAGGTTGTCATCGAGCTGGTAGCCGACTTCCAGCTTATACGTGGCAGGTTCACTCATGGTGGACGAAAAATCGGCGCCGCCCGCCGCGGTCACCAGATTGTCGATGGCCGACCGGCCGCCATCCCCGGCAATGGCTTTCCCCACGCCTCCGAGTACATACACGCCGTCATCAGCAAATGCCGACGCAGCTCCCATCAAACCCAAGGTCACCAAGGCAACCATCGCGATATTTTTCATGTTTCATCCCAATGTTTTCAAATGATCGATTTCAAGCTCAGGCTGCGCTGAATAAAGCAGCATTCGATCTGTAATAGATTAACGGCCGTGCGTCAGCAACAACACCGCCCCCACTCCCACCGCAATCAAGATCACCTGCGGCACCGTCTCGCGCATGGTCGCGCGCCGCTGCATCTGCGGCATCAGGTCGCTGACGGCGATGTAGATGAAGCCCGACGAGGCCAGCACCAGCACGTAAGGTATCCAGTCGCTGGCGCGGCCCAGCATGGCATATCCCAATAGACCGCCGGCCACCGCCATCAGGCTGCAGATCAGGTTATACAGGTAGGCGCGCTTGCGTGTGAAACCGGCATTCAACAGCACGATGAAGTCGCCGATCTCTTGCGGGATTTCGTGGGCAATGATGGCCAGGCCGGTAACGATGCCAAGCTGAGGGTTGGCCAGGAAGGCCGCCGCGATCAGGATGCCGTCGGTGAAGTTGTGCATGCCGTCGCCGACCAGGATCATCCAGCCGGCCCTGCCGGCCTCGTGGGCGTCGTGTCCGTGTTCGTGCGAGTGGCCGTCGCCTTCGTGGTGGTGCGAATGGCGCAGGATCGCCGTCTTTTCCAACAGGAAGAAAGCCAGCAAGCCGCCGAACAGCGTCGCAAACAGCGTGCGCGCATCGGCCGTCGATTCGAAAGCCTCGGGCAAGGCATGCAGTAGCGAGGTCGCCAGCAGGATGCCGACTGACAGGCTGACCATGCGCTCCACCATGCGCGACAGCAGCGCGAACGAAAACACCGCCGCCGCCGAAATACTGACGATGCCGGCGATGGTCGTGGCTAACAGGATGGAAATGAGCGTGGAGTTAATGGTTGCCCCGTTCGGAACGGTGTTCTTGGAAGTGGCAGATTATACCTTGGGGTGGGGGGAGCTGCGAACAGCGACCACCGTTCGGATATTGGCCGCCCGCCCGTCTACCTGCGGATACGTGCTGAAAGCGGGAAACGTCTATCAGCGTCGCTCGAATGCCTCATCATGCATGATTGTGGGGTACATACTCCGTCACACGGCTACCTGATCGCCCGCGCTTTTCCCGCTTCCATCCCGCACCCGCAGATAAACGTTCGTGCTATGTAGCCTATCCTCGTAGGCTGGGTTGAAAACCCAGCATGGTGTTCGCTCAAAGCTGGGTTTTCAACCCAGCCGACGGTCCTACGCAGTCTGTCTTGCCGCACCACACGAAATTAAGCTACACCATGCTGCTTGAACCAAGCCAAGCAACGCTTCCACCCATCCTTGGCATCAGCCTCAACATAGCTGGGCCGGTAATCAGCATGGAAAGCATGCCCAGCATCCGCATACACGACAAATTCGGATTTGCTGCTGCCTTTAGCCAGCGCCTCCTTCATCTGTTCGATACTCTCCTGGGAAATGCCCTGGTCCTTGCCGCCGTACAAGCCAAGAACCGGGGCTTTCAAGGTCGGCGCGATATCGATGGGGAAAGTCGGTGTGCGCTCATTCTTGTCGCCAATCAGGCGGCCGTACCAGGCCACGCCGGCCTTCACTGACGGATTGTGCGCTGCGTACATCCAGGTGATGCGGCCGCCCCAGCAGAAGCCGGTGATGGCGAGCTTGTCGACGTTGCCGCCGTTGGCCTTGGCCCAGGCGACGCAGGCGTCGAGATCGCCCATGACCTGCGCGTCGGGCACCTTGGAAATGATGTTGGCCATCAGTTCGGCCATCGAGGGCTGCGAGGAGGCGTCACCCTGGCGGATGAACAGTTCCGGCGCCAGTGCCAAGTAGCCTTGCTTGGCAAACCGGCGCGCGACATCGGCGATATGCTCATGCACGCCGAAAATTTCGGACACCACGAGTACCACCGGCAAATTGCTCTTGCCTTCGGGCTGAGCGCGATAGACTGGCACTTCCTGGCCATTGACCGTGATCGTCACCCGGCCGGCAGTCAAACCCATCGTATCGGTCTTGATCATGGTTTGCGCAACAACCGGCATAGCCGCGGCGGCGAAGCCGGTGCCGAGTGCGGCTTTCAGAAAGACGCGGCGGTCGCAGCCGTCGGATAGGGAGGTTTTGGCGGTCAGGCTATCGAACTCTTCTTTCACGATTTCCATGATTTTCTCCTTACGCGACTATTTAGCCTATCTACAATACCCGCACTACAAAACCATCTCCGTCATTCCCGCAAAAGCGGGAATCCATAGGGAGTCTGCATTATCGATCGACGCATGGATTAACGCGGGGCGGCCATCCGATTCGCGGGAATGACGATATGTTGAGATTGTCGATATGCGCACCCGCGATCTGGCCACATGCAACAAAATTCCGCGCTCAATGTGCCTCATCCCAATTCTTCCCAATCCCAACCTCGGCAATCAACGGCACCCGCAGCGCGGCTACCCCTGCCATCAGTTGCGGCAATTTTTCCTTCACCACGGCCAATTCAACCTCCGGCACTTCCAGCACCAATTCATCATGCACCTGCATCACCATCATCGTCTGCATGCGATCGGTTTCCAGCCAGTCCTGTACTGCAATCATCGACAGCTTGATCAGGTCGGCCGCAGTGCCTTGCATCGGTGCATTGATGGCAGCGCGCTCCGCACCCTGGCGGCGCGGGCCGTTCGGGGAATTGATTTCAGGCAGTTGCAGGCGGCGCCCGAACACGGTTTCGACAAAGCCGTGCGCCTTGGCCTGCATGCGGATGTCGTCCATGAATTGCTTGACGCCGGAAAAACGCTGGAAATACTTGTCGATGTACATCTGCGCGGCGGACCGTTCGATGCCGAGATTGCCGGCCAGCCCGAAGGCGCTCATGCCGTAGATCAGACCGAAATTGATCACCTTGGCGTAGCGCCGCTGTTCGCTGCTGACTTCGTCGGGCGCTACCGCAAAAATCTCGGAAGCGGTGGCGCGGTGGATGTCGACGCCGTCGGCGAAGGCGCGCAGCATGGCAGCATCGCCCGACAGATGGGCCATGATGCGCAACTCGATTTGCGAATAGTCGGCCGAGACGATCACGCTGCCGGGCGGCGCGATGAAGGCTTCGCGGATGCGGCGCCCTTCGGCAGTGCGAATCGGAATGTTTTGCAGGTTGGGGTCGTTCGATGCCAAACGTCCAGTGATGGCCACCGCTTGTGCGTAATTGGTGTGCACGCGGCCGGTGTTCGGATTGACCATCTTCGGCAGTTTATCGGTATACGTCGATTTCAGCTTGGACAGGCTGCGGTAGTCGAGCAGCAGCTTGGGCAGCGGAAAATCCTCGGCCAGCTTTTGCAGCACCTCTTCGTCGGTCGAGGGTGCGCCAGACGGTGTTTTCTTGACCACCGGCAGCTTGAGCTTGTCAAAAAAGATTTCGCCTATCTGCTTTGGCGAATTGAGATTGAAAGGCTGACCAGCCGCCTCATAGGCCTGGCGCTCGATCTCGAGCATGCGTGTGCCGAGTTCGTGCGATTGGGTGTTCAGCAGTTGCGGATCGACCAGCACGCCATTGCGCTCTATCTTTTGCAGCACCACCGAGGTCGGCACTTCGATTTTCTCGTAGATGAACTTCATTCCTTCCGACACGCCGACCTTGGGCCACATGGCGTGATGCAGCTGCAGCGTAATGTCGGCATCTTCGGCTGCGTATTCGGTGGCACGCTCGACGGCGACCTGATCGAAACCGATCTGCGACGCGCCTTTTCCGCATACTTCCTCGAAGCTGATAGTCGCACGGTTCAAGTGGCGCAGCGCCAGACCTTCCATGTCGTGACTCTTGTGCGACTCGAACACGTAGGACTGCAGCATGGTGTCGTGAGCTATGCCGCGCAGGGCGATACCGTGGTTGGCAAACACGTGGGTGTCATACTTGAGGTTTTGCCCGACCTTGGGTTTGGACGGATCTTCCAGCCAGGCCTTCAGCGTTGCGAGCACCTCTTCGCGCGCCAATTGCGGCGGTGCGTCCTGATAGCGGTGCGACACTGGTATATAGGCGGCAATGCCAGGTTCGCACGACAGCGACATGCCGACCATTTGCGCGTGCATCGGTTCCAGCGACGTGGTTTCGGTGTCGACGGCCGTCAAGGCCGCCGCGTCGATGCGGGTCAGCCATTGCTGGAGCTGTTCCATGGTAGACACGGTTTCATAGCGCGTTTCCGCCGGTGCTTCCGGTACGGCATCGTAAGCGGAGGGTTGCGGTGCGGACTCGCTTGCCACAATGGCAGGCGTCGGCGAGCCGGAGGCGCCGCCTGGGTTGCTTCCGGGGCTACCCCCTAGCTCGCGCAGCCAGGTCTTGAAGCCATAGCGCGTGAAAAATTCCATCAGCGCTGCACTGTCTTCCGGCCGCTGCGCCAGAGAGCCGACGATCGATTGCATGTGCTCCGACAGGTCGCAATCGGTCTTGACCGTGATCAGCACGCGCGCCTGTGGCAGCCAGCCCAGCGTCTGGCGCAGGTTTTCGCCGACCGCGCCGCCGACGTCGGCCGCCTGCGCCATCACCTGATCGAGGCTGCCGTACTGGCTCAGCCATTTGACCGCGGTCTTCGGCCCGACCTTGGGTACGCCGGGCACGTTGTCGACGGTGTCGCCGATCAGGGTCAGGTAGTCGACGATGCGTTCCGGCGGCACACCGAACTTGGCCTCGACGCCGGCGCGGTCGAGCTTCTCGTTGGTCATGGTGTTGATCAGCGTGACCCTGTCATTGACCAATTGCGCCAGGTCCTTGTCGCCGGTCGAGACGATGGTTTGCATGTCTTGCGCCGAAGCCTGCACGGCCAGCGTGCCGATCACGTCGTCGGCCTCGACACCTTCCACCATCAGGATGGGCCATCCCATGGCGCGCACCGCTTCATGGATAGGTTCGATCTGCTGTCGCAAGTCGTCCGGCATAGAGGGGCGCTGCGCCTTGTACTCCGGGTAGAGATCATCGCGAAAAGTCTTGCCCTTGGCGTCGAACACGCAGGCCATGTAAGCGGCCGGGTAATCGCTGCGCAAACGGCGTAACATGTTGATCATGCCGTAGATGGCGCCGGTCGGTTCGCCACGCGCATTGCGCAGGTCCGGCATGGCATGGAAAGCCCGATACAGATAGCTGGAACCGTCGACTAATAAGAGAGTCTCATTCATATGGAATCAAAAGGGAAAAACGTGCCGCGCCTGCGGCAAGTGACCGACATCGAGCGGGCCACCACCAAGAAAGCCCGCGAATCGTGGCAAATGTTTACGATTATGGCAGAGTTTATCGAGTCGGCCGAACGCTTGTCCGAGGTGCGTCCGGCCGTGTCGATCTTTGGGTCGGCACGCACCCATCCCGACGACCATTACTACGGCCTGTGCGTCGACATCGCACGCCGCCTGTCGGACGCCGGATTCGCCGTGATCTCGGGCGGCGGCCCCGGCATCATGGCAGCGGCCAACAAGGGCGCTTACGACGGCCAATCGCCTTCAGTGGGCTTGAATATCGAGCTGCCACATGAACAGCAACGCAATATGTGGCAAGACATTTCCATCAGTTTCCGCCACTTTTTCGCGCGCAAGGTGGCTTTCGTCAAATATGCTGACGCCTACGTCGTGCTGCCCGGCGGCTTTGGTACGCTCGATGAATTGACCGAGGTCCTGACCCTGATCCAGACCGGCAAGTCGCGCCGTATCCCTGTAATCCTGGTCGGCACCACGTTTTGGCGCGGCCTGATCGATTGGTTCCGCAACCAGCTGGCGCGCGACGGCATGATTGCCGCACACGATGTCGAGCTGATTCAGCTGATTGATGAGCCGGCCAATGTCGTGGACGCCATTTTTGCGTTTTACGAAGCCCAAAACATCGAGCTGGCCACTACGGAAAGGCCGGTTACGCCGTTTTTATAGGAGGTTTTGCGCTACATGGGCAAGCGGCCATGCGCCACTTGCCGCGTTTGATACAATGAAGGTATGGTTTTAGCGGTTTGACGGTTCCCGAACACTTTCTCTTAAATGCCATGAAACGCACATTGAGCTTCAGCCATCAAGTCGGCCCGCTGGCGGCACTGTTTGCACTGTTATCCATGCCGGCGTTAGCCCAGCAGCAAACCACCACGCCGCTCGATGCGCCGCCCAAGCTGGAAAAGCTGGAAGAAGGCGAGCCGCCCACCATCAAACTGGAAAAGCGCGAAGTGAAGGAAAAAATCACCGAACGCGCCGAAGGTGGCGAAATCAAGGAAGAACGGGTGCAGAGCGCCGGCAGCACCTATTATGTCCGGCCGAACGACCGCGTGGGAACGGGACAGCCCGGCGACGCCACCACCACCACCAACCGCGGCGTGCAGTGGAAGGTCTATGAATTCGACCTGGGTTCCAAGGATAAGAACAAGAAGAGCGAACCCGGCGCTCCGCCTGCGGGCGATGCGGCTCCTGCGCAGAAATGAATATCCCTGGTATCCACGGCGCAAATAACCACCGGCTTGCCCTTGTTACATTCAATTTTTCGCTGATTTCCTCTTAAGCTCATGGCAGTTTTCACCCCGGTCAGCATGGCTGACCTCGCACCGTGGATGCAGCAATTTCCTCTCGGCAAAGCAATTTCCATCCGTGGCATTTCCTCCGGCATAGAAAACAGCAATTTCTTCCTGACCACCGAAAGCGGGGAATACGTACTGACCCTGTTTGAAAACCTCAATTTCGAACAGCTGCCTTTTTACCTGAACCTGATGCGCCACCTGGCGGAACGCCAAGTGCTGGTGCCGGCGCCGGTCGCCAACCTGAAAGGTGAAATCCTGCACAGTCTGCAAGGCAAGCCGGCCGCCATCGTCACCAAGCTTGAGGGCGGCAGTCAGATGTCGCCCGGTCCTGTGCATTGCGCCGCGGTCGGCGCCATGCTGGCCAAGATGCATCTGGCGGCGCAAGATTTCCCGAATCGGCAGCCCAATCTGCGCGGCCTCGACTGGTGGACGGTGACTACACCTTCGGTATTGCCCTTTCTGTCCGAATCTTGCAGGGATTTGCTGAACAGCGAGCTGCAATACCAGCAGCAGTTTGCCGCAACCGAAACTTATCGCGGCCTGCCACGCGGTCCGGTGCACGCCGATTTGTTCCGCAACAACGTGATGTTCGAAGGCGAACACCTGACCGGCTTCTTCGATTTCTATTTCGCCGGCTACGACACCTGGTTGTTCGATGTTGCCGTTTGCGCCAACGATTGGTGCATCGACCTCGACACCGGCGTGCTGGATACGGCGCGCGTGCGTGCCCTATTGGATGCTTACCAGCACGTGCGTCCATTCACGGAAGGCGAGCATGCGGCCTGGCAGCCGCTGCTGCGCGCCGGCGCGCTGCGCTTTTGGCTGTCGCGTCTCTACGATTTGCATTTGCCGCGCGCGGCGGAAGAATTGACGCCGCATGATCCGGCGCACTTCGAACGCATCTTGCGCGAGCGGATCGCCACGCCGGCGCCCATGCTGCCAGATTCGCTGCCAAAGGAAGCCGCCTGATGGAAGCGCTGACGCCCATCTCCGGCTGGCAGTGGATCAAGCAAGGCTTTGCGCTGTTCCGGCGCCAGCCGACCGAAATGTCGACGCTATTTGTACTGTATGTTTTTCTGTCGGGACTGTTGAGCCTGATTCCCCACGTCGGTCCGGCCCTGCGTCTGATCCTGGTGCCGGTATTTTCCATGGCTTTCATGCAAGCCTGCGCCGATATCGAACGCGGCGTACGCGTCTATCCGCGCGTGCTGTTCACCGGCTTCCATATGCCCGCCTTCAAATCCCTGGCGCTGCTGGGCTTGCTGCATTTGTCGGCAGCGCTGCTGGCGCTCGGCGTCACCACTCTGCTTGACGGCGGCGTGTTTTACCAAGCCATCCACAGCGCGACCCCGCTGGACGAGAAAACCGTGGAAGATCCTGCGCTGGCCTCTTCAATGTTCATTGCCGCGGCCACCTACCTGACGCTGTCGCTGTTGCTGTGGTTCGCTCCACCGCTGATCGCCTGGAAAAAAATGAGCGTCGGCAAGGCGATCTTCTTCAGCTTCTTTTCCGTGCTGCGCGCGCTCAAAGCCTTCCTGGTCTACCTGTTCGCATGGCTGGTGATAGGCACAGCATTGATGCTGGTGCTCAGCATCGTGCTTGCAGCCTTGCTCGACAATCTCGAACTCCAGCTATTTGCGCTGCTGCCGTTCGCCATGATGATGATGATCGTCGTGCAGTGCTCGTTTTATCCGAGCTATGCGCAAGTGTTCGGCATACCGCCATTGCCTGAAGAAGGCCGCGACGGCGCCGAATAACGCCAGTCGCCACCCTTGGCCGTCACGCAGTATGTAATTTCTCGAGCTTGGCGACGCTCAGGTCGAGCAGCTTCATTCCCTGCCGTCCGAAATTGATGTGGGCGCGCGCATTGTTGCCGCTGCCTTCGATGTTGACGATCACACCTTCGCCGAACTTCGCATGGCTGACGTTTTCGCCGATGCGCCAGCCGCTTCCCTTGTTGACTAAGCTCTGGGCGATGGTGTTAACACCGGTTTCCGGTGCATCATCCCACGCCGAAGCATGCTGACTGCGCTGATTGCCGAACCAGTGATGCTGCACTTTCGGCGCCAGCCATTTCAAGGCATGCTCAGGCAATTCGTCCAGGAAGCGCGACTTCATGTTGTAACGGGTCTGGCCATGCAGCATGCGCGTCTGCGAGAAACTCAGGTACAGGCGCCGCATCGCACGCGTGATCGCCACGTACATCAGGCGCCGCTCTTCTTCCAGGCCGCCATCTTCCTTCGCGCTATTTTCGTGCGGGAACAAGCCTTCCTCGAGACCCGTGATGAACACCATGCTGAATTCCAGGCCCTTGGCCGAGTGCACCGTCATCAGCTGCATGGCGTCTTCACCGGCTTCGGCTTGGTTGTCGCCGGATTCCAGCGAAGCGTGGGACAAAAAAGCCGACAGCGGCGACATCACAGTCGGCAACGGCGCGTCGGCATCGACGATCTCTACGCCTTCGGCAATAACCACGCCGGCCTGCGCCCGCGCGCGCGGGCCGAGCAGCGCAGGCGCATCGTTGCCAAAGCCTTCTTCATTGACGAAAAGTGAAGCGGCACTGACCAGCTGTTCGAGATTCTCGATACGGTCGGCTCCTTCCTTCTCGTTGCGGTAATGCGCAATCAGTCCGCTCTTGTCGATCACGACTTCGACCATTTCCTGCAATGGCAGTTGCTGGGTCTCGAAGCGCATGCCTTCGATCAGCTTGACGAAGCTGCCGAGCGAGGTGCCGGCCTTGCCGGTGATATAGGGCACAGCCGCATACAGGGAAATGCCGTACTGGCGCGCCGCATCCTGCAATTGTTCGAGCGAGCGCGCACCGATGCCGCGCGTAGGAAAATTCACCACGCGCAGGAACGCAGAATCATTGTGCGGGTTGTCCATCAACTGCAGGTAGGCAATCGCATGCTTGATCTCGGCGCGCTCGAAAAAGCGCAAGCCGCCGTAGACGCGATAAGGAATGCCCGCGGAAAACAAGGCATGTTCGAGCACACGCGACTGCGCGTTGGAGCGGTACAGGATGGCGATATCGCTGCGGGCGGCGCCCTCGGCCACCAGGCTCTTCGCCTCTTCGATGATCCACTGCGCTTCCTGCAAGTCGCTGCTGGCTTCGTAGATGCGCACCGGTTCGCCGTGGCCTGCATCGGTATGCAGGTTTTTGCCCAGGCGCTTGCTGTTATGGGCAATCAAGGTATTGGCCGCATCGAGGATGTGGCCGTGCGAGCGGTAATTGTGTTCGAGCTTGATCAGGTTGCCCTTGCAGAATTCCTGCTCGAACGCCGCCATGTTGCCGACGTTGGCGCCGCGGAAGGCGTAAATGCTCTGGTCGTCGTCGCCCACAGCAAACACTGCACCACGCGGTCCAGCCAGCAGCTTGAGCCATTTGTACTGCAAGTCGTTGGTGTCCTGAAACTCGTCGACCAGCACATGGCGGAAACGCGATTGATAGTGTTCACGCAAGGGCTGATTGCGGCTCAACAGCTCATAAGTGCGTAACAGCAATTCGGCAAAATCGACCACACCTTCGCGCTGGCATTGTTCGTCGTACAGCGCATACAGCTCGGCCATCTTGCGGTTGTAGTCGTCGAAGGCCTCGACATCTTGCGCGCGCAGCCCCTGCTCCTTGGCGCTATTGATGAAATAGGCGAGATTTCGTGCCGGGTATTTCTCGTCGTCGACATTGGCCGCCTTCAAAAGGCGCTTGATGGCCGACAATTGGTCTTGCGAATCGAGGATCTGGAAAGTCTGCGGCAAACCGGCATCGCGCCAATGGGTACGCAGCAGGCGGTTCGACAAGCCGTGGAAAGTCCCTATCCACATGCCGCCGGTATTGATCGGCAGCATGGCCGACAAGCGCGCGGCCATTTCCTTGGCTGCCTTATTGGTGAAGGTGACAGCCAGGATACCGGCCGGTGAAACCTGCCCGGTCTGGATCAGCCAGGCGATGCGCGTGGTCAGCACGCGCGTTTTGCCGGAGCCGGCCCCGGCCAGGATCAGCGCGGATTGCGCGGGGAGAGTAACGGCAGCGAGCTGTTCCGGATTGAGATTCGCGAGAAGATTTTGCATTGCATGATTATATCCGCTCGCCTCTCATGCCCCGCCGTGATGGGCTGCGTAAAGCAGGTTGACGGAGCCGCTCAGCGCGCCTTGGACAGCACCACCAGCCACTTGCGCAGAACAACCAGCTCCAGGTAGCCGGCTTCGGCGCCGGCGCGGCAATCGAGCAGCGGCGACACCTGGGAATAGCGGCGGCGGAAATCGCGGCCAATGAACAGTTCGCGCCGGCCCAGGCGCAAGACGATGGAGGAAGGGACGTATTCCGCACCGAAACGCGGTCCGTTGGATGCGCCGACAGCAGCAAGAATGGTCATGGTAAGTCTCCCTATCACTGTTGAATGTGGCCGCCCAAATGCGGCATGGGAGTATCCTAACACGAATACTGTACAAATAAACAGTTATTTTTATACAGTGTTTCGCTTGTTTCTTGACAGTGCTGTTTTTACAACAGTGTCCGCTTCAGCCTTGGAACAAGGCTGCAAAGGCCAGGGCCGCAGCTTGCGGGTCGGCAGCCAGGTAGACGCTGCTGATGGCCGCCACCATGTCGCATCCCTGCGCAACCAGCGGCGCGGCATTGGCCGGCGTCATGCCGCCTATGACCACATTCGGCAGCGGAATTTCTGCCTTGGCCCGCGCCACGATTTCGGGCTGGGTGGTCACCTCATACTTTTTCACCCGCGAAGGATAGAAGCCGCCGAAAGCGACGTAGCTGGCGCCATCGCGATACGCATTGCGCGCCAGATCAAGACTGCCGTAACAGGAAGCACCAACAATCTTGCCCTGCCCCACCGCCGCGCGCACCTGCGCAATGCCGGCATCGGTGCCGCCGACGTGGATACCGTCTGCGTTGATCATCAGGCAAAGATCGACGTGATCGTTAATGATGAAAGGCTTGCCATAGCTGCGGCACAAGTCCTGCAGACATTCGGCCTGTTCGCGCCGCAAGGCCGCGTCGAATGTCTTGTGCCGGTATTGCACCAACGCCGCACCGCCGCGCAAGGCCAGTTCCGTGGTTTCCAGCAATTGCCGAGTGTCGTCCCAATCGGGCGTGACCAGATACAAACCTTTCATACATTTTCCTTGAATTTGGTACCGACGCGATCGGGGATACTTTGCCCCTCCGCAATCGCATAAGCATTTTCCAGCGCGCGCTGGCAATAAGCTTGCGCGGTATCGAGCGCCACGCGCATGCCGTGCCCTCGCGCCAACTGTGCCGCCAATGCCGAAGCCAAGGTGCAGCCGCTGCCGTGAAAACTTCCCGGCAGCCGCGGCCAAGTCCAGGTATGACCGTCACCGGCTGCAAACCAGCGATTGGCCACCTGGACTCCTTCGCCATGCCCGCCCTTGATCAGAACATGGCCGCAACCTTGTTGCAGCAAGATGCCAGCCTGCCGTTCCACGTCGGGTTCGCCGTGGCTTAGCGCTACGGCTTCCGGCAAGTTCGGCGTCACGACGGTCGTCAGCGCCAACAGCGGCGCAAGCGCCTGCACGGCTTCTTCGGCAGCCAGCGCATCGCCGTGACCGCTCGCCAGCACCGGGTCGAGCACGACCGGCAAATCCGGCTGCCGCCTGCGCAATTCCACGATGATGCCGGCGATCGCCTCGGCATTGGCGCGGTTACCGACGATGCCGATCTTGACCGCCGCAATCTCCATCTTGGCCATCAGCGGCAGCGCCTGCTCGCGCACCAATTCGGCCTCCACCGGATGGACGGCAAACACGCGGTCGTTGTCCTGCGCCGTCAATACCGTGACAACCGTCAGCGGATGTGCGCCGAGCGCGGCGATGGCCTGATTGTCGGCCTGGATGCCGGCGCCGCCGCCGGGATCGGAACCGGCGAACACCAGCACGCAGGGTCTCTGCTTCATGTCACTGTGCCAGCCGTCGGCGAGGATGGAGCAGCAGCGAATTTTTTCGCAATGCGGCCAGCCAGGTAAGCGGCTCGGCCGGCCTCGACACCGAGCTTCATGGCATGCGCCATCAGGACAGGATCGCGCGCACCGGCAATCGCCGTATTCATCAGCACGCCGTCGCAGCCCAACTCCATCGCGATGGCCGCGTCGGAAGCCGTGCCTACACCGGCATCGACCAGCACCGGCACCTTGGCTTGCTCGATGATCAGCGACAGGTTCCACGGATTCAAGATGCCCATGCCGGAGCCGATCAGCGAAGCCAGCGGCATCACCGCCACGCAGCCGATTTCTTCCAGCATCTTGGCCTGGATGGGGTCGTCGCTGCAATACACCATAACGTCGAAGCCGTCCTTGACCAAGATCTCGGCAGCTTTCAGCGTCTCCGGCATATTGGGGAACAGCGTTTTGGGGTCGCCCAACACTTCAAGCTTGACCAGCTTGTGCCCGTTCAGCAGTTCGCGCGCCAGTTGCAGGGTATAGACGGCGTCCTCGGCGTTATAGCAGCCGGCCGAATTCGGCAGCATCGTATAGCGCGACGGCGGCAGCACGTCGAGCAGGCTCGGTGCGTTCGGGTCTTGTCCGATGTTGACACGGCGGATCGCCACCGTGACGATCTCGGCGCCGCTGGCTTCAGTCGCCAGCCGTGTTTCTTCGAGGTCGCGGTACTTGCCGCTGCCCACCAAGAGGCGCGAGCGGTAAGTCTTGCCGGCGATGACCAGGCTGTCGGCCTGGGTTGTCGTTTGGGGGTCGTTGAGACTCATGTTTACTCCGATTTCAGTATGCATTCGCTCTTTCGCCAGTCCTCGCAAATGCACAAGTGCTGGCAACAGCGAAAACCTTCATAAAATCTCCGTCATTCCCGCGTAGGCGGGAATCCATAGGGCCTGCGCTCTTACAAGCTCACTATGGGTTCCCGCCTACGCGGGAACGACAGGGAATTGATGCCGACGCGTTAATTAATCGGCTCCGATGCCTATTCATCCTCCGCCAATGGCGCGCACCACATCCACCTTATCCTGCGCCTGCAGCACCCGTTGCGCCCACGACTGCCGTGGCACGATCTGCCGGTTGATCGCCACCGCCATCGCCTGCTTTGGCAAATCGAGAGCGGCAATCAAATCCTGCACATTGCCGCCCTCCTGCACCGAGCGCGGCTCGCCGTTCACTTCAATTGCGATCGTAGTCATGACAAACCCGGTCACTGCTTGCGATATATTTCCGCACCGCTCTTGACGAACTCGACCGCCTTGACTTCCATGCCCTGCTTGAGCGCGTCGATTTCGGAGATACCTTGCTTGGCCGCGTAGTCGCGCACGTCCTGCGTGATCTTCATCGAGCAGAAATGCGGGCCGCACATCGAGCAGAAATGCGCCACCTTGGCCGAATCCTTGGGCAGGGTCTCGTCATGGAAATCACGCGCCTTGTCGGGATCGAGACCGAGGTTGAACTGGTCTTCCCAGCGGAATTCGAAACGCGCCTTGGACAAGGCGTTGTCGCGGATCTGCGCACCGGGATGGCCCTTGGCCAGGTCGGCTGCGTGCGCCGCCAGCTTGTAAGTGATGATGCCTTCCTTGACGTCGGCCTTGTTAGGCAAGCCGAGATGCTCCTTCGGTGTCACGTAGCACAGCATGGCTGTGCCATACCAGCCTATCATGGCCGCGCCTATACCCGAAGTGATGTGGTCATAGCCGGGCGCGATGTCGGTGGTCAAGGGGCCGAGCGTGTAGAACGGCGCTTCGGCGCACTGTTCCAGTTGCAAGTCCATGTTTTCCTTGATCAGGTGCATGGGCACGTGGCCGGGGCCTTCGATCATCACCTGCACATCGTGCTTCCAGGCGATTTGGGTCAATTCGCCCAGCGTCTTCAATTCACCGAGCTGAGCCTCGTCGTTGGCGTCGTAGATCGAGCCGGGGCGCAAGCCGTCGCCAAGGCTGAACGAAACGTCGTAGGCCTTCATGATTTCGCAGATATCTTCGAAATGCGTATACAGGAAGTTTTCCTTGTGATGCGCCAGGCACCATTTCGCCAGGATGGATCCGCCGCGCGAGACGATGCCGGTCATGCGCTTGGCCGTCATCGGCACGTAGCGCAGCAGCACGCCGGCGTGGATGGTGAAATAGTCGACGCCCTGCTCGGCCTGTTCGATCAGCGTATCGCGGAAGATTTCCCAGGTCAGGTCCTCTGCCTTGCCGTTGACCTTTTCCAGCGCCTGGTAGATCGGCACCGTGCCGATCGGTACCGGCGAATTGCGGATGATCCACTCGCGCGTTTCGTGGATGTGCTTGCCGGTGGAGAGGTCCATCACCGTGTCGCCGCCCCAGCGGATGGCCCAGGTCATCTTCTCGACTTCTTCGCCTATCGAGGAGGTGACGGCCGAATTGCCGATGTTGGCATTGATCTTGACCAGGAAGTTGCGGCCGATGATCATCGGCTCGATTTCCGGATGGTTGATATTGGCCGGGATGATGGCGCGGCCGCGCGCGATCTCGTCGCGCACGAATTCCGGCGTAATTTGTTCCGGGATCGCCGCGCCGTAGTTCTGGCCCGGATGCTGGCGTGCCATCAGTTCGGCCAGGCGGTTGCCCATGGGGCCGGAGGCCTTCAATTGCTCGACATATTCCTGGCGCCGCAGGTTTTCGCGGATCGCCACGTATTCCATCTCGGGTGTGACGATGCCTTGCTTGGCATAGTGCATCTGCGAAACGTTCTTGCCCGGCAGGGCACGGCGGGGCTTGCGGTGCAGGTTGAAGCGCAATTCGGCCAGGGCCGGATCGTTCAGGCGTTCGATGCCGTATTGCGAACTCGGGCCGGACAGCTCTTCGGTGTCGGCGCGTTCCAGAATCCACGGCAGGCGCGGCGTACCGAGACCGGAGCGGATGTCGATCTTGACGCCCGGTTCGGTATAGGGGCCCGAGGTGTCATAGACGTAGATGGGAGGATTCTTTTCAGCGCCGAACGAGGCCGGTGTGTCCGACTGGCTGATTTCGCGCATCGGCACCTGAATGTCGGCGCGCGAACCTTGCACGTAGATTTTGCGCGAGTTAGGCAGCGGCTGGATCGCAGCTTCGTCCACCTGGGCGGTGGCGGCGAGGAATTTCGGATTGGCGTTCATTGCGCTCCTTTGCTTGTGTGATTAGCGAAGGAACACATGGAGAGCAGGTCGCACCAAGGATGTACAGGCGCTTACCGACGATTGCTCCGCAGCTTCCCTTCGCTGGCATTACCCAGATCAGGTTGAGGGTATTTCTCACCCGGTCTCGCAGCTTCACTGGACCAGGACCCCTAGCAGCGCCATCTGGCGATGGCATGGGGTGCATTATACGCCTTCAGAGCGCCAATTTAGTGCTTACTAAACCCCGTTGTACAGGTTTACTAAACTATAATCGGTGGTTTCGCAAAAACGCAGTGAAATCATGGAATTAGCCAAATCTTTCGACCCCGCCGACATCGAGTCCTTCTGGCGCACCGAGTGGGAAAAACGCGGTTATTACAAGGCCAGCCTGGACGCCGGCAAACCGGCCTTCAGCATCCAGTTGCCGCCGCCCAACGTCACCGGCACGCTGCACATGGGCCATGCGTTCAACCAGACCATCATGGACGGCTTGACGCGCTACCACCGCATGCTTGGCTACAACACTGCCTGGATTCCCGGCACCGACCATGCAGGCATCGCCACGCAGATCGTGGTCGAACGGCAACTCGATGCGCAAAAGGTGTCGCGCCACGACCTAGGCCGCGAAAAATTCGTGGAAAAAGTGTGGGAGTGGAAAGAAAAGTCCGGTTCGACCATTACCGGCCAGATGCGCCGCCTGGGCGCTTCGACCGACTGGAGCCGCGAATACTTCACCATGGACGACAAGCTATCCAAGGCTGTCACCGAAGTGTTCGTGCGTCTGTATGAGCAAGGCCTGATCTACCGCGGCAAGCGCCTGGTCAACTGGGATCCCAAACTCGGCACCGCCGTGTCCGACCTGGAAGTATCTTCCGAGGAAGAGGACGGCTCGATGTGGCACATCCGCTACCCGCTGGCCGATGGCAGCGGTCACCTGACGGTGGCCACCACGCGCCCGGAAACCCTGCTCGGCGACGTCGCCGTGGCGGTCGATCCAACCGACGAGCGCTACCAGCACCTGATCGGCAAGATGCTGAAGCTGCCGCTCACCGGCCGCGAAGTGCCGGTGATCGCCGACGACTACGTGGACAAGGAATTCGGCACCGGCTGCGTCAAAATCACGCCGGCACACGACTTCAACGACTACGCAATCGGCCAACGCCACAGCCTGCCGCAGATTTGTGTGCTGACGCTGGACGCCAAGATCAGCGACAACGCGCCGGAAGCCTACCGCGGCATGGACCGCTTCGAGGCGCGTAAGAAGATCGTGGCCGACCTCGACGCCCAAGGCTTGCTGGCCGAAGTCAAGCCGCACAAGCTGATGGTGCCGCGCGGCGACCGCACCGGCGTCGTGCTCGAACCGATGCTGACCGACCAATGGTTCGTCGCCATGAGCAAACCGGCGCCGGAGGGTACGCACTTCCCCGGCAAATCGATCGCCGAAGTCGCGTTGCAAAAAGTGGCCGGCGGCGAAATCCAGTTCGTGCCGGAAAACTGGAGTACCACCTATAACCAGTGGCTCAACAACATCCAGGACTGGTGCGTCTCACGCCAACTGTGGTGGGGCCACCAGATTCCGGCCTGGTACGACGCCGACGGCAATACCTACGTCGCGCGCAACGAACAGGAAGCGCAAGCCAAAGCCGGCGGCAAGCCGCTCAAGCGCGATGCCGACGTGCTCGACACCTGGTTCTCGTCGGCCTTGGTGCCGTTCTCGACGCTGGGCTGGCCCGAACAGACGCCGGACTACGACATGTTCCTGCCGTCGTCGGTACTGGTGACCGGTTTCGACATCATCTTCTTCTGGGTGGCGCGCATGGTCATGATGACCACGCACTTCACCGGCAAGGTGCCGTTCAAGACCGTCTACGTGCACGGCCTGGTGCGCGACAGCAGTGGCCAAAAGATGTCCAAGTCCAAGGGCAATACGCTCGACCCGATCGACCTGATCGACGGCATCACCGTCGACGACCTGGTCGGCAAACGCACCACCGGCCTGATGAATCCGAAGGATGCGCCCAAGATCGAAAAGGCCACGCGCAAGGAATACCCGGAAGGCATCCCGGCCTTCGGCACCGATGCGCTGCGCTTCACCATGGCCAGCTACGCGAGCCTGGGGCGCAACATCAACTTCGACTTGAATCGCTGCGAAGGCTACCGCAACTTCTGCAACAAGCTGTGGAACGCAACGCGCTTCGTGCTGATGAATACCGAGGGCAAGGATTGCGGCTTCGCCGAGCACGCGCCCGAAGAATGCGGCCCGGGCGGCTATCTCGATTTCTCGCAGGCCGACCGCTGGATAGTCTCGACCCTGCAGCGCGCCGAAGCGGAAGTGGAAAAAGGCTTTGCCGACTACCGCTTCGACAACATCGCTTCTGCCATCTACAAGTTCATCTGGGACGAATACTGCGACTGGTACCTCGAAATCGCCAAGGTGCAGATCCAGAACGGCAGCGAAGGCCAGCAGCGCGCCACGCGCCGCACGCTGTTGCGCGTGCTGGAAACCGTGTTGCGCCTGGCGCATCCCATCATCCCCTTCATCACGGAGCAGTTGTGGCAGACCGTGGCGCCGCTGGCCGGGTATACGCTCAAGCCCGACGATTCAATCATGCTGCAAGCCTATCCGCAGCCGCAAGCGAAGAAGATCGACGAGCAGGCCGAAGCCTGGGTAGGCCGCATGAAGGCCATGACCGACGCTTGCCGCAACCTGCGCGGCGAGATGCAATTGTCGCCGGCGCAGAAAGTGCCGCTGATCATGCAAACCTCGGCCACAGTTGACGGCACCGCGCTGCAGGCTTTCGCGCCCTACTTGCAGGCCCTGGCCAAGCTGTCCGAAGTGCAGGTGGTCGACACGCTCCCGGAATCGCCGGCGCCGGTCGCCATCGTGGGCGATGTCAAGCTGATGCTCAAGGTTGAGATCGACGTCGCTGCAGAACGCGAGCGCATAGGCAAGGAAATCGCCCGCCTCGAAGGCGAAATCACCAAGGCCAACGCCAAGCTCGGTAATGAAAGCTTCGTCGCGCGCGCACCGGCTGCAGTAGTGGCGCAGGAGAAAGAAAGGCTGAGCGCATTCAGTACGACGCTGACCAAGTTGCGCGAGCAGTTCGAGAAGTTGAAATAATCATCCAAACAAACTATTGTAGTTTGTGGGTTGAGGCAGGATCATCGTCGGGCAACGCTCGTAGACTCAGCTCCGTCATTCCCGCGTAGGCGGGAATCCAGGTTGCAGTTAAAGGCTACCTGGGTCCCCGCCTACGCGGGGACGACCACTTCCAAGGTAGTTACGTCATTAATCTTTCATAAATCGGGAAAGCAAATAAGACTTCGCCCATTGGAGACCACAATGAAACGCCTACTACTTACCCTTGCCGCCGTCATCTTCTCAACCGTGGCCTTGGCTGAGAACACTTCACCCGTTGGCCTGTGGCGCACAATCGACGACAGCACCGGCCAGGCTAAGGCCCTGATCCGCATCACAGAGAGCAATGGCGAGCTGACCGGCAAGATCGAGAAGACCTTTACTCAGCCGGGGAAGGAACCGTTGATCAAATGCATCAAATGCGATGATGCGCGCAAGGATCAGCCGCTAGTCGGATTGACCATCCTGTCAGGACTGAAGCGCGACGGCGAAGAATACAAGGGCGGCGAAATCCTGGATCCGGAAAACGGCAACGTCTACCGCAGCAAATTGGTGGTCGCCGGCGACGGCAAGAAACTGACTGTGCGCGGTTACATCGGAGTGCCGATGCTTGGCCGTTCGCAGACCTGGCTGCGCGAAGAGTAAGGCGGAAAACCGGCAGGCAGGGCCCTACCCTGCCTGCTATCGAAGGAAAACCGGGATCAGACGAAAGAGACCGTCAACCCCGGTAGGCTGACGCCGGAAAACGCCGTCGTCCAGGTCTGGCCTGGCGCGACCGGCAAGGCATCGGCCCAGGTGCCGGTGGCGACGATCTCGCCGGCAGCAAGTGGTTCGAACTGCGGCTGTTCCGAGAGCATGCGATTCAATTCCCACAAGGCGTGCACAGGGCTGCCCCAGACGTCGCTGCCAAAGCCGGCCGAGCGCAATTCGTCGCCGCACGACAGCGACACACTGGCGTTGGCCAGCACTTCGGCCAGATTGCGGCGCGAAGCACCCGAGATCGATTTCGGCTCACCAATCAACAAGGCGCCGTGCAGGCCGAAAGCGGCAATGGCATCGGCCTCGTCGAACTTCCAGTCGGGGAAGGGGCAGGTGACGATCTCGATCGCATGCGCCATCCAGTCTATGCATTCGGCAATCGCCTCCAGCGAAGCATTGCGCGCCGGCGCCTTGGCCAGGCGGAATACGATTTCCGGACCCAGGCGCGGCTGCATGGCGCCAGCCAGGCTCTGGATCGCGTGGTTGTCTTCGACATAGCGCACGGTAGCGTCGAACACCGGCGTCCAGACCGGCATATGGATAGGCGCATTCACGCCATAGCGCGACCAGATCTTGCGATTGGTGAAACCGATCTTGTGACCGACCTGCACCTCGCCTTGGGCAATACGGGTATCGAGTATTGAGCGCGCGATATCGTAGCCGTCGGCCACCGACAACGGCTCGCGCGCAGACAAAGGGGGAATCAGTTGTGCGCAGGCGCGCGCATCCAGCAATTGATGTGCGTAGCGGTTGGCCTGTGTAGACATCAGCATGGTATGGTCTCGCTCGAAATGAAGTGGCAAGCTTGTGGCCCGCCCTTTTGTTCATGGCGAAAAACATCTACAAAATTGATTTGCAGAGCAGTGATTATGCCGATTTTGTGACCGAAAAAAGCAAAGTCGGATAAAAAACCGGCAAAAATTAAGGCTGCACGCCTTTTTGTTGTCAATTTTGTTTTGAATCCGCCACCGTTCGATCACCATTGATCGAATTTGGTTCTTAATTTGCAAACATTTTCTTTTCGCAAGATTTCCATCTTGCAAAGAAATGACACAAATCGGATATTGGGGCGTCCGTCACGAATACAACCCTGGCGCAACAGGGATTAACGCAGGGTGAGCCAGGAATCAATCAGGAACTTATTTCAGGCTGCGCAGCGACTCCAGCACCGTTCGTCGCGTCGCCAATACTTGCTCCGACAAGGCCGCACCGGCCTCCTTGTCGGTACCGAGCTTGTCGCTTTGCCCATTCCAGACCGACAGCAGGGTCTCGGCCGACTTGGCTACCGGTTCCGGCGTCAGCGTGGCCAGATCGTGGATGAACAGCACGTGATTCAAGCCCTTGGACAGGTCCCCACGCTCGGCGTCGCGGCGCAGGTAAGCATAGTCGATGATCTGCTGTAGTGCGATCAGTTCTTTCAACATCTCGAACTCGGCGGCGCGGATGTTGCGGTGCTGCTCGCTGGTTTCGTTGCGCCAGGTGTTGTAGGACAGCGCAGTCAGGGCCACCAGCAGGCTTAGCAGCGCCAGCGCGTTGCGGCGGATTTGCTGCATGAGGCTGGGACGTTCCATCGAACCACCTCCTTCGTTGCTCTACTTAGCCCTGCCCAGACTCCCACAAATCGCCATTATTACGCGGCGCCGCCACGCCGAAGTGGGCATAAGCTGCCGGCGTCGCCATGCGTCCGCGCGGCGTGCGCTGCAAGTAGCCTTGCTGGATCAGGTAAGGTTCCAGCACGTCTTCGATGGTGTCGCGCTCTTCGCCGATGGCTGCCGCCAGATTGTCGAGTCCAACCGGACCGCCGCCGAACTTGAACAGTACCGCTTCCAGCAATTTACGGTCCATCAGGTCGAAGCCGACCGGGTCGACATCGAGCATCGCCAGCGCCGCATCGGCCATAGCCTTGTTGATCTGGCCTTTGCCCTTCACTTCGGCATAGTCGCGCACGCGGCGCAGCAGACGGTTGGCGATACGCGGCGTGCCGCGGCTGCGCTTGGCAATCTCCAGTGCGCCGTCGTCGTCGATCGGCGCTTCCAGCAGCGCCGCGCTGCGCGCGACGATGCGCGCCAATTCCTGCGGTGTATAGAATTCGAGCCTGCCGACGATGCCGAAACGGTCGCGCAAAGGATTGGTCAGCATGCCGGCGCGCGTGGTGGCGCCGACCAGGGTGAACGGCTGCAGGTCCAGCCGCACCGAACGCGCAGCCGGGCCTTCGCCTATCATGATGTCGATCTGGTAGTCCTCGAGCGCCGGATACAGGATTTCCTCGACCACCGGCGAGAGGCGATGAATCTCGTCGATGAAGAGCACATCGTGCGCTTCGAGATTGGTCAGCAGCGCGGCCAGATCGCCGGCACGCTCGAGCACCGGCCCGGAAGTCTGACGCAAGTTGACGCCCATTTCGCGCGCGATGATGTGCGCCAGCGTAGTCTTGCCGAGTCCGGGCGGACCGAACAACAAAGTGTGGTCGAGCGCTTCGCGCCGCTTGCGCGCGGCGGCGATGAATATCTCGAGCTGTCCGCGCACCTTTTCCTGGCCGACGTATTCGCCCAGCTGTTTCGGGCGCAAGGCGCGTTCTATCGCCTCTTCGTTCGGCGAAGCCGGCGTGGCAGCGATGATGCGCTGCTCGGTGAAATTGTCGGTCTGAATACTCATGGGCTACAGTCTAACCCTTAGATAGTGCCTTGAGTGCCAGCTTGATGCCTTCCGACACGCCGCTGCCGGCCGGCACCTGCTTCAAGGCCAGCATCGCTTCCTTGTCGGAATAGCCTAGCGCCAGCAAGGCGTTCAGGATATCGGCGTTGTTGTCGCCCTGCGCCGCCACACCGGCAGCACCGAGATCGGCCCCGAGCTTTCCCTTCAGTTCGAGCAACAGGCGTTCGGCGGTCTTCTTGCCTATGCCCGGCACCCGGGTCAGGCGTCCGGCTTCCTGCAGGGTGATGGCCTGTGCCAGGTCGGCAACCGACATGCCCGAGAGAATAGACAGGGCGGTGCGCGCGCCTATGCCGGATATCTTGATCAGTTGCTTGAAAACGTTGCGCTCTTCGGCGGTGCCAAAGCCATATAGCAGATGCGCATCCTCGCGCACCGCGAGATGGGTCAACAGCACCAGCTTTTCGCCGACGGCCGGCAGGTTGTAGAAGGTGCTCATGGGCACGTCGACTTCATAGCCGACGCCTTGGCAATCGACAAGCAGTTGCGGCGGATTTTTTTCGACGAGGATTCCGGAGAGGCGGCCTATCATTGTTGTGCAATCAAAATATACGTTTTCGACTAATGAGTCTGCCAAGCCTTAGCCCCCGAAAACTTCGTCGCCCTCACGAATGCGGGGGCCCATAGGGCGTTAGCACGAGCGCACTCCGTATGGGTCCCCGCTTTCGCGAGGACGACGGGGAATGTCTGCGCAAATTATAAAAAAGTATCCCGCATTCGAGCGACTTAGGCACCATCATACAGGACGATGTGCATAGCCTATCCAATCAGGCGACCGCCGCGTACCCGCAAACCTTTTTTGACCAGTCCCGGTGCCAGCGCGCCCAAGGCACTCAAGGCTTCGCCACTGTGCGCGTGGCAGATCGCTACGCCCAGCGCATCGGCGGCATCGGTGCCGGGCAAGCCCGGCAGTTGCAGCAGGCGCTGCACCATTTCCTGCACTTGCGACTTGTGGGCCTTGCCGTGGCCGACCACGGCTTGCTTGACCTGCAGCGCCGTATATTCGGCAACGGCAAGATCGGCGCCGACCAGTGCGCAAATCGCGGCGCCGCGCGCTTGCCCCAGCAACAGTGTCGATTGCGGATTGACGTTGACGAAAACTTTCTCGATCGCCGCACAGTCGGGCGCATAGGTGGCGATGATTTCGCCGACACCGGTGAGAATGGTCTTAAGGCGTTGCGGCAGATCGGCATCGGGCGTCTTGACGGTGCCCGATGCGATATAGCTGAGCTTGTTGCCCTGCTTGTAGATGACGCCGAACCCGGTGGTGCGCAGGCCGGGGTCGATGCCGAGTATCTTCACAGCAGGGGTTAGACGAGTGGCGGACGAATCAGTGGCGGAAGTGACGCGTACCTGTCAGCAGCATGACGACGCCTTGCTCGTCGGCCGCATCGATCACTTCCTGGTCGCGCATCGAGCCGCCCGGCTGGATGACGGCGGTCGCGCCAGCCTGCACCACGACGTCGAGGCCGTCCCGGAACGGGAAGAAGGCGTCCGAAGCCACGGCCGAGCCGACCAGGGTCAGGCCGGCATTCTGCGCCTTGATGGAAGCGATGCGCGCCGAATCGACGCGGCTCATCTGACCGGCGCCGACGCCCAAGGTCATGCCGTTGCCGCAGAACACGATGGCATTCGACTTGACGAACTTGGCCACGCGCCAGGCGAACATCAGGTCGTGCATTTGCTGCTGGGTCGGTTGCTTCTTGGTCACCACCTTCAGCTCAGGCAGCAACACGTTCTTGGCGTCTGGCGACTGCACCAGCAAGCCACCGCCGACACGCTTGAAATCGTAGCCGTTGACCGCATCACCCAAAGGTACTTCGAGCAGGCGCACGTTCTGCTTGGCAGCAAACACTTGCTTGGCAGCGTCGGTGAACTTCGGCGCAATCAGCACTTCAACGAATTGCTTGGCCACTGCTTCGGCCGCATTGCCGTCCACTTCGCCGTTGAAGGCGATGATGCCGCCAAAAGCCGAAGTCGGGTCGGTCTGCAGCGCCTTGCTATAAGCCTCGAGCGCACTCGCGCCGACCGCCACACCGCAGGGGTTGGCATGCTTGATGATGACGCAGGCAGTCTCGGTAAATGTCTTTACGCATTCCCAGGCGGCATCGGCGTCGGCGATGTTGTTGTAGGACAGTTCCTTGCCCTGCAGCTGGGTATAGTTCGCCAAGGCGCCAGCGCGCACCACGGTGTCGCGATAGAAAGCCGCAGCCTGGTGCGGATTTTCGCCGTAACGCATTTCCTGCACTTTCTCGAAGTGCAGATTGAGCGTGGCCGGGAAAGCAGAGCGCGTAGTGTGCTGCTTGTCTTCGCCCAGCGAAGTGAAGTAGTTCGTGATGGCGCCGTCGTATTGCGCCGTATGGGCAAACACTTTCTTTGCCAGCGTGAACCGCGTTTCATAGGCGACGTCGCCGGACTTCAATTCTTCCAGCACCGGCGCATAGTCGCTCGGATCGCAGATCACGACTACGTCCTTATGGTTCTTGGCCGAAGAGCGCAGCATGGCTGGGCCGCCGATGTCGATGTTCTCGATCGCATCTTCAAGCGAGCAATGTTCCTTCGCCACGGTCTGCTGGAACGGATACAGGTTCACCACCACCATGTCTATGGTCGGGATCACATGCTTTTCCAGCGCAGCGACATGCTCGGGGAAGTCACGTCGCGCCAGGATGCCGCCGTGCACCTTGGGATGCAGCGTCTTGACGCGGCCGTCCAGCATTTCGGGGAAGCCGGTGTAGTCGGCCACTTCGGTCACCTTGACGCCATTATCAGCCAGCAATTTGGCCGTGCCACCGGTGGACAGAATGTTGACGCCCATGCCGGCCAACGCGCGCGCGAAATCGAGGATGCCGGTCTTGTCGGAAACGGATATGAGAGCTTGTTTGATCATGATCAGAATATAGGGATGTGAAAATTGGTTCCTGGGACGGTGATCCGGGCTTTACAGCAAGCCATGCTGCTGCAGCTTCTTGCGCAGCGTATTGCGGTTGATGCCGAGCATGTCGGCCGCCGTCGACTGGTTGCCTTCGGCGCGCGCCATCACAGCTTCGAGTATCGGTCTTTCCACGGTGAATACAACCATCTCGTAGACATTGGTCGGGTTTTGCTCACCCAGATCCTTGAAGTATTTTTCGAGGCTTTTTTTGACGACCTCTTGGATATTGTCTTTGCTCATTTTTACTGTAATTGGAAAAACCTGGGTCTCCTGCGACGCTTCACAAGCGCGCCGGCCGATTTGTCTTTTTCGAGGCCGCTACGAAATTACCCTGGCGGTGTTGCCGCTCCTTGCCGTACTACGCGTACTGTCTGCGTCGCGGCGCCTAGCCAGACTAATTTCGTAGCAGCCTCATTCTTAATTACGCCGCCAACTTTTGCTGCTCGTACCCTTGCGATTCATCAAGCTCATACGACTGAACTGCATATTGCAACCGTTCGCCATAGGCCTTCTGCCGGTCGAAGAAGGCTTGCACGGCAGCCAATTGCTGCTCGCAGTCTTCCAGCAGATTCATGCCTTTCCGGAAGGCCTCCCCGCCTTGCAAGTCGCGCACGTACCAGCCGATATGTTTGCGCGCGGTGCGAACGCCGAGATATTCGCCGTAAAACGCATAGTGGGCGCGCAAGTGCTCGTCCATCAGCGCCTGCACCTCAGTGACTAGCGGCGGCGCCAGGTATTCGCCGGTGCGCAGGAAATGGTCGACTTCACGGCAGATCCACGGCCGTCCCTGTGCGGCGCGGCCTATCATCACGGCATCGGCCTTGGTCAGCTGCAGCACCAGCTTGGCTTTGTCCGGCGTGGTGATGTCGCCATTGGCAACCACCGGGATATTCACTGCCGCCTTGACTGCGGCAATGGTGTCGTATTCGGCCTCGCCGCGGTAGCCGTCGGCGCGTGTACGCCCATGCAGCGTCAGCATCGCGATGCCGGCCGATTCGGCCATGCGCGCGATGCGCAGGGCGTTCTTGTTCATACGGTCCCAGCCGGTGCGGAATTTGAGCGTAACCGGTACATCGACCACGGCAACCACGGCATCGAGGATTTCACCGACCAGGGTTTCGTTCTGCAACAGCGCCGAACCGCACCAGCTATTGCACACTTTCTTGACCGGGCAACCCATGTTGATGTCAATGATCTGGGCACCGCGCTCAACATTGAATTTTGCGCATTCCGCCAGCATGACCGGATCAGCGCCCGCGATCTGCACTGCCTTCGGCTCCATTTCACCGTCATGGTTGGTGCGGCGCGTGCTCTTCTCGGTCGCCCACAGGCGCGGGTTGGAAGCCGCCATCTCGGACACGGCATAGCCTGCGCCCAATTGCTTGCACAATTGGCGAAACGGTCTATCCGTTACTCCAGCCATAGGAGCGACGAAGACGTTGTTGGCGAGCGTGTAAGGGCCGATCTTCACGAGATTTTTGAGGGAAGCGCAAGCACAATAGCAAACACGGAGAGGGCGCTATTGTATCTCCAACCAGCTCCAAGCTGCTAATTTTTTGAGCAGCTTATTGAAGAACTACTGCGGACTACTGAGCGACTTCGTCGAGCGCAGCGGATAAATGGGCAACATCGGCCCATTGATGAATTTGCATCGCACCATTTTTCCAGCTCAAGCGATTGATGCCGGCGTTCGGGATGTCGAAATCTCGCTTTTGCGCCAGATCGAGACCGCGTGCCGCGCGATTGATGCAATCGAGCACGCCGCCATGGGTAACCACGGCAATGCGGCGCAACCCT
>Ga0213872_10000451_pt1 | contig 33478 bp, 24 predicted proteins | sample VelepicomBERX_R2_FD_160071 | JGI IMG/M metagenome (GOLD analysis project Ga0213872, IMG submission 160071) | Rhizosphere microbial communities from Vellozia epidendroides in rupestrian grasslands, the National Park of Serra do Cipo, Brazil - RX_R2 | ecosystem: Host-associated > Plants > Roots >...
AGTGCGATCAGGAACACGGCGATGAACGGCACCGACTTGCGGAAGTTGACGTCCTTGAAGCTGTAGAACGGCACGTTGCTGACCATGGTCAGGCCGGCAAAGATGGACACGCCCCAGTACAGCCACGGCATCTCCATGCCCGAGACATCCAGCTCCAGCATCATCAGGATAATGCCTGCCATGAGCGCGGCGGCCGATGGCGAAGGCATGCCCTGGAAGTAGCGCTTGTCCACCACTTCGATATTGGTATTGAAGCGGGCCAGGCGCAGCGCAGCGCCGGCGCAATAGACGAAGGCCGCGATCCAGCCCAGCTTGCCCAGGCCGCGCAGCGACCATTCATACATCACCAGCGCGGGCGCGGCGCCGAACGACACCATGTCAGACAGCGAGTCATACTGCGCGCCGAACTCGCTCTGCGTATTAGTCAGGCGCGCCACGCGGCCGTCCAGCCCATCCAGCACCATGGCGATGAAGATGGCCCAGGAGGCGTGTTCGAATTTCTGGTTCATCGCCATGACGATGGCGTAGAAGCCGCAGAACAGCGCGGCAGTGGTGAAGGCATTCGGCAGCAGGTAAATCCCGCGACGGCGCGGCTTTTCGGCACCTTCCTGCTTTGGCTGGCGCGCAAAGCGGCGGAAGCGCTCGGACATGGGCGCCTTGGCTTGGGCTGCGCCACTCTTGGCTCGACGGCGGGGGAAGTTGGCCATGGTGTTCCTGTTCTCTCTCTTCTACGGGACGATGTTGCGCCATCATTATAGAGTAGCAGACAACAAAAGAGGGACTTCGCGCGGCGAAGCCCCTCCCGGGCAGGTCAAGCGGCCGCGCAATTACTTGAATCGGACCTTGGCCACCAGGCGCATGTTCAGCACCATATCACCAGGCTCGAAGCTGGGCTCGGCCACGTCGGCGGCTTCCATATTCTTACGCATCATCATCGCGACGGGTGCGGGCGCCGCACGGGCAAAGCCGTCGTTCTGGGCGTAGTTGCCCGAGCCTTCAAAGTCGATGGTGTCGACCACGGCGTCGCCCAGGCTGCGGCCCATGGCCTTGGCGATCGAGCCGATGCGCTCGTTCAGGTTCTGATAGGTCGCGGCAATGCGCTGGTCATCCAGCTGCTTGGTGGTTTCCGGCGTCAGGCCGAACTGGATGCCGTTCAGGGTCAGAATACCCTGCGCTGCCGCCACCGTCTTGGGCAGCTTGTCCAGGCTGGTGGTGGTCACTTGCAGATATTGACCCACGCGCCAGGCGGTCGGCACGCGCGCCTTGGGCGGCTGGCCGTTGGGCAGCGGACGCTCGTCCGGATACACAGGATAGGTGTAATAGCCTTGCGTTTTCAGGCTCGCCTGCGGATCGGCTTTTTTGACCAGCTCGGCGCCCTGCTTCATTTTCTGGTTCACGCGCGAGGCGGCGGCGGCTTTGTCCTTGTCCTGCTCTTCAATGGCGAGGATGGCGACGGCCTGATCGTTGGCGTGCTTGACTTCGCCGAAGGCAGGCACCACCACCAGCGCACCGTTGGTCGGCAGCGTCTGCGCGGATGCGATGCCCGCCACAGCAAGCGCGGCGGCAGCGGCGAGGGATTTCATAACGGTCATGGCAGGCTCCAGGTTGAGAAAAATGTAAGGGCACTTTACCCGAAATGCGTGCCCTTGCCTGTAAGACATGGTGAGCGTTTGTAACATTCCCTCGCCTGCCGCAATGCCAGGCGGTGCTTACTTGGTGCGGGTGTAGGCCATCTCCATCCACTTGACGTTCTTGCCGTCCGGGCCTGGCCCCCACATTTCCAGCGTATGGTGGTCGTTATCGGCCACGGTGATGCTCATGGTGTATGGCACCTGCTTGCCGCTGGCCGGGTCCGACATCATGCCCTTGTACTTGAACACCTTGCCCTCCAGCGTGCCGACCGAGGTGGTGGTGCCGGTGCTCATCGAGTCGATCCAGGTGCCGAAATAGTGCTTGGTCACGTTGTCGTAGCCCTGCGTACCCTTGCCGCTGAAGGGCTGGCCCATGAAGGAGCCCTGGTAGTTTTCATCCAGGTAGCGGCCGCCGAAGATCCATTTGCGTTCGGTGGTGGCGTCGCTCAGTTCAGGCGGCTTGGACGGATCCATCCAGGACTTGACCTTGACGCTGAAAGTGCCGGCCAGCGGTTCCATTTTCTTTTGGGCATCGCCGGGATTGGAAGCAGCTTGCATGGCCTCCATGGCGGCCTTTTCATCCATCTTTTTCTTTTCCGCGGCGGGCGCCGCGATGGCCAGGCTCAGGCCGGTAACAACAACCAGGTACTGCGCGACACGATGAAGCTTCATGGCGTTCTCCTATCAGCAGGGTTGTGAGAGCGCCATTGTACCGCAGGGCTTACGCCGGCCCTGATTTGCAAACCGTACTGTCGCGCACAATCAGGCTCACCGGCAGCACGCGCTCGGTGGCGTCATCGGCGTGCCCGTCCAGTAGCAGTTCGACACCCAGCGCGCCCAGTGCGCTCTTGTCGACGCCAAGGGTGGTCAGCGGGCGGCTGGCATGGGCCGCTGCGACGATATCGTCAAAGCCGACGATACTGATGTCATAAGGGACCTTGAGACCGGCGCGCAGGCAGGTATCCATGGCGATCAGCGCCGCCGCGTCGTTGTAACAGAACACCGCATCCGGGGGCTGCGGCAAGGCCAGCAGCGTTTCCATCGCTTCGCGCGCCGCCGCTTCCAGCTCCAGCCCTTCCTGCATCGTCACCTCCAGGTTCGGATCCGCCAGCACGCCGGCATTGAACAGTGCCTGATGAAAGCCGCGCGCACGTTCACGGATACTGAAGTGGGCCAACGAACCGGCAATGAATCCGATCCGCTCGCGCCCGATCTCCAGCAGGTGGCGGGTGGCGAGATAGCCACCCATCAGGTTATCGGGATTGGCCGAGCTGTAGCCGGACAGCTTCATGTCGATCAGGACCAGCGGCTTGCCGGTGGTGCGCAGCGCGGCCAGCAGCTCCGGTTCAAAGTAGCCCGCGCACAGGATCGCATCCGGCTGATGGACGCGGATCTGATCCAGCACGCCATCCGCCGGGCCAAGCGCGGTAAAGGAGAGGATGATGCCCTGCTTGCGGCAAGCCTCCGCCGCGCCATGCAGGACCGGCGTATAAAACGGACTGCTGGAAGTGTTGTTGTGCTGGCGGTGCAGCAGGAAGGTGATGCGGCGCAGTTTCTTCTGACGCAGCCGGGCCATGTCATAGCCCATCTTTCTTGCGGCCTCGATCACCATGCTGCGGGTGTCTTCGGTCAGGCCGGTCTCGTTCTTCAGCGCGCGCGAAATGGTGCCGCTGGAAAGGCCTGTGGCTTTGGCGATGTCTCGGATGGTAACGCTCATGCCCGTATTCTACCCAACCTCAGGCCCATCTCAGTGAACCAGGCCATCCTGCTCGATGCTCAGGCTTGCGCCGCCATCTTTGCCGACGACGCTGGCGGTGAAGCGCTGCGGGCTGACATACAGGCGCGGCGGCCAGGTGTAGCCCGCAGGCGCGTCCAGCTTCAGGCCAAGTTGTCCGAAGTGGCTGGCGAAGCGCCGGTGTTTGGCGTAAAACGCGCGCTGGGCGTAATAGACTTCTCGCAGCGCCCATTTGGCCGCCTGCTTTGGATCGTCGTGCCAGCATTCCCTTGCATCGCCAGCGGCAAGACCGGAGAACTGCACCACGCCCCACATCTCCGGATAGTGCATGTCGATTACACCCTGCGGCGACCACACCCAGTTATCTTCGGACAGAGGACGGCCGCTGGCTTCGTCCACCAGCTTTTGATACGCGCCGCCGTCGCTGCGGGTTTTCCACTCAACGCGCGAGAAATTCAGGCGCCACTGATCGCCCGCTTTCGGCCTGAGCGATTCGCCGTAGCTTTCGCGCAGCGCGCCCCAGGGGATCGCCACTTCCACCGTCCACCCCTGGTCGCGGTCACCCGGCTGATTGAGGGTGCCACGCAAGGTACGACCAATTTTAAGTCCGTGGATATCCCAGCCGTTGTAGGCCACACGCTCGCCGTCGCGGTAAGGCTTGACCAGCAGCAGATCCCACGGCGTGCCATGCTGGTTGATTTCCAGCTCCATGTAGCGGTGCGTAGTGCCCTCGGGGTCGATGAACAGTTCGATGTCGTTATCCTGATAAATGACGGTATCGCGTTCGGTCAGCGTCGCCCACAGGTCGGGTTCTTCCATCTCCACGGCAAAGTAGAGATAGTCGTCATCCCACAGCAGCTTGGCGCGCGTGCGGAAGCGCGGGACAGGCTTGGCCGGGCCTTCGATGTCGACAAAGTCCTCGGTCCATTCAGCCTTGTCCCAATCCGCCTCATCGAGCTTGCCATCGATCTGCAGCGGTGCGCTGGCGCGAGAGGCGACGTAGTGGCGCGGATTGAAGGGAATGGCGGGCCGCTGGACGGCGTCCAGGCCCGGCACCGATGGACGCAGCTCTGCAGCACAAGCCGCAGCTGCGAACAGCGCCGCCAGCAGCATGCCCTGACATACCATGCGGCTTGCCCTCATCGGCTGATCTCCACCGCGCCTGCGACCATATCCGGCACCAGCTTCACAATGGCTTTCTGCGCATCCGCATTCCAGCCATGGACATGGAGGGCCAGGCCATTCCACCACGGTTTCCAACTGCCCTGCCGCTGTTCGAACACCACCCGCAGGCCAGCCGGCGTCTGCTCGCAGCGAATATGCTGGCGCAGGAAGCTGCCGCGCTGGTAAGCCAGACTGACACCGTCGTCGGCGTAGAGATCGCCATGACAGTCCGGCCCCGGATAGAGGTGCAGCTCCAGCCGCCCGTCCGGCGCAACGGCCGTGCTTTGCACCAGCGGCTGCCTCGGGATGATCGCGCCGGGGCGAACATACACCGGCAGCTGCGTGATATCAGGCGTCACACTCAGGCTCTTGCCCTGCACACGCTGCCCGGTCCAATAGTCGTACCATCCCGGTCCGGGCAACTCGACATGATAATCGCCTGGAGACTCCAGCGTCGGCGACGGCGCCACCAGCAGGTCGCCGCCGACCATGAACTGGTCTTCCGAACCGCCCAGCCGGTCGCCATTCGCCAACACAGCGGGGAAGTTGAGGAAGACTGGCCGCAGCAAAGGAATGCCGGTACGGCTGTTTTCCTCTGCCGCCGCGTACAGGTAAGGCATCAGGCGGTAGCGCTCGGAGATGAAGCGGCGGCGGATTTCGACCTGCGCCGCGTCACCGATCCATGGCTCCTGATCCGGCCGGCCCGTCTCCGCATGGGCGCGGAACATCGGCATGAAAGCGCCGATCTGGAACCAGCGCGTCAGCAGCTCCGGCGATGGACGTTCTCCGGCATAGCCGCCGACATCATTGCCGGCATAGGCAAAGCCGCTCATACCCAGATTGAGCAGCTGCTGCACGCCCATCTTGAGATGCTGCCAGCTCGATACATTGTCGCCGGTCCAGGTCGCGGCGTAGCGCTGGCCGCCCGCATAGGTGGCGCGCGTCAGCACGAAGGGCCGCACATCGGGCTGCAGCCGCGTCAGGCCCTCGTAGGTCGCGCGCGAATTGAGCTGGCCGTAGACGTTGTGCATCTCCGCATGGCTGGTGCGCCGTGGCGCGAAATCGTCGCTGTCGATGCGGTGCACGACATCGAGCGGCATGGTCTTGCTTTGCACATTGAAGATGGAAGGCTCATTCATGTCGTTCCAGAAGCCCGACACGCCGTCGCTGGTAAAACCTTGATAAAGATCGCCCCACCAGCGGCGCACCTGCTGACGGCTGAAATCGGGGAACACCGCCGCACCGGGCCAGACATCGCCAGCGTAATTCTGCCCTCCCGGCAGTTTCAGGAACACGTCCTGCGACGCTCCGCTGTCGTAAGCGGCATAGCCCTGACCGGGCGCGTTGGCGATATGCGGGTCGGTAATCAGCACCAGCCGGATGCCCTGTCCGCGCAAGTCATCTACCAGCTTCCGCAAATCGGGGAATGCCTTGGAATTGACCGTAAAGGGACGCGCACGGTCCTGATAGTCGATGTCCATGTAGATCGCATCGGCAGGCAGCTGTTCATCGCGCAGGCGCTGTGCCACGGCGCGCACTTCCGCATCGCTCTTGTAGCTCCATTTGGACTGCTGGAAGCCGAGCGCCCATTGCGGCATCAGCGGCGCCGCGCCGGTCAGCTGCGCATACTGCTGCAGCACGTCCTTGGGCGCCGGCCCAGCCATCACGTAGTAGTCGACCGGGCCGCCCTCACCGCTGACGCTCAGCACATCGCGCTGGGTCTTGCCGAAGTCGAAGGTCGTACGCCAGCTATTATCCAGGAACAGGCCAAACGCCCTGCCCCGATCAGCCACGGACATAAAGAAGGGAATCGACTTGTACAGCGGATCGGTGGCCTGCGTGAACTTGTAGCTGTCCGAGTTCCACATGGTGTAGGCGCCGCCCTTGCGGTCAAAGGTGCCAGTTTTGTCGCCAAGGCCAAAGATATGGTCCGCTCCGTTCAGCCGCGCCTGCAGACGGAAGCCGCCTTCAGCCGCCAAAGCGGAGCCCCCCGCCAGGTCTGCCACCATTACCTGACCGCTGCCATCCAACACATCGGTACGCAAGCTGCGCAGATCGATGCGTGCGCCGATACCCGGAGCACTCAGCTGCACCGTGCCGTCTTTGCGGAAGACCGTCAGCGGCAGATGGGTGTGGCGGGTGCCGGCCGAGACCGCCCACGAAGCATCCTCCGGCAAATGCCCGCGCCCCATGCGGATACGCATAATGCCTGCGGCGGGTGCAGAGACTTCCAGCTGCACGCCTCCGCTTGACAGCACCATACGGTCCACCGCTTCCGCATGCAGCGTTCCGGTCGCGCCGAGCAAACAAACCGCAATGAGCTTACTGCGCCGCATACATGGAAGAATACTTGGCGCCAAAATACAGGATGAAGGCATAGCAGGCCGCCGGCAGCATGAAGGATGGCTGCACGCCGATCGCATCGGCCAGCGCACCCTGCGCGAACGGCACCAGCGCACCGCCGACGATGGCCATGCACAGGATGCCCGAGCCCTGCCCGGTGTACTTGCCCAGGCCATGCAGCGCCATGCTGAAGATGGTCGGGAACATGATCGAATTGCACAGGCCAACAGCCAGAATCGCCCACATTGCCACACTGCCCTTGCCGAAGGTCGCCGTCAGCACCAGGGCAATCGCCAGCAGGGAATTGACGGCCAGCGTCTTGCCCGGACTGGCGACACGCATCACCGCAAAGCCAACGAAGCGGCCAATCATGGCGCCGCCCCAATAGATGCTGACGAAGCTGGACGCATCAGCGTGCGCCAGGCCGGCAATCTGCGGCTCGCCGAGGAAGTTAATCAAGAAGCTGCCGATGCTGACTTCCGCCCCCACGTACAGAAAGATGCCGATCGCACCCAGCACCAGGTGGCGATGGGCCCAGGCCGAACCATGGCCTTCGCCAGCCAGCGAGACGTCTTCGCTGTCGGCGATCCGCGGCAGGCGGGCGAAAAAGAACAGCACGGCCAGCAGCGCCAGAGCGCCGGCCAGCGCCAGGTAAGGTCCACGCACGGTGGCCGCGTTGGCCAGCGCACCCGCCGCTGCGCCGGCAGTCGACAGGATCAGCAAGCCACCGATGGCCGGGCCGATGGTGGTGCCCAGCGAGTTGAAGGCCTGCGTCAGATTCAGGCGGCTGGAGGCCGTACGCGCCGGGCCAAGCACCGTCACATAGGGATTGGCCGCCACCTGCAGCACGGTGATACCCGAGGCCAGCACAAAGAAGGCCAGCAGAAACAGGCCATAACCGCCGAATGACGCCGGATAGAACAGCAGGCAGCCGCCGGCAGCGATCAGCAGGCCGGTCACGGCGCCTTTCTGATAGCCGATGCGCCGGATCAGCGCCCCCGCCGGCAGCGAAACAATGAAGTAGGCGCCGAAGAAGCAGAGCTGTACCAGCATCGCCTGGAAATAAGTCAGCGTGTAGATCGCCTTCAGGTGCGGGATCAACACGTCGTTCAGTGAAGTGATCAAACCCCACATGAAGAACAGCATCGTGACGATGATCAGCGCGTTGGTATTGGTGCCGTTTTGTGCGCCGCCTTGCGTCTGTGGCGGCGCGGCGGACGCGGTGTTATGTGCCATGTTTGCCATGGTGGTCTCCTTTATTTTTTATCACGGCGCAATGCCGGCCGGCGACTGCGGCAGGTCGCGGGCATGGGTTCCCCAGCCCGCCGTATCGGGCTGCGTGGCGAGTTTGTACGTCAGCGTGCCAGCCGACTGCAACTGCTCCCAGTTCAGCCAGACGCGCGGCAGGTCCTGCCCGCTCCAGCGCACCGACTGGATGAAGCGGCGCTCACCGGGGCGCGCTTCAGGCGCCTCGATACGCAACACACGTCCCTGCGGCAGGTCGATTTCGGCGCGGGAGAATCGCGGCGCATGCAGCAGGAAGCGCCCGCTGCCCGGCGTATCGGGATACATACCCAAGGCGCTGAACATATACCATGCCGACATGGTGCCCAGATCGTCGTTGCCGGTCACGCCGCTCGGGCCATTACCAAACAGCGTTTCCGCCGCCCGCAGCACGGTGGTAGTCTTCCAAGGCTGGCCCATCTGCGTGTACACCCAGGGGGCGTGCAGATCAGGCTCGTTGTTCGGGTTGTAGCGGAACTGGCTGTAGTAGCTGTACGGGCCGACCACCCACGACTTACGCACCGCCTGCGGATCCGCCAGCAAGGCGTCGTAGTCGAAGAACAGGTCGAGGCGATGCAGTGCCTGCGCCTGTCCACCCATGGCTGCCGCCAGTCCCGGAATATCCTGGCGCACCAGCCACTGGTACTGCCATGCCGTACCCTCGTGGAAGCCACGCTCGCTGCGCGGATCGTAACTGCCGTCCACGTCGGCGAACCAGCTGCCGTCCATCAGGCGCGGACGCGGGAAGCCATGCAATCCAGTCGGCGCATCCTGCACACTCGCGTCCCACAGCTTGCGCCAGTTCAGGGCGCGCTGCTCCAGCAGGCGGGCGTCGTCGGCGTGGCCCAGCGCCTTGGCCATCGCGGCCAGCGCGCTGTCGGACAGCGAATACTCCAGCGTCGCGGAAGCGCCGTGGTGCGGGTCGATGTCCATGCCCTTGGCGACAAAGGCGCGGTCGTACTGCACGAAGCCCTGGCGCAGATAGCTCGGATTGCCGGCGCGGCCCTGGGCGCGGATCAGCGCGGGCGGGACACCGAAGGCATTTTCGCGCAGTGCCGCATAGGCTTCTTTTTCGCGGCCTTTCAGCGCGCCATAACGCCACAGGTCGACCAGGAATGGCGTCACCGGATCGCCAGTCATGACATTGGTCTCAAAGCTGGCATAGCCCCAGCGCGGCAGCCAGCCGCCCTGCTCACGGATCTTCAGTACGGAATTGGCGATGTCGCGGGCGCGCTCAGGGCGCAGCAGCGCCAGCATCTGGTTCTGCGCGCGGTAGGTATCCCACAGCGAGAAGTACTCGTAATAGGTCCAGTCCTTGGCGGTATGAATCGCGTTGTCGTAGCCGCGATAACGGCCATCGGCATCGCTGCCGGTCAGCGGCTGGATCAGCACGTGGTAAAGCGCCGTGTAGAAAACGGTGCGGTCGTCAGTACTGCCGCCTTCGATGCGCACGCTGCTCAACTCGCGCTGCCAGGCTGCCTGCGCCTGGGTGCGCATGGCGTCGAAGCTGAGCGGTTTGCCAGCACTCATGCCATCCGCTTTCAGATTGGCGCGGGCGCCTTCGATGTCCACATGGGAGATGGCGCTGACCGCTGTCACGGCCTTGCCGTTCTTGAGGTCGAACGTCAGCCAGACACCGTGCGGCCGGCTATCGCCTTGCTGGCTGGGGCCACTCGCGCCCGGCCAGCCGCCACGGTCATCCCAGATGCCTCGCGCGGCAAAAGGCTGGTCGAACACGATGCGGAACCAAGTCGTGTACTTGGCGCCGCCGCAAAAACTGTTCGTGACGATTTTGCCTTCCACACTGCGGTCGTCGACAATTTTCACTTCGCTGCCGACCACGGAATGGCGCTCATTGGCCTGGCCGAGATTGAGCAGGACGCTGCCGCTGGAGGTGTCTGCGGCAAAGGTATAGCGTTCGGCGGCGGCGCGGGTCAGCGCCGTCGTTTCGGCTGTGATGCCGCCGTAGCTGGTGAGCTTCACCTTGTAGTAGCCGGCCTGGCCCACCTCGCCGTCATGGCTGTACTCTGCCGCGTAGCGCTTGTAGTCGAAGCTTTCCGGCTTGGCGGTATCGAAGTCGCCGCCAGGGCCAATGCGGCCGGTGACCGGCAATACCTGCAGCTGGCCGCCCTGCTCCCAGCATCCGGCGCCGGAAATGTAAGAGTGGCCGAAGCCGCGGATACGCGGATCGCCGTAGCGCCAGCCGGCGTAATGGTCACCGCTCGGGCTGATCTGGATCATGCCGAAGGGTGCGGACGCGCCGGGGAAGGTGTTACCTTCATCCTGGGTGCCGATGAAGGTATTGACCGGCATGTCGGCCAGCGCAGACATCGGCAGCAGGCACAATGCAGCCAGCGCCAACCCCGCCAGTCCGCGCGATTGTGAGAATAGAGTCATTGGAGACATCTCCTTAGTGCGCGGCAGGCATACGCAGCGGATGGGCTTCAGTATTGAAGGTGACCGCATCAAAGTCCAGCGCTTCCTTCGGCGCGAACAGCAGGTAGAAGTACTTGAAGGTCTCGGCAAAGACGAAGCTCTCCATCGAATCTTCCTGCTGCTTGGTGCGCACATCCTTCAGCGCTGCATAGCCAGCCTCGGTGCGGCAATAGCGCACGAAGGATTCGAAGAACTCGCGGCCCATGGCGCGATAGCGCGGATCGTGGGTGTAGTGGTTCAGGTAGTAGGCCGATTCGATGATTTCCGGGCGCAACGCGTAGCCAGCCGACAGCACCTTCATCTTTTTGTAGTCCAGCGCTTCCGGTTCGATGCCGTGCAGCTGCCACATGCGCAGGCTGGATTCTTGCAGCGATTTCGCGCGCGGCAGATCCCCGCCCAGTGCCAGCAGCGCAGGCATGAAGGCGTCCAGCGCGCCGTATTGCGGCTTGATGCGGCCACCCTTCATGTCGGCATGGCCGTACCACAGCGTGCCGCCGCTCTTGTCGGCCAGCGCCTTGTTGACGCCTTCGATGCTGTGCTCCCACATGGCCTTGCACTCCATGTCGCCGAACAGGCGCCAGCATTTGTCCAGATATTCGTAGTAGGAATCGATGCCGCCGCCGATATGGGCTTCGGTGTTCTCCCAGCGGCCGGTTTCCACGTTGATGGCAGAGCCGACCAGACCCAGCGGCGAAGCGCGGCGGTAAGTCTCCACCAGCGCGCGCTTGGCCTTTTCGTAGTAGACCGGCTTGCCGGTCAGTTTGCTCAGCATGCCGAATTCCAGCATTAAGGTGCCGGTTTCAGCCGGGTTGCTGACCGTACCGCGCACCTTGCCGGTATGCAGATTGACGTGGGTGTACGGCAGACCGGTCGGCGAATCGAATACCGGCAGCAGGCGCTGGCCCAGATCCTGGGCTTTGTCCAGCAGACGCTGGTCGCCGCTCAGCTGATAGGATGACAGCAGGCCGCCCAGCAGGCGGATGGTGATTTCAAAGTTTTGCACATACATGTCCTGGTCGAAGGACAGTTGGGTCGCAATCAGTTCGCGCGCCTCGTCGGCTTCGTTCTTGAGGCCCATGATGATCAGCGTATCCAGCGCGTCCACCGGCGTCATCAGCAGAGAGTGTTCGTACCAGTCGCGCGGCTTCTTGCTCAGCGGGCTGAGGGCGTCGTGGCCCCAGGCGTATTGCTTGTAGCCTTGCCAGGCGTGGCGCATTTCCTCTTTCACGCGCTGGGCCAATACGGCGGACTCGGCATCGGACACGGATTGCAAGGCGGGCGCGGAGACTGGCGCCGCCGCCTGGGCCGGCGCTGCCATGTAGGCTACGGCTGCGAACACCGCGATGGACAGGCTACGCAGGGCAGGTTGGAATTGGGCGAATCGGGTGTGGCTCTTCATTTCGTGTCTCCTTCTAATAATTCGAATAATTGGTTCATGGCCGCTGGCGGCGGTGGATTCGCGCCGGACTGCAGGCAAGCGGCTGAGCCGGCTGCCAGCGCGGCGTGAAGATGCGCCTGCAGCGAACGGTTCGGATGGCGTGACAGGCTGTGCAGCAGACCGGCCACGCTGGCATCGCCGGCACCGACCGTATCGACCACCTCAAGTTGAGGTGCGCGCGCGTCGCAGCGCTGAGCGCCATGGAACAGGCTGGCGCCCTGGCCGCCGCGCGTCAGCAGGCAATAGGCGTTGGGGTTGAGCGCTCGCAGCCGGCTCAGTGCCGCGTCCAGCTCCAGGCCGGGGAACAGGCCGCGCAGATCGTCGTCCGACACCTTGATGACGTCGGCCAGCGCCGCCATGCCTTGCAGGACCGGCGTATAACGCTCGTCCATCAGGTTGCGGAAATTGGGGTCGTAGCTGATGGAAACGCCCTGCTGCTTCAAGCGCTGCGCCAGTGCCACCAGATTGGATGCCAGCGGCTGGCGCGCCAGGCTGATGCCGCCGAAATGCGCCCAGCGCAGTTCCTTGGACCAGCCCTCCGGCAAAGCTGCGGCGTCAAAGTGCAGATCCGCGCTGTCATCGCCGATGAAAAAGTAGCGTGGCGGCTCGCCCTGCTCGACAATCGCCAGCAAAGGCGCACGTTCCACCCGCTGCAGCAAGCGCAGATCCAGGCCAACTGCTTCGCTGGCGGCCCACAGCGCATCGCCGAATCGGTCACAGCTGATGGCGCCAGCAAAGGCCGTACGTTCGCCCAGCGCCGCCAGCGCCCGCGCCACGTTCCAGGTCGAGCCGCCGACGCGGCTCACCCATTGCTCATTACCCTGATGGATCATGTCGGTCAGCGCCTCGCCGGCGCACAGCATCAGCGGCGGGTTATGCATGATCGGCTTTCGGCAGGACGGTCAGGATGTCGTAGCAGGCGCCCATGGTGTGATAGTCCACCTTGCCTGCCGGGCTCTTTTCATCGCTGAGCTTGCGGTTTTCACGGTCGAGGATGCGATACCAGGCACCGTACTTGTGATCAACGAAATGGGTCCAGCTGTATTCCCACAGGTGCTGGTACCAGTTCCAGTATTCATTGTTCCCAGTGCGCTGAGCCAGCATGGCAGCCGCAGCGGCGCTCTCGGCCTGCACCCAGAAGTACTTATGAAAGTCGCAGATGGCCAGCTCCGGCGACAGCGAATAGCAGATGCCGCCATGCTCGCCATCCCAGCCTTTTTCGACGGCAACGCGGAACAGCCGCTCGGCCGTCGGCAGCAGCCAGCCCAGATCCTGTTGCAGCACGCCCTTGCCGCGCGCCTCCAGTTGCAGCAGCAGCTTGGCCCATTCGGTAAAGTGGCCGGGCTGGTAGCCCCATGGACGGAACAGGTTTTCCGGGTCGTCAAAGTTGAACTTCCAGTCGGGCTGCCATTGTGCGTCGTAGTGCTCCCAGATCAGGCCGCCGCAACGCTGCGCCTGGCGCTGGGTGATGTTGTACGCAACGGTGTAGGCGCGCTCCAGATAACGCGGCTCGCTGGTGGCTTGATAGGCCGCCAGCAAAGCCTCGCACGCATGCATATTGGCGTTCTGCCCGCGATAGCTCGACAGAACGCTCCAGTCCTGGCTGGCCTCGTCGGCGTACAAGCCCGCGTCCGTATCCCAGAAGCGGCGCTCCATCAGCGCGAAGGTTTCGGCGATCCAGGGATGTGCCTGCTCCAGTCCGGCCATGGTGGCGTGGGCGTAGGCCAGCAGGACGAAAGCCTGCCCATAGCAGTGCTGGGTGCCATCCTCCACTTTCCCGCCGTTCAGCATCCAGGCATAGCCGTCGCCGTCCGCCGCGCGATGGGCGGTGCGCAGGAAGTTCAGCGCATGTTCCGCCCCGGCCAGAAATGCCGGATCCTTGAAGTGCCGGTAAGCCATGGAATAGGTGAACACAAAGCGCGTGCTGCTGACCAGATGGCGGTGCTGTGCATCGTAGACGCTGCCGTCGTCCTTGAAGTAATGGTAAAGACCGCCAGCGGGATCGATGGCGCGCGGATGATAGAAATCCATGCTGTGTCGCGCATGATCGAGCAGGACAGACGGGCTGCGGAAGTTCGGAAATTGAGTCATAGCGATTTCTGGTTAGTGGTCGAAACTGCTGGCCCGTGCAATCAAGTCGACCGGCACGGTAAGCTGGGATGGGTTGTCGTCTGTTTGTTGCAGCAGTAATTCGACGCCGGTACGGCCCAGCGCTTCCTTGTCCACCCGGATGGTGCTGAGTGAAGGAATGGCGGCCGCAGCGGCGGCAATGTCGTCAAAGCCGACGATGGCAAGGTCACGCGGAATCTTCACGCCGGCGCTGGCGCAGAACTTCATGGCGGCCAGCGCTGTGCTGTCGTTGTAGCAGAACACGGCATCGGCGGGCTTTGGCAAGCTGAGCAGGCTAGCCATGGCCTCGGCCACACCTTGGTCGCCGTCGCCCATGGTGGGAACGACGATTTCCAGGTCCGGATCGGCCTGCACCCTGGCGTCGAACAGCGCCTGACGGAAACCACGATTGCGCTGCTGGATGCTGTAGTGGGCCAGCGAGCCGGATAGCATGGCGACACGCTTGCGGCCCATCTGCAGCAGATGCTGGGTGGCCAGATAGCCGCCGCGCATATTGTCCGGATTGACCGAGGTGAAGCCGCGCCGCTGCATATCCACCAGCACGATCGGCTTGCCGATCTGCTTGAGCGCGGCCAGCACTTCCGGTTCAAAGAAACCAGCGCACAGGATGGCATCGGGCTGATGCAGGCGAATCATCTCCAGCACCGGCTCGCCGGGCGCGAACGGGATGAAGGACAGGGCGATGCCTTCTCGCCGGCAGGCTTCTTCCGCGCTATGCAGCACCGGGGTGAAGAAGGCGCCTGAAGCCACCGTGTTGTGCTGGCTGTGCAGCAGGAAGGCGATGTTGCGGATGGGGCCACTCTTCAGCTGGCCGAAATTGTAGCCCAAGCGCTGGGCCGCCTCGCGTACTTTGCTACGCGTTTCCTCCGTCATGCCGCTCTGGTTTTTCAGGGCGCGCGAGACGGTGCCAATCGACAGTCCGGTGGCTGCCGCGATATCGCGCAGGGTGGCCTGGCTCATGGCTGGACCTCCTGGCGTGGCTGGTCGTGCAGCGAATATACGCGCAACACCTTGCGCAGCGCGGGCAGGCTGGCGGGAGAAATGACGCGCAGGGAGATGCTCTCGCCCGGCAACAGCACCAGGGCGTTATCGCTCAGCTCGGCATCGACCGTGCCAAAATCGACCCACACGGCGCGGGCCAGCCTGGTGGCTTGCAGCGTGAGGGTGTAGCCATGGGTCGCGCCGCGCGGGTCAGCGCGCAGTTCGGTGCGCAGCGCCGGGTCGGGCCACCGCATCGCTTTGGCAGTCCTGAAATACACCAGGCCGCGCGAATCCGGTTCGCCATCCGCCTGCAAATCGAAGACGGCGATGGTGGCGGCAGGATCGGCGTCGCCGAGCAATTCCGCATCCGCGTAATCGGCCATATTGATGGCAGACAATGGCGCGAGCTCGACCTGTTTGCTTTCATCGCGCAGCAGCTTGCCGTCCAGCGACATCACCCGCAGGCGAAGCGCGCCGCGCACCGCATGGTTACGGTCATTGAGCAGACTCAGCGAGGTGTGGCCTGCCGCATTGCGCAGCGCCGCCACCGCCACCGGCGCATAGAAGCGGCGCGCGTGGAACTGCAAGGCCTTCCAGCGTCCGAACCAGTCCACGCTGGACCAGGAAGCACCGGGCCACACATCGTTGAGCTGCCAGTACAGCGAGCCCATCGTGAACGGGCGGCTGGCGCGATGATGCAGCGCGGCCAGTTCGATGCCTTCCGCCTGCGCAGCCTGGCTCAGATAGGCGAAGGTGGCGAAATCTGCGGTTTCGCCGAATTCGTCATTCACGTATTTCATCAGCCGCTGGTTGCCTTTACCGGCCAGGAACTTCTGATGCGCTTCAACCACTGGCGTGGAGATGCCCTGCTCGGCCGGCTTGGCAAAGGCATTGATGGTGCGTTGTACCGGCCACGCTTGCAGGCCATATTCCGACATGAAGCGCGGTGTGATGTCCAGGTACTTGCTCACGGGATAAGCCGGGTTGCCCCACACTTCCCAGTAGTGCATGTCGCCGCTGGCCGGGGTGTTGGCGACCTCGGCCAGATCGTCGCTTGGCGAGCTGGCCCAGTAGGCGATGCCGCCGCCCTCTTCTGCCACTACTTTTCGCAAGTCGGTACCAAACAGCTGCACATAGCCATTCCAGACTTTGCTGGCGAAGGCGGGATTTTTCTGCATCATTTCCTTGCCCGGACCCCAGTATTTCCAGGCGATCTCTTCCTCATTATTGCCGCACCACAGGGCCAGGCTGGGGTGATTGCGCAGGCGACGGACATTGTCGCGCGCCTCGGCCATCACGTTGGCGCGAAAGGCGTCGTCATAGGCAGGCGGCATGCCGCCGCCGAACATGAAGTCCTGCCACACCAGCAAGCCAAGCTCATCGGCCAGATCGAAGAAGTCATCACTCTCGTAGTAGCCACCGCCCCAGCTGCGCAGGAAGTTCATATTGGCATCGCGCGCCGATTGCAGTACGCGCCGCAGTTGGGTCTTGCTGACGCGGGGCTGGAACATATCAAACGGAATGCTGTTGGCGCCCTTGGCGAAGACCGGAATGCCATTCACGGCGAAGTAAAAGCTACGGCCCTTGTTATCCGGTTCACGCAGCAGCGTGATGCTGCGCAGGCCGGTGCGCGCCTTGGCGCGGGCAATGACAGTCTTGCCCTCGCTGACCTCCAGCTCGTAGCGATACAGCGGCTGCGCGCCATATCCGTTCGGGAACCAACGTTGCGGACGGTCGATATGCAGCGGCAGTTCGACGCGGTTGTCGCCTGCCTGCAACGCTACCTGCCGCTGCGCCGCCAGCGAGCGCTTGCCATCGGGCGCGGTCTGCCACAGTTGCAGATCGAAGGCGCCAGCACGCACGGCCTCTGCCGAAACAACGGCGGCGATGTCGGCGCCCGCTTCTTCAACGTGGTCCTGGCGCAGCTGCAGGTTGTCGATGCACACCGCGTTCCAGCTTTGCAGCACGACCGGCTTCCAGATGCCGGCGGTGACGTAGCGTGGTCCCCAGTCCCAGCCGTAGTGATAACCGGGCTTGCGCACGAAGTTGGCGGTCATCGCATCCGGCGGTTCGTCGCCATAGGGTGATGGATAGTTACCGGCCAGCTTGTCCGGCATGGACTGCACCTGCGGCAGCAGCCGGGTGATCGGCGAGTGCAGCACGATGCGCAGCTCATTGCCCTTGGCGTGCAGCTTGCCTTGTACCGGCACATGCCAGCTGCGGAAGGCATTGTCGGCGCTCAGCACCTGTTCGCCGTTGAGCCAGACTTCGGCAAAGGTATCAAGTCCTTCAAATACCAGCTCACTGCGCGCGGCTTGCAAGGCGGCCAGCGGTACGTCGAAGCGGGTACGGTACTCCCAGTCGGCCAAGCCGATCCATTGCAAGCTGGCTTCCGGCGCGCCCACGTAGGGATCGGGAATCAGCTTGCTGGCAAACAGGTCGGTATGCACCGTGCCTGGCACCTGCGCGGCGTGCCACGCCACCGCTTCCGGATGGGTGGAAAATTGCACGCTCCCGGACGCGAGGCGGAAGGTCCAACCGCTGTCGATCAGCAGGCGGCTGGAGGCGCTCGCGGGAGGCTTGCTGGCCGGCGCAGCCGAGGCTGGCACGGGAGCCGATGCGAGCAGCACGCCGGCACACAGCACGCTGAGACTCAGTACGTTGAGGCACAGCACGGGCAGCGGCCGCGCCAGCGCATGCAGAAGCGCGCGCATCGTCATGCCGCAGCCGCCTTCCAATAGCGCTGGATCCATTCCTGGTGCATCGGCATGGCGGCGACGGCTTGCGCCAGCATGGCCCGCATGCTGGCGACATGGTCAATCAGCGCCGACTCCGGCATTTCATCCACAATCGGGTGATAGCTCTGCGGAATGATGCCCTGCCCCAGCATCACTTGCACCCAGCTCGGCAGCGCAAAGAAATCCTCGCCATTGCGGAAGTAGCGGCCATCGACACGGAACATCTCGACCGTCTCGCGCAGCGTATCCGGGATCGCCATGGTGCGGCAGTAGTCCCAGAATGGCGTATCGGCGCGCTGAGTGGCGTTGTAATGCAGGATCAGGAAATCACGGATGCGCTCGTACTCGAATACCGATTCGCGGTTGTAGCGCTCCACCAGCAGCGGATTGAAATCGCTGCCGGGGAACAGGCTCAGCAAGCGCGTAATGCCGGACTGCGCCAGGTAGATGCTGGTCGATTCCAGCGGCTCCAGGAAGCCGCTGGCCAGTCCCAGCGCCACCACGTTCTTGTTCCAGAATTTCTTGCGCATGCCCGTGGTGAAACGCAAGGGGCGCGGATCGGCCAGCGCCTTGCCGTCCAGATTCGCCAGCAGGGTCGCAGTGGCCTCATCATCGCTGATGTGCTGGCTGGAATACACATAGCCATTGCCGACCCGGTGCTGCAAGGGGATACGCCACTGCCAGCCCGCCGCGCGCGCGGTCGAGCGCGTGTAAGGTGTGATCGGGTCCACGCCTTCGCTGGGCACCGCCAGCGCGCGGTCGCAGGGCAACCAGTGCGACCAATCCTCGTAACCGGTTTTTAATGTCTGCTCGATCAGCAGGCCACGGAAGCCCGAGCAGTCGATGAACAGCTCGCCTTCAACGATCTGGCCGCTTTCCAGCGCCAGCGATTCGATATAGCCGTCTTCCGCGCGCTGCTTGACGCTGACAATCTTGCCTTCGATCCGCTGCACACCGCGCTGCTCCGCCAGCTCGCGCAGGTAGCGCGCGTACAGCGTGGCGTCGAAATGGTAGGCGTAGGCGATGTCCGCCAGCGGCGAATTCGGCGGCGCATTGCGGTCGCCCGGCGCGAACTTGCCCTGCGGCGCCATCACCGTCTGCGCGGAATACTCGCCGATCGGCCCGGCGCGGCCGGCCAGGAAGGCCTTCAGCCAGAACTGGTGAAACGGCAGCGGCCCGAGCGATCGTCCGACTGCGCCGAAGCCATGGAAATAACTGTCGCCAATACGGCCCCAGTCATTGAATTGAATACCGAGCTTGACCGTGCCCTGCGTACGTTTGACGAACTCGGCCTCGTCGATACCCAGCCACTGCCCATTGAACAGCCGGATATGCGGCACACTGGCCTCGCCCACGCCGACGATGCCGATCTCTTCGGACTCGACCAGGCGGATGGATACACCCTTGCCCAGATAGGTCGCCAAGGCTGCGGCAGCCATCCAGCCCGCGCTGCCACCACCGACGATAGTGATACTGCTGATCCGATTGTTCATGTTCATTGCTGCATCCAAAAAAAATGGCCGTTGCCCGGAGGGCTGGCAACGGCCTCGGAAGGCCCCTCTCCACACGGCGGAGCGGAGAGGCGCAGGGAAGAAGCTTAGAACTTGTAGTTCAGACCAAAGTACGCGATCTGCCCAGCATAGTTGTCGGAGTAGAAGCGATCCTTGGTGTCGTTACCCAGGTGCGAGCGCGAGGTTTCCTTGGTCAGGTTCAGCACCGAAGCAGTCAGGCTCAGCTGCTTGGTGATGTTGTACGCAAAGTTCACGTCCACCTGGCTGTAGGGATCTTCGTAAACGTTCAGGCCGTTATCCAGGCCATCCACCACTTCGCCGCGGCGGTTGTAGGACACCCGCGCCAGGAACTTCTCGGTTTCGTAGAACACCGTCAGGTTGACCTGGTTCTTGGCGCTGCCGACCAGCGGCGATTTACCAATGTTGGTGCCGTCGCCCAGGGTAATTGCGGCCTGGTTGGTGTTGTTGTAGGTGAAGTTGAACTGGAAGCCCAGGCCGGACTGCAGCGTGTGCTGTGCGTACAGCTCCACGCCTTGCGACACGCCATTTCGTCCGCCCGCCGTGGTCGAGTAGTTCTGCACCGTGACGGTCTGGCCGGCGATCACCAGCGGCACGTTCAGCGTCACAGGAACGGCGAAGTTGCTGACGTTCTTGCGGAACAGGTCGGCGCCCAGCACGGAACCGCGCTGGAAGTACCATTCCAGGCCCAGGTCGAACTGGTTGGCCTTGTACGGTTCCAGGCTCTTGTTGCTGCCCGAACCGAACCAGCCCTGCTTGTCGCCGCCACCGATCAGACGGCGGTCGTTGACGTATTCCTGGCTGTAGTAAGTCAGGTTGCCGGGCGCGGCGATATCAGCGTAGCTGGGGCGCGACACCACCTTGGAAGCGGCGGCACGCAGCAGCAGTTTTTTCGTCAGGTCGAAAGCCAGGTTAAAGCTCGGCAGCACGTCGTTGTAAGTGCGGTCCAGCGAGCTGACGGCAAACGACTGTGTATGCGCAATGCTGTCCGGCAGCGTGGTAAAACCGCTGATGCAGCCGGAACCGGCCGGCGCGCCCACCGCTGGCGCACCGCCCGCCTGGCAGGGCGCCGGAGCACCGTTGGCGCCGTTGAAGAAGTAGTCGTTGTAGTTATCGACCTGGTCGGTCGAATCCGCATGCTGCTTGGTGCGGACCAGGCGCAGGCCAACGTTGCCGCGCAGGCGGTCGGTCTTGATATTGCCCTGGACATAGGCCGCCGAGATTTTTTCATCGACGTTGAAGATGAAGTTATCTTCGTTACGGGTCTGCATCGCGCCATAGGTCTGGCCCAGATAGGCGATGTAGGCCGGGTAGTTAATTGCCGGGAAAGCGCTGGCGTTGAAGCCGCCGGCGATATTGCCCAGCGACTGAGGGTACAGGAACTGTGGCTGGAACTTGTTGGCGCTGGAGTCGCAGCCGGCCTGGTAGCGGTTGTCGTAGTTGGACGGATCGGTGCCTTTGCAGACCCAGTAGTTGTTGCCGGTGCTGCGGTGGGTACCGCCATCGCGGTACTTGCCGCCGAATTGCACTGAGTCCAGCCACTTGCCGTCGGCATGCCAGATGAAGTCGGCCTGGGCGTATTTCTGCCAGGTGCTGTTTTCCGTCCACGAGGACGAGGTCGAACCCAGGTCGATCTCGCCGATGCCCTTCATCAGGTTGTCCATCAGCTGTGGCGAGAAGGTCATGCTCGGCGTGCCATTGGTGCTCCAGGCGCTGGCATAGTTACCCAGGGTCCAGCTGCCGTCGGCGTTCTGCACGCGCGGCTTGATCGGCATGGTGAACTGCAGCGAAGGTCCGCCACCCGCCCAGGTACGGCCGCCCTTGAAGGTGGCGTCCAGGCGGTCGCCGTGCCATTCGGCTTCCAGGTCGGCGGTCTGCGACAGCGCTTTTTCCTGGTTGTAGCTGCCGGTGATTTGCGGGGTCGGGATGGTGCAATCGTCCGGCCCGAAGCCGCCGGTGTTGCTCAGACCGCCAGCCTTGGCCTGGTCGCCGCTGCAATAGTAAGTCTTGCCTGGATGGGCGCTGTATTGCGCGCCGGTGACGATGGTGTGGCTGGGGTCGAAGGTCAGGCCGTCCAGCATGCGGCCGCCCGGCCAGTTGCCGTCACCCGAATAGCGCGCCAGGTTCCACTCGGGAATCTTCAGCGTGCTGGTCTGCGAGTTCTGCGACAGGTCGAAACGGAAGTAGTTGGCCGTCAGGGTCAGGTTGCGGACCGGCTTCAACTGCGCGGTCAGCTGGCCGCCCTTGCGCTCGCGGTCCTCTTCCTTGACGTTGAGGTTGACCGAGGTCGGCATCATGAAGTTGGTGTAGTAGTGGCCGTTCTGGTCGTGGAAGCCAGACTCGCCCCACCAGTAGCCGGTCAGGTTGGACGGCTTGCCGTTGACGTCGGTGGCCGGATGGGCGGTGTAGTCGTCGCCATACCACTGCCAGTTTTCGGTGCTGGCACCCATCGTACGGGTGGTGCGCTTCTGCTGGGTAAAGCCGGCCAGGATGCCGAAGCGGTTGTCTTCGTCGTGCCAGGAGTACTGGCCGGAGAACTGGCCGTCGTTCTTCTTGGTGGTGTCGGCGCGGGTGCCTTCGGCCGAGACGAAGCCGGTGCCGGACTTCACATCCAGCGGACGGCGCGTATGCAGGATCACGGTGCCGCCAATGCCGCCTTCGTCGATGCGCGCTTCCGGCGTCTTGAACAGCTCGGCGCTGGACAGCATGTTGGACGGCATCAGGGTGTAGTTGAAGGAACGGGTCGGGTCGCCATTCGATTCGGCGGTGGCGATGTAGTTGCCGTTCAACTCGGTCAGGGTCAGCTCGGAGGACAGGCCGCGCACGCTGACATTCTTGCCCTCGCCGCCATCGCGGTCGATGATCACGCCCGGCACGCGCTGCAGCGCGTCGGCCACGTTCTTGTCGGGGAATTTGCCGATATCCTCAGCGGTGACGACATCGATGATCGAATCGGCCTGGCGCTTCAGGTCCAGGCTTTTCTCGATCGAATAACGGTAGCCGGTCACCACCACGGTATCGACTGGCTTGGCGTCGGCTTTTTTCTCCGCCGGCTTATCGGTAGTGGCGTCGGTTTGTGCGTGGGCGGCGGAAAGGGTCAGCAGGGCGAGGCTCACCGCCATGGCGATGGGCGTTGCGCGGCAAAGTCGCGGGCGGGCCGCGAGGTGGGTCCTGAACGTCATGTAAGTCTCCTTGTTATGTTCTGTGCGGGCTATTTTTCTGTGGCGGCTGCAGGGTTTCCCCGACGATTTACTAAACGATGGCTACTACCTGAAAGTCGCTGAGCATCGCATTCCGCCTAGGGATATTTAAACAAGGAAGCAAAGTGGCTTCAATAAGATTTCCAAAAGTACACTAAGTTTAGTTTGATTAGTAAACAGAAGTGCGTCAGAATTGCGACAAGCTTCAAGCGCCGTTGGATAAAATATTCTTTAAAATTGTCTGTAAAAAATCGGCTGGAGAAAGCCTTGACCACCATCATCAAACATCGTCGAGTCAATATTTTTGTACTGGAGCCCGGTGAGGAACCGGCGCAAGTATGCCGCAGCGGCGATATTGCGATCGTCAGCGACCAGGCGGGCTGGTGGATCAAATTCGTCGGCGCAGCCGGTTCGGTGGAATGCTATGGCATCCCCTACCTCAGTTATGCCGAAGCGCTAGGCTCGGCCAAAGCCGCTGCCGAATTTGGCGTGTAGTAAAGCAGTTGTTGTCTCCCGCTGCCGCGCTTGTGCGCGCGGCGCAACGGACCAGTATCCCCTTCGAGCCATTCAAGTGACCTGACAGGCCAGCGCCTGTGCGGGCGCACGCAGACTATTGTCTTGTGAATAATATTGAGCGCTGTTGTTGCGTGGTTTCGTTTGACGATCAAAACATGAATCAAATAACCGGAGACACACTATGCACACCCGCTTTTCCCTGCCCCTGCTCGCCCTTCTGATGGCCGGCGCACCAGCCATCGCCAGCACCCTGAACCAGAACGTTTCCTGGACCATCGACCGCCCCGGCACCAGCACCGTCTATCGTATCGTCGCCTATGGTGACTCGATCTATGCGGGCTACAATGGTTCCGTCACCAGCGCCGCCAAATACTCGGCGCCGACAGTAGACGCGGAATATCTGTCGGCCCTGTGGAATGCCGATATCGAAAGCGTCCGCCGCACCAAGTCGGGCGCAGTGGCCTCGGACGTGTACAACAACAAGATTGTCGCGGAACGCTCGTATATGCAGTCCAGTAACACCCGCGTGGTCACTTTCGAAATGTGCGGCAACGATGGCCTGCAGGCGCGCACCGCCTTCAAGGGCCAGACCGGCACTTGCGACGACAGCGTGCTGACCGCTGCGGAAAACAGCTGCAAGACCTATGTCGCCGCCGCGATGGACTACATCAACGCCAACGCCTATTCCGGCGTCAAGCTCAAGGTCATCTCCAACCTGCACTATCCAGGCTATAACGCCGACAATGTGCAGAGCTCCTGCAAGGATCCAGGCACCGGCAAGACCGTCAACATGCAGGACAAGTTCCTGCCCTCGCTGGCCCGCATCAACTGGATGATGTGCGATACGGCGCGCCAGAAAGGCTTCCAGTGCACCGACAACTTTGCCCAGTTCATGGGCGCCGACTACGACAGCAATAACGACGGCATGGTCGATTCCGACGGCCTGCGCTATGTCCCCGGCGAGACCCAGGCCAGCTACCTGAACCGCATCACCACCACCCTGCGCTCGACCATCCGCGACGCCAATACCCACTTCGCGTCCGCCAGCAGCAGCTACGACTACATCCAGTCGGACGACACCCACCCGACCTACACCGGCGCGACCGTAACGGCTGGTCTGTTCGGCGGCACCACGGGCAGCGGCGCGCCGCGCTATACCACGTTCACGAACGGTAAGAATCCGATCTGGAACCAGTACGGCCACGAACGCATGGGCTGGGCGGTGTCGACCTACAACGTGCCAACACCCTGACGGTCCGGCATGGGTCATCCCTGGCGCCCTAGTCCACAATACCTCGCCATCGCGCTGGTGCTCGCCATTGGCGGCATCAGCGTGCTGCTGTTCCTGTGGCTGACCGCGCCATCCGACCCGCCGCCTGCGCCGCCTTCTTTGCTCGCCAGTAAAGCGGTCCACCGCCCGGCGGATCCGCCTCCCGTGCGCACGGATGCGCAGCCTAACCAGCAGCCTGCATCGCGCCTGCCTGAAGGCGATGCCGACCCGACGCCCGATCTGAAAGACTACGTCGCACGCGGCGCGAAACCCAGCATGGGCGAAGTGATAGAACGCCTGCATGAACGCGGCATTCACACCGGCCTGGGCGCGTTTTCGCAGCCGGGGACGCGGCCTCCACTGGTCGGGCTGGCCGTGCCGGAAGACTTCCCACTGCCGCAAGGCTATGTCCGCCACCACCAGGTCACGGACGATGGCCAAACCATTGAAGCCGTGCTGATGTTTGCGCCGGATTTCCAGATGGTCGATGCGGCAGGCAAGCCGGTCGCCATGCCCAAGGACCGCCTGGTGCCGCCTGAACTGGCCCCGCCCGGACTGCCGATCCGGCGCATCACCATTCCGGCGCCGCTCGATCCCGCCACACCGGGCCACTGAAGACCATGAACCAAACCGGCAACTCCAGCATCCGCATAATGGCGGCGATATTGGCCAGCGCGCTCATGGCCGCCGTGTACGCTCGTGGCGGCGCGGGCTGCTGGCTTGGCTTCGTGCTGCTCGTACCGTGGCTGCTGGCATTGAACCGCTGCCGCACGCTGGCGGGTGCCCTCGCCAGCGGCTATGCGATGTCGCTGGCCTTCACTGCCGCCGTGTTCCCGTGGCTGGGTACGGCGCTGGGACGCTATACGCAAATCGGCGAAAGCAGCGGACTGGCACTGCTGCTGTTGGCCGCGCCGCTGTTTCAGCCGCAACTTCTCGCCTTCGCGCTGACACACAACTTGAGCGCGCGCACGCACGGACCGGGGCTGCGCGCACTGGCGGCGACAGCAGCCTGGGTGGCGACCGAACGGCTGGCGCCGCGCTTGCTGGGCGACACGCTCGGCTACGGACTCTATCCTTCACCCTGGCTGCGCCAGGCGGCCGACCTTGGCGGCGGCGCTGGCCTGACCTTGCTGCTGTTACTGTGCAATCAAGGCATCGCACAGGCTTTGGCATTTCGCGCGCAAAGCTGGCGCGCGGCGATCAAGCCCTTGCTGCTGGCCGCCGCAGTCCCGCTGCTGCTGACTGGCTACGGACTGGCGATACTGTCCGGCACACCCGCTCCGTCCGGCAAGCCGCTGCGCATGGCCTTGATCCAGGCGAACATGGTCGACTACGAGCACCAACGCGCGCAGCTGGGCGCTTATGCGGTAGTGCGCACGATCCTCAATCAGCATTTTGCGATGAGCTACGACGCAGTGGAGCGGCAGCATGCCGATGCCGTGCTCTGGTCTGAGACGGCCTACCCCACCACCTTTGGCCATCCCAAGAGCGCGGCCGGCGCCGCCTTCGACCGCGAGATTCTCGCCACGGTGGACGCTGCCAAAGTGCCGTTCGTGTTCGGCACCTACGACATCGACAACGCTGGCGAATACAACGCCGCCGCGTTCGTACAGCCGGACAGCGGCTTGCTGGGCTTCTACCGCAAGACCCGCCTGTTCCCGTTCACCGAGTACGTGCCGGCGTGGCTGGATGGGCCAGCGTTACGCCGTCAGCTGCCATGGACCGGCAACTGGAAACCAGGCAACGGCGCGCGCGTCTTCCCGCTGCGCCTCGCTGACGGCCGCGAGATCCCGGTGCTGCCCCTGATCTGCCTGGACGATGTCGATACCGGCCTGGCAATCGACGGCGCCCGGCTGGGCGCACAGGCGATCCTCACCATGTCCAACGATTCCTGGTTCACCACCGTGCCGCAAGGAGCGCGCCTGCATCAGACGGTCGCGGCGTTCCGCAGCATCGAAACCCGCCTGCCGCAATTCCGCGTCACCACCAACGGTTATAGCGCAGCGATCGATGCCAACGGCGAGCTGCTGGCCGGCACCGCCATCGGCCAGGCTGCGCTGGCCGTCGCCGATGTCGCCGTGCGCCAGCCCGCGCCGACCTTGATGGTGCGCTGGGGCGATTGGGTCGGACTGGCCGCCGCCGGATTCCTGCTCCTGTTGATTGCGCGCGCCGCCATGCGGGTCTGGCGCCCCCACGCCGAGCAGACGCCCACTGCCGCGCCGCCCGCCATGGCTTGGCCAGCCACGGTGTCCGTGCTGCCGCCGACAGCCCGCTTACTGACAGGGCTGCTGCGCAGCTGGGCGCGTCTCGGCCTGCTCGGCATCTGCGCGGCGCTGCTGCTCGATGAATCCTTGCGGACCAACACGCTGGCGCAGATCCGCTATTTCACCGGTCTATTCCTTGCGCCGGAAGCCGCCGCGTGGTTCGCGCTGCGTGCATTCGCCGCACAAGCCTCGCTTGCCGATGGTAGGCTACTGCTGTCCCGTGGCGCGATGCGGCTGGAACTGGCGCTGAGCGAGATTGCCGCGATCGAGCCATGGCGCCTGCCGCTGCCCTGCTCCGGCGTCGCGGTGAAGCTGCGTTCAGGCCAGCACTGGTGCTATGGACTGGCGCTATCCAACCCGGTAGCCTTTGCAGAAGCGTTGGCCGACGCTGGCGGCCAGCCTATCCATGCGCATAGCCGCAACGCCATGGAAGTCTACGCGCAAGCACGCGCGCGACTACAGCGTTGGCTGCCCGACCATCCCTTGATTAAATTCCTCGCCTTGCCGCTGTTGCTTGCCATTCCGGCCTTCCATCTGCACCAGCACATCGCTTACGGCAGCGCCTTCGGCGAGTACTACACCTTCGGCCTGAAAGCCTACCTCTCCGCATTCGCGCTGTGGTGGGCGGCATGGTCGATTGGCGTGGTACTATGCGCGGCCTTATTGCGCACGCTGATCGAAACCGGCGCGCTATTGGTGGCGCTGCTGCGTCCAGCACAAGCCTTCCATATCCGATACCGCCTGGAGCGCACCGGCCACGCCGCCCTCTACCTCGGCCTGCCCGCCTGGCTGTTCTTGACCCTCTATGGCAGGTAGAGGCATGGCCGGCTGAGCGACATCAAATCGCTCACTAGGCAGGAGGTCACAATCAGATGCTGACCTTGATCCGACCTTACTGCCCTCATAGAATGAATCATGCGGATCACCTACGATCCAACCAAGCGCGCCCAGACCCTCGCCTCGCGCAATCTAGACTTTGCCGATGCGTGGATAGTCCTAAAAGGCGAACGCTCAACCATACCGGATATCCGGAAAGACTATGACGAGCCACGCTTCATCTGCTACGGCATGCTGCGCGGCAGGCTAGTCGTCATCGGGTACACGCCGCGCGGAAATGATCGTCATGTTTTTAGTATGAGGTATGCCAATGAACGAGAGAAAAGACGCTACGCAGCCCTTCCACGAGACTAATCTGGAATACGCTGACGAAGAGGACATCAGTCCTGAAGAGTACGAGGAATTACCTGAACTAACAGAAGAAATGATGAGGCGCTCCACGCTAATGGACGGCGAGCAGGAAATCTATTCATTCCCCAAGGGATTAATTACGCTGCCCTTGTCTGCCGAAGTATTTGAACGGTGGGTCGCCACTGGCCCGGGCTGGTATGCCCGTATGGCGGAGCGCCTGCGCGATATCTAGCTCAGCAAAAGCCTACCCATCATTGAGTAAGAGGCCCTTGCAACTCAAGATTAACGGTTAATACATGGCCATGTGACCGCTCTTGGCAGGAAGCAGCGGAATAACCCTATCGGCGCCGCCATGCACTCCAGTGGTGGCATACTCGATCCTAATGAACTCCGCCAAGAACGCACACCACGAATTTTCTTACTTCGCGGGGGCCGGCTGAGGAGCCTGCTGCGCTTTCTTTGCCTGCGCTGCTTCCTTCTCCTGTTTTGCCTTCTCCTTGGCTAAATGGCGCCCGACTAAGCAACCACCTACTGCCCCTGCAACTGCATGGTGCCCGGCAACGTGGCCGACAACGGCGCCAGCCGCCGCACCTTTAATGCAGCCGGCGGCAGACGCGCCATTACTGATCAACATCGCCCCGGCTACCAATAACGCGAAATATTTTTTCATGATGATTTTCCCATTTGCAGTTCAGAGAGAGAAGCGGCGGATATTGGCCGATCACAGTCAGGTGTCAGCTGGCCGCGCGACTACGGAGACGCTTGAACGAAATTAGTTCAAATGCTGCCCCAGCGAGAAAAAGAAAGCCTGAACCCGACTCAAGCCCGAAGTAGTAAGCGACGACGGCAGCAGCAATGAAACCAGCAGTAATCAAATGACGCATAAAACCTCCCACAATTACGAAAAGGAATGGCGGCTATACAGCCTGCGCTGTTAACCCTGTCTTAGTATAGATCAGCAAACGTCGACCCACTGCCCTGCCGTCACCTCCGCCAGCTGCATGGTGCTGATACGGACGGCGCTGTGGACGGAACCGGCGGCGGGGATGACTTCGTCGTAGGCTTTGAGCGAGGCATCCAGGTAGATCGGCAGCGGCGTGGCGAGGCCGAAGGGGCAAACGCCGCCGACTGGATGGCCCGTCAGCGCCACCACATCTTCCGCGCCCAGCATCTTGCCTTTGCCGAAAGCGTCCTTGAATTTCTTGTTGTCGATGCGCGCGTCGCCTGCGGCCACCACCAGAATCGCGCGCTCGCCCGCCAGGCGAAACGCCAGCGTCTTGGCGATGCGGCCCGGCTCGACGCCATGCGCCTCCGCCGCCAGCGCCACGGTGGCGGTGCTGACCTCCAGCTCGATGATGGACACATCCAGCTCACGTGCTGCGAAAAACTCACGGACGGATTCCAGACTCATTCTCACCTCGTAGTAACAACAAAAGGCCGGCAGTGCCGGCCTTTTGGGCCGACTTGCATCGGCCTCAAGCATACCAAAGGATGACTTAGTTCTTCGACTGGTCAACCATCTTGTTCTTGGCGATCCAAGGCATCATCGCGCGCAGCTTGGCGCCGACTTCTTCGATCTGGTGCTCGGCGGTCAGGCGACGGCGCGAAATCAGGGTCGGTGCACCGGCCTTGTTTTCCAGGATGAAGGACTTGGCGTATTCGCCGGTCTGGATGTCCTTCAGGCACTGGCGCATCGCGTCCTTGGTAGCCGAGGTCACGACCTTAGGACCGGTCACGTACTCGCCGTACTCAGCGTTATTCGAGATCGAGTAGTTCATGTTGGCGATGCCGCCTTCATAGATCAGGTCGACGATCAGCTTCAGCTCGTGCAGGCACTCGAAGTAAGCCATCTCTGGCGCGTAACCCGCTTCGGTCAGGGTTTCGAAGCCAGCTTTGATCAGTTCGACAGCGCCGCCGCACAGAACAGCCTGCTCGCCGAACAGGTCGGTCTCGGTCTCTTCGCGGAAGTTGGTTTCGATGATGCCAGCCTTGCCGCCGCCGTTGGCCGAAGCGTACGACAGGGCGATGTCACGGGCGATGCCGGACTTGTCCTGGTACACAGCGATCAGGTGCGGCACGCCGCCACCCTGGGTGTAGGTGGCGCGCACGGTGTGGCCTGGGGCCTTCGGTGCAACCATGATCACGTCCAGGTCGGCGCGTGGCACAACCTGGCCGTAGTGCACGTTGAAGCCGTGGGCGAAGGCCAGCACCGCGCCTTGCTTGGCGTTTGGCGCGACGTTTTCGTTGTAGACCTGGGCGATGTTCTCGTCCGGCAGCAGGATCATGATGACGTCGGCGGCTTTGACAGCCTCGTTCACTTCAGCGACCTTCAGGCCGGCTTTTTCAACCTTCTGCCACGAAGCACCGCCCTTGCGCAGGCCGACCGTCACGTTGACGCCGGAGTCGCTCAGGTTCTGCGCGTGGGCATGGCCTTGCGAACCGTAGCCGATGATGGCTACGTTTTTGCCCTTGATGAGGGAGAGGTCAGCGTCTTTGTCGTAGAAAACTTTCATGATATTTCCTTGATAGATATTAGGTCGTACTGCGTATTAAACTTTGAGGATGCGTTCGCCACGGCCGATGCCGGAACCGCCGGTACGGACGGTCTCCAGAATCGAAGTGCGGTCGATCGAATCGATGAAGGCGTCCAGCTTGCCGCGGTTGCCGGTCAGCTCGATGGTGTAGGTCTTCTCGGTCACGTCGATGATGCGGCCACGGAAGATGTCGGCGGTGCGCTTCATCTCTTCGCGCTCCTTACCCACTGCCCGCACCTTAATCAGCATCAGCTCGCGCTCGATGTGCTGGCCTTCGGTCAGATCCACCACCTTCACCACTTCAATCAGGCGATTCAGGTGCTTGGTGATCTGCTCGATGATGTCGTCCGAGCCCGAGGTGACGATGGTCATACGGGACAAGGTCTCGTCTTCGGTCGGCGCCACGGTCAGGGTTTCGATGTTGTAGCCGCGTGCCGAGAACAGGCCCACCACGCGCGACAAGGCGCCAGCTTCGTTTTCCAGCAAGAGAGAAATAATGTGTCGCATGTTAGAGATCCTCCGAACCCAGCAGCATTTCAGAGAGCCCCTTGCCTGCTTTAACCATCGGCCAGACGTTTTCTCCTTGATCGGTAATGAAGTTCATGAACACCAGCTTGTCCTTCATGCCGAAGGCTTCACGCATGGCGCCATCCACATCGCCCGGTTTTTCGATGCGCATGCCGACGTGGCCAAAGGCCTCGGCCAGCTTCTCGAAGTTGGGCAGCGAATCCATATAGGACTCGGAGTAGCGCGAACCGTAGTCGATCTGCTGCCACTGACGGACCATGCCGAGGAAGCGGTTGTTCAGCATGATGATCTTCGGCGTCAGGTGATACTGCTTGCAGGTCGCCAGCTCCTGGATGCACATCTGGATCGAACCTTCGCCCGTGACGCAGGCCACGGTGGCGTCAGGATTCGCCATCTGCACGCCCATGGCGTACGGCAGGCCCACACCCATGGTGCCCAGGCCGCCCGAGTTAACCCAGCGCTTCGGCTTGTCGAACGGGTAGTACTGCGCGGCCCACATCTGGTGCTGGCCGACGTCGGAGGTGATGAAGGCGTCGCCCTTGGTCACTTCCCACAGTTTTTCAATCACCGCCTGCGGCTTGATGACCAGCTCGGAACCGGCGTACTTCAGGCAGTCGCGGCCACGCCATTCGCCGATCTGCTTCCACCAGTCTTTCAGCGCAGGCGCGTTCGGCTTGGCATCGGCGGCGTCCAGCTGGGCCAGGAATTCGATCAGCACGTCCTTGACGTTGCCCACGATCGGAATGTCGACCTTGACGCGCTTGGAGATCGACGATGGATCGATGTCCACGTGGATGATCTTGCGCGGGTTGGAAGCGAAGTGCTTGGGATTGCCGATCACGCGGTCATCGAAACGGGCGCCGATGGCGATCAGCACGTCGCAGTTCTGCATCGCCATATTGGCTTCGTAGGTGCCGTGCATGCCGGGCATGCCCAGGTACTTGTCGTCGCTGGCGCGGTAGCCACCCAGGCCCATCAGGGTATTGGTGACGGGGAAGCCCAGCTTGTCGACCAGCTTGTTCAGCTCCGGTGCGGCACTGGCCAGGATCACGCCGCCGCCGGTGTAGATCATCGGACGCTCGGCCTGCAGCAGCAGCTGCACCGCTTTGCGGATCTGGCCCGAGTGGCCCTTGTCGACCGGACGGTAGGAACGCATCTCCACCTCTTTCGGGTAGGAGTACGTCGTTTTGTGCATGGAAATATCCTTCGGAATATCCACCAGCACAGGGCCGGGACGGCCGGTGCGGGCGATAAAGAAGGCTTTCTTCATGGTGTCCGCCAGATCCTTGACGTCCTTGACCAGGAAGTTGTGCTTGACCACGGGGCGGGTAATACCGACCGTATCGCATTCCTGGAAGGCGTCCTGGCCAATGGCGTGGCTGGGCACCTGGCCCGAGATCACGACCATGGGGATGGAATCCATGTAGGCGGTAGACAGCCCGGTGACGGCATTGGTGACGCCCGGACCGGACGTTACCAGGGCCACGCCAACTTTGTTCGAGCTGCGCGAATAGGCGTCGGCGGCGTGAATAGCGGCCTGCTCGTGGCGTACCAGGATGTGTTGGAATTTGTCTTGCTTGAAGATGGCGTCGTAGATGTAGAGCACGGCACCGCCAGGGTAACCAAAGACGTGTTCAACACCTTCTTCGGCCAGGCAGCGCACGACGATTTCGGCGCCAGTGAGCGTGTTCGCTCCTTGTCCTGCTGCTTCGGTATTCATAAAACTTCCTTTCAAGGTCCATATGGAGATTGATCGGATGCTCTAGCCTAGCGAAGTATGCCTGCTACACAGCTTTGTCCTGCTTCCCTTTGCTTATTGCGATCGCGTAGCCCTGTCCGCCAACCGTAGTGGCGTGCAAAGAAACGTTCAACGCAAACTCTCGTTTGGCCGGACTATCTGTAGTAGCGCTGCGTACTTCTCGCGCTTGTGGCGCGGGTGAGAGCAAACTGCCTACTAAATGTTAGCGCGTCGTGTCGATTGCGGCGTTGTGTGCCTGCTGCGACCAGACCATAGAGCTTCGGGGTTGTTCAAAGCGTTCCATACGTTACACCGCCGAACTGCGTTTGAGCAAGGGGAAAGTTAAAAAAAGTGCTAAGCCGGTGCATATAGCGCCCATCATTGTTCCAAAATGATGCAAAAAGGCCCAATTTTTGCTAGGATGCCGTCAATTCGCACACCCACGCACACCGCCGCACGCCTCTCCACCGCATGGCCACAGACAAAGAATTATCCGACTTTCTCGAAAACGTCGAGCGGCGCGCCTTTAAACAAGCCGTCTATGCCGTCCGCAAGGACGAATCCGCACTGGACATCGTCCAGGATGCGATGATCAAGCTCGCCGAGAAGTACGGCGACCGCCCGGCCGCCGAGCTACCGATGCTGTTCCAGCGCATCCTGCAGACCACCATCCTCGACTATTTCCGCCGTGAAAAGGTGCGCAATACCTGGGTCAGCCTGTTTTCCAGCATGGGCCCGTCCTCGGAAGATCACGAGGACTTTGACATTTTGGAAACTTACGCGGCGGAAGACGGCTCCTCCGCCGCCGAGTCGAGCGCCGACCAGGTCGAA
>Ga0213872_10000452_pt1 | contig 33477 bp, 27 predicted proteins | sample VelepicomBERX_R2_FD_160071 | JGI IMG/M metagenome (GOLD analysis project Ga0213872, IMG submission 160071) | Rhizosphere microbial communities from Vellozia epidendroides in rupestrian grasslands, the National Park of Serra do Cipo, Brazil - RX_R2 | ecosystem: Host-associated > Plants > Roots >...
CGTCATTTTTAATAAATGCTGCAAGGTCCGCTTCTGGCCGTTAGCACGCTTTCGCCTTTTGGCCGAATGGTCATACTACCTTCTGCAACGCAGGAATACACTGTCAGAAATGACAGGTATATGCAATCGCGCGAATGGCTGGCAGTTCGCTTTTGGCTGTGGACTGAGAATGCCTCGACTGGTCCGACGCACGCTCCTTAGTCAAGTCTGACGTCGGCGCCTTATACGTTTTACTCCGTGGCCAATTCTTCGCGCAGCCGCAGCTTCTCCTCAAAATTCCACACCGCGCGAATCTCGATTACGTCGTACTTGCGCGCCAGGCTTTCCGGGAACATGCCGTAACGCGCATTGACGAGCACGATGCGCCGTACCGCCTCGTCCAGTTCGGCCAGGCCGCTGGAACGATTGATCACGATATCTTCCACGCTGCCGTCGCTGCGGACTGCCACCGTCACCACCGGATCCGCGCGCTTCTTTTCTGCAGCGGATTGCGCGTAGTTGAGGTCGCCGTTGCGTTCTATCTTGGCGCGCCAGCCTACCTTGTACATGGCCAGGTTGATGTCGTGATCGACGCTGCCGAAAATCGAGCGGCGCGCCTGGCTGGTGTCCGCACGCGACGGCGCCGTTCCGAATCCCGATTCGGGGCGTGCGCCCAGCTTGCCCACCTGCGCCAGCGCGTTGGCCACCAGGCTGCTGCCGTTGGCTGCCAGGCCATTGCTGGTGCCGTTGCCGACGCCATTGCCGTTGCTGTCGCCGCGCGTTGCCGCTGCAAGTCTTGCGCTTTCCCGTTCTGCGGCGGCTTGCGCGGCCAGCTTGGCTTCGGCATCAGCCTTGGCCTTGGCTTCAGCCTGGGCCATCGCGGCCTGGGCCATTGCAGCCTGCAGGCGCGCCGCTTCCTCGGCTTGTGCTTTCAGGCGTGCCTGTTCGAGTTCGGCTAAGCGAAGGGCTTCCCGTTTGGCTTCTTCTTCGGCCTGCCTGCGCGCCAGTTCCAGTGCTTCCTGCTGTTTGATGCGCGTCTGCTCCGCTTGCTTCGCTACTTCCGCCTGCCTTTGTTCCGCTTTTTGTTCTTCTTCAAGCTGTTTTTGCAGCGCCAGCGCGGCCAATTGCCGGCGCGTCGCTTCCTCAGCCTGGCGGCGTGCTTCCAGCTCCTTGGCCTGATGTTCGGCCTCGGCTCGCGCCAATTCGGCCTGCCTGATTTCTTCCTGCTTTTTCGCGACCAACTCAGCGGCCAGCTTGACAGCCTTTTCCTCCTCGAGCTTTTGCGCGGCCAACAGGCGCGCGGCTTCTTCGGCCTGCTTGCGCGCCTCTTCCTGCTTCTTGTTCTGCAAGTCCTGGGCGCGCTGCGCGGCTTGCTGCTCTTCCAGCAAGCGCGCCGCTTCCTGTTTCAGGATTTCCTCGCCCTCGGCCTTGGATGCCTGCTCCATGGCGAGGTCTGGCGCGGTCTGGGAGTCTTGTTGCTTGGCTTGCGTTTCGTCGGGGCGTTCGAAACTTTCCTGCGGGGCCGGCTTTTGCACGGCCGGTGCAGGCGCCTGGGCGAGATCGAGAGCGGGCCGCGACGTGCGCAGTGCGATGGCCGGCGGTGTCGGGGCCTGGGTGGGCGGGTAGGGCAGCGGCATGCTGTCCGGCGTGGGGGCGCTGTGCCACCAGTCGTCCTGGTCCGCAGCTGGCATGGTGAAATCGCTGGGCTTGCCGCTATCGAGCGCGATCAGTTTGGCTTGCGAGCGCGCCGGCGCGGCGGTCGCCTGGTCGTCGGGCGGCGCGGCGCCTTTCTTGCGCTCGGCCTTGGCCAGCGCGGGTGTCGCTTGCAGGGCCTTGGCGGCCTGCTTGGCTGCCAGGGCGGTGCGCTGCGGCGCCTGCCGCGTGCGGGCGTCGATCAGGCTGGACGGCGGTTGATGGTCGACCGATTGTTGCTGTTCGGGCTCCGGTTTAGGTAAGGTGCTGGCCGGGCGCGGCGCCGGAATCTGGTTGGGCAAGCTGGGCAGATTGGCCAGGCGCACGCTCAGTACGGGGAGTTGGGCGCGCCTCTCGTTCCACGGCAATTCCAGGCCCGGCAGACCCAGGCCGGGAATGCCCAGCCGCAAGGACAGGATGAAGCCGTGAATGACGAGAGAAAACAGCACGCCGATAGCCAGGCGCGTCCGGTAGCGGTCGAATAGGCCTCTAACACGTGCTGTGATCGCCGTTTCCATGGATCATCGGGCCGCAGTCATTTTCTCAATCTTTCAAATTGACCATGATAGCTGCTGTTGGTTGCATCGGGACGGTGCGTTGCTTTTTTGCATCAGACATGAACCTCGTCATCAGCATGAAACCAAAAGGCGGACGACAAAGGGAAAGGGAACAGCGAAGAAAAAGCCTGTCTGATCGGCATTTTTAATGGCATCGCACATCCCCATAATTCCGCTGTACATAGCCAAAGCAGATAATTTCATGCCGGTAAGCTCCGTCAATTCGAATCTCGCCGCCTATCAGGCGGCGCAAACCGCCCTGCAGGGGCCGCAGGCACAACGTTCCGGTTTTGAAGCAGCAACTGGAGCGGTCGGGGCTTCCGCGGCGGCTGCACCGGTGGCTGCGGCTTCGGTCGAGCAAGGCGCAGCCGGGTCGGGCGTGGCGGGCATAGGCGTGGTCATTGCCAACCCCTTCCGGGTCGGCGTCGCGGCCTATGCGGCAATCATGAATAGCTCCGCTTCCAGTACCATGCTAACTGAAGCGTAATAAACACCGTAAGGAAGCCGCATGCTGACAGAACACGAGTTGGAAGACGCCTACCTCGGGCAATTCATCCCGCTGCAATACCATCACAACATGCTGATGGATGCCAACCGCATGCAGCCGTTCAAGGCGGCAATCGAGCATGTCGTCAAGCCCGGCGCCAAGGTGCTGGAACTCGGCGGCGGCACCGGCGTGCTGTCGTGGTTCGCCGCCGCTAAGGCGTCCAAGGTCTGGTGTGTGGAATTCAACCCGGAACTGGTGCGCGAAGCGAAAAAGCTGCTGGCCATGAACCCGCACGGCGACAAGGTCGAAGTGGTGCATGCCAATGCCTTCGAATACCTGCCGCCGGAACCGGTCGACGTCATGATCTGCGAAATGATCCACGTCGCCATGCTGCGGGAAAAGCAGATCGAGATGGTGGAGTCGTTCAAGCGCCGCTATCTCGAACGCTTCGGCGGCCCGCTACCCATCATGATTCCCACGGCCGTGCTGATGGCGGTGCAACCGCTGCAGCAGGACTACCACTTCGAAGGCTACTACGCCCCCATCGTGCAGGTGCAGGAGTTCAACGCCAACGAGTCTTCCGGCTCGCTGGAGCTGGCGCGCCCCGAGCTGTATGCCATTCTCGACTTCACGCAGCCTATGTCGCAAGACATCGCCTGGGAAGGCGAATTCACGATGGAACAAAGCGGCACCGTCAACGCGCTGCGCTTCATCACCAAGAACGTGTTGGCGATCATGTTGGAACAGTCGTCAACCATAGACTGGCTGAACCGCTACATGGCCTTTCCACTGGCCGAACCGGTCGAAGTGCAAGCCGGCGACAAGCTGCGCGTGCGCTTCCACTACCGCATGGGCGGGTTGATCAGTTCCTTGCAGGAAGTGCTGGAGGCTGAGGTAGTAGGGCGCTGACGCAGTTCAGCGCGTCACCCGGGCCTTTCATTGACCGGCGTCGCCCTCTGCGCCTGATTCCGGCGCTTCGCCGGCATTCTCCCCATTCGCCGCATCCTGCGTATCGAGCTTCGCCTGCTGCTTGCGCACCACCTTCAGGATCGCATTGCGGATGATGGCCATCACGGTGGCGCCCTTGAAGGGTTTGGCGATGAAGCCGTGCACGCCATGCTTGGTGGCGCCTTCTTCGATGGTGGCCGCCTCGAACTTGCCTGAGACCATGCAGATGATGGCCTTGGGCAGGGCAGTGCGGATTTCGTCGACCAGGGCCCAGCCGTCGTCGGCATAGGCGACGTCGACGCAGACCAGTTGCGGGTCCAGGCCTATCATCTTGGCCACGTTGGACGGGCTGGTGTTGGAATCGCCGATGACTTGGTGTCCGCCTTCGGTCAGGACGGTATGCAATAGGGCACGCGAGATGGCGTTGCCGTCGATAATCACTACTCTTAACATAGGCCGTTGGATGTGAAACGGGCCGTGGTTTTAGGTAGTGGTATGGTGGCCCTGAGCGGATATTAAATGAAAAAGGGGCAAGTCCCAAATTTGTGCGGGTCAAATAGTGGCGATCGGCCGCCAGTCAGTGTTATCTGCTAACTATGTCTGGACACGCCAGCGGCCTGTCCGTAAACTGCCTAGCTTGTGCATTCGCCATCGGTCCATGCAGGTTTTTGCGATAAAATTGCAAATCTTGCAATGAAGATGAATGCGGTTGAGTGGCAGGCAGGGAGAGTTTTTTGGATAGCGCAGGTAAGGTCAAAACGGTAGGCGATACGGCGGCCAATGTAGTGGGTGATACTGCTGCGGCAGTGCGGCAGGCACGGCCGGCAAAGTTGAATTTCATCCTGGTATGCGTGTTCATCGACATGCTGGGCATAGGATTGGCGATTCCGGTCCTGCCTATCCTGGTGGGCGAATTCGTCGGCACCAAGGACTTGCAGGCGCACTGGTATGGCATCCTGGTGACGGTGTTCGGGCTGTTGCAGTTCCTGTGCATGCCTATTCTGGGCGCCATCAGCGACAAGGTCGGCCGCCGTCCGGTCATGATGTATTCGATGGCCGGCATGTTCTTCAATTTCCTGGCGACCGCATGGGCGCCGTCTCTGGGCTTTTTGTTCGTCGGGCGCGTGATCGGCGGCATGTCGGCCGCCAGCATGTCGGTGGCGTCGGCCTATGCGTCCGATGTGTCGACCCCGGAAAACCGTGCCAAGAGCTTCGGCATGATAGGCGCGGCCTTCGGCCTCGGTTTCATATGCGGCCCCATGCTGGGCGGTTTGCTGGGCAGCATCAACCTGCACTTGCCGTTTTTCGTGGCGGCTTGCCTGTGCGCTTGCAACCTGGTGTACGGCTACCTGGTGGTGCCGGAATCGCTGCCGCTCGACCGCCGCACGAAATTCTCGCTGGCCAAGGCCAATCCCTTCGCCTCGCTGGCGCGCCTGGCGGGGCGGCGCGACATTCGCGGCCTGATCATCGTCTATGCTTTGGTCACGTTTGCGCAGGTCATGCTGCAATGTACCTGGGTGCTGTACACGCACTTCCGCTTCGATTGGGGACCGGGTCAGAACGGCGCGGCGCTGTTTTGCGTAGGGCTGTCTTCCGCCGTGGTGCAGGCCGGGATGCTCAGCTATCTGATCCGCCGTTTCGGCGAGGTCAAGCTGTCGCTGCTGGGCCTGACCTCGGGCGCCATCACTTATTTGCTGTACGGCCTGGCGACGCATGGCTGGATGATGTATGTGTTCATCCTGTGCAATGTGCTGGCGTTTGCAGCCGGCCCGGCCTTGCAGGGCATCGTCTCGAAGGCAACCGACCCGCGCGAGCAGGGCGCGCTGATGGGGTCGCTGCAGTCGCTGATGAGTCTGGGGCAAGTCATCATTCCCTACATCGGCGCAGGCATCCTGGGCCAGGTCAGCCATTTCGCGGCGAGCGACTGGCGTGTGGGTACGACGTTTTACATCAGCGCCATCATGCAGACGGTGGGACTGATATTTGCCTGGCGTTATTTCAAATCGCATAAAAGCGTGGAGCGTGCGGTTGATACGGCGGCGGCCGAAACCGGAGAGACCGCAGCCAAGATAAGCAAAGCCTGACAGCAGCCGACGGCGGCGCTCATCTACTGAAAACAAGAGAGGGAGACCCGATGAAAAAGCCGTTCTACAAAATTCTCTATGTACAGGTGCTGTTCGCGATCGCGCTGGGCGTCGCGTTCGGCGTGTTCTATCCCGACAATGCGGTGACCATGAAGCCGTTCGGCGACGGCTTCATCAAGCTGATCAAAATGATCATCGCGCCGGTGATTTTCTGTACCGTCGTGTCCGGCATCGCCGGCATGGAAAACATGAAAAAGATGGGGCGGGTCGGCGCCAAGGCCTTGATCTATTTCGAGGTGGTGTCGACCATCGCGCTCATCATCGGCCTGGTGGTGTCGAACGTGCTGCGCCCCGGCGACGGCTTCGTGGCGGCGCCGGGCGCGATGGACCCCAACGCCGTGGCCGAATTCACTACCAAGGCCAAGCCGCTCTCGGCTGTGGAAATCCTGATGAACATCATTCCCGGCACCGTGGTGGATGCGTTCGCCAAGGGCGATATCCTGCAAGTGCTGCTGGTTTCCATTTTGTTCGGCCTCTCGCTTTCTTTCCTCGGGCCCAAGGGTAAACCCATCGTCACGCTGATCGATGACCTGTCCAAGGCCATCTTCGGGGTGGTCGGCATCATCATGAAGGCCGCTCCGGTCGGCGCGTTCGGCGCCATGGCTTTCACCATCGGCAAATACGGCTTCCACGCGCTGGTGCCGCTTGCCAAGCTGATGGGCTCGTTCTACCTGACCGCGCTGCTGTTCATCCTGGTGGTGTTGGGCATCATTGCCAAGGCCACCGGCTTTTCCATTCTGCGCTACCTGGCTTACATCAAGGAAGAACTGCTGATCGTGCTCGGCACCAGTTCCTCGGAAAGCGCCTTGCCCTCGCTCATGACCAAGCTGGAAAAGCTCGGTTGCGCCAAGTCCGTGGTCGGCCTGGTGGTGCCGACCGGATATTCGTTCAACCTCGACGGCACCAATATCTACATGACCATGGCCGCCCTGTTCGTGGCGCAGGCAACCAATACCGATCTCACCTTGACCCAGCAGCTGACCATACTCGGCGTTGCCATGTTGACGTCCAAGGGCGCGTCGGGCGTAACAGGCGCCGGCTTCATCACGTTGGCGGCAACGCTGGCCGTGGTGCCGACCATCCCCGTGGCCGGCATGGCGCTGATCCTCGGCATCGACCGCTTCATGAGCGAATGCCGCGCGTTGACCAACTTCATCGGCAACGGCGTCGCCACTATCGTGGTGTCGGCCTGGGAGCATGAACTGGACCGCAAGACCCTGGGCGAGGAACTTGCTGCGGGATCGGGTACGCACTGAGTCCGGCATGGCGGTTGTGCTCAATACGGCGCGCCTGACGCTGCGTCCGCTCAAGGTCGAGCACGCGGCGTTCTGGCTGCGCCTGGTCAACGATGCGGCTTTCCTGCAGTTCATCGGCGACAAAGGCTTGCACACACTGGACGATGCGCACCGCTCGATAGCGGAAGGGCCGGTGGCCTTGTTCGCCGAGCGCAAGATTGGCCACTTCCTGGTGCAGCGCAAGGAAGATGGCGCTGCATTGGGTACGTGCGGATTGATCAAGCGCGATGCGCTCGATGACATCGATCTGGGCTATGCCTTTCTGCCCGAATACCGGGGACAGGGTTTTGCGTTCGAGGCGGCGACGGCCATGCTCGATTACGCCAGGGACGAGATCGGCCTCAAGCGCCTGGTGGCGATCGTCAGCCCGGACAACGAAGCCTCCGTCAAACTGCTGGAAAGGCTGGGTATGCGGTTCGAGCGCATGCTGATGTTGAAGGAACCGGACGATATGGTGAAGTTGTTTGGACGCCGTTTGTGACATGAAAAAAATATTCAAGCTGCCGCATCGCGCCTTGCTCTTGTACGACAGGAAGCTGCCTGTGCTGGCGGCCGCAACGCTGTCGGTCGTGCTCGGCTGCCTGTCGCTGGTCGCCCTGGATGCCTGGCAGCTGTGGCGCGAGCGCAGCGCCGATATGCACGAGTCGGAAATCTTCGCATCCAACCTGGCGCGCTCGCTGGCCCAGCACGTCGAAGACATGGTGCTGACTTCCGACATTACGCTGCGGGAAATGGTGGAGAACATGGAGGCCGACGGCGCTTCGCCACGGGCGCGTGCGCGCTTGCACGCCATGTTGGCCGACCGGATAAAGGCCACCGAATGGCTGCGCAGCCTGTCCGTGTATGACGAGAAAGGGCGCTGGATCGTCAACTCCGAGCTGGCCGACCCGCCTTACCGCGACAATTCCGACCGCGAGTACTTCATCTACCACAGCAGCCATGCCGAGCGCGGCCCTCTGATCGGCCTGCCGGTGCGCAGCAAGACCAGGGGCGACTGGATCGTCACGGTCTCGCGCCGTATCGACCACGCGGACGGCAGCTTTGCCGGCGTCGCGCTGGCGACGATCAGCCTCGATTACATCAAGCAGTTCTACTCCACTTTCGACATCGGCCCCCACGGTGCGATTCTGCTGGCGCGCGACACAGGCGCCATCCTGACGCGTTTTCCCTTCGACGAGAGCCTGATCGGCAAGGATCTGTCCAAAGGGCGGCTGTTTCAGGATTACCTGAAAAAATCGCAGTTCGGTACAGCCCGGATCACGTCCATGCTTGACGGCGTGGAACGGCTCAACGGATACCGCCATCTCGATCACTATCCGCTGGTGATCGACGTGGCCCTGTCGACAGACGATATCCTCGACCATTGGTACACTGAAGTGTGGGTGCATGTGGCGGGGGTCGGCATCCTGGTGGTGGCGCTCGGCGCCATCGGCTATCGCATGATCGTGCAGATCTACCTGCGCATGCAGACGCAGAAGAAGTTGCGGGAAAGCGAGCGGCGCCTGCGCATGATTGCCGACAACATGCCGGCCTTCATCGCCTATGTCGACCGCGATCAGAAATATCGCTTCTGCAATGCCTACTACGTCGACGAATTCGACCGGCCGATGGAGCAGTTACTGGGCCGCAGCATGCGCGAACTGTTCGGCGAAGAGGCCTATGCTACTGTCGCGCCCTATGTCGAACGTGCGCTGGCCGGAGAAACCGTCAACTTCGAGCGCCATGCGCCGGAACGCGGAGCGGACAGCTATTCGCTCTATCACTATGCGCCTGATGTCGACCAGGACGGGCAGGTATGGGGTTTTTACGCACTCGTGCTCGACATTACGCCGCGCAAACTGGCCGAACTGCGGCTCGCCTCGCGCGAAAAGCTGCTGCGCGCGCTGACCGACAACCTGCCGGCGCTGGTCAGCTATATCGATGGCGAAGAGCGCTTTCAGTTCAACAACCAGCCGTATGAAGCCTGGCTGGGCAAGCCCTTGTCGGAAATCACGGGGCATTGGGTGAAAGACGCGGTAGGCGAGGAATCCTACTTCAAGTACAAGCGCTTCTACGACAAGGCCATGACCGGCAGGAAGGTCGATTTTGCTTTCGCTGCCGACCGCGACGGCGGCAAGCGCTACTACAATGCAGCCTACATTCCGCAATTCGATGAAAATGGCCGGGTGGTCGGTGTCTGCAGCATGATCAACGATATCACCGAGCTGAAAAAAGTCGAACTCAAGCTGATCAAGCTGGCGCGTGTCGATGCGCTCACCGGTTTGCCAAACCGGGTGCGTTTCGACGAGAACCTGCATGCCGCGATGGCGCGCAGCCGCCGCACCGGCGCGCAGATGGCCCTGATGTACCTCGATATCGACCGCTTCAAGAGCATCAACGACACTTACGGCCATCAGGCCGGGGACGAGGCCTTGTGCGAATTCGCCAAGCGCCTGACGGCCTCGGTGCGCAAGACCGACAGCGTGGCGCGCTTGTCCGGCGACGAATTCGTGATCATCCTGGAAGACATGAAGACGCGCGACGAGGCCGAGATAGTCGCCAACAAGATCCTGAAATCGATGGAACCTGAATTCAGGCTGATGGGGCACGCCTATGGCATCACGACCAGCATAGGCATTGCCATCCTGCGTCAAGACGATGTCGACCAGCAGACCATTCTGCGCCGCGCCGACCAGGCTTTGTATCAAGCCAAATCGGACGGCCGCAGCATCTATCGCTTTGCCGCGGACTGAGTCGGGCAAGGCGGGCGGCGCATGACCGTGGATTGGCAGATTGGCGGATGGCAGATGAGTGGATGGCAGGCAGTGCCATGGATCGCCGCACTGTATGCGGCGATGAGCGTGGCGGCGTTTGCTGCGATAGGACGCGACAAGGCGGCAGCGCGGCGCGGCGAACGCAGGATCGCCGAAATCCACCTGCATCTGTTGAGCGTCGGCGGCGGCTGGGCCGGGACCTGGCTGGCCTGCCGCGTTTTTCGGCATAAGACGCAAAAGCGCGCGTTTCGACGGATGTTCCGACTGGCGGCCGCGGCCAATTGTGCAGCCTTGGCCGGCTTGTTGTATCTTCTCGCCTGAGTTGATGCCTGCTGGCGTTGAAGCTCAGCGCGGCTGACGAAAAGAAAGTGGATAGGTCCATGAAAAATACCAGCGCCGCATCCCATGCTTCCTCAGGCCCCACATTGTCCCGCAGGGAATTCCTGTATCGCGCGGCTGCGGTCGGCGGCACCGGCCTGCTGCTCAACACGCTCAATGCCTGGGGCGCCAGCGTCGGCTCTACCGAGAATGGACCGCCGGCGTTAAGCGGTGACGGCAAGGGCAAGACCATTATCATCCTGGGCGCCGGCCTCGCCGGCATGACCGCCGCGTATGAGCTGGGCAAGCTGGGCTACACCTGCCGCATCCTGGAAGCGCGCGACTTCGCCGGCGGGCGCTGCCAGACAGCGCGCAAGGGGTTCACGCTCAAGGAATACGGCGGCGAAGAGCAAGTCTGTCAATTCGACGAAGGCCAGTACATCAATCACGGTCCCTGGCGCATTCCGTACAACCATCAGTCGACATTGCACTACACCAAGCTGTTCCAGGTGCCGCTGGAAATCATGGTCAACGACAATGACGTCGCCTGGGTCTACCGCGAAGGCGCACCTGGCCCGCTCTTGAACCGGCGTGTGCGCCAGCTCGAAATCAAGGCCGACATGCGCGGCCACGTGGCGGAGTTGCTGGCCAAGGCCGTCAAAGACGACAAGCTCGACAATGAACTGACGGTCGAAGACAAGCGCCTGCTGCTCAATTACTTGGCCCATGAGGGACATTTGTCCAAGAACGACCTGAAATACCGCGGCGGCGAGGGGCGCGGCTTCAAGGTCTATCCGGGTGCCGGCACCGACCCCGGACCCGGCATGGAGTCCGACCCGCTCGGCTTCAAGGAATTGCTGGGGTCCGAGCTTGGCAACGTCTACAGCGGGGTGCATGAAATCTGGCAGCAAGCCACCATGTTCCAACCGGTGGGCGGCATGGACAGCATTGCCAAGGCCTTCGAAAAGCGCGTCGGCAAGGACATCCGCTACGGCACCATCGTGCAGGCCATCCGCCAGCAAGAGGATGGCGTCAGCATCGACTACCGCGACGCGGTCACCGGCGCTACCGGCAGCGTGCATGGCGATTTCTGTCTTTGTACCTTGCCGCTCTCGGTTATGGGCAGTATCGCCAACGACTTCTCGCCGCAATTCAAGGAAGCGCTGCGCGCTGCGCCCTACCTGCCGGTCGGTAAAATCGGCTTGCAAATGAAGCGCCGTTTCTGGGAAGAGGACGATTTCATCTACGGCGGCCACATCCGCACCAACTTTCAGGGCATCGGCGACATCACGCTGCCGTCCACCGGCTGGCAAAGCCAGAAGGGTGTGCTGCTCGGTTACTACAACTTCGCCAGCCAGGCTACCGAAATCAGCGCCATGTCGCTGCAGGAGCGCACAGACTTTGCGCTGGCGGCCGGGCAAAAAATCTTCCCCAGCTATCGCGAATCGTGCGAAGCGGCGTTCTCGGTGGCCTGGCACCGCGTGCCCTACAACCTGGGCGGCTGGGCCACCTGGACGCCGGAAGCGCGCAAGACCGCCTATCCCTTGCTATGGCAGGGCGAAGGGCGGGTGTTGCTGGCCGGCGAGCACATGAGTTACCTCGGCGGCTGGCAAGCCGGCGCGATCGAATCGGCTTGGCAGCAGGTCGCAAAAATTCATCAACGGATGGGTGCATGAAGACAATCTGGAAGGGAATGCTGTTCGCCGGCTTGCTGGCATCGAGCGTGGCATCAAGCCTGGTATCGAGCCCGGCTCTGGCCGAAGACCTCGACGGAGCGACGCTGTTCCGCAAGCGCTGTTCGGCTTGCCACCAGCCGGACGGCCAGGGTATACCCGGCGCCTTCCCCGCGCTGGCGGGCAATGCCTTCGTACAGGGCGACGGCGATGCGGTCGCCAGCGTGCTTTTGAGCGGGCGCGGCGGCATGCCGAATTTCAGCGGGCAGCTGGCCGACCGCGACATTGCCGCCGTGCTGAGCTTCGTGCGCAGTTCCTGGGGCAACCAGGCGCCGCCGCTCAGTGCCGAGCAAGTGGCGGCCTTGCGCGCGCGCCTGCATGCCAATGCCTACGACCCCGCGCCACCGGGCGGCGGGCGCGGGCATTGAGCAGAGCACTGACGAAAGTCGATGGCGATTATTCGTACACTGCAAGCGGAAGACGCGGACCGCCTGCTGCAATTCGAGTGCGAGAACCGCGCGTGGTTCGAGCAAACCATCCTGCCGCGCCCCGAGTCGGTCTATTCCCCGGCCGGCATCGTTACCCACATCGAGGAATGCCTTGACGGACTGGCGCGCGGGACTTTCCACCCTTGCATACTGGTGGAGGAGGTGGAAGGGGCGGAAAACGGCGGCGCCATTGTCGGGCGCGCCAACCTCAAGAATATCGACGCCGCCGCCAGTTCAACCGAGATCGGCTACCGCATCGCCGAGCGTTGTACGGGAAAAGGTCTGGCAACCGCTGCCGTGGCACATCTGATGGAACTCGCTTATGGCCGATGGAAGCTGGCGCGCATATTGGCCTACGTGACGGTCGAAAACCCGGCCTCGGCACGCGTGCTCGAGCGCAGCGGATTCGACAGGATCGCCCTGATTCCCAACAGATCGGCGATGCCGCACAAGCTGCTCGATTGTTACGAGTACCTGCACTGCGCGTCCGTTTGACGAACGCGCCCCCGTGGGCTCAGGCTTTTGATGAGCTTACTTTTCGGATGACGGGACCTGCTGCATCGAGGCCAGCAAGCTATCGACAGTCTTTTGCAGCGCCTGGCCGTTCAGGGCGTTCCATTTGATGTCATTGGCCCAGTTCGGCGTGCCGGCCAGCCACGTTACCGTCTGATCCGCGCCCAGCATGGCCTTGGGCTCCAGGTGGACTTCCATGATGATTTCGGGCAGCTTGCCCAAAACGTATTTGCGCGATTCAGGACGGAACAGGAACCACGCTTCCAGTGCATCCGAGACGTCTGCAAAGCGGCCGATCCTGGCCAGCTCGGTGCACAACTCGATGACCAGGCCACTACGGGTGTCATATTGGCCACGGTTCACCTGATCGATGATCGCTTGTATCGAACTCATCTTGTTTGTTTTATTTGGGTTGTTGTTCTGGGCTTTCGCGTCAGTTTCTTATCCTACAGCGAAGCAAACCCGGAGGAGGAAAAACTGTAACATTCCATTTACAAATGTTGGTGCGAGGCAACATGATAGTGATGCCCCGACCGATTCCAAGACGGGAACAGAGGGTGTTTTGTCCGCCATCATCGATTTGACTGATGCCGTCGAAACAAGTGTGAGAATAAAAAACGGCCCCGCAATGCGGAGCCGTGTCTTTCATGCCGGAGCGGCTGAAAGAGGCGCTGCGGTCAAGATTGGGCCGGGGACAATACGCCCTCGCATGCTGCGCGCTGCGAATCGCCTTTCGGCAGCTTTTCGCACACACCGCCCAACTGTTTGCGCACGTGCTGGAATACCGTGTCGTGCTTGCCCGCGCTGTTCCATGCGCTCAGCTTGTGGCCGATTTTTTCCAGTGCGGTGCGATTGCGCTCGTAGAAAGCATTTTCCATGCTGCCGACTTCGCGGATGACGTTGTCGGCGGCTTGCTCGATGCGCTTTTCATCGTCGGGCGCCAGTTCGAGCAGGCTGCTTAGATAGGTGGAACCCCATTGCAGGCGCGTGGCCGGCCCCTTGGAGGTGTTGTAGGCTTGCTCGTACCAATTCAGCGCCGCGGTATTGTCGCCGCGCTTCTTGGCATTGGCGGCCAGTTTCAGCATGAAGTAATAGGGTGAATGCGAACGCTTGAGTTCGGCGTTGAGCAGCGCGTCGGATTCGTCAAGCAGGCCGGCGTCGGTCAGGGCTTCGGCAGCCGAGTAGATGACCGACTGGCGCTCGTCCTGGTTGGTGGTGGCCACGTCGGCGGCCGCGACGCGGGTGCGCACCTCTTGCAGCAGCGCGGCATCGAGCGCGCCGTTGGGCGTGTCGAGGCGGGCCAGCGTGACTTCGGCGTCCACCGCAGTCAGGCGGTCGGCCTTGGACAGCGAGGCGTCGTCGGCCAAACCCTTGAGCGCGCCGTTCCAGGCTGCGACCAGTTTGGCGCGCGCTTCGGATTGCGGCGCCGTGATCAGGCCGGCGATATCGGCGGCCGAGTTGACCAGGATGTCCATGTTGTCGCGCGCCAGACGGGCGTCGCCCAGTACCTTGAGCACCAGTGCATTGGCTGCGGCCTGGTCTACGGCGGGGCGCTCTTCCGGTGCGGCGGCCGCAGTCAGCACCAGCGCGCGCAATCCCAGGCGTAGAGCGGTGTCGCCGGGCGGGCAGGCGCCGGCCAGGCGCTGCACGGTGGCCGGCAATTGCTTGGGTGGGATCAACTGCGCTTCGTCTTCATCCCAGGCATACCAGGCCAGCAGGCGCCAATCGTCTTCGCTCAACTTTTTATCGCCGGCCAGGGCCGCGCTCAGCGTTTCCTTCACCGGCCGGCCGGCGTTCATGCCGAGTTCCAGCACCTGCAGGTAGCGCGCGCTATCGACTTCACCGGGCAGGCGCGTGATCTCGGTGCCGTCAGGACGGAACAGGATCATGGTCGGATAGCCGCGCACCTTGAAACGGGCGCCGAGTTTCTGCGCGCTCGGGCTGTCGCCATCCAGGTGCACGGGCACGAAGAAGCGCGAACGCGAAATGAAATCCTGGCGATTGAAAACGGTAGCCTTCACCTGGTTGCAAGGCGGGCACCACACCGCACCCCAGTACAGGAACAGCGGGTGGTGATGCTTTTTCGCGTAGCTGAATGCGGAGTCGACGTCGCCCTTGTACCAAGCTATGCCGGCTTCGGCCTGGGCGCCCGGCTTTTCCGTGACGGCGTGACTCGGAACGGAAACGGCCAAGGCTGAGGCGGCCAGCAGCACCGAAAGGGCAAGGGGACGAATATTCATGATGAACCAGGAGAAGAAGCAGAAAATACGTTTATTGTACGGGCACCACGACCTTCTTGCCGCCGGCCTTGTATTCGAGCGTGCTGCCTTTGGGCGCACCCAGGCTCACCAGCTTTTCCTTGATCAGCGCCAGGCCGGCTTGCAGATCGTTGACTTCGATGTCGACTCCGGCCCATTCGATTTTGCCCTTGGCGTCGACCGAATTGCCGCCGCCAACCACTTCGCCGACCTTGGCCGCCTTCAAGGCTGCGTCGAGCGGGTCTTCATATTTGGTTTGACGGACATCGGAGGCGACAGGGTCTTTGATCTTGGCTGAAATCGAAAACACCTTTTCGTCTGCGCCGGCCGGCATGACGATGAGCGAAAAGCTGGTGACGAGTGCGAAGCAAAATGCGAAGAACAGTCTCATGTTTTTATCCTCTTTATCTTTTGGATTCTGAAGCCCTCGCAAAATGTGTCTGGCCAGGCACCGCCCCTGGCAACAACGCCAAGCGCATTTTGTGAGGGCTTTTTGTCCGGTTTGCTCAACAAGCCAGGCTAAGTCTAGCAAATATGAAACACAGGCAACAGATCTGCGTGTGCAATGGTGGAGTTTTCAGCTATATTCCCCACAAGAAATGCTAGATGTTGGAGCCGCAAGGTCGGCAAGCCGGGGAAGCAAGATGCAGGGCACGGGATTCAAAGACAAATCGGGCATGTCGATTCGCCGCCGCATGCTGCGCGTGCACGTGCTGGGTGCTTTACTTCTCATCTTGCTGGTGGCCGGCATCCAGGTCACCGGGTTGACCGTCAGCCGCATCCAATACCGCGACCGCGTCGCGTTGAATGCGCAGAACCTCGGCAACGTGCTGACCGATGCCTTCGGCGGTTTTTTCGGCAAGGTCGACATCTCTCTGCTGGCCTTGATCGATCACGTGCGGCTGCAACAGAGCCTCGGGCAACAGCCGGGCGACAGCTTGAACGGTACGCTGGAGGCGATGCGCAACCAGGTGCCCGGCCTGACTGGCATGCGCGTCACCGATGCCAACGGCGTGGTGCTGTTTGGAACGGGGCTGGCTTTCGTCGGACATTACAGCATCGGTGACCGCGATTATTTTCAGCAGCTCAAAGCCAATCCCATCCAGGGGATGGTGGTATCGGAGCCGCTGTTGAGCCGCTCCAACAATAAATGGGCGATCACCTGCGCGCGCGCTTACCGTAATCCCGACGGCAGTTTCGCGGTATCGTGTTTGCCATCGTCGGCATCGAGCACCTGCTCGAAAGCGTACTCGGGCAACGGCCGCAGCTTGGCGAGGATGGGGTATTCGGGCTGGCGGACGACCAGGGAAACAATATTTTCCGCTACCGCCATAACCAGATCGATCCGACCAGCATTGGCGTCAAGCTGACCTCGCCGGAATTCAGCAAGCTGGTTGCCGCCAGGGCCGAATCGGCTTCCTACGTCGACCACTGGAAGCTCGACCCGCTCGAGCGCATCGTTTATTTCAAGCGTGTTCCGGGCGTGCCGATGTCGGTGGCGGTCGGCCTCGGGGTCGAGGAAGCCTTGGCCGGCTGGCGCCAGCTGGAGGCCATGGGCGTTTTCATTACGGTGCTGTTTGCCCTGGCGACTGCCACCGGTTCATGGCTGTTATACCGCGCGCGCATGAAGCAGCTGGCGACCCTGGAAAGGCTGGCGGGAACGCTGAACTTCAACGAGAAAATCATCGAACACTCGGAAATCGGTATTTGCGTTCACCGGCCCGACGGCATGTGCATCATGGCCAATCCGGCCCTGAGTCAAATCGTGGGAGGGACGCATGCGCAGTTATTGCAGGTGAATTTTCGCGAGCTGGAGTCATTGAAGCAATCGGGCGGCCTGGCCCTGGCCGAACAGGCTCTGGCAAACGGCACGACCCATCGCGTACAGGCCAAGGTGATGACCAAGTTCGGCAGGGAACTGTGGCTGCAGTGGACGTTTACCTCGTTTGTCGACCATGGACAGCGTTTCCTGCTGGCCTTGGTGCGTGATGTCACCGAAATCCAGAATGCGCGCGAGGAGCTCGAGGAAAGCAACCGCAAGCTGGCCGTGCTGAGCACCACCGACGGCCTGACCGGCATCGCCAATCGTCGTCATTTCGACGAGATGCTGGCTTCCGAATGGCGTCGTGCCGCGCGTCAGAACCAGCCGCTGGCGCTGGCCATGATTGACGTCGACATGTTCAAGAAGTATAACGACCACTATGGTCACCAGGGCGGCGACGAATGCCTGCGCCAGGTGGCTGCCTTGCTCAAGCGCCATATTACGCGCGCCGGCGACCTGGTGGCGCGCTATGGCGGCGAGGAATTCGTGTTCATCTGCCCTGCCACCAGCGGCGAAGCGACCGAGACGCTGGCGGAAGGCTTGCGCGCCGCGCTCGAAAAACTGGCGTTGCCGCATGCCGAGTCGCCGTTGGGTGTGGTCACGGTCAGCATAGGCGTGGCCGCCATGGTGCCAGAGGATGGCGTCACCACCGACATGTCGCTGCTGCACCAGGCAGACGAAGCACTGTACTTGGCCAAGCGCAACGGCCGCAACCGCGTGGTGTTGGCCGATCCCGTGCTTTGAGACAGTCCGCGCAACAGCGCTTCGATGCGAATGGGCAAGCGTCGGCTTCTCATCCCCCTGTCAAGGATCACAGCTTAACTTCCGGCGACCATTACCTAGACTGTTGGCACACGTGGATGACCCCGCGTGACGTCATCACTGGTTGTGTGCGTGGAGCAACCATCGAACAGGAGATTTGACATGGCTAACGCAACTCGCAAGGCTGGCCGTTACGGCAAGGCCTTGCCGCAATTCCCTACCGGATTGAAAGAATTCAAGGCTTACCTGAAACAAGGCGCCGCTCTCCCTGCGCCGCCTGCATCGGTCACCAAGTTTCGCGACGTCACCGCCTGGCCGATGTTCGGCAACGATCAGTACGGCGATTGCACCATGGCTGCGGCGGCGCACGCGATCCAGTGCTGGAATGCCATCACCGCGGAAAAGGACCGCGTGCCAAGCGATACCGCGGTGGTGGCCGAATATTTCAAATTGACCGGCGGCGCCGATTCGGGCCTGGTCGAATCCAATGTTTTGCAGACCTGGCAAAAGCAAGGCTTGTGGCGCAACAAGATCGTCGCCTACGCGCCGATCAACGTGCACGACCAGACACTGCTGCAACAAGCTGTCGACCTTTACGGCCTCGCTTACGTCGGCATCCAGGTCCCGCAAAATGCCGAGACGCAATTCCAGGACAAGCAGCCGTGGACTCTCGTGCAGGGGTGGCAGACGCAAACCATTGTGGGCGGGCACGCCATACCCGTGGTCGGTTACGACCAGCAATACCTGTACGTGATCACTTGGGGAGAGGTGCAGCAAGTGGCTTATGACTGGTGGCAAACCTACGGCGACGAAGCCTGGGCCATCGTGCCGAACGAATTCAAGGAAGCCGGCGGCTACCAGAACATCAACCTGCAACAGTTGATTGCCGATTTGCAGGGCATTTAGCGCTCAAAACGACAAAGCCGTTGATCTTGTGGACAAGAATCAACGGCTTCCAATATGGTTGCGGGGACAGGATTTGAACCTGTGACCTTCGGGTTATGAGCCCGACGAGCTGCCAGACTGCTCCACCCCGCGTCTGATGTGCATCATTATAGCACGGGGTGTTGCATTGCAGCAGCATGTCCCCAGAAATTGAAGGGGAATAGCCGCACAAATGTGCCCGCCGCCTGCGGCCAAGGCCGGTTCGCGGCGCGTCCGCGCATGGTCTTGGCCAGCCTTGGGCGTGATGGCCGCGTTTACAATTTGTAACCCCCTGCGCGGCCGCTTCGGCGGACAATCTCTCCGGCGTTCCTGCTTGAGGCAGCGGTAGCGGCCGCCGGCAGCAAGAGTCCCTGTGGCAAAAAACAGGCCGATTTCATAGTATCCTTGAGCCTTTGCCAATTTCCTATCAGTAGCCCTTGCGGTAGCCAATCCGCGGATGGTCGGCAGCTAATAGATTTCCAGGAAGATTTATGAATCGAATGAAGGACATCGCAGCGTGGTGCAGCCTGGCTGCGGCCGCATTGTTGGCGGGTTGCGGCGGGGGCGGTTCCGACGCCTCCATCTCGGGTGCGGTGAGCGGCCTTGGCGCCGGCCTGTCTGTGGTCCTGGTCAACAACGGCGGCGATGCGCAGACCATTTCCGCCAATGGCAACTTCAGCTTCGACGGCAAGATCGCACCCAACAGCGGCTACAACGTCACCGTCAAGACCCAGCCCACGGGCCAGACCTGCCTGGTGACCAGCGGTTCGGGCGTTATCGACTTTTCCGGCGCCAGCGTCGGCAACGTTGCCGTCACTTGCTATAACAACGTGACGGTGGGCGGTACGGTCACCGGCTTGAACGCAGGCGGCGTGGTCCTGCAAGACAACTTCAATAGCGCCGATACCGTGACCGTGAGCGCCAATGGCGGCGCCGGCGTGAACTTCACCTTCCCGCTGAAGCATGCGCTGGGCGACTCGTACAACGTCACGGTCCTGACCCAACCGTCCAGCCAGGTTTGCACGGTGACGCAAGGGCAGGGCGGCATTACGGCCTGGTCCAATATCACCGGCGTGAGCGTGACTTGCCAGTAAGCGCCGATACCGGCAAGTTCCGCCAGTTTGCCGGTCAAGACGCTGCCAACCGGCCATGTCTGAGCAATCGGCGCGGCAATAACGCAATGCAATAACGATCAACCGCCCGCGCTTACGCCGGGCACAAGCGAAATACGAAGGACGCACGATGAAGCTCGTCAATATCAATGGAATTTTGGCCTTTGCCCCCTGTATGGCGGCAGTCTTGCTGGCCGGCTGCGGCGGCGGCGCCAAGGTCGCATCCACAATCGGCGGCACGGTCTACAACCTGTTGCCCGGCACAACGGTGACTCTGCTGGAAAATGGCGGCAACTCGCTGCAGGTGACCAACAATGCGGCTACTGCCGGAACACCGGTCGGCTTCACGTTCCCCGGCACGCTGGAAGCCGGCAACGAATATATCGTCACTGTTGACACCGCCAATCTGCCCTTGGGCCAAACCTGTACGGTCGTCAATGGCATCGGCGTGGTCGAGCAGGCGACCGGCAACGTCAACGGCATCACCATCCAATGCCTGCCGACCGTATCGGCCAACAATTACGTGCAGGGCACGATCACCGGCCTCGCCAGCGGCGCCCAGGTTACGCTGGAAAACAATGGCACCGACAAGCTGACCGTTACCGGCAACGGCCAAAATCCGCAGCCGTTCTCCTTTGTAACGCCGATCGTCTTGAACGGCAGCTACAGCGTGGTGGTGTCGCAGCAGCCTTCCAGCCAGACTTGCACGGTGAGTAGCGGCTCCGCGACGGGGAAGATTTCTGCGGGCACGGTGCCGAACGTAGCGGTCTCTTGCCAATAAGTTTGCGCGTCAGCTTGCCGGTAGGCTTGTCAAGAATTGTCACAATTCCGAAATCGCAATTTACCCACCGCTGTTCTATACTGAAAGCGAAGCTGAAACCAGGCTGGCATGGTGCCGGCCGCGGGTTTTAAATGGCTGAACAGTGGAGAGAAGGGCGAATGAAATTGCTTAAATCTGTTCTGGTGGCGGCAGCACTGCTTTCGGCCAGCGCATTGAGCCTGGCGGAAACCCATCAGCAGCGGGCATTCTTCGGTCACGGCGCGCGTGAAGGCCGTGTTGCGCACAATGTGCAGGGTCCGGGAGGCTGGCATGGGCACTGGCATGGCTACACCACCGTGTATGTCGGCGGCTGGCCCTGGTATTCACCATGGTTCTACGGCTATGCCTGGCCTTATTACCCGTATGACACGGCCGTTGCGCCGGCAGCTCCGGTCGAGTATGTGCAAATGAATCCGCCTGCAGCCGATGCAGCGCCGGCAATGTGGTACTACTGCGCGAATCCGGCAGGGTATTATCCCTACGTCAAGGCTTGCCCCGGCGGCTGGCAGCAGGTTCAGCCGCAACCCCCACAGTAATTTTTCCGTAAGTATTCTTCCTCCGCCGACAGGCAACTAGCCGTTATGGCCGGTTGCCTCCTTGAACGCCCACAAGCGGCTACCCGTGAAGTTCCAGATCAGGCCGATCCCGGTGGTCAGGAATTGCGCGATCCAGTAATTCCATCCCAGGTGGTGCACCAGCAGGCCCATCAAGCCGGTGTTGATGCACCAGCCAACACCCAGCACGCTGAAGTATTTGGAGGCTGCCTCGACGTGGGTCTTGCCGCTCTCGAACGTGAAAAAGTAATTGAGCAGGTAGTTGACCACCGAACCGCAGACGTAGCCGACACCGGAAGCCAGCGCCGCCGGTACGCCTGCCAGTTCGACCCCGGCCCACAGCACGGCGTATTGGACAGCAGTGCCGCACAGACCGACGGCGGCGAAACGAAGGAATTGGCGGGGCAGGGACATGCGGCTACTCGGTTTGGCAAAGTCCGCATTTTCTCACAGGACAGGCTACTTCCTGGCCAATTTAGCCACGTCTGCCTCGAATTTCTCGAAGCGCGCATCGAGCCGCTTTACCTGCACCTTCTTGTCTTCCGCACTCAGGAAGGAATAGCGGATGCTGTTGTACACCACCTGCTTGAGCGTGTCGTAGGACGGCCTGTAGCGGCTCGCGAATAACAGATATTCGGCGCTGATATTGCTGCGCGAGACGCCGGCATCGTCGGTGGCGATGACGAAAGGCACGTGATGACGCAGGTAGACCGTGACCGGGTGCATCTGCTCTTTCACGCCGAGAATGAAGGCGTTGCTGCTCAGGCAGACCTCGACCGCGACATTGCGGCGCTTCAAATCTTCCAGCAGCTGGTCCGGCTCGCTTTCATAGGTGACGTCGATACCGTGGCCGATGCGTTCGGCGCCGGCCACGTCGAGCGCCGCGCGCATGTGGTCGCGCAGGCCTTCCGGCGGCACCATGCCCAGCGTCAGCTCGCCGGCGTGCAGATCGAGGCGAACGTCGGGGAAGCGCTGCCTGAGAAAGCGGAACATCCGCATGTGCAAGCCATAGTCGCGCATGGCAACGTAGCCGTTTTCGGGGCCGACGAAATTGACGCCGACCACCAGCTTGTTGTCGTGCGCCGCGGCAAACGCCGTATACAGATTTGAAAACACTGTGCCGGGAGGATTGTTGCGCGTGGTGTAGCTCTGGAAGCGCAGCGTGAAGTCGTTGTCGTCGATGCCGGCAGCGTAGTTGCCCAGCTTATTGCGGTAATCGGCGATGGCTTGTTGCGCAGCGGCGTCGTGGTCGATGAAGTCGGCATATTGCTGCAGCGCCTGCTCGATCGTGTGCGCATCGCTGTCGCTGCTGAGCGCATTGAGCTGGGACTCCAGCGCCGGGTTGGCAATGGCCGGCGAACCCTTCAGCATGGTTTCCAGATATTGCAGATTGTCGGCCTTGGCCTGCTGCTTGAGCAGCTTCAAGCCATCCTGCGGAGAATAGTCGCTGGCCGGGCCGAAAAAGCCGAAAGTGTTGAAGAACTGCTGATCGGGCGCCGGCTCTTCATGGGAATGATTGTCGAAGTCCTTGTCCGACCAGCGCATCAGCAATTGCCGGTAGAAGCCGTTGTCCTTGCGGATGGCGTCGGCGCTCAGGCAATCGGCGGATGTGGCGCTGGGGCGCGAGGTGTCGATGCGGAATTTTTCGCGGTGATTGGGTATGTCATCCACCCGATACACGCAATAGCCCTGTTTGGCGACCCAGTCGAGGTAGGTTTCCGCGTACAGCGCGCCACTGTAGTGGTGGTGGATGTCGCCGCCCTTGGGTAGCATGGTCATCAAGAGATTGAGTTCGGCCAGCTGTGCCGGCGCTTTGCCGGCAATTAACTCTCCGTAAAATTGCTTGGTGAACCGGTAATTCTTTTGCGCTTCGCCATTGTCGTTGCCGGCCTGCGCCGCCCCTGTCAACAATCCGGCAAGAAGAATGATGGAAAGTATGGCAGGGCGCTTATTCATCGGCATTCCTTTTTGTGAGATATCAGCCAAGGCACAATGCGCAGGACATTAACATAGAGCTTGTGGTTTGCGTAATACAGCTTGCGAGTATGTGTCCGGAGCTGCAATTGACAAGCGCTAACTTTGGTCATACCGTATCCTTGCAGCTTCGCATCAGCTCAGCGCATTACCTGAGCGCATCACCCAAGTACAGCATTCAACTGCATCGCCCGACCGCATCGCCACAGTTTTTCGGGGGGAAAGCTTATGCAAGTGCGTCTGAATCTGCAGGGGAAGCCCATACTGCGCGGTTTCCTGACCCTGTTATGCCTGACTTGCCTGGCCGTCTACCCGACCACCAGCAGGGCCGCCGACGATTCCACTCTCGAGCAAGCGCGCACGCTGATGGCGCAAGGCAATGCGCGCGCCGCCTATGCCATGCTTGAACCGCTCGAATTCGATCGCGCCGGCGACGTCGAATTCGATACGCTGCTGGGCGTGGCCGCGCTCGACAGCGGCAGCCCCGACAAGGCCACGCTGGCCTTCGAGCGTGTGCTGGCGGTCGACCCGAATGCGGCGGGCGCACGCCTCGATCTGGCGCGCGCCTATTTTGCGCTGGGCGACTTGCCGCGCGCGCGGCAGGAACTCGACCTGCTGACCGCCAATAACCCGCCGCCGGCGGCAAGGGTCGTGATCGACAAATACAAGGCGGCGATTGCCGAGCGCGAAAAGAAAAAAGCCACCACAACCACCGCCTACGCCGAAGGCTTCATCGGGTACGACAACAACATTACCTCGGTGGTCAGCGACTTCGGCGGCGCCGTGCTGGCCAGCTACAATCTGGCCGGCTTCCTGCCGACCGGCAATTCCGTGATGCGCACTTCCTCGATTTTCGGCGCGGCCGGCGGGTTTGCCGTCGACCACCGGGTCGACGACCATTGGTCGCTGGCAGGCGGCCTGGATGCGCACTATCGCGGCGTCACCCAGGACGACAATTACAGCAGCGAAGAACTCGACGCCCGCGCCAGTGCGGCCCGCAGCAGCGGCGCCGACACCTGGCGTGCTGGCATCACGCTGCAAGACTTTTTACAGCGCACCGACGTGCCGACCGACAACCGCAATGCCATCGGCTTGAACTTCGAATGGCGCCACACCTACAACGACTACAATCAGGGCAGCGTGTTCGGCGTAGTGACGCGCCAGCGCTACCCCGACATCGCCGTCGACGACATCAACTCCACCATCGTAGGCGCCGGTTGGCTGCATCTGTTCCAGGGCCCGCATCATGGGTTGATGTACGCGAACCTGATCGTCGGCCAGGAAAACGCCATCAATCCGCTGGTCAACGGTTCCGACAACAGCCGCCGCGATGCCGGCGGCCGCCTGTATATGCAGTTGTCGGCCAACGACCAAGTGGACTGGTTCGCCAATTTCGGCTTGCTGCAGCGGTCGGACCGCTCGCCCTATGCGCGCGCCATTACAGTGGAATACGGGAACGACCACCTCAGTGACGCTACCGTCGGCTGCACTTGGCGGCCGTACCCGCAGTGGAGCCTGCGGCCGCAAGTCTCGTATTCCGAAAATCGTTCCAATGTTGCCCTGAGCGACTTCCATCGCCTGGAGGCACTGCTCACCGTCCGCTACGAGTGGCACTAAATTCAGACCGCGAGGATGATCATGAAATCCACTTATCTGCGATTCCGTTCCGAGTCTGTTTTGCTGGTGTTGCTGTCTCTGTTGCTGCTGTGGTCGAACGTGGCGATGGCGGCCGTGGCCGGCTACGTGCAATTCGCCGCCGGCGACGTGCGCATCGTCGACCTGGCCGGCAAGGAGCGTGCGGCGCAAAAAGGGCAGCCTATCAATGAAGGCGAAACGGTATTGACGGCCGGCGGCGCGTCGGCGCAGCTGCGCATGGTCGATGGCGGCATCCTGGCGCTGCGCCCCGATACGCAACTGAAGGTCGACTTGTACACCTTCAGCGGCGCGGCAGACGGCAGCGAGAATGCCTTGCTGTCGCTGGTCAGGGGAGGTTTGCGCGCCATTACCGGCTTGATCGGCAAGACCAACAAGGAAAAATTGAAATTGCAAACGCCGACGGCGGTGATCGGCATCCGCGGTACCGACCACGAACCGGTGGTGCTGCTGGCGTCGCCACCCGGCACACCGGCGCCCAACCCGCCCGGCACTTACGACAAGGTCAACGTCGGCGCCACCAGCCTGACGACGCAGGTGGGCACGACGGTGATCAACGCCAACCAGATTGGCTATGCGGCGTCGCTGACCCAGCAGCCGGTGATCCTGCCGAAACTGCCGGACTTCTACCGTGCGACGCCCACGCCGGTCGCCCGTCAGGACAAGCAGGGGCAGCAAGGCAGTACGCAACAAGGCGGGCAACAAGGTTCGCAGCAAGGTTCGCAACAGAGCTCATCGTCGAGCCAGAGCACGCAGAGTACCTCGAGCAGCAGCACGTCCTCTTCCACGTCTACCACTTCTACCGCTACGGCAACTGCCACCGGCGACGTCAGCACGGTCACGGCGGTGCTGCCGGCTGCTCCGTCCAATCTGACGGCGGTCGATTCCAGCGGCAACGTGTTGAGCCTGGCCAACCAAAGCGTGACCACGGCGAGCGGACTGACGCAAGCCTTGAGCAGCAGCACGGTGTCGACACTGGGCGGCGGGGCCGTCTACAACGAAGTGCTGTTGGTCTATCCGTATACCACGGGCGGTCCATCCTTCCCGCAAACGCCGACCTTGGGCGGCCCCGGCCTGAATCTGAGCCGTGACGCCAGCGGCAATCTGACCGGCTTCACTTACAGCGGCAGCAGCAAAAACGTCGGCGGCCTCAACATCGGTTCCGGGGCGGGCAATGTGCAGGTCACTGCAACGCAAAGCGGTTCGACGATGACCGATTTCGGCAGCGATGCGGCCACCGGCCTGGCTTGGGGCCGTTGGCAGGGCGGGCAAGTCAGCGGCAGCGCGCAGTACTACGGCACTGACGCCAGCGGCAACTCGGGCTATGGCGCCAACAACTCCTCGGGCGCATTCGTCATCGGCGGCACGCAAAACGAATCGGTCACGCTGGGCAGCGCCAGCCTGCACTGGATCACAGGCCTTGCGCCCACGCCCAGCTACCTGTCTCAAGTGTTGACCGGCACCGCCAATTACACGCTGCTGGGCGGCACCCATCCGACCGACCTGTCGGGCAACGTCGGCACCTTGGGTGGCGCTACCCTGAACGTGAATTTCGGGCTGCAAACCGCCACCGCCGATGTCAACTTCTCCATAGGCGGCAACAGCTGGACCATGCAAAGCGGCACCATGCAATTGAACGGTGATGGGCAGTTCAATGCCTACACCAATTGCGCGTCAAAGTGTTTCAGCTCCGTCTCGGTCACCAAGAATGGCGTGAACGTCAGCAGCTCGCCTACTCCCACCGGCTTTGTACTCGGCACCATGAACGGCTACCTTACCGGCACCGGCCTCAATGGCGCCGCGCTGGAATATGCCGTGCAGGACTTCGGTGTGCCGCCGCCGGCCGGCACCAATGCCTACAACCTGATCCAGGGCGTGGCCGCGCTCTCCGGGCCTACCCAGAATGTCAATACGCCGTTTCGTGCGGTCGGCACCGAAGACGGCTGGAACGACCTGGGTAATTTGCTGGGCGCGGGCGGCACGCCGCCTCCCCAATATCATGGCAACATCAACGGCGGGCAGCAGGCGCCCGCCGACGTGGTTGACAGCTCAGCCGGCTTGACCGCCTTCCTCGGCCAGGCCGCCGGGTATACGGCGGCGAATTCATCGGTTACCGTGCCGTCGCCGCAGTCGCCGCAATTGGCTGCCGTCAAGATCGGCACCGCAGTCAATGCCGACGTCGGTTCGACTTCCATAGGCGGCATCACGGTTTCCTGGGGGCGCTGGGCCGGCGGCACGATCGACGTCTACACCCCGGACGGCTCCACCTTGCTGGGCACGATAGACAACAGCAACCGCAGCGTCCATTGGGTCGACACCTCGGTCCTGACATCCGATTTCAATGCCATGCCGGCCAGCGGCACTGCCACCTACACCGTGGCGGGCAATACCTCGCCGACCGATTTCAGGGGCAATGTCGGCACATTGACCTCGGCCACGCTCAATGCCGACTTCGCCAACCTCAAGGTCAACGCCGGCATTAACGTCAGTTTCAACGCGTCCACCAACACCAGCTCCTGGGCCTTGACCGCGAACAATATCCCGCTCACCGGCGCCGACTTCAAGACCGGAACTTCGCAGAACGGCATCAACGGCGTCGCTACCACGGTTACGTGCAGCGGGGCTTCGTGCAGCGGGCAGACGGTCGGCTCGCTGGAGGGACACTTCATTTCGGGCGCCCAAGGCGCAGTGATGCTTTACAGCATGGCCGGCGGCACGCTCAGTGCTTCCTCGTTTACGCCGGCCATTGGGGTTACCGGCCTGGTGGTGATGAAACACTGAGAAGCTCAAACAAAATGCGCCTGGCGTTGTTGCTACTCCTCGCCGTACGTCATGTACTGTCTGCGTCGTAGCGCCTAGCCAGACACATTTTGTTAGAGCTTCTTAAAAGCTATGGAAATGGCCCTAGCCCCCCTTCGGTTCCATCGGGCTGTTCATGATGGTGGTGCATCATGCCGTAGAACTGCGCATTGTTGCGCCCGCTTTCCTTGGCGCGGTACATGGCGACGTCGGCGTTTTTCACCAGGGTGTTGAGGTCGGCGCCGTCTTGCGGGTAGCAGCTCACGCCTATGCTGGTGGTGACGTTCACGACGTGTCCCTCGAGATGGTAGTCGGGTTCCATGGCATTGAGGATCTTGCCGGCAGTGCGCGCCACCGCTTCCATGTCCCGGCAATTTTCCAGCAGCACGACGAATTCGTCCCCGCCCAGGCGCGCCACGATGTCGCCCTGGCGCACGCTGTCCGCCAGGCGCGTGGCTACCTGCTGCAGCAGGTGGTCGCCGGTTTCGTGCCCGAGTTCGTCGTTGATCAGCTTGAAGCGGTCGAGGTCGATGAAGAGAATGGCGAACGCAGTGCCGGCGGGGTCGGCTTTTGCCAACAGGTTGCGCAAGGTGTCCATGAACATGGCGCGGTTCGGCAGACCGGTCAGTTCATCATGGAAGGCGCGGTGCGCCAGTTCCTGCTGGGCGCGTTTGCGCGCGTCGATGTTCGATAGCGCGATCAGCAGGCAATCCTGGCGGTTGTAGGAGATGCGCTGCGAGGAAAACAACGTCCAGAAAGGCGTGCCCTCGGTATCGCGCAGCAGCACCTCCCGGTCGCGCAGGCTGCCCTGGATGCGCAACGCGGCCAGCAACTGGTTGCGATCACCCTTGCGCACATAGAAGCGGCGCGCCTGCAGACGATGCAGGGCATTGGGCGCGACCTTGAACTGGGCGAGCGCATGGTCGTTGGCGTAGACGATCGCTTCGTCGGCAATGCGCACGATGACGATAGGAAGCGGCGCAAACTGCAGCAATTCGCGCATCTGCTTTTCGCCCTCGAGCAACGCGCCCTGAACGCGTTCGCTTTGGCGCACCACGCGGCGCGAAAACAGATACGCCGCCAACAGCAGCACCGAAACCACGGCAAACATCATGAACAGCAGCACGGCCTGCAGCTTGCGCGCGGCTCGTCCCAGGGTATAGGAAAAATCCTCTTCGCGCGGCACCAGGCTTTTGTTCAGTTCGAAGATCTGTTCCAGGTAGGCCCGGGTACCGGCGTCGTCCAGGGTGCCGGCCTCGAGCGCGGCATGCAGGTGCTCGGCAATGCCGACGAGTTGATCGATGTCCGCGTCGGCAGCGGTCCAGATCAGGACGGCCTGGTTGATTTCGTAGACGCCGCGGAAATTGCGGAACAGGCTGATCATGCCATCCACGTCGTCAGGGTGGTTGCGCCCCTGGATGAGGCCGGCGGCGGCGATTTTCAGATCGGGATTGCGTTTCTCCAGCTCCAGCCGCGCCTGACGGTCGCCGTGAATGACGGTGAGCGACTGCAGATAGCTGTCGTAATAGGATTGGTCATGGTAACGGGCGTAGCGGGCCAGCGAATAGACCATATCCTTCTGCGCCTTCGACCACAGGCTCTCGCCGCCGATATAGGCGCGCACAGCCGACAATACGCTGATGGAGCAATAGGTAAAGGCCAGCAGGAAGACCACGATCGCCACCCATAGCCAGGCGATCGCAATCAGGCGGCGGCTCTTGCCGTTCGCCATGGGTGCCGTATCGATATGCAGGAACCTCGCCATGGAACCCTTCTTCTTGTTCTACAGCAGACTGCAAGTTACACCACCGCTTCGCGGTTTGGTGACATTTTTTCAAGAATATAATTTCTATGTGGAAATATCACTCCGTTCTGCGGAAGTGCATAGGCACAGAGCGTCGTTGACCAAAATGCCAGCGTGAGCCGATAAGGTCGTGTATGCGAGGGAAACTGAAGCGGGAAAGAAGGGCGATGCAGAACCCTCGCTCGTTCTGCATTTCGGATTCACACTGCGCACCCCCGCGGCGGGGAGTGCGGTTGGAGAAGCGTCAGATCTGGACTTGCGTACCCAGTTCGATCACGCGGTTCGGCGGAATACGGTAGTAGTCGGCCGCGCCGCGCGCGTTGCGCGACATGGCGACGAACAAGTGCTCGCGCCACAAGGCCATGCCGCCGCCGGGGCCGGCGATCAGGGTCTGGCGGGCGATGAAGAACGAGGTTTCCATCATCTCGAATTCCATGCCCTTGTCCTTGCACAGTTCCAGTGCTTTCGGAATGTCGGGCTCGTCCTTGAAGCCGAGGTGTACGTCGAGCTGGAAGCAGTTGTGGCCGAGGTCGGCGATCTTTACCTGTTCTGCGGGCGGCAGCCAGGGCACGTCGGCGGTGTGTATGGTCAGGAATACGATGCGCTCGTGCAGGATCTTGTTGTGCGAGAGATTGTGCAGCATCGCGTGCGGCACGCCGTCGGTTTCGCTGCGCAGGAAAATGGCGGTGCCTGGCACGCGCTCGGGCGGCGCCTTGAACAGCGAATCGAGGAAACCTTCAAGCGGAATCGCGTGCATCAGCAGGTTGCGGAACACCAGCTGGCGGCCTTGCTTCCAGGTGGCCATGATCAGGAACACCACGGCGCCGAGCGAAAGCGGGAACCAGCCGCCGTGCGTGATCTTGAGCGCATTGGCCGAGAAGAAGGAAACGTCGATGATCAGGAAGAAAACGGTGGCGGCGCAGCTCAGGAACAGGTTGTATTTCCAGCCGTAGAAAATCACGAAGAAGGTCAGCACCGTGGTCACCGCCATGGTGCCGGTCACCGCAATGCCGTAGGCGGCGCCCAGCGCGGCCGAGGAGCCGAAGCCGACCACGGCCAGCAATACCGCAATCATCTGCGTCCAGTTGATGGCGGGGATGTAGATCTGGCCGATCTCGCTGACCGAAGTGTGCGTCACGCGCATGCGCGGCATATAGCCGAGCGCGATCGCTTCGCGGGTCATCGAGAAGGCGCCGGAAATAGTGGCCTGCGAAGCGATGATGGTGGCCGCAGTGGCCAGCGCCACCAGCGGGTACACGCTCCAGGCGCCGAGCTGGTGGTAGAACGGGTTGTCGGCCGTACTCGGGTCGGTCAGCAGCAAGCCGCCCTGGCCCAGGTAGTTGAGTGCGAGGGAAGGGAAGGCGATGAAGAACCACGCGGTGCGGATCGGTTCCTTGCCGAAATGTCCCATGTCGGCGTACAGCGCTTCAGCGCCGGTGAAGGCCAGCACCACGGCGCCCAGGGCGACGAACGCCACCCAGGGGTTGGCGCTGATGAAAACGAAAGCATGCCAGGGATTGACGGCGGACAGGATCTGCGGCGCCTTGCCGATATTGATCACGCCCATGGCCGCCAGCGCCACGAACCAGATCGTCATCACCGGGCCGAACCACTTGCCGATGCCGCCGGTGCCGTGCGACTGGAATGAATACAGCGCGATCAGCACGCCCACGGTCAAGGCCACCACGTAAGGCTTGAAGAAAGGCGTCGCCACCTCGAGGCCTTCGACGGCGGACAGCACCGAAATGGCCGGCGTGATCACGGAATCGCCATAGAACAGCGCGGCGCCGATCAAACCCATGATGGTGAGCGGGATGTACCAGCGCGAAGCCTTGCCGACCGAAGTCTTGGCCAACGCCATCAAGGCCATGATGCCGCCTTCGCCGCGGTTGTTGGCGCGCAGGATCAAGGTCACGTACTTGAGCGTGACGATCAGCGTCAGGCCCCAGAAGATCAGCGAAATCACGCCGAACAGGTTGAGCGGATTGAGCGCCAGGCCGTGCTCCGCTTCGAACACGGTTTGCAAGCTATACAGGGGGCTGGTGCCAATGTCGCCGTAGACGATGCCGATGGCGGCGAGAGTTAATGCGGGAAGGCTGCTTTTCTGGTGTTGCTGTATCGCGGTGTCACTCATCGATCACTCGTTGTTCTTGTGCGCGGGTAGGGCGGTAGTATGCCTTAAAGCGGACCGTTCCGGTTGGTCCCGAGTCAATGGTTGTTGCAGACTCACATTGCATAGGTGTTGTCGAGATTCGGGATTTGTGTAAGTTGTTTTGCTACATTTGTAGAGAATATGTAGTGTGGACGCTGGAATTCGCTTGGCAATTGACCAGTCTAAGACTTTGCCGTATTGTTCGAAATATATGTAGTTTTACTACTTAAAACAATAAATGACGGAGACCAGCATGCCAGCCATCCCCATCCTTGGCCAATTCGTTCGTGGCGTCGTCTCAACATTGATTGTTGCAGCCACGCTCACCGTCAGCGCCTGCGGTGGGGGAGGCGGGGGTGGCGCAGGCGCGTATGGCGGCGGTAGTGCCGGCAGTACCAGCAGCAGCGTCAGCCTCAGCGGCGCGCGTGCCGTGTGGCTGGCGGCCGATACGCTGGTCTGGCCTGGGGCCAACACCGGCAACAGCTACCAGTTGTTGGCAGCCCCCAACGGTGGCCTCAGTGCAGTGAGCAGCAGTGCCAATGGCTCGGCCACTGCGTATCCGCTCAGTGTGTCGTCGGCCGGTTTCGGCGGCTTGTCAGCGGCCTTGCAGGCCAAATATCCGCAATACGCCGGTGCCGCGGTGCTAAAGCTGACCCCCTTCAGCCAGGCGCAGTTGAATAGCATTGTCAGCGGCGAAATTGCCGTCGTCGAATCGAGCAATGGCCAAGCGGTCGATGGCACGCAAGTGCAACTGGCGCCGCTGCTCGATGCGGTCTACGCGCCTCGCGCGCAATCTGCCGCGCTCGGCCTGTCCTTCAGCAACGACGTGCCCAGCTTCGCCTTGTGGGCACCCACGGCACAGTCGGTCAAGCTCAATGTCTTCGACAGCGCCAGCGCGACCACACCGTCATCGACGGTGGCCATGAGCATGGATCCGGCCAGCGGCATCTGGCGTTATGCAGCCGCCGACAGCAGTTGGACTAACGTCAAGTACTACAGCTATGCCGTCGCCGTGTATTCGCGCTATGCCAATAACACCGTAGTGACCAACACCGTTGCCGATCCCTATGCGGTGTCGTTGAACGCGCTCGACAGCACCACCGTCGGCACCAGCGCCGGCAACCTGAATGCCATGGTGTTGAACCTGGCCGATGCGCCGGCCATGCCTTCGGGCTGGACCAAGCACGTGCAGACCGGTTTGCCGCCTACACTGGACGGCACCGACAGCGCCATCTATGAATTGCACATCCGCGACTTTTCGGCCAACGACTCCAGCGTGGCGTCGGCCATGGTCGGCAAATACGAGGCCTTCAATCTCGCCAATGCGGGGGCCACTAGCGGCATGAAGCATCTGGCCGCGCTGGCGCAAGCTGGCCTCACCCACGTGCACCTGCTGCCACCGGTCGAATTCGCCAGCATCGATGAGGTCCATTGCGCCACGCCCGCCATCGCGGCCGCCACCGGCGCCAGCCTGACGGCCGAGCAAGCGGTGATCGCCACGCAAAATACGGATTGCTTCAACTGGGGCTACGACCCCATCTTCTACGGCGTGCCGGAAGGCAGCTATTCGAGCAATGCCGCCGACGGCGGTGCGCGCGTGCGCGAATTCCGCGACATGGTCATGGGCCTGCACGGCATCGGCCTGCGCGTGATCCTGGACGTGGTGTACAACCACACGCCGGCCAGCGGCCAGGGCAACGTCTCCATCCTCGACAAGATCGTGCCCGGCTACTACTACCGGCTCGATGCCAATGGCAACGTCACCGACCAGTCCTACGCCGGCGCCGACCTCGCCGCCGAAAACGCCATGACCGAAAAGCTGGTGATCGACACGCTGGTGCGCTGGGCCGACCAGTACAAGGTCGACGGTTTCCGCTTCGACATCATGAGCCTGCTGCCCAAGCAAGTGATGCTGGACGCGCAAAGCGCGCTCAACGCCGTGGCGCTGGCCGACGGCCGCCGCACGGCAAGCGGCCCGGGCGTCTACCTGTACGGC
>Ga0213872_10000453_pt1 | contig 33422 bp, 32 predicted proteins | sample VelepicomBERX_R2_FD_160071 | JGI IMG/M metagenome (GOLD analysis project Ga0213872, IMG submission 160071) | Rhizosphere microbial communities from Vellozia epidendroides in rupestrian grasslands, the National Park of Serra do Cipo, Brazil - RX_R2 | ecosystem: Host-associated > Plants > Roots >...
GCGTGCCTTGCCCTGCATCTGCTCGCGGATGCCGAGCCGGTCGAGCAAGCGGGTCTTGATGTATTCACCGCTGGCGCTGTCCGAGTAGGCCACGCTGCGGGCCTTCAGCAGGGCCTCACGGAAGGCGTCCACCGTGCCGATGTCGGGGTGCGGCGCCCCATGCGCCACGGCGCAGGCGATGTAGGAGTGGGCCAGCACCACCTTGCTGCCGGCCACGAGTTGGCCGCTTTGCATCAGCTGGTCCAGCGAATCGCCGACCATGATCACCACGTCGATGGCCTCGTGGCGGGCCAGCCGGGCCGGAATGGCGTTGACGGTCTGCCCCATGGACGGCCCCCAGGCGGCCTGCAGGCGGGCGCCGTGCTGCTGTTCATAGAGGGGCGCCAGGGCCTTGTAGGCGGGGGCGAAGCCGCCCGAGCTGACGATGTTCAGGGGCTCGTCGGCCTGGGCCTGGCCCATGGACAGCCCGAGCGCCAGGCCCAGGGTGGACAGGATCCGGATCAGTCGGGCCGGGGTCGAAGTCATGGTGTCATCTCCTTTTGGGTGGACGTGGGGGCGGTGTGCCAGCCGCCGCCCAGGGCCTTGACCAGTTGCACCGCGTTCAGCAGTTGCTGGCCCTGGTTCTGCAGCACCTGGCGCTGGTAGGCCAGCCGGTTCAACTGGGACTGTGCCAGTTCCAGGCGGTTGCCGGCGCCGGCCTGGTAGCGCAGCCTGGTCAGGGCCTCGGCCTGGTCGGCACTCTGGACGCCGGCCTGCAGGGCACCTGCGGCCTGCCGCAGGGCGTCTCCGGTGCTGAGCCCGTCCTGCACCTCCTGGAAGGCGGTCAGCACGGTCTGGCGGTAGTTGGCCTCGGCCTGCCGGTATCCGGCCTGGGCCATGCGGACGCCTGCTTCGTTGCGTCCCGCGTCGAACAGGGTCTGGGTGGCGCTCAGGCCCAGCGACCACAGGGTGCTGGGGCCCACAAAAAGGTTCGGCAGGCTGTTGCTGTCGTTGCCATAGAGCAGCCCGAGGTTCAGCGTCGGGTAGTAGGCGCTGCGCGCGATGCCGATCTGGGCGTTGGCGGCCGCCATGGCCCGTTCGGCGCCGGCAATGTCGGGCCGGCGCTCGAGCAGATCGGCCGGATGGCCTGCCGCCACCGCCGGCGGGCTGGGCAGCGGCCCTGTCGTGGTGCCGAGCGCGAAATCGGGTGCGGCCACGCCGGTGAGGGTGGCCAGGGCGTGCTCGAAACGCCCACGCTGGTCGCGCAGGGTGGCGGTCTGTGCGTCGATGGCTGCCAGCAGCGACTCCTGCTGGTGGGCGTCGAGCGCCGAGGCCTGGCCCAGTTCATGGCGCGCCTGCACCACGTCCAGCGCCTGCGCCTGCGCCTGGCGGGTCTCGTCGAGCAGGGCGAGTTCGGCATCGAGTTCGCGCAGCGAGAAATAGCTCAGCGCCAGTTGCGCGCACAACAGCAGTCGGGTGTTCTCGAAATCGGCACCCGATTGCGCCTCGCCGGCACGGGCGTTCTCCAGCTGACGCCGGATGCGCCCCGACAGATCGATCTCGTAGCTCACGCTGAGCGCGGCGTTGTAGTCGTTCTGCTGCACCGACGAGTTGGGGGTGCTGTAGCTGGCCAGCGGGCGGTCCTGCGAGGTCTGGAAGCGCGAGCTGCCGCCCTGCAGGGCCACGTGGGGCACCAGGGCGCTCTGGGCGATGGCGGTCTGGGCCCGCGCCTGGTCCAGCCGGGCCTGGGCCTGGGCCAGGGTGGGGCTGTGCGTCAGGGCGGCTTCTTCGAGGCGGTCGAGTCGGGCGTCGTCGAATATCCGCCACCAGCGGCCCTTCAGCTCGGCATCGCGGGGGTGCGCCGGCTGCCAGCCTGGCTCGGTCTTCCATTGCGCGGGCGTCTCGACCGACGGGCGCTGGTAGTCGGGGCCCACCGTGCCGCAAGCGGTCAATGCGAGCAGGGACGCCAGCACCGGCGGGATCCAGGCCCGGCGCGTGCCGAGGCGCTTCATGAACCGGCTCCTGGCTTCGTGGCCTTCTCGGCGACCGGGCTGGCCTGGACCGCATCGCCTTCATTGAGCGAGTCCGGCGGGTTGATGATCACCGTGTCGGTCGCGCCGAGGCCGTCGCGGATCTCGACCTGGGCGCCGAGGTCGCGGCCGATCTGCACCGGCTTCAGGCGCACCCGGCTGTCGGGGCCGACCACCGCCACCAGGGTCCCCTGGGGGCGGAACAGCAGGGCGTTGCCCGGCACGGTCAACAGAGACCCCGCCCCGGGGCCGGTCTGCAGCCCGACCGTGGCATAGCTGCCCGGCAGCAGTCGGCCGTCGCGGTTGGGCAGGTCGACCTCGACCTGCAATGTGCGGGTCAGCGGATCGAGTGCGCCGGCGCTGCGCACGACCCGGCCGCTGAAGACCTCGCCGGGCCGCTCGTCCAGTCGCAACTGGGCGGTCTGGCCGACCTTGATGCGCGGTGCGTAGGCCTGGGGAACCGCCAGGTAGACCCGCAGCGGGTCGGTCTGGCTCAGGGTGTAGAGCGCCTTGGGCGGGCCGCCGTTGCCGGCATCGACCAGGTTGCCGACGTCGACGGTGCGGCGGGTCACCACGCCGGCAAAGGGCGCCGTGATGCGGCTGTAGGCCAGCAGTTGCTCGAGCCGCTGGACGTCGGCCTGCGCGGCGCCCAGGCTGCCCTCGGCCTGCTGGAGGGTGTTGCTGCGTTCGTCGACCTCCTGCTGCGAGACCGCATCGCGCTGGCGCAGGCCCTGCCAGCGGGCCAGCGAACTGCGGGCCAGTTGCAGGGCGGCCTGGGCCTGTTCGCGGGTGGCCCGGGCCTGGGCCAGCTGTTGCGCCACCTCGGCGGTGGACAGCTCGACCAGCAGATCGCCGGCCTGGACCCGGTCGCCGATGTCCTTGGTCCAGCGGGTGACATAGCCGTTGCTGCGTGCATAGATGGGCGTCTCCGCAAAGCCTTGCAGGCTGCCCGGCAGTTGCAGCAGGCCCTGGCCGGGCGCGTTCTGCGGCAGCACGGTCTGCACATGCAGCTCGGCTTGCCGGGCGGTGACGGTCTTCAGGTCGGCCGCCTGGGCCAGGCGCAGGGCCAGCACCGCTGCGCTGGAAGCCGCCAGGGCCAGTCCGAGGGCCAGGGCCAGCCGTCGGGCGCGGCCCATCAGGCGCAGGCGCATGACCTGGTGGGCGGCCTCGTGCTGGTGCAGGCCGTGGATGCCGATGGAGGCGTGTCGTTGCTCGTGGGACATGGCAGGAGGGCTCAGGCTGGGGGCAGGGCGGGGGCCGCCGGAGGGTGCGCAGAGGGGCGGCGCAGCGCGCGCTGCTGCAGCCACCGGTGCACACCGGCGAACACGACCGGCACGAAGAACAGGGTGGACACCGTGGCCAGCATCAGGCCGCCGATGGTGGCCCGGCCCAGCGGCGCATTCTGCTCACCGCCATCGCCCAGGCCCAGGGCCATGGGCAGCATGCCGATGATCATGGCCAGTGCGGTCATCATCACCGGGCGCAGCCGCGTGGTGCCGGCCTCCAGGGCGGCCGACAGTGGTGCCGCACCGTCGAGCAGGCGCTCCCGGGCGAAGGACACCATCAGGATGCTGTTGGCGGTGGCCACCCCCATGGTCATGATGGCGCCGGTCAGGGCGGGCACGCTCAGGGGGGTGCGTGTGAGGAACAGCATCCAGGCGATGCCCGCCAGGGCGGCCGGCAGCGCGGTGATGATGATGAAGGGGTCGACCCAGGACTGGAAGTTCACCACGATGAGCAGGTAGACCAGCACGATGGCCATCGCCAGGCCCAGGCCCAGGCCGATGAAGGAGCTCTGCATGGTCTCGACCTGGCCGCGCATGCGCACCGTGGTGCCGCGCGGCAATTCGGGCTGGATCGAATCGATGGCCTGTTGCACTTCGGCGGCCACGCCGCCGAGGTCGCGACCGGAGACGCTCACATAGACATCGACCACCGACTGGATGTCGTAGTGGGACACCACCGCCTGCTCGCGCCGGGGGCTGACGCTGGCCAGGTTGGCCAGCAGCTGCGGGGGCTGGAGGCTGCCCGGCTGGCCCACCGGGATCTGCAGCAGGCTGTCGAGCGAATCGATCCTGTACTGGGGCGTCTGCACCGCCAGGTTGTAGACCACGCCGTTGTCGGGGTTGAGCCAGAAGGCCGGCGCGGTCTGCGAACTGCCGGACAGCGAGATCAGCAGGTTCTGCGCCACCTGGCCGGGGTTGAGTCCCAGTTGCTGCAGTTGCTCGCGATCGACCTCGACGTGCTTGACCGGCTGGTCGATGCGCTGCTGGATGTGCACGTCGACGGCGCCATCGATCTTCTTCAGCAGGCCCTGCAGGCGGCTGGCCAGGCGGTAGTTGTCGGCGATGGCCTTGCCGCTGAACTGCACGTCGATGGCGGCCGGCTGACCGAAGTTGAGGATCTGCGTGATGATGTCGGCCGGCTGGAAGAAGATCTCCACGCCGGGGAAGCGCGCCGGCAGATCTGCGCGCAGGGCCTGCACATAGTGCTCGGTGGCGGCATGCCCGGGCTTGAGCGCGATCTGGATCTCTCCGTCGAAGGTGCCGATGGTGCCGGCATTGCTGTACGACAGATTGATGCCGCTGTAGGGCAGGCCCAGGTTGTCGAGCACGGTCTCGAGTTCCTGCGCCGGCACGGTCTCGCGGATGGCGGCCTCGATGGCATCGGCCAGGCGCGCCGTCTCTTCGATGCGGGTGCCGGTGGGCGCGCGGAAGTGCAGGCGGATCAGCCCCGCATCGACGGACGGGAAGAAGTCGCGCCCGAGCACCGTGAACAGCCCGCAGGAGGCCAGGCAGAACAGCAGGAAGCCCGCAATGAAGCCACGGCGGCGCGGCAGCAGGGCACTGAGGATCAACACATAGCCGCCGCGCAGGTGCTCGAAGCCGGCGTCAAAGCGCAGGTACAGGCGCCGCAAGACATGGGGGCGGCCGCCTTCGTCGCCAGGGGCGTGGCGCATCAGCAGCATCACCAGGGTCGGCACCAGGGTGCGCGACAGCAGGTACGAGGCCAGCATGGCGAACACCACCGCCTCGGCCAGCGGCACGAACAGGAAGCGGGCCACCCCGGTGAGGAAGAACATGGGCACGAAGACGATGCAGATGCACAGCGTCGAGACGAAGGCCGGGATGGCGATCTCGCCGGCGCCGGCGAGGATGGCCTGGTCCAGCGGCGTGCCCAGGTGCAGATGGCGCTCGATGTTCTCGATGGTCACCGTGGCGTCGTCGACCAGGATGCCCACCGCCAGCGCCAGGCCGCCGAGGGTCATCAGGTTGATCGTCTCGCCCAGGGCATAGAGCATCAGGATCGAGGACAACACCGACAGCGGGATCGACACCGCGATGATGCAGGTGCTGCGCCAGTTGCCCAGGAACAGCAGGATCATCGCGGCGGTCAGCAGGGCGGCGATCAGCGCCTCGTGCACCACGCCGCTGATGGCGGCCTTGACGAACAGCGACTGGTCGAACAGCGGGGTGATCTTGAGGTCGGCCGGCAGGGTCTGGGCCACGGCGGGCAGCAGCTCGCGCAGCCGGTTGACGATCTGCAGCGTCGAGGCGTTGCCGTTCTTGAGCACCGACAGCAGCACGCCGCGCTGGCCGTCCTGGCGGGCGATGTTGGTCTGAGGCGAGAAGCCGTCGCGCACCTGGGCCACGTCGCCGAGCAGCAGGGTGCTGCCGTTGACGCTGCGCACCGGCAGCCGCGACAGGCCCTCCAGCGTCGAGGGCGAGCCATTGAGGTTGACCGTGTATTCGGTGTCCTCGATCTTGGCCGTACCCCCCGGCAGGATCAGGTTCTGGGCATTGATCGCGTTCACCACATCGGCCGGGGACAGCCCCTTGGCCTGCAGGGCCGCGCTGTCCAGGTCGACCGAGATCAGGCGGTTCTTGCCGCCATAGGGCCAGGGCACGGCGGCGCCGGGCACGGTGATCAGACGCGGGCGCAGGAAGTTGACGGCGGTGTCGAACAGCTTCTGTTCGGACATCGAGGGGCTGGACAGGCCAAGCTGGATCACCGGGATGCTCGACGCCGAGTACTTGATCACCAGCGGTGGCGTGATGCCCGGCGGCAACTGGCGCAGGATGGCCTGCTCCACCGAGGTGACCTGGGCGATCGCGGTCGGGATGCTGGCATTGGGCTGGAAGAACACCTTGACCACCGCCACCCCGGCCAGCGACTGCGACTCGATGTGCTCGATGTCATTGACGGTGGTGGTCAGGGTGCGCTCGTTCACGCTGGTGATCCGGTCGCCCATCTCCTGCGCCGACAGGCCGGTGTAGTTCCAGATGATGCTGATCACCGGGATGTTGATGTCCGGGAAGATGTCGGTGGCCATGCGCACCAGCACCAGCGGGGTGGCCAGCACGATCAGCAGGGCCATCACGATGAAGGTGTAGGGGCGGCGCAGGGCGATTTGAACGATCCACATAGGTCAAAAGAGCGTCGTGGCGGCCGGCCCGCGGCCGTTCGGCCGGTGCCTCAGTCGGTACACAAATTGATACGAAATCGGGCGGAAGGGCTGATTCTGCCGCAGCCCGAAGGACCTTGCCGGCCGCCGATTCGATGGAGTTCAGCCGGTTCGGCCACCCGGGCCATGGCGGAGGCCGGACCGGCGCGAGTCGGCAGGCCATTGCAAATCTGATGTAAATGCAGCAGTTTTGACGTCTTTGCGGCAGATTCTGCTGGATCGTGGCGCGAATGCCTGATGGACACACCTGAGTTTCACCAGGCGGTCAGCAATTCACGCGGCGGTCTTATATGATCTTTGGTCTTTTTCCGAATGAGACAAGGATTCCCATGAACTTCCCGCGCATTCCGTTTTCGCTGCTGGCCGCCGCCTGCCTGACGGCCTTGTCGGCCCAGGCGGCCGATCTGAAGATCGGCGTGGCCGAAGCCCTGTCGGGGGGCGCTGCGCAGTATGGCGTGGCGATCCGCAACGGCTTCCAGCTGGCGGCCGACGAGATCAATGCGGCGGGCGGCGTGAATGGCGAGAAGATCGTGCTGGTGGTCGAGGATGAGCAGGGCAAGAAGGAAGAAGCCATCAACGCCTTCAAGAAGCTCATCTTCCAGGACAAGGTGCTGATGGTCTTCGGTCCGACGCTGTCGAATTCGGCCCAGGCGGCCGACCCGGTGGCCCAGGCCTCCAAGACGGTGGTGTTCGGCACCTCCAACACCGCCGACGGCATCACCTCGATCGGCGACCATGTGTTCCGCAACTCGGTGACCGAGGCCGACGTGCTGCCCGAGACCATCAAAATGGCGGTCAAGAAGGCCGGCGTGAAGAAGGTGGCCGTGCTCTACGGCAACGACGACGTGTTCACCAAGAGCGGCTACGACAACTTCAAGAAGGCGCTCGAAGACCTGAAGATCCCGGTCACCACCACCGAGACCTTCGCCAAGGGCGATGTCGACTTCAAGGCCCAGCTCACCAAGATCAAGGCCAGCAACCCCGATGCCCTGGTGCTGTCGGCCCTGCTGGCCGAAGGTGCGCCCATCATGGTCCAGGCCCGCCAGTTGGGCCTCAATGTGCCGGTGATCGGCGGCAACGGCATGAACTCGGTCAAGGTGTTCGAGCTCGCCAAGGGCCAGTCCGACGGCCTCTACGTGGGCAGTCCGTGGTCGGCCAGCAATGTTACGGCCGAGAACAGCAAGTTCATCAAGTCCTACAGCGACAAGTTCAAGGTGGCGCCCGACCAGTTCGCGGCCCAGGCCTACGATGCGATGTACATCGCCGCCCAGGCCTTCAAGGGGGTCAAGCTCAGCGGCGACCTGGCGGTCGACCGCGAGGCCGTGCAGAAGGCCCTGCCGACCGTCAAGTGGACCGGCGCCACGGGGGCCTTCGAGTTCCGCCGGGCCGCCGACAAGGCCGGCCGGCCGGCCGGCTACGACGCCCAGCAGACCCCGATCGTGAGCGTGACCAAGGGCGACCGCTTCGTGATCGAGAAGTAAGCCGCGACGAAGTCCTTCCCCCGAGCCTGCGCCCGCGCAGGCTTCGTTTTTTCAACGCAGGAAACCACCGTGCTTGAACAGCAACTCGTCAATGCCCTGTCCCTGGGCTGCGTCTATGCGCTCTTTGCGCTGGGCTTCACGCTGATCTTCGGCGTGCTGGGGGTCATCAACCTCTCGCATGGGGCCGTCTTCATGGTCGGCGCCTATGCGGCGCTGCAGATCATGGCGCGCTTCGAACTGCCCCTGTGGGTCGGCCTGTTGTTCGCCCTGGTGTTCTGCGGCGGTCTGGGGCTGCTGATCGACTTCCTGGTGCTGCGCCCGCTGCGGGCCCGCAACGCGCCCCACCTGATCCCGATGATCGCCACCATCGGCGTGGCCATCATCCTCAACAACGGGGTGCAGGGCCTGTTCGGCGCCGGCAGCCTGCGCTTCCCCGAGGGGGTGGTGTCGAGCCAGTCCATGGACCTGGCCGGCATCCACCTCACCCCGCTGGAGCTGGGCATCATCGTGCTGTCGTTCGTCATGATGGCGGTGCTGTTGCTGGCACTCAAGCGCACCCAGCTGGGCCGGGCGCTCAGGGCGATCGCCGAGTCGCCCAAGGCGGCCTACCTGCTGGGCATCCATGTCGAGGGCCTGTTCTACATGACCTCGTTCGCGGCCGCCGCGCTGGGGGGCATGTCGGGCGTGCTGATCGGGCTGTATTCGAACGCGGTGTTCCCGCTGATGGGCCAGCCCATGCTGCACAAGGGCATCGCCGTGATCATCCTGGGCGGCATGGGCGACATCCGCGGGGCCCTGCTCGGCGGGCTGTTCCTGGGCTTCGCCGAGGTGCTGTCGGTGGCCTACATCGGCTCCACCATGCGCGATGCGGTGGGCTTCGGCCTGTTGTTCCTGGTGCTGCTGCTGCGGCCCAAGGGCTTGTTCGGCACATTGCAGGAGCGCAAGGTCTGAGCCATGGAAGCACTGAATAATTTCTGGTCCATCTACAGCAACCTGGTGCTGTCGCTGGGCATCAACGCCCTGCTGGCCCTGTCGATCTGGCTGACGCTGTCGTGCGGCATGCTGGCCATGGCCAACGCCGCCTTCATGGGCATCGGCGCCTACGCCGCCTCGGTCCTGACGCTGAACTACGGTTGGTCCTTCCCGCCCGCCATCCTGGCCGGCATGGCGGCGCCGGCCTTCACCGCCTTTGTGATCGGCAAGCCGACCCTGCGGCTGTCGGGGGTCTACCTGGCCATGGCCACGCTGGCCTTCGGCGAGGTGGTGCGCATCGCGGTGCTCAACACCGAGTCGGTCACCGGCGGGGCGCTGGGTCTCAACGGGATTCCGCAACTCACCGAGTGGTGGCATGTGCTGCTGGCGGTGGTGCTGGTGATGGCCGGTCTGTGGCGGCTGCGCCGCTCCAAGGTCGGGCGCGCCTTCGAGGCGATCAAGGAGGACGAGACCGCGGCCGGCCTGATGGGCATCGACGTCGGCGGCCACAAGATGCTGGCCTTTGTGCTGGGCGCGGCGATCGCCGGCCTGGCGGGCACGCTCAATGCGCATCTGACCTTCTTCATCGGCCCCAACGAGTACGGCTTCGACCGTGGCGTGGAGATCCTCACCATGGCCATCCTGGGCGGCATCAACAGCCTGCTCGGGCCGGTGGCCGGCGGCGTGATCCTCACCGTGCTGCCCGAGTTGCTGCGCAGCGTGGGCGACTTCAGGCTGGTGCTCAACGGCTTCATCCTGGTGCTGATCGTGCTGTTCCTGCCCAAGGGCATCTGGGATTCTCTGCGCACCGCGCGCTGGCTCGGCGGCAAGGGGGCGGGCGCATGAACGCAAACGACAACCATCGCAGCGCCGTGCCGCTGCTCGAGATGCAGAACGTGTCGCGCCATTTCGGCGGGCTCAAGGTGCTGCAGGACGTGAGCTTCTCGGTGCCCCAGGGGGGCGTCTTCGGCCTCATCGGCCCCAATGGCGCCGGCAAGACCACGGTGTTCAACCTCATCACCGGCCTGCTTCCGGTCACCAGCGGCCACATCCGTTTCCAGGGCGACGACCTGGCAGGCCGTCGGCCGCACCAGATCACCCGCGCGGGCATCGCCCGGACCTTCCAGAACATCCGCATCTTCAAGGAGATGTCGCTGCTCGAGAACGTGATGGTCGGCATGCATGCGCATCTGAGCTACGGGCCGCTGGGCTGGCTGGCGGGCACCGGCCTGTTCCGCAGCGAGGAGCGCCGCGCCCGCGACCGGGCGCGCGAGCTGCTGTCCTGGGTCAAGCTCGACCACAAGGCCTCCGATGTGGCCGACAACCTCTCCTACGGCGACCAGCGCAAGCTCGAGCTGGCCCGGGCCCTGGCCACCGAGCCGCGCCTGCTGCTGCTCGACGAGCCGGTGGCCGGCATGAACAGCGTCGAGAAGACCGACCTGATGCACGAGATCCGCAACATCAGCGCGCGCGGCTACACCATCTTCATGATCGAGCACGACATGCGCTTCGTGATGGGCCTGTGCGAGCACATCGCGGTGCTGAACTTCGGCCGCATCATCGCCGAGGGCGGCCCCGAGGCGATCCGCAACGACCCGCAGGTGATCGAGGCCTATCTGGGCCGCGAAGACGATGAGACCCATCCCCAAGGAGCCCCGGCATGAGCGCGCCGCTGCTGAAAGTGCAAGGCCTGCAGGTGGCCTATGGCCACATCGAGGCCGTCAAGGGCCTGGATTTCGAATTGCACGAAGGCCAGATCACCACCCTGGTCGGTGCCAATGGCGCCGGCAAGTCGACCACCCTGCTGGCCCTGTCGGGGCTGGTTCGCAAGGCCGCCGGGCAGGTGCTGTTCGAGGGCCGCGACATCGCCGCGCTGGCGCCGCACCGCATCGTGGCCAGCGGCCTGGTCCAGGTGGCCGAGGGCCGCGCCACGCTGACCACGCTCACGGTGCATGAGAACCTCGAGCTGGGTGCCTACACCCGCAAGGACAGCCGCGCCCAGGTGGCGCAGGACCTGGAGCGCATCTACACCCTGTTCCCGCGTCTGAGCGAACGCAGCAAGGGACTGGCGGGCAACCTCTCGGGCGGTGAGCAGCAGATGCTGGCCATCGGCCGGGCCCTGATGGCCAAGCCGCGCATCCTGCTGCTCGACGAGCCGTCGATGGGGCTGGCACCGATCATCGTGCAGGACATCTTCCGCACCCTGCGCGAAATCAACCGCCAGGGCCTGACCCTGTTCCTGGTCGAGCAGAACGTGAAGCAGGCGCTGAAGATCGCCGACCGCGCCTATGTGATCGAGACCGGCCGCATCGTGCTCAGCGGCAGCGGCGAGGAACTGCTGGGCAATCCCAAGGTGCAGGACGCCTACCTGGGGGCCTGAGCCCCGGTCCCGGCCGCCCCGGTCTGCTGCTGCCACAGTTCAAGCACGCGGCAGCCCAGGTGGTCGGGGTCGCCCTGGTTCAGAAGGCGCGGGCCGCCGCGCTCGATCAGTTGCCGGCGCAACGCCAACCGTTCTTCTGGCTGATCGACCAGGCGCACGGCTGCCGCCACATAGGCATCGAGGTCGCGGGCGATGCTCCAGTCGGGCAGGCCCAGGCGCTTGAAGAGGCCGGCATCGATCTCCTGGTGCACCTGCGGCCCCCCCATGCAGACCCCCACCATGCCGAGTGCCGCCATGTCGGCCATGCCGTTCATGTTGCCGTAGGGGAAGGGGTTGATGAAGAGGTCGCAGCGCCCGATCGTCTCCATATAGGGTTCGTAGGCCTGGCTCATGTGCAGCGTGGCCCGCTCGCCCAGCAGCGAGCGCACCGTGTTGCGCGCCTGCAGATAGACCAGCCCGATCGCCTGGCCGGCCAGGATCTCGAAATGCACCGGCGTGCGGACGCTGTCGGCGATGCGCCTGCAGCAGGCCAGGAAGCGCGGATTGAGTTTCATGGTCGAGGCGGCCACCGCGATGCGCACCACCTCGGGCTGCGGCCGCAGCACCGGTTTCATGCGTTCCGGGTCGAAGCCGGCCGACGGCACCATGGGCATCACGCCGGGTGGCAGGCGCAGCAAGCGCTCGCTGAAGGTGGACGCGTCGCCGATGAAATCCTCATCGACCGCGAAGTAGTCGATCTGCGGCGACAGCGTGCTGGCGCTGTGGCCGAGCGCGGTGAACTGCAGCGGCGCCAGGCGCAGGCTGGCCGCGAAGATGGTGTGGGGGAACATGCCCACGCCGGGCTGGTAGAGCACCTGGGCCCGGCAGGCCTCGGCCTTGCGGCGGATCTGGCGCACCTGGTCGATCACCGACACCCCTTCGAAGTCGATCACCTCGAATTCGTCGAAGACCTCGCGGCCGACGCTGTCCACCAGATGGGCCATGCCCATGCCGATCACGTGGAAGTGCCGGCGTGCCGCGCGGATCGAGGTGGAGTGGGTGCGGTAGATCGAGTGGCGTTCGCTGAACCAGTCCAGCACCACCAGCAGCACCGGTTTCTCGCCCTCGGCCGGTCGCGGCGGCGCGGGCAGGTCGGTCACGCCGAGCTCGATCAGCTTGCGCCGCACCAGCCGGTGCAGTCCGCGTTTGATCTCGTGCTTGGCCGGCAGGTCGGCATAGCTGCAGTGCATGTAGACGTCGTGCAGGATGCGGTCCGGCAGCGCGTCGAGTGAATCGAGTTCGTCGAGCCGGGCCGGCAGCCATTCGAGGATCTTCTCGCGCCGCTGGTGGGCCACCGGCGTGCCCATGAAGCGCGGCGACAACTGCGCCATCAGCAGCGACACCGTGAGCTGTCGGTCGATCTGCCAGAGGGCGTCGAAATCCAGGGCCACGTCCGAGTCGGCGCCGAACATCAGGCAGAACTTGCGCAGCCAGGCCGCCTGCTGGATCTGCAGGCGCCGCAGATCGCCGCCATTGGCATTCAGGCCGCGCAGCACGTGGTCGGCGTTGCGGTAGGCGCTGGCGGAGAAGATCGCCGAGATCCAGCGCTGGTGGATGATCAGCCGTTTCCAGCCGTCGTCGGTGATGGTGTAGGTGGTTTCGCTGACCAGGCAGGAGATCGCTCCGGCGATGCGGGTGAACACATGGGTGTCGACGTCTTCGCTGCTCGAGAAGCCGGAGGCAGCCTGGTAGCTGAAACCCAGGCCCAGCGCGCCATAGCGGCCATCGATGGCCTTGAGCAGGGCCAGCAGCATCTGGGTGGCCGGCTCATGCTGGCGCGAGTAGACCAGATGCTCGAAATGCTCGAGGTGGAAGGCGGTCATCGGGTGCCGGGCCGTGCCGGTTTCAGGGCAATGCAGCCGGTGCTGCCAGATAGGCCTTCGAATAGGTCTGGAACTGACCGCCGTCGGTCTGGATGTTGGTCTGGTCGGACTGGCCCGGGCTGAACACCGCGCCCACGCCGCCGGCCGCCACCAGCTGGCTCGCATGGGTCAGGAAGTAGTGCACCCGGTTGTCGCGCCAGGGCTTGGCCGTGCTCGGGCTGCTCGCGGGCACGCCCATCGGGGTCTGCCACCACAGCAGCGGCAGCTGCAGCCCCTGGTTGAAGGTGCTGGCCAGGGCGAAGTGGTCGTTGAAGTTGGGCGAGGTGAGGTTGCTCTCATCCCAGTACCAGCCACTTCCGCTGCGCGCGCAGCTGTCGGCCACGTTCTGGGCCTCGAAGCAACCGGCGTCGCGGTCCAGTGTCGACATCACGACGAAATCCGCCTTGCCGGCCCCCAGGGCCTGCATGTAGGCGACCTCGGTGGGCAGCACGTCCGCAAACAGCGAGGGCGGAAACCCCACGTAGGCATTCGGTGCATAGGTCCGGGCGGTCTGGATCAGGCAGGCGGCGATGCCGGCCACGGTGTTGGGCAGGCTGGCGCAATCGCTGTCGATGTTGACGTAGGCGAACATCTGGGTCGGGTCGGCATTGACCCGGTGCGTGTAGCCCCAGAAATCAGGCTCGAAATTGACCACGGCAGGTTTGCCGTAGCTGGCCAGTTGCTGGAACAGCAGCCGCACGTTCGACCAGTAGTTGGCCATGAAATTGGTGTCGCTCAGACCACTCAGATTGCCATCTCCATTCGCTGCCATCTGGTAGAGCGTGAACATCGGCACGGCGCCGAGCTGATCGGCATTGGCGGCCACCACCTGGACATAGGCGCCGGCGGGGCTGTTCCAGGACGGCCAGGCGCTGGTGCCGAGGCCGGTGAGGTATTGGTCGTAGATGTCGGGGCTCAGCTTCTGGCTCTGCACCGGGGCGACGTCGACGGTGCCCAGCCCGATCAACAGGCGCTTGGATCGGCCCAGGGCCACTGCCAGCACGCCGGGTTTGCTGGCCAGGGCGGCCTGCTGGATGGCGGTGTGGCCGTCGGTGCTGCTGGAGCTGGAACCACTGGAGCTGCTCCCCGAACTGGAGCTGCTTCCAGAACTGGAGCTACTCCCTGAACTGGAACTGCTCCCTGAACTGGAACTGCTCCCTGAACTGGAACTGCTCCCTGAACTGGAACTGCTTCCGGAGCTGGAGCTGCTTGAACCGCCGCCGCCTCCGCCACAACTGGCCAGCAGCAGGGTGGTGAGCAGAGCAAAGGTCCCGATCAGGGTCGGCAGGCGAGGTGATGTCATGGGCGAAAGTCTAATGAGATTTATGTCGCCCCGGTGTCTTTCGGCCGTCGCACCCCCGCTGCCGGATTGACCGATGTCATGGAACGATCGGCCCTGGCCTCTGAGCCCCCGGTCGGATGGGATGGCAGGGAGGTTGGCTCGGCCGTGCCGGTCAGCGTGGGCTCGGGGCGGTCGACGCCAGGGCCGAAAAATACCGGCCGGCGCGTGTGCCGAGGAAGTCGTCCAGGGCGATCCGGTCGGGCCCGACGAAGCCCTTGGCTGGCAGCAGGCCCCGGCGCAGCAGTTCCAGGGCGCCGACGACGCCGCTGGCGGTGCTGAGTTCGATGGCCGTTCGCTGCGTGCCGGCCAACAGGCCGCCCTGGAGCTGGGCCAGCCGGTCGTCCTGCTCGAGTCGGCCATGCCGCAGGCCGGTGGCGCTGGCGAAGACGATCACCCGGTCATCCCGGCTGTGAGGGACAGCGTGTTCCAGCACCTGGCGCAGCAGGTCGGGGCGGTCCCGCAGCCCGAGGCCATGCAGCAGCAGGTGCATGGCCTCGCGATGCCCCGGGTAGCGCAGGGATTTGTAGTCCAGCTCCTGTACCTTGCCCTGCAGCGAATGGCACAGCGTGCCCAGGCCGCCCGAGGTGTTGAAGGCCTCGAAGGCTTCGCCGTCGAGCACCAGGGTCTCCAGGCCTTCCAGCGCCTGCAGGCGGGTGATCCGGCCTTGCACGATGGCCTCGCTGGGCTGGCTGTATTCGTTGATCAGGCCGTCAAGGCTCCAGGTGAGGTTGTAGCGCAGGGCATTGCAGGCCTGCCGCGGCAACGCCCCCACCCGCAGGCGCAGCGTGTGCAGCACCTCGAATTCCCGGGCCATGGCGGCGCCCAGCAGGCCGATCACCCCCGGGGCCAGCCCGCATTGGGGCATGAGCACGCTGTGCGCCCGCGTGGCCAGGGCCTGGATGTGCCGGGTGGCGGCCACGTCTTCGGTCAGGTCCAGGTAGTGGGTACCGGCAGCCACCGCGGCATCGGCCACATGGGTGGCCAGAAAGAAGGGCAGGGCATTGATCACGGCCTGGTGCCGGCCCAGCAGGCGGGCGAGCGCGGGGCCGTCCTGCACGTCCAGCGCTTCGAAGGCCACGCCAGGACACGGCCCGGCCGGGGGCGACCGATCCGCCAGCGTGACCTGCCAGGTCGACTGTTCGGCGAGAAGGTCGGCCACGGTGCGGCCGACCTTGCCGGCGCCCAGGACGAGGATGCGGTCAAAGGAATGCGGGGACATGGCGGCCTCCTGGTCTGCACGGCGTGTGCCATCCATCGTAGAGGCGGGTCAGGCCAGGCACCAGCGCGCAAATGCTCCAGAATGGAAGGCTTGCTGGCGTTTTGCCTGCTTGTCCTGGCGTTTTGCCAGATTTCCTTGGATTGCTGATGGACCTGAAAGGACGCCGATGCCCTCCGATGCCCCGCTCTGGGTGGCCTGCACCACCGTCGCGCTGGAAGACGATGCCCGGCGGCTGGCGCGCGAAGCCGTCTCTTTGGGGCTGGCGGCCTGCGCCCAATGGGAGGCCATCCGCTCGTGCTATCGCTGGGACGGCCAGGTGCAGGACGAGGGCGAATGGCGGCTGACTTTCAAGACCCTCGGGCATGCCCTGCCGTCGCTGCACGACTGGGTGCATGCCCAGCATCCCTATGCGCTGCCGCAATGGGTCGCCTGGCCTGCGCAGGCGTCCGGGCCCTACCTCGGGTGGGTGGCTGCGGGCCTCGCCTGACGATCAGGACAGCAGGGCCTGGGCGAACTCCCTGGCGTTGAAGGTCTCGAGGTCTTCGAGCTTCTCGCCCACACCAATGAAGTACACCGGCACCGGCCGCTCCTGGGCGATGGCCGCCAGCACGCCGCCCTTGGCGGTGCCGTCGAGCTTGGTGACGATGAGACCGGTGAGGCCCAGCGCATCGTCGAAGGCGCGCACCTGGGCCAGCGCGTTCTGGCCGGTGTTGCCGTCGATCACCAGCAGCACCTCGTGCGGGGCGGTGGCCTCGGCCTTGGTGAGCACCCGCTTGATCTTCTTGAGCTCCTCCATCAGATGCAGCTGGGTGGGCAGGCGCCCGGCGGTGTCGACCAGCACCACGTCCTTGCCGCGGGCCTTGCCGGCGGTGACCGCGTCGAAACTCACGGCCGCCGGGTCGCCGCCCTCCTGGCTGACGATCTCGACGGTGTTGCGATCGGCCCAGACCCCGAGCTGTTCGCGCGCGGCGGCACGGAAGGTGTCGGCCGCCGCCAGCAGCACGGCAGCGCCGCCGTCGGCCAGGTGCTTGGTCAGCTTGCCGATCGAAGTGGTCTTGCCGGCACCGTTGACGCCGGCCACCATCACCACCGTGGGCGTGTGTTCGCCGATCACCAGGCCTTTCTCAAGGGGTTGGAGCAGATCGGCGATGGCGTCTGCCAGCAGGGCTTTCACGGCTGCCGGCTCGGTGGCCTTGTGCTCCTTGACGCGGCGCTTGAGGTCGTCGAGCAGGTGGCCGGTGGCCTTGACGCCAGTGTCGGCCATCAGCAGGGCCGCCTCCAGTTCTTCGTAGAGCGCGTCGTCGATCTGGGTGCCGGTGAAGACGGTGGCGATGCTCGAGCCGGTCTTGCGCAGCCCGGCCTTGAGCCGGTTCAGCCAGCCCTGCCGAGCGGCCGGGGCCTCGGCCGTCACCGGGGTCGGCACTGGAGTCGGCACCGGTGCGGTCGGTGTCGGCAGGCTGTCGGGCGCCGCAGGGGCGGTTGGGGACGGAGGTGATGCAGGCGCAGGCGTGGGCACCTGGGTCGGCACCGAGGCCGGGGCTTCGGCGGGTGCCGGCTTGCTGCCGAAGGGCTTGCGCAGCCAGCCCAGACCCGAGGGCGCGGGCGCTGGGGAGGGCGTCGGATCCTGGGGGGCGGGCGCAGGCGCCACCGAGGGCTCGGTGGCGGCCGGAGCGGCCGGCGGGGATTTTTTCTTGAAAAAACTGAACATTGGTGAGTACTTAGAATCCCATGATTCTATGAAACGCACACAGACCCTTCTGGCCGCCCTGGTCCTGGCTGCGGCGCCGGCCCTCCAGGCCCAGACCGCTTCGGCGGCACGCCCCCCTGCGCCCCAGGCGGCGCAGGCTTCCCAGGTGCAGCAATTCACGCTGGCCAATGGCATGACCCTGATCGTCAAGCCCGACCACCGGGCGCCGACCATCGCCCACATGGTCTGGGTCCGGGTTGGCGCGATCGACGAGGTCGACGGCACCAGCGGGGTGGCCCATGCCCTGGAGCACATGATGTTCAAGGGCACCCCGAGCCTGGCACCCGGTGAATTCTCACGGCGGGTGGCGGCGCTGGGGGGGCGCGAGAACGCCTTCACGACCCTCGACTACACCGGCTTCTATCAGCAGATCCCGGCGGCCCGGCTTGAAGACGTGATGAAGCTCGAGTCCGATCGTTTCGCACACAACCAGTGGGCCGATGACGAGTTCAGCCGCGAGATCGAGGTGGTCAAGGAAGAGCGCCGCATGCGCACCGAGGACAACCCCCGCTCGCTGCTCTACGAGGCCTTGAATGCCGCAGCCTTCGTGGCCTCGCCCTACCACCGCCCGGTGGTCGGCTGGATGAGCGACCTGGATGCGATGACGCCTGATGACGTGCGGCATTTCTGGAAGACCTGGTACACCCCGGCCAATGCGGCGGTGGTGATCGCCGGCGACGTCACTCCCGAGCAGGCGCTGGCCCTGGCGCGCAGATACTACGAGCCGATCCCGGCCCGTGAGCTGCCGGTGCGCAAACCCCGGCTCGAACCGGTGCAGCAGGGCTTGCGCCGGCTCGACTTCAAGGCACCCGCCGAGCAGGCCTATGTGGCGCTGGCCTTCAAGGCCCCGCAACTGCATTCGTTGGCCCAGCCCGGCCCGGAAGGCGAGGATGCCCTGGCCCTGACGGTGCTGGCGGCCGTGCTCGACGGCTACCCCGGCGCACGCCTCGAGCGCGGCCTGACCCAGGGCGAACACCGTGTCGCCGACAGCGCGGGCGCCTACAGCGGCCTGGTCGGGCGGGGGCCGCAGCTCTTCGTGCTCGACGGCGTGCCGGCGGCGGGCCAGACCCCTGAGGCGGTCGAGGCGGCCTTGCGGGCCCAGGTCCAGCGGGTGGCCCGCGAGGGGGTCAGTGAGGCCGAACTGCAGCGCGTCAAGACCCAATGGGTGGCCGGCCAGGTCTACAAGCTCGATTCGGTGTTCAACCAGGCCAACGAGTTGGGGCGGCAGTGGATCCAGGGTCTGCCCCTGGACGCTGGCGATGTGCTGATCCAGCGTCTGCGCGCGGTGACGGCCCAGCAGGTGCAGGCGGTGGCTGCCCGTTATTTCGGTGACGACCAGCTCACGGTGGCGACCCTGCGGCCCCAGCCGATCGATCCCAACCGCCCACGTCCGGTGCGTCGGGCCGGTGGTCCCGATTGAGGGACTGGGCCCGCCAGGATGCCGCTTGAGCCGGCATCGATCGCGACTGAACCAAGGTATTGCCATGACTTTTTTCAACTCTTTCGCTCCAGGCCGCAGCGGCCTGGCCGTGGCCGGCCTGCTGGCGGCCCTGCTGTCGACCGGGCCGGCCCTGGCGGCGCTGCCCATCCAGCATTGGACCCAGGCCGACGGGGCCGAGGTCTATCTGGTCGAGAGCCCGGCCATCCCGATGGTCGATGTCCAGATCGACTTCGACGGCGGCTCGCGGCGCGACCCCGCCACCCAGGCCGGTCTGGCCGCCGTCACGGCGGCCATGACCGGGCGCGGTGTGCGCGTGCATGGCCCCGAGCTGGCGCTCGATGAGAATGCGCTCAGCGAGGCCTGGGCCGATCTCGGTGCCAGCTTCGGCGGCAGCGCCGACCGCGACCGGCTGAGCTTCGGTCTGCGCTCCCTGACGGACCCGGCCCTGCTGGACAAGGCGGCCGATCTGGCGGCGCGCCAACTGGGCGAGCCCCTGCTGCCCGACGCCATCTGGCAGCGCGACCGGGAGCGCCTGGTCGCCGAGCTCAAGGAGGCCGACACCCGGCCCGGCACCCTGGCGTCCAAGGCTTTCGAGCAGGCGGTGTATGGCGATCACCCCTATGGGCAGCAGATCCGTCCCGAGACCCTGGCGGCCATCAACACCGGCGACATGAAGGCCTATCTGGACCGCACGGTGCAGGCCTGCGGCGCCAAGGTCAGCCTGGTCGGCGCCCTGGACCGCCCACAGGCCGACGCGCTGGTGCGTCGCCTGCTGTCGCGCGTGCCGCATGGGGCCTGCCGGAGCCGGCCGGCGGTGCCCGAGGTGTCGTCCCTGGCTGCGGCGCGCGAGATCGTCCAGCCCTTCGATTCGGCCCAGGCCCATGTGCTGATCGGGCAGCCCGGCATCGCCCGCAGCGACCCCGACTACTTCCCCCTTTTGGTCGGCAACTACATCCTGGGCGGCGGCGGCTTCGTGTCGCGCCTGACCAGCGAGGTGCGTGAAAAGCGCGGCCTGAGTTACAGCGTCTACAGCTACTTCGCACCGGGTCTGCATGCGGGCGCCTTCACGCTGGGGCTGCAGACCCGGCCGGACCAGGCGGCCGAGGCCATCCGCGTGGCGCGCGAGGTGCTGGCCCGCTATGTGGCCGAAGGGCCCAGCGCCGAGGAGTTGCAGGCGGCCAAGGACAACCTCGTCGGCGGCTTTGCGCTGCGCATCGACACCAACCGCAAATTGCTCGACAACGTGGCCAACATCGCCTGGCAGAACCTGCCGCTGAACTACCTGGATGGCTGGACCGAGCAGGTGCAGCGCGTCAGTGTGGCCGACATCCGCGCGGCGTTCGCACGGCACCTGCAACCCGATCGCATGGTGACGGTGACGGTGGGGGCCCGGCCATGACGCGCCCGGCCCGGCCGGGCCGGGCCGCCGGCACCGGGGCGGCGCCTGCGGCCTCGGTGTCGCGGGGCGCCGGCGAGGTCCGCATCATCGGCGGGCAGTGGAAGCGCACCCGCCTCCAGGTGCCCGACCGGCCGGGCCTGCGCCCCACACCCGACCGGGTGCGTGAGACCCTGTTCAACTGGCTCGGGCAGGACCTGGGGGGCTGGCGCTGCCTCGATGCTTTCGCGGGCTCGGGCGCCCTGGGGCTGGAGGCCGCATCGAGGGGCGCGCGGGAGGTGCTGATGGTGGAGCAGGATGCCGGTCTGGTGGCGAACCTCCAATCGGTCGTGCAGCGGCTGAAGGCCGAAGCGGTACGGGTGTTGCGCGGTGACGGGGTGGTCCAGTTGCAGCAGCAGCGGGGCCAGTCGCTGGACCTGGTCTTCCTGGATCCGCCGTTCGGCGCGGCGCTGTTCGAACCCGCCCTGCAGGCGGCCGTGGCTGCGCTGGCGCCCGACGGGCGCATCTACCTCGAGGCGCCGGCCGCCTGGACCGAGGACCAGTTGGCGCCGCTGGGCTTGGTGGCCCTGCGCCATCTCAAGGCAGGTGCGGTGCATGCCCATCTGCTGGCGCGTCCGCCCGCCTGACCCCCGGCCTGACCGGGGCAGGGCCGCCATGCTGCGCTGCAATGCATAATGCGCCGCGAGAGGGCATTCCTCCCGACGCGGCCAGGCGAGTCCCCGAAGAGGGCCAGTGGTCGTTCCCCTGATCCCCCCTGCACGGAGACGCAGACCCATGGCCCAGAACGTGATCGCCATCTACCCCGGAACCTTCGACCCCATGACCCTGGGCCACGAGGATGTGGTCCGACGGGCGACGCAGCTGTTCGATCATGTCATCGTGGCGGTGGCGGCCGGCCACCACAAGAAGACCCTTTTCAGCCTCGATGAGCGCATCGACATGGTGCGCGAAGCCGTCCAGCGCTATCCCCAGGTCGAGGTGGCGAGCTTTTCCGGTCTGCTGCGTGATTTCGTGGTGGCCCGTGGCGGCAAGGCCATGGTGCGGGGCCTGCGCGCGGTGACCGACTTCGACTACGAGTTCCAACTCGCCGGCATGAACCGCTCGCTGATGCCCGAGGTCGAGACGGTCTTCCTGACCCCGAGCGACAAATTCCAGTTCATCTCCAGCACCTTCGTGCGCGAGATCGCGGTGCTCGGCGGCGAGGTCGGCAAGTTCGTCTCGCCGCTGGTCCAGGAGCGTCTGGCGGTGAAGGTGCGCGGACAGGCCGCCTGAGCGTCAGGCGGCGTGCAAGGCCAGGGGCAACTGGGCCACGATCAGCGAGCCCTGCCCCGGACTGGACGACACGATCAAGCGGCCGCCTTCGGTTTCGACCCGGTGCCGCATGCCATCGAGGCCGTGCGAACTGGGGTTGATTCGGGTCGGGTCGAAACCGACTCCATCGTCGCCGACTTCCAGCCGGGCCTGGGATTCCTGATTCAGCAACTGGATATGGACCTGTCGCGCCTTGGCGTATTTGCCGATGTTGGTCAACGACTCCTGAACCAGCCGGTAGAGCGTCAGTTGGGCGGACTCTTCGAGCTGGACTGGCTCCAGCTTCACATTGACCGTGATATCGGTCCGTTGGCTGAACTCCTGGGCCAGGATCTCCAGCGAGGGCAGCAGGCCGAGGTTCGACAACGATGAGGGGCGCAGGTCTTCGACGATGCGGCGCTTCAGCGCGATCCCGCAGTTCAGGGTGTCTGTCAGGTGCTGCAGGCGTTGCAGGGCCTCGGGGGCCGAGTCGCCCAGGCGTGACTTGATGCGCGCCACATCCAGCTTGGCGGCCGTCAGCAGAGCGCCCAGTTCGTCGTGCAGTTCACGGGCCAGATGGGCTCTTTCGTTTTCGCGCACGTTTTGCAGGTGGGTCGCCAGCTTGGCCAGCGATGCGGTGCGCTCGCGCACCAGGGTCTCGAGCCGGTCGCGTTCCTTTTCAAGCGCCTGCTGCTGGTGATCGCCGGCCAGCTTGAGCGCATTGGACTGTCGCAGGTAGAGGTAGAACCCAGTCAGTCCGATCAGGGCGGTGCCGGCGATGCCCAGGCGCGACAGCAGCAGGGACTCCCGGACCTGGCGTTCGCCGTCGTTCATCTGCGCCGTCGCCTGGTCGATCAGGGCTTTCGATTGTTCGCGGATGGCGTCCATGTGCACCTTGCCGATGTCGGTGAGCATGATGGATTTCCAGGCCTGGGTGTCGCCCTGGCGGCGCAGCTTCAGGCTGAGGTCCATCTCTGCCAGCTTGCGCGACAGATGCCGTGTCAGCAGGGTCAGGGCGTCGTTGTCGGGGCTCAGGGGGCCGTAGATCTGCCGCAGCACGTCCACGCGCTGGTTGATGTCGGTGACGGCGGAGTTGTAGGGCTCCAGATAGCGTTCATCGCCGCTGAGCAGAAAGCCGCGCAGGCCGGTCTCGGCATCCAGGACGCGCAGCAGCATCTGATAGAGGTGCGCGCGCGTCTCCTGGGCGGCCGCGATGCTGCGCACCGCGTTGGCGGAACGGTCGTAGCCTATCTCGTTGATGCCGACCAGCAGCAGGGCGGCGGCCAGAGCCATGGGCAGGCTGATCGCCATCGGCAGGCCGGTCCGGAACCAGCGCAGAGGTCGGGTCAGAATTGTCTTGAGCCAGTGCATGGGAAAACTCCAGAGACGCGCGGTTTTGATTCAGGAATAATTGCCGGGAGGGTGGCTGGTCGCCGCCGGCCCTGCCCGCATGTGAATTGTGTTTTCTCCGGCCTCCAGGGGCCAGCCGCCGGCGTGTCGGCGGTGTCAGAATGAGGCCATCATGATCAGAATCGGCATCGTGGATGACCACGCCATCGTCCGCTCCGGCTTGCGGAGCTTCTTTGCCGATTTCGTGGATCTGCGCGTCGTGGGGGAGGCGGCCAATGGCCGTGAAGCCATCGATCTGGTGCGCATGACCGAGATGGATGTCCTGCTCATGGACCTGTCGATGCCGGGCCAGTCGGGCCTGGATGTGCTGGCCATGATCCGGGCCAAGGCGCCCGACGTCGGCATCCTGATCCTGTCGGGCTACCCGGAGGCGCATTACGCCATGAACCTGATCCGGCAGGGCGCCAGCGGCTACCTGAACAAGGAATGCGATCCGGGCGACATCGTCGACGCCATCCGCACCATCGCCCTGGGCAAGCGCTACATCACGCCGGTGGTGGCCGAGTTGCTGGCGCAGCAACTGAACCGTCGCGACGACACCGCCTTGCATGAGCAGCTCTCCGAGCGCGAGTTCCAGGTCTTTCTGCGCCTGGCCAAAGGGGAGACGGCGGGTGATATCGCGCGTGCCCTGTCGCTGAGCGTGAAGACGGTCAGCACCTACCGCACGCGCCTCATGGAGAAGATGGCCCTGGCCTCGAACAGCGACCTCACCTATTACGCGCTGAAGAACCAGCTCATCGATTGAAACGTGAAAAGGCCGCTCAGACCCGGACATCGTGTGCCGTGCAGTAGTCGATGAGGGCGTCGATGTCGTGCGACTTGTCGAACACGGCGTCGGCTCCCAATTGCCTGCAACGGGCGCGGACATCGGCGGTGGCGTAGTTGGTCAGGACCACCATGCGCTGATGCGGCCGGCGGTGCTGGCAGGCCTCCAGGATCCCGAGGCCGCTGCCTTCTTTCAGGAACAGGTCGACAATCGCCAGATCCCAGTCGGCACTGTGGTGGTTGAGCCAGCGGGCCGCTGCGTCTTCGGTGTCCGCAAAACCGATGGCGCGCACCGGTGTGAGCTCCTCCAACGCTCCGACGAGGTTTTCTCGGATCGTGGCGCTGTCTTCTACGATGTAGGTTCTGAGTCCCAAGATGGAAATCCACGAAGTGGGCCGCCGACAGCCGGGAGAGGGTGTCCTGCGGTGCCTGTGAGGGCATCGCACCGGAAATGTGTTTTAAATTGTGCCAGCAGATATCGCGCGTGCTTGTAGGACGTTTCCTACGAAGCGGCTGGAGGTCAGTCCGCCCGCGGCCACGGCGGACGCCCGGCGCAGACGCTGCAGCCCGGCTGGCGGGACAGGCGCATCTGATTCCATTCCATGGCCCTGGCGTCGAGCATCAGCAGCCGACCGGCCAGCGAGGGGCCGGCCCCGCTCAGCAGCTTCAAGGCCTCGGCCGCCTGCAGGCTTCCGATGATGCCCACCAGCGGCGAGAACACGCCCAGGGTCGAGCAGCGGGTCTCCTCCGGTGCTGTGTCCGGTGCAAACACACAGGCATAGCAGGGGCTGTCCTGCTGGCGGGTGTCGAAGACGCTGACCTGGGCATCGAAGCGGATCGCCGCCCCCGACACCAGGGGCACGCCATGGCGCACGCAGGCCGCATTGATCAATTGGCGGGTGGCGTAGTTGTCGCTGCAGTCGAGCACCACGTCCGTGCCGGGCAGCAGCTCGTCCAGCAAGGCCGCGTCGGCCCGGCGACGGAAGGTCCGCACCTGGACCTCCGGATTGAGCGCATGGACGGCCTGGCGTGCCGACTCGACCTTGGCTTGGCCCACCCGTTCCAGACTGTGGGCGATCTGGCGCTGCAGATTGGTCAGGTCGACCTCGTCGTCATCGACCAGCACCAGCTCGCCCACGCCGGCAGACCCCAGGTACAGCGCGGCCGGTGAGCCCAGTCCGCCGGCACCGATCACCACGGCCCGCGCCTCCAGCAGGCGTTGCTGCCCCTCGATGCCGATCTCGTCGAGAAGGATGTGGCGCGAATAGCGAAGCAGTTGCTCGTCGGTCATCAAAAAAATGCGCCCCGCAGGGCGCACTCGTTTCAGTCGGGGCCCGGGGGCGGGCCTCAGTTGGTGGTCTTTTCTTCCTTGCGCTCGATCTGGGTCTTGCTGATCAGCACCGGCAGGCCCTTGAGCTGGTTCAGCGCCTGCACCAGGGGGAAGTCCTTGTCGCTTCCCAGTTCGGGCGGCTTGCGCTCGGACAGGGGCTTCAAGGCTTCTTCCTCGAGATGCTTGCGGGCTTCCTCGCGCGCTGCCTCGAGTGCCTTTTCCTTTTCCGGATCGGCCTTCTCGTTGCCCTGACCGCTGTTCAGGTGCTTCTCCAGATCGGCCTCACGCATGCGGAGCACGGCATAGGGGCTGCCGGTCTCGGTCTCATCCACCAGCACGTCGGGCACGATGCCCTTGGCCTGGATCGACCGGCCGCTGGGGGTGTAGTAGCGGGCCGTGGTCAGCTTCAGGCCGGTGTCGGGGCCCAGGGGGCGCACGGTCTGCACCGAGCCCTTGCCGAAGGTCTGGCTGCCGAGGATGGTGGCGCGCTTGTTGTCCTGCAGCGCGCCGGCCACGATCTCGCTGGCCGAGGCAGAGCCCTCGTTGACCAGCACCACCAGGGGCACGGCTTTCAAGGCCACCGGCAGGTTGCGCAGCGGGTCGGCGCCGCCGCGCCGCTGGTAGAACTCGGGGGCGGCCTTGAAGACGAACTTGCTTTCGGCCAGTTGGCCGTTGGTGGACACCACGGTCACGTTCTCGGGCAGGAAGGTACTGGACACCGCGACGGCCGCGTCGAGCAGGCCGCCGGGGTCGTTGCGCAGATCCAGGACCAGGCCCTTGAGCTTGGGTTCCTGCTTGTAGATATCCTGCAGCTTGCGCACGAAGTCATCGACGGTGCGTTCCTGGAACTGGCTGACGCGGATCCAGGCATAGCCGGGCTCGACCACCTTGCCGCGCACCGACTGGGTGTGGATCTCCTCGCGGGTGATGGTCACCGGGAAGCTGCGGTTCTCGTCCTTGCGGAAGATGGTCAGCACCACCTTGGTGTTGGGTTCGCCGCGCATGCGCTTGACGGCATCATTGAGGGCCAGCCCCTTGACGGCGGTGTCGTCGATCTTGGTGATCAGGTCGTTGGTCTTGAGCCCGGCGCGGTAGGCCGGCGAGCCTTCGATCGGCGACACGATCTTGATCAGGCCGTCTTCCTGGGTGATCTCGATGCCCACGCCGACGAATTGGCCCGAAGTGCCTTCGCGGAATTCCTTGAAGGACTTCTTGTCGAAATACTGGGAATGGGGGTCCAGGCCGGCCACCATGCCGGAGATGGCGTCGGTGATGAGCTTCTTCTCGTCGACCGGTTCGACATAGTCGGTCTTGATGATGTCGAAGACGGCTGCCAACTGCTGCAGCTCTTCCAACGGCATGGGGGCCAGACTGCCCCGGGCCATGGTCTGCAACGACACCGTGGTCAGTGCGCCGGTCATCAGACCGACCGAAATCCAACCTGCAATTCTGAGTTTCTGGCCCATTAATACACCTTTGCGCAGCAATATACACCTTCGACGGGGGGGCTCCGGCCAGGTTCCTCAGACCCCGGGGCCGGGCAGGGGAATCGGGCCGTCAGAGGTGTTTTTTACTCAGGCTTTACCTTGGGCGGCCACTGCGGCAGCGGCCTGGGCGGCGGCCTGCGCATCGCCCAGGTAGTAGTGGCGGATCGGCTTGAGGTCGGCATCGAGCTCATACACCAGCGGGATGCCGTTGGGGATGTTGACGCCGACGATCTCGCTGTCGCCGATGCCATCGAGGTATTTCACCAGCGCGCGGATGGAGTTGCCATGGGCGGCCACCACGACTTTCTTGCCGGAGCGGATGGCCGGTGCGATGGCCTCGTTCCAGAACGGCAGCACGCGGGCCACGGTGTCCTTGAGGCATTCGGTCAGGGGCACGTCCTGGGCGGCCAGGCCCGCGTAGCGCAGGTCGCCGCGCTCGCAGCGCGGGTCGGTGGCTTCGAGGGCCGGCGGCGGGGTGTCGTAGCTGCGGCGCCACACCAGCACCTGCTCGTCGCCGTACTGCTTGGCCATGTCGGCCTTGTTGAGGCCTTGCAGCGCGCCGTAGTGGCGCTCGTTGAGGCGCCAGTTCTTCACCACCGGCAGCCAGGTGCGGTCCATCTCGTCGAGGGTCAGCCACAGCGTGCGGATGGCGCGCTTGAGCACGCTGGTGTAGGCCAGGTCGAACTCGTAGCCCTCGGCCTTGAGCAGCCGGCCGGCGTTGCGGGCCTGTTCGATGCCGGTGGCGGTCAGGTCGACGTCGGTCCAGCCGGTGAAACGGTTCTCGAGGTTCCAGGTGGATTCGCCGTGGCGGATCAGGACGAGTTTGTACATGCGCAACCTTCTATGTTTTCCAGGGCCAAATCCAGCATTCTAAAATTGCGCGGTTTGCCAACCCAAGGAACACCGTGAAATTCGTGATCGACAACTGGATGCTGTTCGCCATTGCCCTGAGTTCGGGCCTGATGCTGCTGTGGCCCACCCTCAAGGGCGCCTCGGCCGCCGGCCTGACGCCGGCCGCCGCCGTGCAACTGATCAACAAGGAAAAGGCCGTGGTGATCGACGTCAGCGAGGCCGACGACTATGCGAAGGCACATGTCAGCGGTGCCCGCAGCGCCCCCCTGGCCCAGCTCGAGACCCGTCTGCCCGAGCTGGTCAAGAACAAGGCCCTGCCCGTGATCTTCGTCTGCGCCAGCGGTTCGCGCGCGGGCCCGGCGATCAAGGTGGCGCAAAAACTGGGTTATCAGCAGGCCCAAGCCCTGGGCGGCGGGCTCAAAGCCTGGAAAGAGGCTAATCTGCCGATCGACAAGGCCTGAGCGGCGCTTGTTTCCCATCGACAGAGAGTCCCCATGCAAGCAGTCAAGATGTACACCACGGCGGTCTGCCCCTATTGCCTCCGTGCCAAGCAGATCCTCAAGTCCAAGGGCGTGGCCCAGATCGAGGAGGTCCGCATCGACATCGATCCGGCCCAGCGCGACCACATGATGCAGATCACCGGCCGGCGCACCGTGCCGCAGATCTTCATCGGCGACACCCATGTCGGCGGTTGCGACGACCTGATGGCGCTGGACAGCCGGGGCGGATTGCTGCCCCTGCTGTCGGCTGCCTGACCGGTCTGTGGCGTCGGAGCGCCGTTTTCTCCTGAGATAATGGGCGACGAGTGCCCGCTGCGGGAACGCATCCCCGGCGGGCTTTCTTTTTGAGCAGGCCCCGAACCCAAGACGACGGCCTGCATTCCGTTGAACCGAAAGATTTCCATGGCTGACCAGCAGAACCCCGTTTTCCAGATCCAGCGCGTCTACCTCAAGGACCTGTCGCTCGAGCAACCGAACTCGCCCGCCATCCTGCTGGAGCAGGAGCAGCCCAGCGTCGACATCCAGCTCGGCGTGGACGCCACGCCGGTGGCCGAGGGCATCGTCGAGGTGACGGTCACGGCCACGGTGCAGACCAAGATCAAGGACAAGACCGTGTTCCTGGTCGAAGCCAAGCAGGCCGGCATCTTCGAGATCCGCAACCTGCCCGAAGACCAGATGGGCGCCATCCTGGGCATCGCCTGCCCGCAGATCGTCTACCCCTACCTGCGCGGCAACGTGGCGGACATCATCCAGCGCGGCGGTTTCCCGCCGGTGCACCTGGCCGAGATCAACTTCCAGGCCATGTACGAACAACAGCAGGCCCAGGCTGCCGGTCAGGTCGCCCAGTAAGAGGTTTTGGAGGCGTGCCGTCCTGCCGGCGGCCCCTCTGATCCGAGCAGCCCATGAAAATCCTCGTCGCCGGTGCCGGCGCCTGGGGCACGGCCCTGGCGGCTGCGGCCGCTGCCGCGCCGGCCCGCCACGAGGTCACGCTGTGGGGCCGCGACGCGCAGCAGATGGCCGACATGCAGGCCGGTGCCCGCAACCAGCGCTACCTGCCCCAATGCCGCCTGCCGGCGGCGCTGCACTTGTCCGCCGCGCCGCTGCCGCCGCTGGCGGGTCAGGCCGACCTGGTGATCGTGGCCACCCCGATGGCGGCCCTGCGCGCCACCCTGTCCTCCCTGGCCCACCTGAGCGTGCCGGTGGCCTGGTTGTGCAAGGGTTTTGAACGGGTCGACGATGGTGCCGGCCCGGAGCGCTTCGGGCTGCTGAGCCACGAAGTGGCCGCCGAAGTCGCACCCACGCTGCAATGCGGCGCCCTCAGCGGGCCCAGCTTTGCCCGCGAAGTGGCCGACGGCATGCCGACCGCCCTGGTCGCCGCGAGCGCCAATGCCGCCGTGCGCCAGGCCCTGGTCGATGCCCTGCACGGCCCGAACCTGCGCGTCTACGCGAATGACGACATCGTCGGCGTCGAGGTCGGCGGCGCGGTCAAGAACGTGCTGGCCATCGCCACCGGCTTGTGCGACGGCCTGCATCTGGGCCTGAACGCCCGTGCTGCCCTGATCACCCGTGGCCTGGCCGAGATGAGCCGACTGGGCCTGGCCCTGGGTGCCCGTGCCGAGACCTTCATGGGCCTGTCGGGTCTGGGCGACCTGGTGCTGACCGCCACCGGCGACCTGAGCCGCAACCGCCAGGTCGGCCTGCTGCTGGCGGCTGGCCAGGGTCTGCAGCAGGCGGTGGATTCGCTGGGCCACGTGGCCGAAGGCGTCTACAGCGCCCGCACCGTGGTGCAGCGTGCGCGCCGGCTGGGGGTCGAGATGCCGATCTCGGAAGCGGTCGTGGCCCTGCTCGACGGCCGCCTGCAACCGGCCGAGGCCGTGGCCACCCTGATGGGGCGAGGGCCGCGAGGCGAAATGCTCTGACGCCCCGCCGGGCGGATTCCGGCGCGCCGCTCAGAGGTTGCGCAGGCCCGCAGCCAGCTCGACCACCTCGGCCGTGATGGCCTCCTGCCGCAGCCGGCGTTCGTCGGCCTGCAGGGTGTCGGTCATGTGGGCGATGTTCTCGTGGGCGGCGGCCATGGCCTGCAGCCGGGCCAGGTTCTCGGCTGCGTGGCTGTGCAGCACCGCCTGCGCCAGCATGGCCGACACATATTCGCTGCTCAGCCCCTCGAGCAGGCGGGCCGGGTCTTCGTGCACCAGCGGCCGTGGCCGGCCGGCCGATCGCAGCGGCTGCAGGTCCAGGGGCAGCAGCCTCTGCTGCCGGATCCGGAACTGGTTGGCCCCCACCAGCTCGCCGTGGATCAGTTCGACCGATGGGGCCTGGCGCCGGGCCAGTGCCTGCAGCAGCAGCGCATGCAGGTGTTCGCTGCAGGCCAGGACCGCCTCGGCATGGGCCACCAGCGGGGCGCTGCCCTCCAGCGTCAGTCCTCGGGCGCGCGCCATGCGTTCGGCCTGGGCGCCGCCCACCAGCAGCCGCAGGGGGTGGGCGCCGGGCAGGGGGCCCGGCAGGGTGGCCAGCAACTGCTCGGTGTAGCCCCCGTTGAAGCCTTGCTCGGCGCCCAGCAGCAGATACAAGGGCGGCTGGTCGGCGATGCGATGTCGCTCCTCGGCTTCGTCCTCAGGCAGCAGCGCCAGCACCTGGGCCATGGCCTGGGCCACCGTCCGGGCATAGGTGTTGGCTCCGTCGATCAGGCCGCGTGCCCGCTGCGCGCGGGCGGCCGCAATGCCGCGCATCGCATTCACCAGGTCGCCGAAGCCGGCCACCGTGGCCAGGCGGGCCTGCAGCTCGGCGGCGCGCTGTTCCATTCAAGGCCGGGGCGGGGTCACCGCCGCGTCGCTGAACAGCCGGCGCAACTGGGCCTGCAACTGCTGCAGGCGCTCGGCGTCGGGCCGGTCGCGGCTGCACAGGGCCACCGCCAGACCGGGCGCCGAGGCCAGCGCCTGGTCCAGCCGGGCGCCGGCGGCCGGCAGCTCGGCGGGGCTCAGGCCATCGAACAGGCCGGCCTGCAGCGCCATCACCAGGGCCAGTTGGAAGGCCTCGGTCTGCGGCGCCAGACGGGGCTGGGCCAGGGCGGCACGGATGCGCCTCCCGCGTGCGATCTGCTGCTGCACCCGGGCGTCCAGCTCGGTGCCGAAGCGGGTGAACATCTCCAGCTCCAGGAACTGGGCATAGTCCAGCCGCATCGAGTTGACCGCTTCGCGCATCTGCGGCGATTGGGTCTTGCCGCCGACCCGGCTGACGCTGAGGCCGGTGTCCACCGCCGGCAACTGGCCCAGGTGGAATTGCCGGCTGTCCAGCACGATCTGGCCGTCGGTGATGGAGATCAGGTTGGTCGGGATGTAGGCCGACAGGTTGCCGGCCTCGGTCTGGGCGATCGGCAGGGCGGTCAGCGAGCCGCCGCCGCGCTCGGGCGACAGCTTGGCGGCGCGTTCGAGCAGGCGGGCATGGACGTAGAAGATGTCGCCCGGGTAGGCCTCGCGCCCGGGCGGCTGATGCATCAGCAGGGCCAGCTCGCGGTGGGTGGCCGCGTGCTGGCTCAGGTCGTCCACCACCACCAGGGCATGGCCGCCACGGTCGCGGAAGTATTCGGCCATCGAAAAGCCGGCGAACGGCGCCAGCCATTGCAGACCCGGCGCGTCGGTGCCGGTGGCCACCACGACGATGCAGCGTGCAGGCGCGCCGCGGCGCTTGACGGCGTCGATCACGGCGGCGGCCGATTCGGATTTCTGCCCCACCGAGACATACACGCAGACCAGCTCGGTGTCGCGCTGGGCCAGCATGGCATCCACCGCGATCGCGGTCTTGCCGGTGCCGCGATCGCCGATCAGGAGTTCGCGCTGGCCGCGCCCGAGCGGGAACAGCGCATCGATGGCCAGGGTGCCGGTGTGCACCGGCTCCTGCACCAGGGCGCGGTCCAGGATGGTCGGGGCCGGGCGTTCGGCGGGCAGCCAGTCTTCCGCCTCGATCGGCGGTCCACCGTCCAGCGGCCGGCCCAGCGGATCGACCACCCGACCCAGCAGGGCCGGCCCCACGGGCACGCGCACCACATCGCCGCTGCGGCGCACCGGGTCGCCGGCCTGCACCGTGCGGGCCTCGTCCAGCAGCACGCAGGCCAGGCCGTCGGCTTCGAGGCCGGCGGCGTAGGCCATGCGGCCCTCGCCGATGTGCAGCAATTCATTGAGCCGGGCGCCGCGCAGGCCGGTGATGTGGGCGATGCCGTCGGCCGCGCTGTGCACCCGGCCCATCTCCTCGAAACGCACCGGCGTGGCAGATGGCATCAGTTGCGCGCGGGCGGCCTCGCGCCAGGCCGGCAGCTCGGTGGCCAGGGGCATGTCGCTCATGGCAGGGCCTTTGCAGTGGCGGGGGTTGCGGGCAGGTGTTGGCGCCAGCGGTGCTCGGCCTCGCGCAATTCGGCGGCCCAGTGCAGCGCCAGCACCCCATGGGGGAAACACAGTTCGGCGCCGGCCAGCAGGCTCGGGTCGGTGTCGAAGCCGACCTCGGTGTCGGCCCCGAGCTGGGCGCGGAGCGCCTCGGTCAGGCCGCGCTGCCGGTCTTCGCCGAGCGCTGCCGCGCTGCGCAGCACGACCCGGCGCGGCGCCTGTTCGGCAAACCAGGTCTGCCATTCGGCGGCCGGGGTGTCGGCCAGCCGCTGCATCAGGCGCGCCAGCAGCGGCGCGTCGTCATTCGGTGTCTGGGCCAGCAGCCCACGCGCCAGCTCGACCGCCAGGCCCGAGGCTTCGTCGAACAGCGCCTGCGTGGCCTGTTGGCGTTCCCGCACGATGGCGGCCTGGGCTTCGCGCAGGCACTGCTCGGTGGACACCCGTGCGGCCAGCGCGCTGGCCTCGGTTTCGGCCGCAGCCTGTTGACGTGCGGCCTGCAGCAATTGCTCGCGGGCGGCGGCGGCGGCCTCGTGCTGGCGGCCGAGGTCGGCGGCATCGAGTTCGGCCTGGCGGCGTGCCGCCTCGGCCTGCTCCCGTTCGGTCTGCAGGGCCTGGCGGCGTGCGTCCATCACGGCCAGCAGCGGGCGGTAGAACAGCCAGCGCAGCAGGGCCAGCAGCACCAGCAGGTTGATGGCCTGCAGCGCCAGGGTCCATGGATCGATGTGCATGGCCGGCTTCAGTGCACGAAGGGGTTGGCGAACAGCAGCAGCAGGGCGATTACCAGGCAGTAGATGGCCATGGTCTCGATCATGGCCAGGCCCACGAACAGGGTGCGCGAGATGGTGCTGGCCGCCTCGGGCTGGCGCGCCAGGGCGTCCATGGCCGCGGCCACGGCACGGCCTTCGGCCAGCGCCGGGCCGATGGCCCCGAAGGCCACGGCGAGCGCGGCGCCGATGATGCTGGCGATCTGGATCCAGAGGTTGTCCATGTGAGTGCTCCTGGGATGGGAAGAAATTATTCGCCGTGGTCGCCGGCGGCCGCGGCCACGAAGACCATGGC
>Ga0213872_10000454_pt1 | contig 33355 bp, 32 predicted proteins | sample VelepicomBERX_R2_FD_160071 | JGI IMG/M metagenome (GOLD analysis project Ga0213872, IMG submission 160071) | Rhizosphere microbial communities from Vellozia epidendroides in rupestrian grasslands, the National Park of Serra do Cipo, Brazil - RX_R2 | ecosystem: Host-associated > Plants > Roots >...
CTTCCAAGCTGGCTACGTGGGTTCGATTCCCATCACCCGCTCCACGCCTCAGCCCAAACGTTTCCGTAACGCTGTTTCGATGGCGCTGCCCATCTGGTCGGTGGTGGCGCGTTGCATGCCGTCGCTCATGATATCCGCTGTGCGCAGGCCTTGATCCAGCACATCGCCCACGGCGGCGCGGATGGCCTGTTCCCATGCCGGTTTGTTGAAACTGTGGCCGAGCATCATGCCCACGCACAAAATCATGCCGATAGGGTTGGCGAGGCCCTGACCCGCAATGTCTGGCGCGCTGCCGTGAATGGGTTCATACAGCGCGCTTTTGCCGCCAATGGACGCGGACGGCAATAACCCAAGTGAGCCTGCCAGAACGGCGGCCTCGTCGGATAAAATATCGCCGAACATATTGGGTGTCAGCATAACGTCAAAGGCAGCGGGGCGCAGGATGATCTGCATCGCCGCATTGTCCACATACATGTGTTCCAGCGTCACATCGGGATAGTCTTTGTGTATGTCGGTCACAATTTCGCGCCAGAACCGCATGGTTTCCAGCACGTTCGATTTGTCGACCGAGCATAATTTCTTGCGCCGTTTGCGTGCGGCTTCGAATCCGGCGATGGCAATGCGGCGGATTTCTTCTTCGCTGTACACCATGGTGTTGTGGGCGATGCGTTGTCCGTTTTCGGTGCGGATGCCGCGCGGCTCGCCGAAATAAATATCGCCGGTCAATTCGCGCATGATGAGCAGGTCAACCCCTGCAATCCGTTCCTGTTTCAGAGGTGAAAAGGTCGTCAGTTGCGGCCACAAAATGGTCGGGCGCAAATTGGCATAGAGGCCCAGCGCCTTGCGTATGCCCAGAATGCCTTTCTCAGGCCGGTCCGCAAGTGGCAGGTTATCCCATTTCGGGCCACCAACGGCGCCGAATAAAACCGCATCGGCATGCGCGGCGGCCTTTTGTGTGTCAGTGGGAAAGGGGGAACCCGCCGCGTCAATTCCCGCACCGCCGATCAACCGTTCGGTCAGCGTGAAGGCGATATCCTTGGCAAAGCAGTGCAAAATCCGCTTGGCCTGCTCCATGATTTCAGGGCCGATGCCATCGCCGGCGGTCAATAATATCTCAGCCATTTTTACCGTCCTTCATGACTAACCATGGGTGCGCGTTCAGGTAATTCTGTTCAAAGGTGCGGATATCGTCCTTGTATTGCAACACGTGGGCGATGGCGTCCATGCCGTTCAACAGCGTGTTTTTATGGTTGGGTTCAATCGTGAACTCAAAGGACATATTACCGCAGATAACCTTTTGCGCGGCCAGGTCGATGGTGATGGGTTGGCTTTGCTCCGACAAAGCCTGTACCGCGTCCATCGGCAACCGGATCGGCAAAAGGCCGTTTTTGATGCTGTTGTTATAAAAAATATCGGCAAAGTCGGGGGCGATGACGGCGCGAATGCCGAAATCATACAACGACCATGGCGCGTGCTCGCGGCTTGACCCGCAACCGAAATTCTCGCCTGCCAACAGGATGCTGGCCTGTGGCTTCTGATTCAAAATGAAGTCAGGCTTTGGGTTGCCTTGTGCGTCATAACGCATTTCCGCAAACAGATGCTGCCCCAGGCCAGAACGCTTGATGGTCTTAAGGTACTGTTTGGGGATGATCATATCCGTATCGATATTCGCAATTGGCAGGAAGGCGGATGTACCGGTTATGGTTGTCACTTTTTGCATGGTTATGTCCCCCGCGCGAAATCGCGTACATCGGCAATGTGCCCGGCAATGGCGGCCGCTGCGGCCATGGCGGGGCTCATCAAATGCGTGCGGCCTTCGCGGCCCTGTCTGCCCTCAAAATTGCGGTTTGATGTGCTGGCGCACCGCTCGCCGGGTTCCAGACGGTCTGGATTCATCGCCAGACACATGGAACAGCCGGGCTCGCGCCATTCAAAACCGGCATCGCGGAAAATCCGGTCTATGCCTTCTTTTTCGGCGGCTTCTTTCACGATGCCTGAACCTGGCACAACAATCGCACGCTTGATGTTTTTGGCGATGGTGCGGCCCTTCAAAACTTTTGCGGCGGCACGCAGGTCATCCAGTCGCCCGTTTGTGCACGACCCAATAAAGACCTGGTCAATGGGGATGTCACAAAGCCGCATGCCCGGTGTCAGCCCCATATAGGCAATAGCGCGCTCCATGGAGGCACGCTGTACGGCATCCCCAACCTGCGCGGGATCGGGCACATGGCCAGTCACGGCACCGCCCATTTCCGGATTGGTGCCCCATGTGACATGCGGCGCGATATCGGTGGCGTTAATGCGTATTTCCCTATCGAACTTAGCGCCTTCGTCTGAATGCAGTTGCTGCCAATCGGCCCTGGCGGCTGCCCATACTGAACCTTTGGGCGCCATGGGTTTGTCTTTCAGATAGGCAAAAGTGGTTTCATCCGGCGCCACCATACCGGCGCGGGCACCTGCCTCAATCGACATGTTGCAGATGGTCATGCGTTCTTCCATCGACAAGGCAGCGATAACGGGCCCCGCATATTCGATAACGTGGCCGGTGCCGCCTGCGATGCCAATTTGCGCGATAATGTGCAAAATAACATCCTTGGCCGTAATGCCTTGCGGCAACGCGCCATCGACCCAGACGCGCATATTTTTAGATTGTGCCATGGTGAGCGTTTGCGTGGCAAAAACCTGCTCGATATCACTGGTGCCGATGCCAAAAGCCAGCGCGCCAAACGCCCCGTGTGTTGAGGTATGGCTATCGCCGCAAACCAACGTAATGCCGGGCAGGGTGAAGCCTTGCTCCGGGCCGATGATATGCACAATGCCCTGTTCACGCGTTTGCGGGGGGTAGTACAGAAGGTTATGCGTTGTGCAGTTTTCTTCCAGCGTTTCAATCTGCAGGCGCGACTCTTCGTCCTTGATCGTGCCGGTGTAGGGGGTTGTCGGTACATTATGGTCGGCGGTTGCCATGATGCTTTCGGGCCGCCACAGGGGGCGATGCGTCAGCGCCAACCCTTCAAAGGCCTGGGGGCTCGTGACCTCATGAACCAGATGGCGGTCGATATAGATCAGGCATGTGCCGTCTTCAAACCGGCGGATAACGTGCCGGTCCCAGATTTTATCGTACAGGGTTTTAGGCATGCGTGTGACCTCGCACTGCCTTCTGATACGCTTGATTGATACGTGTCGTGATGGGACCTGACGGATATTTCTGCATACCAATTTCGATGATCGGCTGAACCTCAACGGCTGTACCAGTGATAAACACTTCGTCTGCCGCCGACAACTCTGCCGGGGTTATGTGTTGTTCGGTGACAGTCAGACCCAGTTGGCGAGCGATATCAATCACCGACCGACGCGTAATGCCGTTCAGGAAACAATCGGCAATCGGCGTATAGATAGTACCATCCTTGACCATAAAGATATTGGCGCCGGTACATTCCGCAACATAACCACGGTAATCCAGCATCAACGCGTCGTTATAACCCGCCAATTCGGCTTTGTTTTTGCTGACAGTTCCGGCAATATACTGCCCGTTGGCTTTGGCAAAAACAGGCCCGACATTCGGGGCAGGGCGCACCCAATCGGCCCATATCAGGCGGATGCCGGGAATGCTGCCGTCCGGGTTCGGCTGAAAGTACGAAGCCCATTTCCATGCGGCAATGGCCAAATGGATGCTGTTACTGCGTGATGAAACGCTTAATGACTCCGGACCGTGCCAGGCGACAGGGCGAACATAGGCGTCCTTCAGGTTATTTTCCTGCAAGACATCCATGGCCGCCTGATTAATGACGTCAACGCTGTAGGGCAGGGTAAAACCCATCATGCCGGCCGAGGCATGAAGCCGTTCATGATGTTCCTGCATTTTAAAGATAACGCCGTCATACGCGCGCTCGCCCTCAAATACGCCGCTGCCGTAATGCAGGGTGTGCGTTAGTACATGCACGTGCGCGTCTTTCCATGGAACAAGTTTGCCATCCATCCAAATGACACCGGGTTGGTTCTGTAACATGTTACGAGCCCCTCTTTTGCGCTAAAATTTTATTGATGGCGCCGACATAGGCGCGGGCCGACGCCATGACGGTATCCGTATCGCGTGCATGACCTGTGTGGAATTGCCCGTTCTGTTGCAGGATGATGACGGCTTCTGCTTGTGCATCACACCCTTCGGCAACGCTGTGCGCCTCAAAACTGTTCAGGCTCGCCGTACATCCGGTTGCCTTGTTGATAGCTTTGAAGATGGCGTCGAGCGGCCCGTCGCCGGTCGCGTTGACCGTTTTTGTGGTGCCTTCCAAATGGATGGCAATATCAGCCTCGTAATCATTCGGTGCCTTTTGACGTGTATTAAAGCTGGTCAGAATGGCAAAGTCAGGCACGGCGACCTTTTGTTGTTTGCCAAGCATGATCAGCAGATCTTCTTCCGTGACGTTCTTCTTGCGGTCGCAAAGCGCTTTGAAGGCGGTAAAGCAGTCCGCGAAGGCTTCGTCTGACATATGAATCTGCCACTCGGCCAGTTTGTTTTTAAAAGCCGCACGTCCGGAGTGTTTGCCCATCACCAGTTGGGATTTGGTCAGGCCAACGCTTTCCGGCTGCATGATTTCATATGTGTTGCGGTTTTTCAGCATGCCGTCCTGATGAATCCCGGACTCGTGCGCAAAGGCATTTGCGCCCACAATCGCCTTGTTTTTCTGCACCGGGAAGCCTGTCGTAACCGCAACAAAGCGTGAAACCGGATACAGGCTTTTTGTATCAATGCCTGTGTGGCATTTGTAAAAATCTTCACGCGTTTTTATTGCCATGACGACTTCTTCGAGTGCTGCATTGCCTGCGCGTTCGCCAATGCCGTTGATTGTACACTCAACCTGGCGCGCACCAGCGGCAACGCCCGCCAGTGAATTGGCGGTCGCCATGCCTAGATCGTTGTGGCAATGCGTTGAAAAACGCGCCGTCGGGAATTGTTTGACGAGCGCCACGATACAGTCAAAAAATTCCTGTGGCGTTGTGTACCCCACTGTATCCGGGATGTTGATTGTGGTCGCGCCCGCCCTGACGGCGGCATCAACCGCGCGGGTTAGAAAAGCCATGTCACTGCGCGTGGCATCCATGGCTGACCATTCCACGTCGTCGCAGAAACTGCGCGCATAGCGTACGGTTTCGTCGATGGTTTCCAGTACGCGTTCTTTGGTCGAACGCAATTGATGTTCAATATGAATGTCGCTGGTGGAGATAAAAGTATGAATACGCGGCTTGCGTGCAGTCTTTAACGCCGTGGCTGCAGCTTCGATATCCGTCTTGATGGCGCGAGCCAGGCTGCAAACAATCGCGTTACGGGTGGCCTGACCGACGGCGGTAATGCAGGCTGCGTCCCCCGGTGAAGCTGCGGCAAAGCCTGCTTCGATAATATCAACGCCGATGGCATCCAGATGCGCTGCCACCGCCAGTTTTTCATCCAATGTCATGGTGGCGCCCGGTGACTGTTCGCCATCACGCAGTGTTGTATCGAAAATATAAACCTTGTCCTGGTCGGTGGTCTGGTGGGGCAACTGTGTCATTGGGGTCCTTTGTCTTCACGGATTGGTTTTGGGTATAAAAAAAGGCCCTGAAACAGAGCCTGTGGGATACGCTGACCGGTCGTGCGATTGTTACAATCGCCCCGCTTTCAGCGCTTGGGTTAGTAGGAGTTGTCCGTTCTTGTGCATTGGTAATTTTATTGCCGTTATGTTCATTTTCATAAAATATAATTTACCGAACAGGCGGGAGTCAAGCTCTATCACCCCGCAACTATGCCTGAATGAGTAAGATCGCCGGAATACCAGGCGTAAGGGTCCGCGATGGTGGATTGCGGCGGCGGTGCCCCAGCTAGCGCCAGCAATGCTTGCGTCAGATCGTGGAAACCATCAGGATTAATTGGATCCAGCTTTTTACAGCGCGAACGGTCGCGTAAATTCGGGATAACGGCCTTTGCAAAATCGCGCATCTGGGTTGAGACGTCATCGCCAGCCAGAATGCCAAATAGGTTGCCGACGGCAACACCCTTTTCACCTAAGATTCTGCCGCTCACAAACTGAGTTTCGTTTAATACGCCGACACCCGCTATCGGCGTTTGACAGGCCGTGACTTCAACAATCGTCTGGCCGCCGCCGCAAACAATTGCACCTGCAGTGCCAAAAAGTTCCTGTGGTTTGTATCGGTTGATAATTTGCAGCCTGTCGCCCAATTGTGACTGCAGATCCTGAATGATAGCGTCATCGACCTTTACGTGGGGAATGGCAACCGTAAACCGCATATCGGTGTCCAATAGATCAGGGGCTTCTTTTAGTATCTCCTGTAGCAGCATGAGACCAATTTGACCAAAATCAGAGCCGCCAAAGCTGATAACGACATTTGAGGGATCATGATCATGTTCGGCAAACAATTCGTTGGGCAATAAATGTTTTTGTCCCGGTGCAAAGACCACAGCATCCCCATAACCCGGCATATAATCGCCATCGTGGATAAAATGTTCTTCTATGCTCGGGTTAATGACTGCATGCACTGCGGTTTCGTCCAGACACCGGTGATTGAAGTCATCCAACGCGACGACGGTATGCCCGGCGTCCTTCAACGCGGCCAGTTGTGGTTTGCTGACCCGGTAATTGTCGACAATCAAAAGGTCTGCGTTGGTAATGTCCTGTAATTGATCGTCTGTGAGTGGTCTGAATAAATCATCCGCATCGGACAATTGGGTGAAGTGATTACTTAGGACAACTTCGAATCCGTCTACGCCAAAGTTTTTCTCGAAAGCCTGCAATGCTATTTCGGCTGTTTCATTATTAGGCAGGATGATTTTGACGGCGGCACCTTCCTTCGCCAATTGTTTGGCAAGGCGCATGCTGCGCCAGAAATGGCCGCTCGCAATAATCGGGTCAATATCACAAAAAATACAAACAGATTTCTGCATAATAAAAAACACCCACCCACTGGGAGGCTACCATAACATATCTTTATGCAAGTAAAATCAGATGATATTGCGGTGCAACCTTACGCCGTGGCAACTTGTTCCAACCCTTGCGCCAACTCTTTTTCCGCGATGATTTTGTCCATGGCGGCCCGCTCTGTGGCCGACAGGCGCAGGCTGGCTGATTTCAACTGTCCGCAGGCGGCCATAATGTCACGTCCACGCGGGGTGCGGATGGGGCTGGCGTAACCGGCTTCGTTGACGATATCGCCGAACTTTTCAATCACATCCCAGTCGGGGCATTCAAAGGCAGAACCGGGCCACGGGTTGAAGGGGATCAGGTTGATTTTCGCCGGAATACCGCGCAACAGGCGGACCAGTTGCTTGGCGTCGGCGGCACTGTCATTCACGCCCTTCAGCATGATGTATTCGAAGGTGATGCGTCGTGCGTTGCTGGCGCTCGGGTAATCGCGGCAGGCCTGCAGCAATTCCTTGATCGGATATTTGCGGTTGATCGGCACAATCTGGTCGCGCAATTCATCCGTCACCGCGTGCAGGCTGATGGCGAGATTAACGCCCAGTTCTTCGCCGCACTGGCGGATCATCGGCACAACGCCCGAGGTGGACAGGGTAATCTTACGCTTGCTGATGGCGATGCCTTCGCCATGCATAATGATCTTCAGCGCTTTGGCGACGTTGTCATAGTTATAGAGCGGCTCGCCCATGCCCATCATGACGATGTTGGACAGCATGCGCTCATCCTTGGCGGATGGCCATTCGCCCAGCTTGTCACGGGCCAGCATGACCTGCATCACAATTTCACTGGCTTCCAGATTGCGCACCAGACGTTGCGTGCCCGTATGGCAAAAACGACAGGTAAGGGTGCAACCGACCTGGCTCGATACGCATAACGCGCCGCGATCCTCTTCGGGGATGTGCACACATTCGACTTCCTGCCCGTCCGGCATTTTCAGAAGCCATTTGCGCGTGCCGTCGGTTGATTGCTGATCTTGTGAAATGGTCGGGCGCGCCACAACAAAATGCGCCGCCAGTTTGTCGCGCGCAGGCTTCGCGAGCGTGGACATTTGCGCAAAGTCCGTCGCGCCGTGGTGATAGATCCATGACCAGACCTGCTTGGTGCGGAACTTTTCCAGTCCCATTTCCACCAGCGCGCCCGTCATTTCGTCATACGCCATGCCGACAAGGTTGCGCTTGCCGTCAATCTCGGCCAGGTTGGCCGCAAAGTTTTTTGAATGATTATGTAATCCCATGCCGCTCTCCATGCCTCAGGACGGCGCCTCTGTCAAAACTTGCGTGTAAACAGGGCCTATTTTCCCTGCTTTTTGGCCTTTTGGGGTTTGCTGACTGCCTTTTTGGCGGGGGACGCCTCCAGACCACAGGCCTGATTAATGGCATGATAAGCTTCATTGGCACCCGTGACATCCAGCCGGTCATGCGTGGGGGCTGTGTTTTTTTGCCCGGGTGTGCCGGTGATCGTGATGATTTTTGTACTAATAATCGCGGCGGTCAGGGCCTTGTCTGCGGCGGCATCGCGCGACCAGGCGGTGTCTTTGGCCGTGAACATGTTAAAGCTTTGCTTGCCGATCTGTACCAAAACATCCGTGGCGGGTTTGTAAGTGTATCCGGCGGTATAGCTGACGACGTCCTTGCTTTTTTCTTCCGGGCGCTGGGTGATCAGAAGGTGGGACTCGCTGCGTTTGAATTTCTTGCTTTTGGCAAAGCCAGTCGTCAGGGCCATGTAACAAACAGGTTGTCCTGCGTCGTCAACCTTATAGGTCCGCCATTTGCCATAGGTTTTACCGATGGGGGTTGGTTGACCTGCGGTACCGGCTTGTTTCTGGGTTGCGGTTTTGGCAAAGGTGGGGGCGGGGGCAAGAGTGACGCAGATAAGCGCGGCCACCATCACAAGATTAAGGTTCGATTTTGTCCGTTCCGTCATTGGTGCCCTCATCCGGTTCATCAGCATCATCGCCGGTCATATCATCATTATCATCGTCTTCGTCGGTCGCTTCTTCTTTGCCCTTATCCTTAACGACAGCGGGCGATTTATCCTTGTTGTCCACGTTCGCGGGCGGCGTATCTGTGGTGCTGGCGGCCTCGGGCGGTTCGCTGCGGTGGATCAGCGGCCCCAGAACGGGCTCCAGCGCGCGCAGCATTTGTGCCGACAAGGCGCTCGTGAATTTGTATTTAGCGGCTTCTTCACCCGCAACATGTGCGGTAATTGTGCCAAAAAAATGGTCGCCAATGTAAAAGGCAAAAGTGCCTGTGCGGTTGACGACGCGTGACGATATTAAATGCCCACCGGTGCCGAATTCATCAAAGCGATGGTCACCTGTGCCAGTTTTGCCGCCAATGGTCAGAACAGTTCCTTTGGTGTCTTTATAGGCACCCTTGACGCGGCGGGCCGTGCCGTTGTCGACGACTTCGGCCATCACGCCCTTCATGACATGGGCGATGGCGGGATCCAGCAACTGTTCTTTGTGTTGGTCGCCGTAATGTTCAACCAATGTCTGATAGGGCGTTCCTTCGCCGAACATCAGCGATTCAAACCGGATGGTCGGCAGGCGCGTGCCATCATTCAGAATAATGCCAACCAGTTCAGCCAACGCGCCGGGGCGGTCAGCAGAGCTGCCGATAGCTGTTGCAAGGCTGGGCACCAGACGACCGAAGGGGTAGCCGAGGCGGGCCCAGCGGTCATGCAACTGGGCAAAGGCATCGGCCTCCAGAATAATACGAATGCGTGTATCCTGCGCGCGCTTTAAATGCGGATTCATCAGCCACGCATAGCTGGCGATGCGTATGGGCTGGCTGACTTGCATCAACGTGTGGCGCGAAGCATGGGGATTGCTTTGCAGATAGCTGACCAGCCACAATTCCATGGGGTTGAGCCCGGCGATATAGCCGCGGTCCGAGAGGTTATATTTGTCAGCGGTATAGGTGTGATAGAGCTGCGCCAGACGTTGATTGGACAGGGACTCCTTCAGCGGGTGACGCTGCATAAAATCAGCGAATTCTGTCATGCTGGCCTGCGGGCGAACCGAACGGAAAATGATAGTGTGCGCCGATGCACCTTTGTGCGCGTGACTGAGCAGTTTCTCCAGCGCGGCATCGCCATCCAGATTGAAATATTCGCTGATATACCTGTTAAGGAACTGCGCACCCTCCTGATCGGCAAAACGGTCCAGATAACTTTTCCGTGCGGGTTCATCCGGGTCATCCAGTAATTGTTCTTTGGTTTGCGGCCCCTGTGCAATTGTGTAATTCACGATGTCGCGCATCAGGCGCACGAACACCAGATTGACCGAGTTTCTAAAGGCTTCGTGCAGGTCCATAACTTCGAAATCTTCGGATCTTTCAAAGTTTACAAATGTATGTTGCCCACCACCTGTAAAGAATATTTCGTGCGGGTTGCCTGAATAGTGCCGATCCATAGCGGCATTCAGCATGGTTTCAAGGTCAGCGGTCGGGTGTTCAATCAACCAGCCAATCGCCCATTCCGTCAACACGTCGGGTGCGTCTTCGGCCATGTCCTGTAAATCTTCAACCGAAAGGCCGGCATAGCGGCGATACAATTCGCTGATAATTTCCAGATAACTGACCAGCGTGCGCAATTTGGCGGTCGAGCCGAGGTCGAGCTTCATCCCCTCGTTCATATCGAACGGCTCGTCGATATTGTCGGCCTGCACGCGCAATTTGTTGCTGTCGTTCGTGCGTTCATACAGCACGACGCTCCATTTGATCTTTTTCGGATCGTTGTCAGGATTCAAAAGGCGGAAGCCATACAGGCCGTTCGCTTTCAAAAAATCCGGATCGCTCAGATGCCGCAGAAAATCCACAAGCTTGCTTTGCGTGTCCTGATCCAGCGTGCTGCGTGCCGTCAGGTCTAACCGGTCAATTTCATATAGTTTCTTCAGGCCCAACATGCTCATCAAATGGCTACGCAGGGCGTTCACTGCTTTTTGTTCCATAAACGGCGGTTGCGGGGGCAGGGGGGCCTCTGCAACAAAATGGAAATTCGCTGCTTTAGTCGTATCGCGCAGACGCACGGATATAACGCCGGCTTCGGCAAGGCGGTCGAGCGTCGCATCCGTCAGCGCGTCCAGGGCAGTGTGATTGCTGGCCAGATAATAGCTGGGGCGCCGTTGTGCCAGGATGAGCCCCAAAGCTTCGCGATAAATCTGTGCCTTGGTGCGGAGAGAGTCCGCATCATGTTCCGGCAAGTTCAGGGCATTAGCGGCGTCATTTAAGTCAATGCCGAACCACGCCCACAAACCATCGCCGATACTGTTGATTTCACCAAAGCCGGGGCGTGCGCTGAGCGGTGTGCTGTTCAAATAATCGAGCGCGATTTTCTCGCGCGCCGCGCGTGTGTCGGGGCCGTCCAGATAAACGCGTAATGAGGCCGACGCAATTTGCCGCAATTTTTCCATGCCGCTGGTCGTCTGGCCGCCGGGTGAGTAACGGAACTTTTCAATCTGTGTGGCGAGCGTGCTGCCGCCGCCGGGGTTAAAGCCGGGCGCAAAGCTGTGAATCGCGTGTCCGACCAGCGCATACAGGAAACGGTCCCATTCAATGACGGGGTTGCGCGTTTCGGCGCCGTCTCTCAGCAGTTCACGGTTTTCGATATAGAGCAGAGTGTTGACGAGCACGGGCGGGATGCTGGCGAAGTCGGCGAACACATGCGCGGGATAGCTGGCGCTGTACAGCTTGTGTTCGTCGCGGTCATACAGGGTAACACCTGCCACTGTTTTGGCATGATAAATGGGGTAAAGGCCGCGATCAAAAAAATAGTCATAGGTCGGCGTTGCGCGCATTTGCTGCGTAATGTGATAATCGTCCGCTTGCAATGATTTTGCAAAGAACGGGATATAGCTGTAGCCCAGACGTTGGTTATACGGGCCGCTGACCGGGAAACGTGCTGCGGGGTTGGGGCCGTCACCCGGCGTAAACTGAATATGCGCACCGTACCACGACAACCACTCAGCCTGCGTTTCGGAGGTACGCATTTCCGTGCGTATGGCCGAGACGACGATGGTCACAATGGCAAAAAACAGGGTTATGGGCAACAGCCACACAATCCGTGGCAGCCGCATGCGGTAATGCTCCTTGGGGCTTATCAGGCGAGTTTCGTCTTGGGGCGCCTTATGCTTTTTTTTGCCTTTACGCGTCATGGGGCGGTTTTATCACTGTCAGTTGTTATTAGCGCATCATGGTAGTCGTGTTTGTTGCCGTGGCGGTCTGTCAGTTCCCAGCCGTCACCCTTTGGCGTGGCCGATGCCGGAGTCAGCAGGATTTTGCCGTAACCACCCGGTATGTCCATCAGATAGGTGGGTTGGCAAAGACCGGAGATGACGCCGCGCAAACTGCCGATCAAATCACGGCCTTTTTGCAGGGCGACGCGGAAATGGCTTGTGCCTCGCGCCAGATCGCCATGATAAATCTGATAGGGCTTGATGCGTGTTTCAACCAGCGCGCGCAGCAGGGCGGTCAGGCTGGCTGTCGTATCATTGACGCCGCGCAGCAGAACGCTCTGTGCCAGCATCGGCATGCCCGCATCAATCAATCGCGCGCAGGCAGCGCGTGCATCGTCTGTCAATTCGCGGGCGCTGTTGCAATGCAGAACCACATAAACAGGCTTTGCGCCGCGTAAAGCCGCCACCAGTTCGCGCGTAATCCGTGTCGGATTGGCGACGGGCAGGCGCGTATGAATGCGAATGATTTTGACATGGTCGATGTCGTTCAGCGTATCGATGATGAACTTTAACTGGCGGTCAGACAGAACCAGCGGGTCGCCGCCCGTCAGAATGACTTCCCATACTTCTTCGTGTGTGCGGATGTAATCAAACGCCTTCTGCAATGCCTCTGGCGACAAAGGCGGTTTGGGCGTTGTAAGTTCGTCACGGCGGAAGCAGTAACGGCAATTAACGGCGCAACTGCTGGCGATCTTCAACAAGACGCGGTCGGGATAGCGGTGCACCAACCCCTCGGTCGGGTTGTGGGCAAAGTCACCGATGGGGTCGCTCAGCTCATCATCGTGAATAAATGCCTCATGAACTGAAGGCATAAATTGCTTGGCAATGGGGTCGTGCGGATCGTTGATGTCCATCGCGGCACGGAGCGCAGGGGTAATGGCGACACCAAAACTGGCGGCCGTAGTTTCCAGCGTGTGGAAATGTTCGGGACTGCTCGTCATCGGTTTCAGACTGCCTTCGCGAAAAACGTGTTCAAATGTGTTACCAGATTCGCCTGCATGATTTCGGTTTGTGTTTTGGCGGCCAGATCCTTGACAATCACGCTCCCCTTCGCGAACTCATCCGTTCCCATCAACAGCATCAGCGGCACACCGGCCCTGTCGGCATATTTCAACTGCTTGTCCAATTTGGCGGGTTCCAGATAGTTTTCGACATTGTATCCGGCTGTACGTAGCATGCTGGCCAGTGTCAGATAGGTGGGGCGCAGGGCAACATCCATCTGCGCAATCAGTACTTGTACGCTGCTCTTCTGCAAATGCTGCGGCATCAGATTGTAGGTGGTCAGCAGGTCAAACAGCCGGGTCAAGCCGATGGAGATACCCACGCCCGGCAATTTGGATTTGGTGTAGTAGCTGGCCAGATTCTCATAGCGACCGCCTGAGCAAACGCTGCCGAATTCAGGGTGCGCATCGACGGTGGTTTCGTAAACAGTGCCCGTGTAGTAATCCAGACCACGTGCGATGGCGAGGTTCAGGCGCGTGCGCTTTTCCGGCACACCCAGGGCGGCCAGTGCTTCGACCATTTGTGAAACTTCGTTCAAACCTTCGACAAAAACCGGGTCATTGCATTGAACGTTCTTAAGGGCGGCCAGAACTTCTGCTTTGCTGCCTGTGTGCGCGATCAGTTTTAAAACTTCACCCGCCTGTTGTGCTGTCAGGCCCAGTGCCGCAATCGCATCGCGCACCTTGTCAGTGCCGATTTTATCCAGCTTGTCGACCTCGCGCAAAATCAGCTTGCGCTTCTCTTCTTCGGTAACGCCCCATCCCGACAGCAGTCCCAGCAGGATTTTTCTATTGCTGAAATGAATGGTGAAGTCGCCGATGCGCAGCGATTCAAAAATTTGCGCGATGATGGCGGGTAATTCCGCATCGAAAATGGGATCGAGCTTATCTTTGCCGATTACGTCGATGTCGCATTGATAAAATTCACGGAACCGGCCGCGTTGTGCGCGTTCGCCACGATAGACGCGCTGCATCTGGTAGCGGCGGAAGGGGAAGTTCAACTCACGTTCATGTTCTGCGACATAACGCGCCAATGGCACGGTCAGGTCGAAGCGCAGCGCCATGTCGGCCTCGTAGCCTTGTTGCAGGCTGCCTGTCGATTGGACGAAATAAACCTGCTTTTCGGTTTCGCCGCCAGATTTGGTCAAAAGGATGTCCTTCTCCTCAAACACCGGCGTTTCGATAGGGATAAAGCCGAACCGTTCATAGCTATGGCGTATGGTGTCGAAAATATGCTGGAAAATCATCTGCTCGCGCGGCAGGAGTTCCATGGTTCCGGCGATGGTGCGTGGCTTAATCAGGGACATAAGCAGGTGCTCTTGAGGTAATTTCTGAGAAAGTACGCGTTATACCTGATATGCCTTTGCTTGGCGAGGAAACTTGTACGCAGAATCGGCTAAAATTTATCGTCTTGTATAACGTTGAGGTTAAAAAATGACTGTGGGCTTCTGCAGAAATTAAGCCGCTATTAACCAAAAACAGGCGAAAAAGGATAGTTGTAAAAGACTCGGGTTTCGTGACGCCTGACGCGCGAGGGGAGCGGTTTTTATGCAGTTGAGCGATTTGCCTTTCATCGACCTTTACGTGCGGCTGGACCAGATCGATCAAGCCCTCTATCGCTCCAAGGAGCGAGGCAAAAGCACCGCGAACCAATTCGTGCCCAATGAATTCCAACCCGCTATCGATCGCTTTATGATTGCGGTCAATCAGACTTTGCATGATCGCAATGACGGCTCGATTGACTTCGAAGGCGTGCGCTGCCGTTTGTCGCGACAGGAAATGTCGGATGGCACTATGTGGGTTTGCGCGCGGCGCATCAACACCGTCATCCCGGATTTGGACAAGCTTGGCATTGTCAGTCATATCAGCGACCACATGAAGGATTTGGGCAAGCGTGATGGCTTGATCCTGGTATCGGGTGCAACGGGACAGGGTAAGACCACGACGGCTGTCGCTTTGCTGGCGCATTTCCTGCGGTCCTATGGTGGCACGGCGGTGACCATCGAAGACCCCGTTGAATATATGCTGAAGGGTCGCCATGGCGACAGCGGTCACTGCTTCCAGGTAGAAGTGCGGTCTGATGAAGATTGGGCTGTATGCCTGAAGCGTTCGCTGCGTTGGGCGCCGCGTTATATCTATGTCGGTGAAATTCGTACGCCAAAGGCTGCAGAGCAATTGCTGCGCGCTGCGACCACGGGCCACTTGGTTATCACGACGGTTCATGCCGGTTCGCCCGAAGAAGCGTTGATGGGTATCATCTTTCTGGCGGAACAGGCGATGGGCCCGGGCGTGCAGAATATGTTGGCTTCCGGCCTGACGGGGCTCGTTTACCAGACCATGCGTGAAACGGGGCCGTGGGTGAAGTATCTGTTTACCGAACCCGACCAACCGGGTGATGCGGTTCGCTCGCTCATCCGTGAAAACAAGATCGGCATGCTGTCGACCTATATCGACCGCACGGCTTCGCGTCTGGCAGGTGCGACGGGTGCGCCGGCCTTTGGCGGCACGCCGACCTTTATGACGCCGCAGAATGTTAAAAAATAAGAGGCGATATGAGCATCAATGACCTGATAACGACCGATGACGGTGCCCTTGGCGGCGCTGCTTCGTCGCGGTTGCGCGATCTGCCTTTTATGGATTTGTATATCCGTATAGACGCCAATGGCCGTGGCATGGCGCGTTATCGTTCGCCAGCGCGTGACTATTCGAATAATTGGAGCCGCGTTTTGCCTGACTGCTATCGCGGGGAATGCCGCAAGATAGCCGAGGATTTATTTGGTAGCATCGATAACCCCGATACGTCTTATCAATATGACGGCGTGCGTTTCCGCCTGTCATATCAAAAATCCGCCAACGGTCAGGAATGGGTTATTCTGCGCCGCATCGCGGCCCGTGTGCCATCGCTGGAAGAACTGACCTTTGCACCCAACATCATTAACTATCTGCGCAAACTGGGGCAGCGCGACGGGTTGATCCTGATCTCCGGTCCGACAGGGCACGGTAAAACGACGACATCGTTTTCACTGTTCGCCGATTATATGCGCCGTTACGGCGGCGTCGGCATATCGGTTGAAGACCCGGTTGAATATCAATTGGACGGGCCGGTAGGTGATTACGGCTATTGCTATCAGATACAAGTGGATAAGGAAGAAGACTGGGCAACGCCTCTCAAGCGTGCGTTGCGTTGGACGCCGCGCTATCTGCTGGTCGGTGAAGTCAGAACGCCGCGCGCAGCGGAACAGATACTGCGTGCCGCGACAACGGGCCATTTGGTGATTACGACCATTCACGCAGGCTCGGTGGAAGAAAGCTTTATGGGGCTTCTGCATCTGGCGGAACAGGCCATTGGCCACTCGGCCAACTTTATGCTGGCGCAGGGTATAACGGCCGCGTGGCATCAGACGCTTAGCTCATCCGGTCCTTTCCTGCGTTATGTGTTTACGGAAGAAAACAACAATGGCGACCCGATCCGCTCATTGATCCGTGAAAACAAGATCGGCATGGTCAACAGCTATATCGACAAACAGGCCGCGCGCCTTGATGTTATGCGCGGCGTTGATCCTGTGCGGGGTCAGCGCCTTTAAACGCTTCGCCGCGCAGGCGGGCAACGGTGCTGAGCACTTCGCCGAAGAAGGCGGCGTGGTCGTCGCGCAAATTCCACGGATCTTGCTGGAAGAAGGTGCAGAGCCGGTCCAGCGATTTTTTATCCAGGCTCTGAATGCCGAACAAATTGACGTCCTGCATCAGATATCGCGCGGCCCATGCGCGCCCCGACATAAGGTAGGTAGCGATTTCTTCCACCACCTCCTGACGGATCAGGCCGCTATCGGCTGATTTCTGGAAAAAGGCCAGATCGATATGGTTCAGGGCGGCCACTTTGTATCCGGCTGTTTCCAGACGGTTCAGGCCGTTTTCGCCGCGTGTATTGATGCAGGCCGTGCCGATGCAGGTGACATGCATGGCTTCCAAAATGGGCAGCCACAGATCAAAATAGCTGGCGGCGTTATTGATCAGGTCCGAAATATGCAGGACATGATGGCCTTCCCCGACCGGTGTCGCGCAATAGGCCATCTTGTTCTTGAACAGGTACAAATGCGGTTTGTCCAGTGCCCATGCGACGGGTAACGAAAACAACCAGTCGCGGCGCTCACCGCCTGAAATGGCATCAACCTTGGACAGGTCGAAGGAGGAGCGAATTTTGTCAACAAGCGGCGTTATGACCGCCTGAAAATTCGGGTCGGCGTCATAGGCGTTGCGGATCAATTGATAAAGTTCAGCTGATCGTTCAGGCACGCCTGCAATCGTTTCAATGATTGTCGTGATTTGCTTGAGCAGCTTATCGGCCAATGCCGGGCCCAGAACCTGTTCCGTATTCACATAAAACGGGCCGGGTACGCTTGCGGCATACCAGAAAACAGGTCCGTTGCTGTGGTCCCAAATAGACACGGCCTTTGTTTCATGGATGCGCTTGAGCAGGGATGCAGTTGCCGATGTCATGTAAATCAACTATTTTAAGGGTACGGTATTTTTAGAATTGAAGGCTGCAGCGGGCAAGCCCAAAATGGGCACGTCTGCGGTGACAACGTGGCAAAGGGGGATTGTTATGGATAAACAGCGCCTTCTGTCGGGTGTGATGATCTTGGGGCTGCTTGGCTGGGTTGTGCCAGCCAGTGCCCAATATGCGGAATCTGGTGTCATGATGTCTGCGGATCCCGTGCAGCCTGCGCCCCCCGCCGATGCCCCCAACGCACCACCTATCACTGCACCGGAAGCTGCTCCGGCGCCTGCACCGATAACCGTCACATTGCCTTCGGGTCACTATGTTCTGGATCCGAAACATACCAGCGTGATCTTTAAAATCAGCCATCTGGGTTTTTCAAACTTCACCGGACGTTTTGACAGGGTAGAGGGTACGCTGGATTTTGTTGCTGATGCGCCCCAACAATCAAAGCTCGATATTACCATTTATCCCAATAGCATAGACACCAATGTGCCTGAACTAGATGAAGATCTGCGTGGTGGTAACTGGTTCGACACGGTGCATTATCAAATGGCCAATCTGCGCTCGACGATGATACAGCCGATTGATAACAAGTCCGTGCGCGTAACGGGTGCCTTTAACCTGCGTGGTACCACGCGTCCTGTGGTTATGGATGTAACGTTGGTCGGGCAGGGGAAAAACCCTGTGACGGGCGATTACAGCGCCGGGTTTACAGGCACAATCCTGCTCAAGCGCGGCGAATACGGCATTGCCAACTTGGAACCCATGGTTGGCGATGATGTGACGATACAGGTGGACACAGAATTTGATCTGAAAACGGATCAGTGATCTTTTTCAGCTTGTGCAGGCGCCTGTGGCGGATCGTCGCGCAGAATGCGGTTCGCGGCCCCCTCGGGATCATCAAACTGGCCGGACTTCATGGCCCAGAAAAAGCCGCCCAACGCCAGCAGCCCGAGTCCAAGGGCCAACGGTATCATGTAAATCAGGACATCCATTGCCTATCCCCGGTTCAGGCGTTGCGCATTCAAGATAACCACAACCGATGACGCGGCCATAGACAGGGCGGCGATAAAAGGTGTAACGAGCCCGGCCATCGCCATCGGGATAGCGATAAGGTTATAGCCGACAGATAAAACAAAATTTTCCAGAACCAGACGGTTTGCGCGCTTTGATACATTCAGCGCTTCCAGAACCGGCGCCAGTTTCCGCCCCTGAAATACAATATCGGCGGCGTTTTGTGTGATATCGAGTGCGGTTGACGGCGACATGGATATATCGGCGGCGGCCAGAGCGGCGGCGTCATTCAGCCCATCCCCTACCATCAGGACATGCTTGCCTTGATTGCGTAAATCTTCAATCACCGCGTGTTTCTCGATCGGCGTTACCTGGGCGCGGTAATCTTTTATTTCCAGCTGTGCCGCAACCTTGGCCACGGCGGCACTACGGTCGCCGGACAAAAGCTTGATATCGTAGCCTTTACTTTTCAAAGTGTGCAGTATCAGACTCGCATCCTGTCGCAGACTGTCGGCGAACACAAAGCGAACGGGATCTTCTTCTCCGACGCGCAGCCATATCTCAGGTGCGCCATCATTGTCGGCATTGACATCACCACACCAGTCACGACTGCCCAGACGGATGGTCTGGCCGTTATAATCGCCTTCCATACCACGTGCGGGATGCTCTGCGGCCTGTAGGGGTAGTATCTTGCCGCCATACATGTTGAACAGGGCGCGCGCCAGCGGATGATGGCTTTGTGATGCCAGTGACGCCGCCAATTGCATATTGCGGCCACCGATTTGTTGGGGGTTGGCTAAAGCAGGTTCGTTTTCCGTCAGTGTGCCGGTCTTGTCGAAGATGATCGTGTCGACCTTGGCCATACGTTCGACGGCATCCGCTGATTTGAGCAACATGCCGTGGCGGAACAAACGGCCAGAGGTCAAAACCTGAACGGCGGGGACGGCCAGTCCCAACGCGCAGGGGCAGGTGATGATAAGAACCGTCATGGCGATTAATAACGAAGGTTGCCATGATTGGTGCGCCAGCAGGTTCCAATACAGAAACGTGATCAGTGCCAGCAGATGCACCACAGGTGTGTAATAGCGTGCGACACGGTCGGCCAACCTGACGTAATTTGCGTGACCTTGTTCCGCCTTATCCATGAGCTTGACGATTTCACCCAGAAGGCTTTCGCCGCTGGTAGCCGTTATGCGTATGGTCAGCGGGGCCGTCAGGTTGATCATGCCACCAAAAACGCGGGTACCGGTGTTAACCGGCTGCGTGATCGTTTCCCCGCTGATAAAGCTGGGGTCTATATCTGACTGACCGTTTTCTATCACGCCATCGGCTGCGATTTTCTCGCCCACCGCGACCTGTAACAACATGCCGGCGCACAAATCCCGAATAGGCATCAGGATCGGCTGTCCGTCCTGTAAGACTGTGGCGGAGCCTGACAGCATGGTCAGTAAATCCTGTGCGGCGGCACGGGCGCGGCCTCTGGCGCGCCGGTCCATCCAGCGACCGATCAGCAGCAGGAACAGCAGCATGACAACCGAGTCAAAATACGCGTATTCACCGTGATGCACGGTTTCCCACAGGCTCATCAATGCCGTCAGGATAAGGGCGACGCTGATCGGTACATCCATATTTGTGCGTCCGTGGGCCAACACATTGCGGGCGCTTTTAAAAAACGGCAATCCGGCATAGATGACAGTTGGAATGGCGATCAGCGCTGAAATCCAGTGCATGAAATCGCGCGTCGCCATACCCATGCTGGCCGCAGTGGAGGACCACAATGTAACGGACAACAGCATGATGTTACCGGACGCAAAACCGGAAACCGCGACGCGGCGGAGCAGCGCTTGCTCTTCGCGCTTATCACTGTTTTCTGACTCTGCTGTGTCAAACGGAGTCAGTTTGTACCCCATATCCGTGACGCTTTGCGTCAGGGACGCAGCGCGGGTGGCATCGCCTTGCCACCGCAATGTCAGGCGTCGTGTGGTTAGATTGACCCGTGCCTGAACCTTGTCTTGTTTATTCAATGTCTCTTCGATGCGAAAGGCGCAGTTGGCGCAATGTATGCCGTCAACCAGCATATGCAATACATGCCCACCGTCTTTCTCATCGGCGACAAAGCGGCCAAAATCGACAGCGTTTGTTGTTGTCACTGTATTTGTACCCGCTTGCTGGCCTGAAAATTATGACCATCTTTGGTCGCGGATATATCAACGTCCCACACGCCGGCATCGGCGGACAGGGTTGCAGTATACAGCCCGGGGCTGGTTTCTTTTAAATCGGCCTTTTGATCCATTTTGGCTTGTGTCGGGCGTGACAGCACCAGTTGTGCCGTGGCATCGGTGACTGGCCTACCGTCACGGTCGGTCAAGGTAAACGAGATGCTTGTTGTTTTTTGCGGCGTGCTGTTCACGCTAATCTGTGTTTGCCAGCCGAGCGCGGCCTGTTCACCTGCGGCCTTGATGTCCTGATTATACGAAACACCTTTCTCATAGGCGTGATCCGTCACCACACCCGTTCCGGTGCGTACCGCGATCACGCACATAGGCACCAGTGTCAGAACCATAATGCCGAAGAAGATAAAGAAATAGTAGGGGATCCACTTGTCGGACGGACGTGGGCCGCTTGAGGGGGTGGGGTCAGTCATCATTCACCTGTTACAAACATGGTTTCTACTGCCTCTGTCTTGCCTGTTGTGTTGTCAGTCACTTGAAAGCGGATATTTTCCCGTTTCATGGTCAGGGCATCTGCGGGCAATGACAGTAAAACGCGGAATTGTCCCACACTGTCGGCCAGAACTCGCAAATGTGCGGCATCGGGTTGTCCGGCGGCTTCGATCTTCATTTCCGCGCGGGGTAGGCCATTCACTTGCAGGCTGTAATCATGGTCGTCATGGTCGCGGTTCAAGATTTTGAATGTGTAGCTGTTCCTAATAGCGCCGGATGATAGTTTGACAAACAACGGATTTCTGTCGTGTAACACATGCGCCTGGAAGGGTTGGCGCGTCAAAAGACCGTACAACATCAGGCAACCAACAACCGCTATAATGCCCGTGTAATACACAGTACGTGGGCGAATGATGCGCAAACGTTCGGTAACGCTTTTTCCTTCTTTACGGGCCGCATTGCGCGCCAATTGATTGTTTTCGGTGTCATAGCGCACCAATCCATGCGGTAGTCCGACTTTATCCATCACCTGATTGCAAGCATCGACGCACAGACCGCAGGCGATGCATTCCATTTGCAACCCGTCACGGATATCAATGCCCATCGGGCAAACGGAAACGCACATGTTGCAGTCAACGCAATGGCCACGCCCTTCCCAACTATCGCCATGTTTGTGCGACATGCGCGGCTCGCCGCGCGTGGCGTCATAACCGATAATCAACGTATCGCGGTCGAACATGGCGGACTGGAACCGTGCGTAGGGGCACATATAGGTACACACCTGCTCACGCGCATATCCCGCCATGATGTAGGTAGAGGCCGTCAGGCCAAAAATCCATGACGCCGTGCTCCATGGAATATTGAAATGCATAATCTGGTCGGCAAGTGTCGGTGCATCGCTGAAGTAAAACACCCACGCACCGCCGGTGCATAGCGCGATCAGCAGCCATGTTATATGTGTCGCCAGTTTGCGCCACAGCTTGTTCAGGCCCCATGGTGCGGCATCCAGTTTTTGTCGCGCGTTCTTATCACCCTGAAAGAAGTACTCGACCTTAATAAACAAATCGGTCCATACGGTTTGTGGGCAGGCGTACCCACACCAAACGCGGCCCAACAGGCTCGTGGCGAAAAACAGCCCGACGGCGGCGAGGATAAGAAGGCCAGTGATATAGAACACTTCCTGCGGCCATATCTCGATCGAGAAGAAATAGGCGCGACGTGCAGGCATGTCGATCAGGATGGCCTGATCCGGCGCATGCGGGCCACGGTCCCAGCGCAGCCATGGCACAAAGTAATAAATGGCCAGCAAAACACCCATGGCCAGCCATTTCAGTTGGCGGTAACGCCCCCAGATGTCGCGCGGATAGATGCGCTTCTGTGCCTCAAAAAAGGTAATCTGTTCAGGGTTCGACATGCGCCACCAATGGCTGTGACATCACTTTGTTTTTGTCCTTAACCCGGCACGAGTCAAGCTTGCAAAGACTAGCCAGAACCGGGTCCGGAACGCCTTATGCCTGCTTATTTGCCGCCACCCAGTGAATGGACATAGATGGCCAGTTGCTTGATCGTGCTGTCGCTCAGGCGGCCCTCCCATGTCGGCATCACGCCCGCATGCGGATTGGCGATGGAGTTGATGATTGACGCGCGGTCACCGCCATACAGCCATATATCGTCGTTCAAGCGTGGCGCACCGACATCCTGATTGCCATCACCGGTCTCACCGTGGCATGAGGCGCAGTTGTTGGCGTAAACTTCCTTACCTTTTTCATAGGTGGCGGTTTTTTCGGCCTTGTCGCCCAGATGCATTTTCTGCACATATTCGGCTACTGCTTCGATTTCCTCGCGGCTCAGCAGGTCATCGCGTCCAAAAGCAGGCATCTGGCTGATGCGTGTCTGGTCACTGGTGGAACGAACGCCATAGCGGATCGTGGTGTAAATCTGGTCCAACGTGCCACCCCACAACCAATCGTCATCATTCAGGTTGGGATAGCCATAACCGCCCTGTGCTCCCGCACCGTGACAGGCCGCGCAGTTGTTCTTAAAGGCAATTGCGCCGCCTGCGCGCGCATATTCGTATAATTCAGGGTCATTCTGGATGGTCTTCAGGTCTGCCGCAGTAAAACGCGCCTCGTATTTGGCACGCATGGCGGTGATTTCGCCTTGATGCTCCTTCAGCTGGCTATATTCCGACCAATTTTTTGACCCGCCGGTGAAGCCCGTCAATGTTGGCCATGCGGGGTAGACAGCCCAATAACCGATCGCGAAGACGATGGTCGCGTAGAAAACCCACAACCACCAACGCGGCGCGGGATTATTCAATTCCTTCAAGCCGTCCCATTCGTGACCGGTAGTTTCAATGCCTGTTACCTGGTCTATCTCATGTTTGTTGTTATCATTCGCCATGGCGGCTCTCCTCCAGCGGAATTTTTCCGTATTGCTCCATTTTCTTTCGGTTGCCGGGGCTGTAAGCCCACACGCCAAAACAGAGGAACAGGGCAAAGAAAAGCACCAACCCCACCATGCCTGCGTTTTGTGTCAGCCAGTCCATCATGGCTTTGCCTCTCCCTTCGCCTTCACGGCACCATCCGGCAGGTTGCGCGGGTCAAGGTCCGGGTTGTACTTGGTAAAATCAACCATGTTGCCGAGGCGTTGCAGGTAGGCGATTAACGCGTTCATCTCTGACACCATGTTGGGCTGGCCGTCAAAAGAACGTGCGAAAACCTTGTTGCCATAACGTGCAGTCAAGCCACTGGTATCACCATCGTTGCGCCCCTGATTGATGGCGTCATCATAGGCGTGGGCGATCATGTCATCGGTATAGGGAACGCCTAGCGTTTTCAGCGTGCGTAGGTGGTCGCTGATGTCATGCAGGTCAACTGCGCGGTCTTTCATAAAGGCATAGGACGGCATAATGGATTCCGGCACAACGCTGCGCGGATCGGTCAGATGCGCTGTGTGCCATTCGTCTGAATATTTGCCGCCAACGCGTGACAAGTCGGGCCCTTGACGTTCCGAGCCCCACTGGAACGGATGGTCATACATGCTTTCGGCAGCCAGCGAGTAATGGCCGTAACGTTCCACTTCGTCGCGCAGAGCGCGTATCTGTTGGCTGTGGCACAGATAGCAGCCTTCGCGGATGTAGATATTTTGCCCCGCAAGTTCCAGAGGCGTATAGGGCCGCATACCCTCCACCTTTTCGATAGTCGTTTCGATGCGGAACAGGGGCAGGATTTCGACAATGCCGCCGATTGACACGACGATGGCCGTCGCAATAACCAGAATGATCGAGTTTCTTTCAAGCTTATCGTGATGTTTAAGCATGGTCGGTTCCCTCAGGCCTTCTGGCAATTGCAGTTGCTGCAACCCTTAATGGTTTTCCACATGTTGTAGATCATGATCAGCGCGCCCGCGAGATACAGGGCACCGCCCAACGCACGAATGATATAGAAGGGGTGCATGGCCTGAACGGATTCACTGAATGAATATTGCAGGAAGCCGAGCTTGTCATACGAACGCCACATCAGGCCTTGGGTAATGCCTGCCGCCCACATGGAGGTGATGTATAGTACAATGCCGATGGTCGACACCCACAGATGCAGGCTAATCAACTTAACGGAATACATGCCGTCGCGTTTCCACAATTTCGGCACCATGTGATAAAGGGCGCCAAAGCTGATAAAGGCAACCCAGCCCAGCGCGCCGGAATGCACATGGCCGATGGTCCAGTTGGTGTAGTGGCTAAGTGCGTTTACTTCCTTGATGGACATCAGGGGGCCTTCGAACGTGCTCATACCGTAGAAGGCGAGGGCGACAATCATGAATTGCAGGATCGGGTCATCGCGCAGTTTGTGCCAGGCGCCCGACAAGGTCATGATGCCGTTGATCATGCCGCCCCAGCTTGGCATCCACAACATAATCGAGAACGTCATGCCGAGCGTCTGTGCCCAATCAGGCAGGGCGGTGTAATGCAGATGGTGCGGACCGGCCCAGATATAGATGAAGATCAGTGACCAGAAATGCAGGATCGACAGGCGGTAAGAATAAACCGGACGGTTCGCCTGCTTCGGGATAAAATAATACATGATCCCCAGAAAGCCGGCGGTCAGGAAAAAGCCGACCGCGTTATGACCGTACCACCATTGGATCATGGCGCTTTGCACGCCAGCGAACAGCGAGTAGCTCTTGGTCCCGAACAATGAGACCGGCAGCGACAATCCGTTCGTGATGTGCAGAACCGCAATGGTGATGATGAAGGACAGGAAAAACCAGTTGGCCACGTAAATGTGTGGCTCGCGGCGGATGATGACGGTGCCAAGGAACGTCGCCAGATAGGCAACCCAAACGATGGTCAGCCACAATTTGGAGTACCATTCAGGTTCCGCGTATTCCTTGCCTTCGGTAATGCCCATTAGATAACCGCTCGCGGCCAGAACGATGAAAAGCTGATAACCCCAGAAGGTGAATTTGGCCAATGCATCATTCCACAGACGCACCTGACAGGTGCGCTGCACGACGTAATAAGAGGTCGCGAACAAAACATTGCCGCCGAACGCGAAAATGACGCCGGATGTATGTACGGGGCGCAGGCGGCCGAAATTCAGATACTCGCCCAGGTTCAAAGCAGGCCATGTCAGTTCCAGCGCTAGCCACAGGCCAGCCAGCATGCCGACCACACCCCAGAACAGTGAGGCCACTGTGAAAAGCTTTACGACCTCGTCGTTATAGCCGTTCGTGTTTGCAGGCGTTGTTGTCATCAGGTCAATACTCCCGGGATAGTGGTCATTGTGAGTGAGGTAAGGCAGAAGAAGGCGGGTACAGCATGGCGGGTCAATGTGCCCATCATGCCGGTGGCGGCGCGATGGAGGCCGCAACATCCGGACAAGAAGGTTACACCCATCATGGCGCAATGGATAACACAACCGGCAGTACTGCCGATGGCAAACCATACGCTGATGGCGTTATGGTGGTTGCTGCATATCGGGAGGCTGGACAGATCCATTTACCGCTCCGGATAAGCCAGTTCGGCGCGGTTGCGCCACTCCGGCGAAACATAGTTGATAATGATGGATTTACGCAGACCGTGAATTGTTCTTTTACTAAACCCGTGCCATGTATTCTGTCCAGGGATAAATATCAGGCCGGTATTGTATTCATACGGGGCTGTTGCAACCAGATTATGTTCAGGTGTCGTGTCATAGATATCCGTGCCCGCGTCATACAATTTGGGGTCGTTGGACAGGTAAACCAGCATGGTGAAAAGCTTGACGCCCAGGTCCAGGTGCGGTTCCAGCCAGAAACCGTCTACATCCTGACAATATTCAATGCGTAGCTGCCCTTGGGACAGATCTGCGCCTGTATGCATCTCAAGATCGCGTATGGTGGCGGGGCTACTGAACAGACTCACCAGTTCCCGACAGATCGCATATTGACGTTGATTGTCAGGTGAGAAGTAAATGCGGCTGGAATTGTTGCTTTCGCGGCGGCCATTGAAAATGGGGTTGGCTGGTTTCGGAAAGGGTAGGGCCAGCAGGGCGTCGATAACCTTGTGCGGGAAAACATCACGCAACAGCCAATAGTCATATGGCTCGGCGTGATGCTGGGCGTTCATCATGCAGTTAAAAAATGTATCGCGTGCATCGCTCTCGTGGCCATGGCCAGTCCCGGGGTGATGAATGGGGCTAGTAGCCGGCATAGAAACCCATCCTTTTAAAGAAGGCAGAAATTCTGTGGCGCAGTACGTTCTTCGATAACACTGTCTGCGAACATACCCAGTTGAACATGATGCAGCGGCGTTGCCCCTCAAAGGGTTCATGGCCATGCCACGAGACATCCGTCCGTTTAAAGGCAATGAAATTGCCACCATTTGGCGGCACTTCGGCAATCACATTGTCCATGTCATGATTGTTGCGCAGTAACCGCAGGCGTCCACCTTCATTGGGCCATACAGGGTCGTTCAAATACAAAAGGCAGGTGACGATTTTGTCTTTGGAGTCGTTATGAATGCGCCCGTCTTTTCTTTGGCAACGGCCGCGCACGGTAATCATCAGGGGTTTGTCGGACAGATCAACGCCGAAATGCTTTTCCATAATATGGCGCATGGTGTCGCTACGTATTTCTTCAATTAATTCGCCAAACGCACCGTTATAGGTAAGGTCCGATAGGGAAAAAATGCCCGGCAGCTCGATAGAAGGGAAGTCGCGGTTAATCAGCCCCAGATCGGCGACCGACAAAGTCCCTGTCGCCGTTAAATAGGGAAACGGGTCTGCCTGCACTTTTGCATTATTGATAGCGTTAAAGTTAAGCACGGTTGAGCCCTGATTTCGTTGACATACTCAGGGAACATCCAAATGCGGCCTGCTGCCTTGATCTGGATCAAGGTCTATAAAAACTTGTGGCTTTGCGATTGAAATGAAAGGCTTTTATGCCGGATAGGCGGGGTTAGGGCAGTCGGCTTCGTTCGCGTGGCTGCATTTCTGCGCGACGGTTGAATCGCAGAAATCGCACAGGGACTGCTGGTTGGGCAGCTTGATGTGCGCCTGATCTATCTTAATGCCCTGCGCCTTGAACATCTGCAATGTGCGGGACAGTGTCTCAGGTTTAATGCCCAGATAGGCGGCGATAATGTTTTTGCTGAAGGGCAGGTCGAATTCTTCGCCATGGTCGGAGACTTCGTGTCGTATCTGCAGCAGAAAGCGCCCGACCCGCTCTTCGGCGGTACGCAGTGTCAGTTGTTCCACATGGTCGCGCGTGTCTTGCACGCGACGTCCCATGGCCATCAGCATATTGCGCGCAAAGACGGGTGATTGTTGCAAAGCGTTGTTGATGATAGTGGGCGGTGTCATCAGCAAGCGGACGGGGGACAACGCCTGAATATTAAACGGGCTGTTTTCACGCTGGATCATATCGGGTTCGGGCAGAAAATCGCCGCGAGTCAGCAGTTGAATAATGGATTCTTGCCCATTCTGGTTCGTTTTGCTGATGCCGCACCACCCCGACAGGATGACATAGCAGCGGGATATATGCTGGCTTTGCTCGATGATCACTTCACCCTTGTTATGTTCCACCACGCGCGAGGATGCCAGCAATCCGTTTAGAAGCTGCGGTTCCATGCCTGCGAATAAGGGTAAATCGGCGATATCGTTGGCCATACGGGTACCAGAAACATGTCTACTTTATAGAATATGGGTACGAATAAAGGGTAAAATCAAGATGAAAGCGCCGGACCAATAAAAACGGGCGGTACATGGCGTACCGCCCGCAGTTATCATTCTATAACCGGTCTTAGAACTTATAGCCGATGCCCACACCGACAATAGTCGGGTTCAGATCAACATCAGCAATCGCGGTCGAGTTTGACACGTTCGCCGTTGTGTTCAGGAACAGTTGCTTGACGTCCACATTGGCGAACCAGTTGCCGTGCAGATGAATGTCGGCACCGATTTGCAGGGCTTCACCAAAGTTGTTGTCATAATGAACGTTCAACCCGCCAGAGCCGGATTTCACGCCATAGAACAGGGTATAGTTCAAACCCGCGCCGACATAGGGGTTTATGGTGCCGGTCGGGCAGAAATGGTACTGAACCGTCACGGTCGGGGGCAAGATTTGCAGATGTCCCAGATCGCCATTGCTGAGGGATGAGCCTTCCAGCTTCACATGGTGGCGGGCAGTTGCGGCAATGGCTTCGACGGCGACATTTGGCGTGAAGAAATAGCTGGCATCGAACTCAGGCGCCATGGAATTGGACGCTTCGACATGGCCGCCGATGCTGGTCGGCACCACATTGTTCGAAGAAACTTCAGGCACAACGGCAATGCCACGCAGGCGCAACAGAACGTCGCCTGCCTGGAAACCTTTGTAATCATCTGCCTGCGCCGGTGCTACAGCGGCCAGAACAGCCAAAACGCCGCCGCAAACGGCTGCATAACGAAACTTCATGACTTCCTCCGGGGAGTTGGTGAAAACGAATATGCCCGGATCATAGGCCGCGACGGCCTAATCGCTTTGATCTACATCAAGGAAAATATTCTTAATCGCGATGTGGTGGATTGTGCCACTTACTGCTTCGCGCTGCTTTTGTAGGTCTGGATAAATTCTTCCAGTTTGGCGGCGCTGACATCCGATATGGCTGAAAAAGCCACGTACGAATCCCGTTCTTGTCTTGGCTTTACAGTATTCACGATGGTTTAACAGACCGCTGTAACAGACCGATTATATGATCTGTAGCAGGAGCTTTGAAGTGTCTGACTTGGTCACCATAGGAGGCGGGAACTTCCCATAGTGCATGCTGGTAAAGCTCACATGTCCCCCATTTAGATTGGAGGCGGTCATCGGCAACAATGATGGCGGCGTGCTGTATCTTTCCCTGTGCGAAGTAGAGAACGATATCACCAGCTTCTGGCTTTTGCGTGGAATCAATTTCTTGCAATTCGTTCTGCGATAGAAGTGTCTCAACAAAAGCGCTGTTGGCCAGCGCCGACGCGTTTTCAGAAGGTGTACTATGTTGTTTGACCAACCTTTTATATAGTTCGTGGTCGGCAAGCTTAAGCGCAAAAGCATAACAGTTATAAGTATCAAACGGCACGTTATCGGCTTCTGGTATGGTCACTGTATGATTATATTCCCGCTGTATACGATCAAATTCCCGTTTAAATTTTGATGGACAACTAATGCGTATTAGCGCGTCAAGCTCTTCTCTCAGGGGCATGGGCATTTCACTTTATCCGGCGACAATGGCATAGAATCGGTCGGGCGCCATGCTGCGCTCCTAAAAACTGGCGGAGACGGAGGGATTCGAACCCTCGATACAAGTTTACCCTGTATAGCGGTTTAGCAAACCGCCGCCTTCAGCCGCTCGGCCACGTCTCCGCAGAAGGGATGAGTGTATACCCCACTTCTGCCGCAGGGGAAACGGAAAATTGGTGCCTGCGGGTAAAAAATATCGAGCCCTATCAAGATGCTACGCCTCTTTGAGGCGAGGTGCGGCCATCGGCACCATTTCCGTGCCATGGCAGGCGGTCTAGTCCTTGAGGTCCTTTTCAAGATCGGACTGATGCCGGTATAGCGTCGATTTGCCGATGCCCAGATGCCGTGCCGCCGCACCGTAGTCATAGTTGCAGTAGACGAGCGCGGCCCGTTCGATCTCCAACCGTATTTCATGCAAGGGGCGGAAGGCGCCATTTGCATCACGCAAGGGAATGTCATAGGTGGCATCTTCACCGCGGATCAGGATGGCCTCTTCATTTTCATCCATCACAATATCATTGTCAGTCGCTATCTGCAGCGAATGGTCCAGATGCGCGGTATCCAGATATTCACTGTCGCACATTAAAACCGCGCGGTGGATCAGGTTCTCCAGCTCACGCACATTGCCCGGCCACATTTGACGCAGTAACCAGTCGTGCGCCGCCTCGGTCAGGCTTTGCACATTTTTTTCTTCCGCCAACGCGTATTGTTCAATGAAATGCCGCGCGAGCAGGGAGATGTCGCGCGGTCTTGCGCGCAATGGCGATATGATGATCGGGAAACCATTCAGTTTGTAAAACAAATCTTGCCGGATGATGTTGTCGGCAACGTCCTGCGCCATATCGCGGTTGGTCGCAGCAATAATCCGAACATCCATCGGCTGGCCTGTGTCGGCGCCCAGTGGTGCGACGATCTTATCTTGCAAAACGCGCAGTAGCTTGACTTGTACATCATGTGACAAGCTGCCGATTTCATCAAGGAACAGCGTGCCACCCTCGGCTTCGGCAAATTTGCCGATTGTGTTGCCGATGGTACCTGTAAACGCGCCATGACGGTGGCCGAACAAAGTGCTTTCGACCAGTTCAGGGGTGATGGCGCCGCAATGGACGGGGATAAAGGGACCAAGGTGCCGCATGCTGGCGGCATGTAGGGCGCGCGCGACGATCTCTTTGCCCACGCCACTTTCACCTGTAATCAGTACCGTAATGTCGGACAGAGCAGCGCGCCGCGCCAGGTCGATAACCGGCTTCAAATCCGGCGTGGTCTCCAACAAGCGTCCCAGATTCTGCAGACGCGCCTGTTTCTCCGCGCGCTTGCGATATTCAATGGTCATGCGATGAACGGAAACGGCTTTTGATAAAACCTGACACAGGGCGTCGGGGTCCAGTGGCTTCGTCAGAAAATCACTGGCGCCGGCGTGCAGTATGTCCATGATGCTCAGGTCGCGCAGCATGCCGGTGATAACGATGATCTGGATGTCCTGTCTGTTTTTCAGAATGTGCGCCATGGTTTCCATGCCGTTCATTCCCGGCATATTCAGGTCCAGAAGTACGGTCGATATCTCGCGGTTGTCATCGTCGGCGATGATGTCTAATGCGGCCTCGCCGCAATCCGCCTGCATAGCGGTCACGCCGATCTTCTTTTTTACGATAGCGGCGATCAACAGCCTGTCGACGTCGCTATCGTCTACTATTAGAACGCGTGACATGAACCCATTCCGGATAATTATGTTAGGCAATAATACAGTCCATGTTTAATGATTGTCTAAATTTGGCTGCAATTCTTGATAAAAAAGGCGTTGTTTTGGAAAGGGTGTTGGCTGCATATATCAGCCATAAATACATTATATATCAATATGATAATATGCATTAAGCGTTTGCGTGGTTAAAATTCCATGAAGACATATTTTGCGCTGAGCCATGCCACATACAGGCCCATGCAGCGACATCGTTTAGTCAATTTTGATGCGCATAGTCCCGTCTTAGTTATATTGGGGAACTTCGTGAGATTCGAAGTCCCTGCCATTACAACCTTCAACAACAGGTGTCCCATGCTGAATAAAAAAACTATCCCTCTCTGCGCCATTGGCCTGATGCTTTCGGCCCCGGCTTTTGCGCAGACCAGCCAGATTTCGCAGGATCAACAACAGATCCAGCAAAATCAGCAGCAGATCCAACAAAACCAGCAGCAGATCCAGCAGGATCGTAGCCAGATCCAGCAGAACCGTCAGCAGATGCAGCAGAACTATCAGCAGATGCAGCAAAACGATCAGCAGATCCGCTCAGATGAGCAGCAGATCCGACAGCAGCGGATGATCGAACATCAAGACAATGCCAGCGGTAACACCGCAGGTGCAGCGGCAGCGCAGCAGCAAATCCAGCAGGACCGCGGCCAGATCCATACGGATAAACAACAGAACCGTTCTGACCGTGTGCAGAACGCCGAAGATCGCAGGCAAAACCATGAGGATCGCGAGCAGATCCATCAAGACCATCGTCAGGACAGAACGGACCGTCGTGAAGACCGTCACGATCGTCACCAGATCAACCGCGATGAACAACAGAGTCAGCAGTAAGTCGGTTTCATTATTCGTGCAAACAGCCCCTCCGTACCCCAAAGGTGAGGAGGGGTTTTTTGTTGGCGGATTGTTGATTGTGATGGCTGCCCTTTGTGGAGCAGTATCGAACAATCTTTATTCAGCCCGACAATCAAATTCAGGCCCTCATATCATCAGTCGCTGCCGCAAAGAATGGGGCAGGATATGCGTATTTGTTTAAAATGTAATACCAAAGCGCTTTAGTACAACGACCATCCCAAAATAAAGACCAATGGTCATTACTATTGAGATAGCCATAGCCAATATAAATGGCACACCCAAACGCAACATAAATGGCAATAACAGAAACATAGGAAGCGAGGGCAATACATACCAAAACGTTGCCTGAGAATGAGCCGCAAGACGTGCCACGTCATGGGTATCTCGCCACAACCAAAGCATTCCCATAATTGATATCAGAGGCAATGACGCCACTAACGCCCCAAAAGCCGGATTGCGTTTGGCGATATCCGATACTGTTGCAATAATAAGTGCTGATAGCCCAACCTTGATGAGAAAATAGATATTCAACGTCTCCTCCTCAAAAGTGAGCCTTCAGATTACAAGCAAAATGAAAAGTTCGACATCCCTTTGGCGTCAGATTTTTTATCCATTGATTTTACTTAGAAAAAAA
>Ga0213872_10000455_pt1 | contig 33345 bp, 37 predicted proteins | sample VelepicomBERX_R2_FD_160071 | JGI IMG/M metagenome (GOLD analysis project Ga0213872, IMG submission 160071) | Rhizosphere microbial communities from Vellozia epidendroides in rupestrian grasslands, the National Park of Serra do Cipo, Brazil - RX_R2 | ecosystem: Host-associated > Plants > Roots >...
CAGCATTTCCGCTACAAAGTGAAGGGCGTCATCTAACATTGTCGCCGGAGGTTAACAGTCTCCTGCGACGTTTACAACCCCAAAAGTAATAATGCCGTTCAGTCTTAACTGAACGGCATTAGGGCTCTGCCCGGTTTTTTTATTGCTGCGGATTATTGCTGCCGATATCAGAAGTGGTAAGCCACGGCAGCCGTGATGGCGCCCTGCTTGCGGCCTATGTCGATATCGTTCTTGCCATAGTTTTCATATTCCAGCGATACCGACACCTGGCGGTTGATCACGTATTCCGCGCCCACAGAGGCGTACACGGCAGTCTTGTTGCCGCTGCCGCCCAAGCCGTTTGCCACGCCAGCGGTGTCCACGCTGTTGTGGTTACGGGCGGCGCCCAGCTTGCCGAACACGTTGAACTGCTCGTTGATCGGCCAAGTGCCTTTACCGGCCACATAGAAGGAGTGCGAATCGCTTTCCAGATGGCCAGGGGCGCCGGCGGCATTGGTGTAGTCACGGGTCTGGCTACCGAAGTCGGTATAGCCGCCTTCAATTGCCCAGGTCTTGTTGAAGTTGTAGCCACCGAAAATCTTACCGGCGGCCTTGGTGCCGCTGTCGTCGCCACCGATGGCGCCCGGGGCGTCCATGTTGTAGCGGCTGCCCACCACACCGGCGCCGATGTAGGCGCCGTTATCGGCAGCGTAAGCAGAGGAGATGCCACCTATGGCGGCGGACGCAATCACTGCGAAGAGAATTTTTTTCATGGTTCGGATCTTTCAGCTTTGGTTTAAGAGGTCTTGCCTTGGATCACAATTTCTTTTTGAATTGCGATGGGACCAAGATAGCACTCGGACCGGCGGGAATCCGTCCCTTTTACGTAAGAAGTGTGACGAGTTGTAAGCGAAGATGAGGTAAAAATAAGCGAAATTGCCAATACTTAGGCGAAACTTAAGAGAACTTGAAAAATCAGCCTATTTTTCGGAAGGTCAGGTTGATGCGCGGGCCGCAAGGCTGGCGTTCCTTGTTGATGCCGTGCAGCCAGTGCGTCTGCAAGGCGCCGGCCATCAGCAGCAGGCTGCCGTCGCCCAGCGCCAGCTTCACCTGCCTGGGCAGGCGACGGTGCTTGAGGATGAAGGTGCGCGCCGCGCCAAAGCTGAGCGAGGCGATGGCCGGTTCCGGCCCCAGTTCCGGCTCGTTATCGGCATGGAAACCCATGCTGTCGCGCTCGTCGCGGTAATAGTTGAGCAACACGCTGTTGAAACGCCGTCCCGTGGCCTGCTCCACCGCCGCTTTCAGCTGCAATTGCAGCTGCGTAAACGGCAGCGGGTGCAAGGTCATGCCGGAGTAGGTGTAGCTGGCCTCGCCGTGCCAGGCCGTCAGACGCGGCTGCAGATGGGTCTTGCCGTAGACGGTGATGTGCTCGGCGCGCCATGCCGTTTCCGCCAGCAGGTGCTGCATGACGGCTTCCGGCGTCAATCCCTCGGGCAGCGGCAGGCGCTGCTGGAAATACAGTTCGCCGTCTTCAATCGGCATGGGCTGCAGGCCCATATCATGATCGGAAAATAAGTCCATGCGGTTATGATAGCGGCAAGTCCAATCCACGGAGATGCCCGATGCAAAAACGCCAGTTCCTCCAGACCCTCGCCGTCGCCGGCGCCCTGCCCGCAGTGGCGCAAACCGCCCAGGCCGCGCCGGCCTCCGCCGGTCCCGCCTTGCTGACCGTCACCGGCGCCATCGGCAAGCCCAACCGGGGTCCCTTCGATCCCGTGCGCGACCAGATGATGCACAAGCAGAAACTGAGCTTCGACAAGGCCCATGCCTTCGACTACGCCGCCCTGTCGGCCCTGCCTTCCGTGACCATCCGTCCCACGCTGGAATACGACGGCAAGCCGCACACGCTGAGCGGCCCCAGTCTGCTGGACGTGGTGCAGGCGGCGGGCGCGGTCCTGGGCGACAGCGGCAAACTGGTCTTGCGTGCGGTGGATGGCTATGCGGCGTCGCTGACGGTGGCACAGGCGAAGGCGCAGCGCTTCATCGTCGCCACCCACATGGACGGCGCGCCGATGGCGCTGGGAGGTCTGGGGCCGCTATGGGCGATCTACGACCCCGAAAAAGTGGCCGACATGGCGCAAAAGCCCGTGGCGGAGCGTTTCGGCTCCTGCCCATGGGCTTTGTACCACATCGAAGTTCAGGCTTGAACGGTCAGGCGTAGGCTTCGGCCAAGCTCATCACGCGCGGCGTGAGCTCGATGCCGATGCCGCCGAACAAGTTCTTCAGGGCGGCCATATTGGCTTCGCATTCCTCCGGCTTCCAGCCCTGGAACAGGTCGGTACCGTCCTTCTGGAAGTGCAGGTCCAGCACCTTGCCGCGGTCCTTGTGGGTATAGCCGCCGCTGTAGGTGTTCTTGAAGCCAAGGGCCGCCAGGGCCGCCAGCACTTCGGTCGGCTGATTATCCGGGTCGGTGGCCATGAACACGCCATAGGTCTTGCCTGGCGGCTTGGCGGCTACATCGACTTCATAGATGCCCGGTGCTTTGGTCACACTGGTGCTTTTCAGAAATAACATGTTCTTACCCCTATCCAAATGACCCCGGCTTACGCCCAGGGTTCGTGTTCTGACTTGTTTTTCTGAGCAGTGATTCTTGTAGAAAACATTCTAAGAAACAAGCTTATTGCGAATTCGGATGTTTGTCGACTGGTCACGCGACTTTATTTTCGAATTCGTACCATTCAAGCGCCAGCGCCCCTCTTAAAATATAGTTGTGCGCTAGTAATTTGCAAGGGCGGCGGCCGGGCCGCGCGCGGCGCCAGCCTGCCAGCTTGCCACCTGCCTCCCACCCGCTTGGCGTGGCGCCACGCTTATGCGCCCCGCTTGCGCCGCGCCAGTTCCGCCGTCGGCGACACCAGCGCCTCGTATAAAGCGCCCGTCGCCGCATCCCACTGCGCCACAGCCCCCCGCTGACGCTCCACCGTCGCCATGTCGCCACGCGCGATGGGGCCGGACAACGCCGCCGCCGCGCCCAGGCGGAACACATTAGCCATCGACTCCGTGGCCAGCGGCTGGGCCATCTGGCGCGCCACCGGTTCGGGAATGCCGGCCGCCTGATAGGCGCGCAAGGCCGCATCCAGCACCGTCACCAGGTAATTGCTGGCGAAGACGGCCGCCGCGTGATACACCGTCTTGGCCGAGGCGTCGATCGCCACCGGCCGGGCGCCGATGGCTTCCAGCGCGGGCGTCAGCACGGCCAGCGCGCCCACATCGCCCTCGACGCCGCAGAAGGTGCCTGAAAATTGGGCAACCACCGCCGCCGTGTCGGCAAAGCTGCGGATCGGATGCACGCTGGCGGCCAGCCCTCCCCCCTCGCTCACGGCCTGCATGCGCGACGAGGCCAGCGCACCGCTGCAATGGAAGACCACGGAACCCTTCAGCGGGACGGCCTGCGCCAGCGCCGCGCTGGTGGGCACGATCTGGTCGTCGCCCACAGCCAGCAGCCACACATCGGCGGGACGCATCCCGGCCAGGCTATCGACGGCGCGTCCGGCGCCCATGAAGGCGACGGCTTCCTGCGCGCTGGCGGCCGAGCGGGTCAGCACATCCTGCAGCTGGAAGCAGCCGTGGTCCTCGAACAGCTTGCCCAGCACGCGTCCCACATGGCCGGCGCCGATCAGATTCAAAGTAAGCATCAGAAGCCCGATCCCGGTTGCAGAAGGAATTCCGCCTCTTCCAACGTCGATTCGCGCCCCAGGATCGCATTCCGGTGCGGGAAGCGGCCGAAGCGGGCGATCACGTCGCGGTGGCGGCGCGCGAAATTGCACATATCGTTCAGCGCCGGATGGGCTTTGCTCAGCCGCGTGAACAGAGCCACTGCCTGGTTCTGCATCTGCATGTCTTCCGCGTGCTCGAACGGCATGTAGATGAAGGAACGCTGGAACGGCGGCATCGCCAGGTCTTCGTCACCGTCCACCATGTCCTGCGCCGCCTGCAGGGCCAGATGGTCGCCGGCGAAGGCCAGCGGCGTGCCGCGGTGGATATTGCGCGTGAACTGGTCCAGCAGCAGGATGCGTGCCAGCGCCGAGCGCGGACCTTCCGCGTCCCAGGCGCGCAGGGCGCCGGACAGGGCCTGCTCCACCAGATCGCCGAAGCGCTCGCGGATCTGCTGGTCGAAGCCCGCGTCCTTGATGAACCACTCGCGGCGCGGCAGATCCGGGTTCGCCTCGGGCGGGAACCAGAACTGGTAGACGGCTTGCGCATCGGCGTTCATATTCCGCAGCATGGTGATCCTCGCTTGCTAGTTCCGCGCATGAGTCAACTGGAAGCCTTCGACGCCGTCGAAGTTGTTCAGCTCCGCCGCCAGCGCGGTCAGCGGCGCGCCGCTATTCTTGTCCAGCGCGATGGCGACGAAGCGCCATTCCTGCTTGCCCAAATCGCCCGACACCATCAGCGTGCCGGTGGCGATTTCGTAGCCACGCGCCAGCGCCAGCGCGCGCAGCGCCTTTTCCTGCGGCAGAAATCCGGCGCGGAAGCGCATCGTGATCGCCACCGCGTGGCGCGACGGCAGCCACGCTTCCACCCGGGTCAGATACATCATCGAACCGGCGCACAGCACGGACAAGCCGATCGCCGACAGATAAAACCCCAGCCCCACCAGCACGCCGATCACGGCCGAGGCCCAGATCGAGGCGGCCGTCGTCAGGCCGCTGATATTGAAGCCCTCACGCATGATCACGCCGGCGCCGAGGAAGCCGATGCCGCTGACGATGCCCTGCACCACGCGCGTGGGGTCGATCAAGCCATGTTCCGCACCGCCGCCGAACCACGCGCCGGGATACCCCGCCACCACCGTCAATGCCGTCGCTGCCATGCATACCAGGCCATAGGTGCGCATGCCGGCCGCGCGTCCGTGGTAGGACCGCTCATAGCCAACCAGCAGCCCCAGTACCAGCGCGCCCATCATATTCAGCAGGATGACACCGTTGGTTGTCAGTTCGTTGGTGGACCAATAGGCTGTCAGCATCTGGTATGAGGGCATGGCGGCTTTCTAAGTTTAGGTTTACGGCGCTTTTTTATTCAGCTGTTTTTCGAATGCGACATCCAGCTTGCTTACGCGTTTAGGCGTCTGCGGACCGAGGCCGTTGACGAAGGCGACAAAGTCGTCCAGCTCCATCGGCGCGCACAGCGGCGGCAGTCCCGGCCCCTCGGCCAGGAAGAAGTGGCCGCTACCCGTGCGCGACATGGTGTACTTGGCGTTCCCGCTGCGCTTCTTCAGACGGTCGACGGCCGCCGTGGCCTTGGTGGAGCGTGCGCCGGCGCTCATATCGCCACCGTGCGGGTTTCCAGCCAGGCCAGCGCGTCGCCGGACAGGCGCGGCTGCAGGCGCGCGCGCACCGTCGCGTGATAATCGTTGAGCCACTGGCGCTCGTCCTCGCGCAGCAGGGAGAGGTCGATGCAGCGGGTGTCGATGGGGCACAGGGTCAGGGTTTCGAAGCGCAGGAAATCGCCGAAGTTATTGGACTCGCCGCCGCGGTTCAGCACCAGGTTCTCGATGCGTATACCCCACTGGCCCGGACGATAGACGCCCGGCTCGATGGAAGTGATCATGCCCGGCTCCATGGCCGTCTGCGGCTCCGGCATCGACGAGGGCGAAATCGACTGCGGGCCTTCATGCACATTGAGGAAGTAGCCCACGCCGTGTCCCGTGCCGTGGCCGTAGTCCAGGCCCGCCGCCCACAGCGGCGCGCGGGCGATGGCGTCCAGCATGGGCGACTTGGTCCCGCGCGGGAACTGGGCGCAGGACAGCGCGATCATCCCTTTCAGCACCAGCGTGAAGTCGCGCTTGTGCGCCTGCGTGATCTGGCCCACGCCAACCACGCGCGTGATGTCCGTGGTGCCGCCCACATACTGGCCGCCGGAGTCGATCAGCAGCAGGCCGTCGCCCTCGATCATCGAATGGCGCGCTTCCGTGGCGCGGTAATGCATGATGGCGCCGTTGGCGCGGAAGCCGGCGATGGTGCCGAAGCTGGGGCTGACGAAACCGGGACGGCGCGCGCGGGCGGCCGTGATTTCGCGGTCGATGTCCAGCTCCGTCAGCGGCGTGGCGGCGCGCTTGGCCAGCGCCTGTTCCAGCCAAACGAAGAATTCGCACAGGGCGGCGCCGTCCTGCTCCATCGCCTCGCGCACATGGGCCGCCTCCGCCTCGCTCTTGCGCGACTTGAACAAGGTGCTGGGGTTGATCGCTTCCACCACCTTGACCTTTTGCGGCACGGCCTGGCGCGTGCCGTGGGTGATGCGGCGCGGATCGAGCAGCAGCACGGCTTCCGGCGGCAGCGCGGCCAGCGCATTGGCGGCGTCGGCGTAGGACGCGACGTCGATGCCCTCCTCCGCCAGCGTGACGCGCAGTTCGGGTGCGATCTTGCCGTCGGCGACGAACAGCGTCGCGCGCGTGGGCGTGACCAGCGCGTGGGCCAGGAAGACTGGGTTGTAATTGACGTCCGAGCCGCGCAGATTGAACAGCCAGGCGATATCGTCCAGCGTCGAAATCAGATGGCGGTTGGCGCCGTGCTGCTGCATCGCCGTGCGCAGGTCGGCCAGCTTGCCAGTGCGGCTCTTGGCCGCATAAGGCGGCAGATGCTCGAATACGGGCGCATCGGGCAGGCCGGGACGTTCGGTCCACACTTCGTCGAGCAGATCCAGGTCCGTGCGCAGCACCACGTCCTTCGGTTCCAGCGCCTGCGCCAGCAGGCGGGCGATGGAGAGGCCCAGCACCGCGCCGTCCACGGCCAGGGTCTGGCCCGGCTTCATCGTGGCGGCCAGCCAGTCGACGTACTGCACGCTGGCGCCCGAGGGCAGCTTCATGAGCTGGATGCCGCTGCCCGCCAGTTCCGTTTCCGCCTGCGTCCAGTAGCGGGCGTCGGTCCAGACGCCGGCAAATTCGGCGGTGACGATCAGCGTACCGACCGAGCCCGTAAAACCGGAAAAATACTGGCGGCCCTGCCAGCGGGCGGGCAGATATTCGGACAGGTGGGGATCGGCGGACGGCACCATCAGCGCGTCAATGCCAAGGCGGCGCATGGCCTGGCGCAGCAAAGCGATGCGGCCGGCGATGTCGGTGGGTTCTGGAGTGTGCATGGGATGAATCTTATACGGTACGCCGGGGCGGCGCTTATAGCTGGCCTCTATCATACCGCGATTGCCTCAGAGCAGGTTGCCACCGCATTTTTGCGCTGGCGCTAAAGACGGTCACTGCAGGCATGCTTGAATCCAGTATCAGTGCTCAGCTTGTTGCGCCTACCGCCTGCCGCTATATTGATCATGATCGCCTCTTTCCAGCACAAGGGACTCCGACACTTCTTTGAAACAGGCAGTGTGGCGGGCATCCAGCCCGCGCATGCAAAGCGTTTAAAAATTCTTCTGCTAGCACTGCATTTTGCTCAGGTTCCTGAAGACATGGATGTTCCAAGCTATGTTCTACACAAGTTAAAGGGGTTCAGGCAGCCGCGTTGGTCCGTCAAAGTCAGCGGCAATTGGCGCATGACTTTTGAATTCAGAAATGGAAACGCTCATGTGGTCGACTATGAGAATTATCACTGATGGAAATGTATAACCCCCCTACTCCGGGTGAATTTATTCTGGAAAGCTTCTTGCATCCCCAAGAGCTCAGCATTAAACAAGGCGCCAAGCAACTTGGACTGTCATTGTGCGCTTTTCAGCGCATTTTGGATGGCGCGGAACGTATTGATGCGGACCTCGCTCAGCGCTTGTCCCTAGCCTTCGGCCGATCTCCGGAAAGCTGGCTAGCGATGCAGGCAGGCTACGACCGCTGGCTGGCCCGGCTGGCGGCTCAGAAATTTCCCTCATAAGGCCGCAAACCTTCCCAATCAGGAGCGGGCGCCTTCATCGTCCGGCCGCAGCGCGTTCTGCTGTTCCTTGAGCTGCATCAATGAGAACCGCGCGAACGGCAGGCACTGTTGCATCGCGGCACAAAAATGTGGCCGAAATATCCCCAAAATGACAACATTGCTTCGCGGCTCACGTTAATATCATCACACAAAAAAGCACAACCAGGAGACCCCGGTGCAGATTCAGACGGACACGTTCCCTCGCAAGCTGCTGGAACACGGCCGCGCCAGGCCGGACAAGCCCGCCTTCCGCGAGAAGTACCTGGGCATCTGGCAGAGCTGGACCTGGTCGCAGGTCAACGAGGAAGTGCGCGCCCTGGCCTGCGGACTGGCGGCGCTGGGCTTTGAACGAGGCATGAACCTGGCCATCATCGGCGACAACCGTCCGCGCCTGTACTGGGCCATGTTGGCCGCGCAATGCCTTGGCGGTGTGCCCGTTCCCCTGTACCAGGACGCACCCGCCGCCGACATGGTCTATGTGCTGGAAAACGCCGAAATCCGCTACGCCGTCGTGGAAGACCAGGAACAGGTCGACAAGCTGCTGGAGCTGCAGCCCCAATATCCGCACATCGCCCATATTGCCTACGAGGACGAGCGGGGCATGCGCCACTATCGGCAGCAAGGCCTGCTGTCCTTCGCCAGCCTGCAGGACCTGGGCCGCCAATGGGACAAGGACCATCCCGGCGCCTTCGACGCCGCCGTGCAGGGGGGACGCCCAACGGACAACGCCATCATCCTCTACACCTCCGGCACCACCGGCAAGCCGAAAGGCGTATGCCAGACCCACGCCGCGATGCTGGCCGCCGGCGCGGGCGGCGTCGGCTTCGAGCAGCTCAGCGATGAAGAAAACGTGCTGTCCTACCTGCCCATGGCCTGGGTCGGCGACTGCCTGTTCTCCTTCGCCCAGGCGATGACGGCGGGCTTCACCGTCAACTGCCCCGAATCGGGCGACACCGTCCCGACCGACATGCGCGAAATCGGCCCCACCTACTACTTCGCCCCGCCCCGCGTGTTCGAGAACATGCTGACCGTGGTGATGATCCGCATGGAAGACGCAGGCGCCATCAAGCGCGGCATGTTCCACTACTTTATGGACGTGGCCCGCCGCAGCGGCGCCGCCATTTTGGACGGCAAGCCCGTGCCGCTGGCCGACCGCATCGCCTACGCCCTGGGCCAAGTGCTGGTCTACGGCCCGTTGAAGAACGTCCTGGGCATGTCGCGCATCCGTGTGGCCTACACGGCGGGCGCCGCCATCGGCCCCGACTTGTTCCGCTTCTACCGCTCGATCGGCGTCAATCTCAAGCAGTTCTACGGCTCCACCGAAACCTGCGCCTACATCTGCCTGCAGCCGGACGGCCAGATCAAGTTCGACAGCGTGGGCCTGCCCGCGCCCGGCGTGGAGGTGAAGCTGGCCGACAACGGCGAAGTGCTGGTCAAATCCCCGACGCTGATGACCTGCTATTACAAGTGTCCCGACGCCACCAGCGAAGCGATCGACGCCCAGGGCTACTTCCACACGGGCGACGCGGGCCTGTTCGATCACGACGGCCACCTGAAGATCATCGACCGCGCCGCCGACGTGGGACGGATGAACAGCGGCGCCATCTTCGCGCCCAACTACATCGAGAACAAGCTCAAATTCTTCCCCTTCATCAAAGAGGCGGTGGCCTTCGGCCACCAGCGCGACGAGGTTTGCGCCTTCATCAACATCGACATGGAGGCTGTGGGTAACTGGGCCGAACGGCGCGGCATCGCCTATTCCGGCTACACCGACCTGGCGGCCAATACACAGGTGTATGAGCTGGTGAGCGACTGTGTGAAAAAGGTCAACGCCGACCTGGCCGCCGAAGAATCCATGAGCCCGACGCAGATCCACCGCTTCCTGGTCCTGCACAAGGAGCTCGATCCTGACGACGATGAACTGACCCGCACGCGCAAGGTACGCCGCAAATTCATCGCCGAAAAATACGCCGTGCTGATCGCAGCCCTGTACGAGGGCAGGCAGTCGCAATACATCGAAACCCTGGTCAAGTTCGAGGACGGCCGCAGCGGCATGGTGGCGGCGGACCTGAAGATTTGCGCGGCCCAGACCTTCCCTGCCCTGCAAGCGGCGGCATGACGGAGATCGCGTCCATGAAAATGAACGAGCCGGAAGCCAGCTTCAGCGCCGCGACGGGCCGCCAGACCGGCCCCGTGATCCTCGACCTGAAAAATATCTCGCTCTCCTTCGGCGGCGTGAAGGCGCTGACCGAAATCTCGTTCGACGTGCGCCAGCATGAAATTCGCGCCATCATCGGCCCCAATGGCGCTGGCAAAAGCTCCATGCTCAACGTGATCAACGGCGTGTACCGCCCGCAGCAGGGGGAGATCGTCTATCGCGGCCAGACGCGCAGGAATATGGACTGCTACGCCGCCGCCAAGTCCGGCATCGCGCGCACCTTCCAGAACATCGCCCTGTTCAAGGGCATGACGGTCCTCGACAACATCATGACGGGCCGGAATCTCAAGATGAAGTCGAACTTCCTCATGCAAGCCCTGTACTGGGGCCCGGCACGGCGCGAGGAGATCGCGCACCGCGTCAAATGCGAGGAGATCATCGACTTCCTCGAAATCCAGGCGATCCGCAAGACGCCGGTCGGCCGCCTGCCCTACGGCCTGCAAAAGCGCGTGGAGCTGGGCCGCGCCCTGGCCGCCGAACCGGAAATCCTGCTGCTGGACGAGCCCATGGCCGGCATGAACGTGGAGGAGAAGCAGGACATGTGCCGCTTCATCCTCGACGTGAACGACCAATTCGGCACCACCATCGTGCTGATCGAGCATGACATGGGCGTGGTGATGGATATCTCCGATCGCGTGGTGGTGCTCGACTACGGCAAAAAAATCGGCGATGGCACGCCGGACGAAGTGCGCCGCAATCAGGATGTGATCAACGCTTACCTCGGACACAACTGCGAATGAACATCAATTTTTTCTTCGAAGTGCTGATTGGCGGCCTGCTGTCGGGCGTGATGTACGCGCTGGTGGCGATCGGCTTTGTGCTGATCTACAAGGCCTCCGGCGTGTTCAATTTTGCTCAGGGCGCGATGGTGTTCTTCGCCGCGCTGACCTGCGTCGGCATTGTGGACAAGTTCGGCGTTTCGCTCTGGGTCGCCGTGCCTCTGACCATCGTCGTGATGATTGTTCTCGGCCTGCTGATCGAGCGTCTGGTGCTGCGGCCCCTGGTCAACCAGCCCGAGATCACCCTGTTCATGGCCACCATCGGCCTCGCCTTCTTCATCGAGGGACTGGCGCAGCTGATCTGGGGCTCGCAAGTCCACAGGCTGGAATTGCCGATCGAAGACGTGCCGCTGCAGCTCCTGATGGACAGGTTCAATATCCTCGTCTCCCAGTTCGACCTGGCGGCGGCGGCCATCTGCGCCCTGCTGGTGACGGCGCTGGCCCTGCTGTTCGCCAAAACGAAGGTCGGACGCGCCCTGCGCGCCGTGGCGGACGACCACCAGGCCGCGCTGGCTGTCGGCATCCCGCTGCAGCGCATATGGGCCGTGCTGTGGGCCGTCGCGGGCCTGGTCGCGCTGGTGACGGGCATGCTGTGGGGCGCGCGCAATGGCGTGCAGTTCGCGCTGACCTTCGTCGCGCTGAAAGCCTTGCCGGTGCTGATCCTGGGCGGCTTCACCTCCATGCCGGGCGCCGTGGTGGGCGGACTGCTGATCGGGGCGTCGGAAAAGCTGGCCGAAGTCTATATCGGCCCCTATGTCGGCGGCGGCATCGAAGGCTGGTTCCCTTACGTGCTGGCCCTGCTGTTCCTGCTGGTGCGGCCGGAAGGCCTGTTCGGCGAAAAAATCATCCGGAGGATCTGAACGATGTTCTACCGCGAAGCCGGACAGTTCAAGACCAGCTACGAGGCCGACGGCCAGATCTTCCCCATCCGTCAGGACCGCATCGCGCTGGCGGTGCTGCTCGCGCTGGCCTTAGCGCTGGTGCCCGCGCTGGCGTCGCCATATATGCTGTCCGCCATTCTGATCCCCTTCCTGATCTTTTCGCTGGCCGCGCTGGGGCTGAATATTCTGACGGGTTACGCTGGCCAGCTTTCGCTGGGCACGGCGGCCTTCATGGCGGTGGGCGCTTTCGGCGCCTTCAACTTCGTGGCCCATGTCCCCGGCATGCCGATCCTGCTGGCCTTTGTGCTGGGCGGCGTGAGTGCGGCGCTGGTCGGTATCGCCTTCGGCCTGCCCTCGCTGCGGATACGCGGCTTCTACCTTGCCGCTTCCACGCTGGCGACGCAGTTCTTCGTCGTCTGGTGCCTGACCAAGATTCCTTACCTGACCAATTACAGTGCCTCCGGCGTGATCACGGCGCAGAAAATCGTCATCCTCGGCTACGCCTTCGACACGCCGGAGCGCAAATACCTGCTGGTGCTGGCCGTGGTGGCCGTGATGGCGCTGCTGGCCAAGAACCTGGTCCGCTCCAATGTGGGCCGCTCGTGGATGGCCGTGCGCGACATGGACATGGCGGCGGAAGTCATCGGTATCCGCCTGATGCGCACCAAGCTGCTGGCCTTCGCCGTCAGCTCCTTCTACTGCGGCGTGGCGGGCGCGCTGTATGCCTTCGCTTACCTCGGCACGGTGGAGCCTGAAGCCTACAGCCTCGATCTGTCCTTCCGCATCCTGTTCATGGTGATTATCGGCGGCGTGGGCTCCGTGCTGGGCTCCTTCCTTGGCGCCTTCTTCATCGTCCTGCTGCCGGTAATCCTGAACGTGCTGGCGCATGGCCTTGCGCTGCCCACCAGCGTCGCCTCCAACCTGGAGCTGATGGTGTTCGGCGCGCTGATTATCTTCTTTTTGATCGCCGAGCCGCATGGCCTGGCGCGCTTGTGGCAAATCGGTAAAGAGAAACTGCGTCTGTGGCCCTTCCCCCACTGAGCGCACTCACAACACTATGAGGAGACGACAGATGAAAAAGTCCTTGCTATCCCTCGTTTTCAGCCTGGCCGCCGTCAGCGCCTCGGCCTGGGCCGCGCCGGCAACCGAGCAGTTCATCGCCCTGCCGTCCTATCGCGTGGGATCGTACGCGGCGGGCGGCACCGGCTTCTATGGCGGCATCATCGACTATTTCAACCTGGTTAACCTGGGCGGCGGCGTCAATGGCGTCAAGATCAGCTGGGAAGAGTGCGAAACCGAATACAACCCCTCGCGCGGCGTGGAGTGCTACGAACGGCTGAAGACCCGCAATGGCGGCGCCACCCTGGTCGAACCGCTTTCCACCAGCATCGCCTACGGCGTGATCGACCGCCTCGCCACCGACAAGATTCCCATGACGATGATAGGCTACGGCCGTTCCGACGCCGCCAACGGCAAGGTCTTCCCCTACGTCTTCCCGCTGATTACCAGCTACTGGAACCAGGCCGCCGCCATGATCAAGTACCTGGGCGACAAGAGCGGCGGCATGGACAAGCTGAAAGGCAAAAAGATCGTCCACCTCTACCACGACTCGGCCTTCGGCAAGGAACCCTTGCCGGTGCTGGAAGCGCTGTCCAAACAATACAGCTTCGACCTGATCAAGATCCCCGTCACGCCGCCCGGCAGCGAGCAGCAGTCGCAATGGCTGCAGATCCGCCAGGCCAATCCGGACTACGTGATCCTGTGGGGCTGGGGTGTGATGAATTCCGTCGCAATCAAGACCGCGCAGCGCAACGGCTTCCCGCGCGAGAAAATGCTCGGCGTGTGGTGGGCCGGTTCGGAAGAGGACACCGTCCCCGCGGGCGACGCGGCCAAAGGCTACAGCGCGATGACCTTCAACACGCCGGGCAACTACCCGGTGATGGACGAGATCCGCAAGAAGCTCTACGACACAGGCAAAGGCAATCTGGCCGACCGCAGCCGCGTGGGCTCCGTCTACCACATGCGCGGCGTCTCGGCCGCCATCCTGTGGGTGGAAGCGATGCGCGCGGCGCAGGACAAATTCGGCAAGGGCAAGCCCGTCACGGGCGAGCAGCTGCGCTGGGGCCTGGAGCATCTGAACGTGGACGACGCGCGCCTGAAAGCCATCGGCGCCTACGGCATGCTGCCGCCGGTGAAAACCAGCTGTGAAGATCACGAAGGCTCGGGCGCCGTCAAGGTCCAGCAGTGGGACGGCAAGAAGTGGAACGCTATCACGCCCAACTGGATCATCGGCGACAAGGCCTTGACGCGCAAGCTGCTGGAGGATTCGTCCAACGCCTACGCCGCCGAAAAGAAAATCACCCCATCCTGCGCCAAATGACGACCGCTCCTTATCTGTCGGTGAATAACATCGAGGTGATCTACGACCATGTGATCCTCGTGCTGAAAGGCGTCTCGCTGCAAGTCCCGCAGGGGAAGATCGTGGCCCTGCTGGGCGCCAACGGCGCCGGCAAATCGACCACGCTGAAGACCATCTCCACCCTGCTGCGGGGCGAGCGCGGCGACGTGACCAAGGGCCAGGTCCTGTTCAAGGGCGAGCGGGTCGACCAGCTCACGCCCAATGAGCTTGTGCGGCGCGGCCTGTCGCAGGTGATGGAGGGCCGCCACTGCTTCGGCCACCTGACCATTGAGGAAAACCTGCTGACGGGCGCCTACACGCGCAGCCTGTCGCGGGCGGAGCTGAAGATGGCGCTGGAAAAGGTCTACCACTACTTCCCGCGCCTGAAGGAGCGCCGCGCCAGTCAGGCGGGCTACACCTCTGGCGGCGAGCAGCAGATGTGCGCCATCGGCCGCGCGCTGATGGCCAAACCCTCCATGATCCTGTTGGACGAGCCTTCGATGGGCATCGCGCCGCAGATCGTGGAAGAGATCTTCGGCATCGTGAAGGACTTGAACCAGAAGGAAAACGTGTCCTTCCTGCTGGCCGAGCAAAACACCAGCGTGGCGCTGCGCTACGCCGACTTTGGCTACATTCTGGAAAACGGCCGGGTGGTGATGGAGGGCGAGGCCCACGAGCTGGCCAATAATGAAGACGTGAAGGAGTTCTACCTCGGCGTTTCCGGCGCCGGGCGCAAGAGCTTCCGCGACATGAAGTTTTACCGCCGCCGCAAACGCTGGCTGGCCTGAAAAGCTCAAGAGAGAAAAACGCATGAACCTGAACAAAGCCAAAGCCTTCTGCCGCAGCCTGCCCAACGCCCAGGAAGACATCAAATGGGGTGCCGACCTCGTATTCAGCATCGGCGAAAAAATGTTCGCCGTCACCGGCACGGGCGACGACGCCAGCGGCATCAGCTTCAAGGTGGACGAGGAGCGCTTCCTGGAGCTCACCGACCGTCCCGGCATCGTCCCCTCGCCTTATCTGGCGCGCGCCAAGTGGGTCCGCATCGTCGACATGAAAGCTGTCAGCGACGCCGAGGCGGCGGAATTGCTCAAGCGTTCCTACGAACTGGTCTTTTCCAAGCTGACCAAGAAGCTGCAGCGCGAACTGAGAGGTGAACCATGACCATCGACACCCTCGACAGGCTGGAAACCCGCCCTCCCGCCGAGCGAGAGCTGGATCTGATGGGACGCCTGCCTCACCTGATCGCGCGCGCCCAGGGCGCGCCGGGATGGGCGCGCATCCTGCAAGGCGTGAAATCCAGTACCATCAACAACCGCGCCGCGCTGGCCGCGCTGCCGGTGACGCGCAAGTCCGACCTGCACCGCCTGCAAAGCGAGCTGCCGCCGCTGGGCGGGTTGAATACGACGCCGGTGGGCGAGCTGTCACGCGTGTTCATGTCGCCCGGCCCCATCTTCGATCCCCAAGGGCGCGGGCGCGACTGGTGGCGCTTTGCGCGTCCCCTGTACGCGGCGGGCGCGCGCACGGGCGGCCTGGTTCAGAACTGCTTTTCCTATCACTTCACGCCGGCCGCTTTCATGGTGGAAGACGGGGCGGCGCGCATAGGCTGCGCCGTGATCCCGGCCGGCAGCGGCCAGACCGAGATGCAGGTGCAGGCCATCTCCGAGCTGAAGCCGGACACGTTCGCCGGCACACCTTCCTTCCTCAAGATCATCATCGAAAAGGCGCGCGAGATGGGCGCCGACATCGGCAGCATCAAGCAAGCCCTGGTCAGCGCGGAATCCCTGCCCGATTCGCTGCGCGCCTGGTTCGCGGAAAACGGCATCGCCAACGTGTGCCAGGCCTACGCCTCGGCCGACGCGGGCAGCATCGCCTACGAAACGCGCAGCGGCGGCCAGCTCAATCCCGGCATGGTGCTGGACGAGGACGTGCTGCTGGAGATCGTCCATCCCGGCACCGGCGATCCGGTGGCGCATGGCGAAATCGGCGAAGTGCTGGTCACCGTGTTCAACTTCGACTATCCGCTGATCCGCTTCGCCACCGGCGACCTGTCGGCCGAGCTGACCGGCATGCCGCCCTCTCCCTGCGGCCGCACCAACACCCGCATCCGGGGTTGGCTTGGGCGGGCCGACCAGATCACCAAGGTGCGCGCCATGTTCGTCCACCCCTCGCAGGTGAACGAGATCGTGCGCCGCCACCCGGAAATCCTGAAAGCGCGGCTGGTGATCTCAGGCCGCATGGCGCAGGACGAAATGACGCTGCACTGCGAAGTGGATGATCCGCACGCGGCCGGCGGTCGGGCCCAAGCCATTGTCGGGTCGATCCGCGAGCTGACCAAGCTGCGCGGCGAAGTGCGCTTTGTCCCGCGCGGCAGCCTGCCCGGCGACGGCAAGATCATCGAAGACGCGCGCGATTACAGTTGATCCTCCTGTGGTGGAAATCCAACGGCAAGCGGCGGGCCTGGATATGGCGGATAATAGCGGTCTTATTACCGTTTCAAGACGCACTAGAAGATCATGCAAGACTTCCACCACAACCGCGCCCGCGCCCTGATGGAAAACGCGGAAGAACTCTTTTCCAAAGAAGTCGTCAACGAGGCCGTGAGCGCGATGGCCGACACCCTCAACGCCCGCTTCGACCATCCCGAGTCGGAAGAATTCCCGCTGGTGCTGGGCGTGATGGGCGGCGCCGTCGTCTTCACCGGCAACCTGCTGCCGCAACTGACCTTCCCGCTCGAATTCGACTACATCCACGTCAGCCGCTACGGCGACGCGGACAAGGGTGGCCAGGTGGTATGGAAGGTCGTGCCGCGCTCGAACGTCGAAGGCCGCACCGTCATCGTGCTGGACGATATCCTGGACGAAGGCGAAACGCTGGCCCACGTCAAACAGCGCCTGCTGGACATGGGCGCCAAGGAAGTGATCCTGGCCGTGTTCGCGGACAAGGCCATCGGCAAGACCAAGCCGGTGAAGGCCGACATCGTCGGCCTGGTCATCCCCAACCGCTTCGTCGTCGGCTTCGGCATGGACGCTTACGGCTACTGGCGCAACCTGCCCGGTCTGTGGGCGATCAAGACCGAAGACTGAACGCCTTTACGGCGTCAGCGCGTAGGTCGCGATGAAGGTGCGCACGCCGTGCGGGTGCTCCTTCTTCCACGCCTCCAGCTCGGGGCGATAGGCCTCCTTGTAGCGCAATAGCAGCAGGGCCGGCTCCAGCTGGTCGGCCTTGTACAGCATCTGCATCGTCTGCAGGCCAGGCTCCTTGAGCGGGTTGCCGTTGGCGTCGCCCTCGTCCGCCACTTTCATCGCCGCGGTCCACGCTTCCAGATCGGCGTCGAACTGCGATTGCGACGACTTGTTCTGCTGGACCTCCATGCGGTGCTTCACATCGTTGAGCGCGAGCGTCATCCATACCGCGATGTCGGGGCTGGTCTTTTCATCGCCCTCGTTGGCGTTGACGTTCACCGAATACTTGCCGCTTTCCGCGTCGAGCACGCCGGACGCCTTCGGCTCCAGCTTCAGGGACGTCATCGGATAGCCGGCCTTGGCGCGCAGGTTGGCCAGCTTGCTCCAGCTGGGGCGCTGGCCGGGTTGGGCCGAGATCCCTTTCAGCAGCGCCTCTTCCGCCGAATTGACCTTGCCCTGCCACGCCAGAGCGTCGGACAGGAAGCGCCAGGCCTGCCCGTTGATCGGCTCCGCCTCGGCCGCCTTGCGGTAGCGCACCTCGGCTTCCGCCCAGTTCTTCTGCGCGAAGAGGCAATCGCCGGCGTACAGCCAGGCCACCGAATACTGCGGATCGAGTTTGGCCGCGCTTTCATATTTGGCCCGCGCCTCGTCATACTGGCCGCTCTGGAACAGGATTTCGCCCTCCTGCACCAGCTTCCACGCTTCCGGCGAAGCCTTGCGCAAAGGCGGCCCCTCGCCATCCTCCAGCAGACGCTGGACCTCCTGCGCCAGCGGATCGTTCGGTCCCAGACGCAGGGCCTGGCGCACCGCGCCTTCCGCCTGTTTCCGCAGGCGCGCCGCCTGCTCGCCGCTGGCCGATTCCGCCGCCAGCAACAGCACATGCGCGATATGGGACAAAGGCTCGGAGGCTTGCGGATCCGCCTTCACCGCCGCCGAAAATTTTTCCAGCGCCAGCTGATACTGTCCCTTGGACATAGCCACGCTGCCTTCCTTGATCAAAGGCTGCGCCGCATCATTGGCCACCACGCCCGCGTGGGCGTGCATCGTGACCGCGGCAACGCAAGCGATAAACAGTTTTTTCATGCGAGTTTTCAGTGAAATTAATTAGAAATTGTTCTAACTGAACAGGGGCTGTAAGCGCGCCAGCACTTCCTGCATTACCGTCGCCGGGACAGCTTCCAGTTTATGCCCATGGCGTGCCGTCAAATCCAGCGTTCGCGGCTGGTCGCAACGAACCACGCCAGTGGTCTTTGTACCAGTCAACGGCACCGCAAAACCGGCCATTCTGGCAAAACTGCCTTTGGTGGTGATGGGCACGACAATCGGTGCGCCAGTCAGGCGATTGAAAACGCCTGGAGATACGATCAATACCGGCCGCGTGCCCTTTTGCTCATGCCCGCTGGTCGGATCAAGCGAAACCAGCCAGATTTCGCCACGCTCCATCACAACAGTTCACGACCGGCAGTGCCAGACCGTTGCCATGCCTTGTCTTCTGCAGAAACCTTGGCGTTGGGATCGCATTGGGCCACCAGCTCATCCAGCGTGTAGCGCGGCGCCGGACGAGGATCGACCAACAGACGCCCCCCGTCAACCGTCAGCGCCACCTGCGCTCCTGCCTCCAATCCAAGCAGATCAAGGATTGCAGGAGGCACAGCCAGCATGACCGATCCTCCTACCTTGCGCAAATTCGTCTTATGCATGGCGGCCTCCTGATGTTTTACTTAAATATAATGCCGTGCCGCGCAGACTACAAGCGCAGGCGGTCGCGGGCGGCGGCGTATTCACGCTTCAGGCGCTCGACCATTTCGGCGGTGGTGGGGACGTCGCTCATCAGGCCCACGCCCTGGCCGGCGCCCCAGATGTCGCGCCAGGCCTTGGCGCTGCTGGAGCCGAAATTCATCTTGGTCTTGTCGGCCTGCGGCAGGTCTTCCGGATCGAGGCCGGCGTTGATGATGGACTTGCGCAGGTAGTTGCCGTGCACGCCGGTGAACAGGTTGGAGTAGATCACGTCGGCCGCCGTCGATTCGAGGATCGCTTCGCGGTAGCCCTCGGTCACGTTCGACTCCTGCGTGGCCAGCCAGCGCGAGCCGATGTAGGCGAAGTCCGCACCCATGGCCTGCGCCGCCAGCACCGCGTCGCCGGTGGCGATAGCGCCCGACAGGGCGATCGGACCGTCGAAGAATTTGCGCACTTCGCCCACCAACGCAAACGGCGACAAGGTGCCAGCATGGCCACCCGCGCCGCTGGCCACCAGGATCAGTCCATCCACGCCCGCTTCCAGCGCCTTCTGCGCGTGGCGGATCGAGATCACGTCATGCAGCACGATGCCGCCGTAGCTGTGGATCGCGTCCAGCATCTCCTTCGGCGGCGCGCGCAGGGAGGAAATGATGATGGGCACCTGGTGCTTGACGCAGACTTCCACGTCATGCTCCAGGCGGTCGTTGGAATGGTGGACGATCTGGTTGACGGCAATCGGCCCCACGCGCTGGCCCGGATGGGCGGCCTGGTAGTCCGCCAGCTCCGCCTGCAGATCGGTCAGCCAGGTGTCCAGCAGCTCGGCCGGACGGGCGTTCAGCGCGGGGAAGGAGCCGACGATGCCGGCCTTGCACTGCGCGGCCACCAGCGCGGGTCCGCTGGCGATGAACATCGGCGAGGCGATGACGGGAAGACTGAGGTTTTGCAGCACTTTGGGCAGGGCCATTGATGTCTCCGTGGATTAGGAATTAAGTAAATACTCACCTTCGATAGTGGCCGCGCAGGCGCGCACCAGCTGCTTCACCAGCCATTGCGCGACTTCTTCGGGCGTCCGCCGCAGGAAGCGCGCGTTGGCCGTTTCGAACACGGGCAGCGCGGCCAGCATGCCCGGCACCTCGGCCAGGGCGATGCGCTGGCGCTCCAGCAGCAAGAACTTCATCAGCACCTTGAGCGCGTTCTCCGCGTTGCGCGCCGGGTCGGCCGACAGGTAATCGAGCCGCTTGTAAGCGCGCGCCAGCGCGGCTTCCACGTCCGTAAACGGCGCGCCATGGCCGGGAATCACATAGCGCACATCGAGGCCGGCGATCAGGTCCAGCGTGGCGCGTTCCTCGGCAAAGCCGGATTCTCCCTCCAGCTCGGGGAAGATGACGCCGAAGCCGTTCTCCCACAGCGCGTCGGCCGAAATCAGCAGCTGCTCCTGCGGACAGTAGAAGATCAGCGAATGGGGATCGTGTCCCGGCGCGCCCAGGGCGTGCCACTCGCGGCCCGCCAGCGCCAGCACCTCGCCCGGCGCGATGGTGGCGTCGAAGCGGAAGCGCTCGCACTGCTGGCCCGTGGCGCGGAAGCTCAGCGCATCCTCGTCCCAGGCGCGCACCTTGTCCGCCTCCGCCACGGGAATCGCGGTATGGCAGCCGTAGTGCGATTGCAGCAGCGCGTTGCCGCCACAGTGGTCGGAATGCAGGTGGGTGTTCAGCAGCCGGTCCAGCGGACGGCCTTGCAGCGCGTGCCGCACCAGCGCCAGCGTCTGCGGCGCGTGCGTGAGATAGCCGCTGTCGATCAGCACCGCCTCATCGCGGCCCAGCAGCAAAATGTTATTGGACGAGAGCCAGCCGCGCTCGAAAACCAGAATGTCTTCGGGCAGGCCGCGCATCAGTCGAATTTGACCAGTTGTTCGCGGCGGCGGATTTCCGCCCATACGCCGCGCTTGTAGTCGTCGTCCGCCTTGGACCAGGCGATGATTTCCTCGATGGTGCGCAGGCAGCCGAGACAGTACAGGCGGTCCTCGTCCATCTTGCACAGACTGACGCAAGGCGACGGGACAGGGGAAGGAATGGTGCTCATGTCGCCATTATGCCGCGATTCGCTTGACCTGGTCTCTAGACGATCTATACTACCATCCATATAGATGGTGTTTGGATGGTGAAAACGCCACAGGAGACTTATGGCTAAGCAAGAACTCAAGCTGAAAACGGGCGAATCGGAAAAAATCACCATCAACCTCGGCCCTATCGACCTGGGACAGATTGATTTGCTGGTGCAGGAGGGTTTTTACGCCAACCGCACCGACTTGATCCGCACGGCGATCCGCAACCAGCTCAACACGCATGCGGACGTGGTCAAGCAGACCGTGGCCCGCAAAAGCCTGGTGCTCGGTATGCAGCATTTCTCACGCGCCGACCTTGAGGAATTGCAGGCGGCGGGACAGCGCCTGCAGATCCAGGTGCTGGGACTGGCCAGCATCGCCAGCGATGTGTCGGTGGAGCTGGCGCTGGCGACGATCGAGTCGATCGCGGTACTGGGCACACTGCATGCGAGCGCGGTGATCAAGACGGCGCTGGCAAAGCGCATCCACTAACGCCGCGCGGCGATCCTGCGCGGCATTGCGAAGGACAGCCATGAAATTCCATATCCCCTCGCTGGCGCAGATGCGCGAGCTGCTGCAAAAACACCTGGGCCACAAGGAGGCCGCACCGCCGGCGCAGATGTCCGCCACGCAGGGCGCGGCCATGGCGCAGGAAATGCTGGACCAGATGGGCATCAAGGTCGATCTGCAAGCCGCCATGCCGCCCGCTTTCGACATGCACAATCTGCCGCATTTCCAGCGGTTGCCCGATCTGGCGGCGCATCTGCCGGCCATGCCGCCTTTCGACCTCTCCAATATGCAGCTACCCGGCATGCCGCCTTTCGAGCGGCCCACCGCGCCGCCGCCGGAGATGCCGTGCAATGCGCACTTCATCAGCGGCAGCTACCGCAACCACGCTGGAGCGCGCAACTACAAGCTGTATATCCCGTCCTGCTATCACGGCCAGGCCTTGCCCCTGCTGGTGATGCTGCATGGCTGCACCCAGGACCCGGACGATTTCGCCGCCGGCACGCAGATGAACGCGGTGGCGGAGGAGCGCCACTGCTTCGTCGTCTATCCCGAGCAGGCGCAGAGCGCCAATCACCACAAGTGCTGGAACTGGTTCAGCGCCATCGACCAGCAGCGCGGGCAAGGCGAGCCATCCATCATCGCCGGCATTGCGCAGCAGGTGATTGATGAGTATCCGGTGATTGAATCGCAGGTGTTTGTGGCGGGACTGTCGGCGGGCGGCGCGATGGCCGTTATCGTCGGCACGCTGTATCCGGATCTGTTCGCGGCCGTGGGCGTGCATTCCGGCCTGCCCTTCGCTTCGGCCCAGGACCTGCCGTCCGCGCTAAGCGCCATGAAGCGCGGCGCCGCCGTGCCGAAGGCGGGCGATGGCACGCTGCCCATCATCGTCTTCCATGGCGACCATGACACCACGGTCAATCCACGCAATGGCGAGGCGGTCATCGAGCAGGGCCTGCATGCCCATGCGGACGGCACGGAGGCGCTGGTGGAATCGGGCATGGTGCCCAATGGCCATCGCTACACGCAGACCACGCACCGCAAGACCGACGGCACGCCGGTGGGCGAACACTGGGTGGTGCATGGCGCCGGCCATGCCTGGTCCGGCGGCAGCGCGGAGGGCAGCTATACCGACCATCGCGGCCCGGACGCCAGCCGCGAGATGATGCGCTTCTTCAAAACCGTCAGCAGCGACGACACTAATCTAAACTAATCCGGACAAGCTGAGTTTTCCGAATCGGTTGCGTAAGGTCATATAGCTGACTCTCCGCTGCTGCTATGGTTTAAATCCATAGCATGCCAAACCGGAGACTCTTATGACAACGTCCAGCCAGAATCCAAACTCAAATCTCTCATTGAGCCCGCAAGCACGCTCACGCATGCGCAATCAACGCGAGGGCGTTGTGCTTGGGTATTACAACGATGGTCGTGGAAACCGCGGCCATTGCTCTTATGGGATCGGCATTTTTGTCCATCGTGGACCATGTACAGCAGAGGAGTTGAGGCGTCCGCTATCCGCTGCCCAGCTTGAAGCATCATTCACCGCAGCGATACGCGAGGCTGAGCGCGCAGTTCGTCGCAACGTTACTCAACAGTCTCTGACGCAAGACCAATTTGATAGCTTGGTAAGCTACGCCTTTAATACGGGAGCCCACGGTGCGCGCAACGTTCTGCAGCGCGTGAATCAAGGTGATATGCGCGGCGCCGCAACCGCTATGACGAGAAATGTCTACTCAGTCCAGCATGGACGACGTGTACTAATGCCTGGGCTTGTGACTCGCAGGAGAGAAGAAAGTGCCCCATTCCGGCTGGAACAATAAGGCATACGATGAATAAGCTGAGCATGTTGTTAGCCATCATCGTCATTCATCATGAAGCCTGCGCCGGAACAACAGGCGAGAGCTTATACGGAAACTGGGCCATAACGGGGGTCGCAGATGCGCAAGAAATCACTTCGCTTTCCAGCGACGATGCCGACAAGCTGACGGGTAAGACTTTTGTCGTCCAATCCAGTGAGATTCGATTCGATGGAGAGACGTGTCTTCACCCACAATTCAAAAAATCGAGTCAATCCACCGAAAGCTTTTTTCGAAGGGAATACAAAATGACCCCGAAGAAGCTGCGGCTTCCGAATCCTGTTACCGAGGTTGAGGTGACTTGCGACGCGCCATCGGAAATCAGCTTTATCTATCGCCGCAACAAGGGAGAAATTGTAATTTTCTGGAATGGCTTTTTTCTGAACGCCCAAAAAAGCGCCTCGACTGGTGGCCAATCGAGGCGCTGAACTCTTCAAATTCCCTTTTTCTGCTGGCGGAAATGGTTCTCCAACTCGGCAAATGAGGGACGCTGGACGGCAGAGATCACTTTACGGCCGAACTCCACGGCCAGCGTCGGGGCATAGCCGTTCAAGCTGGCGATCAGGGTGACTTTGACGCATTGATAAACCTTGGTCGATTCCTTCAGTTTGCGTTCCAGCAGGCTGGCGACCGGGCCAAATACGCCATAGGACAGCAGGATGCCAAGGAAGGTCCCCACCAGGGCCGCGCCAATCAGATTACCCAGTTCAGCCGGTGGCATGCCGACCGAACTCATGGTCCGCACCACGCCCATCACGGCGGCGACAATGCCGAACGCCGGCAAACCTTCCGCCACCTTGGCAATGGCGTGAATGGGGATTTCGCCGTCCTGGTGATGCACCTCGATTTCATTATCCATCAGGTTCTCGATCTGGAACGGGTCCATATTCCCCGACACGATGAGCCGCAGATAATCCGTGATGAATTCGAGCAGATGATGGTCCTTCAGAATGGACGGATATTTCGAGAAGACCGGGCTATTCGCCGGCGCGTCGATATCAGATTCGATGGACATCAGCCCTTCTTTGCGGACCTGGGTCAGTATTTCGTGCAACAGCGACAGCAAATCGAGGTAAATGGCATTGGTCTGCTTTGCGGTCTGAAACAGCGTGGGAATCGCAGCGGCAGTGGCGCGCAAAGACTTGTTGTCATTCGAGATAACGAAGGCGCCAAAAGCGCCGCCCGCAATCATGACCAGCTCAAATGGCTGGTAAAGCGGGCCCAGATGCCCACCCTCCAAAGCGAATCCGCCGAAAATACCCGCAAGTACGATAGCTATACCAATGAGCACTGACATAATTCTCCCGCCTGGTGTCTGATTTGCAATATTTAAACTTTACCACAGGCAATACGGGGTCAGGTCTGCCTTTCGGCCAAATGATGCTAATGAAGCAAATTTTGGCTGAAAGGCAGACCTGACCCCGGGTTGCTCTCTGTTCAGTTCTTGGGCGCGAACAGCTCCAGCTTTTTGCGTTTTTCTTCCATATCCTCGTCGCTGTCGGCGAAGCGCGCGGCGATGGCGATGAAGTCGTTTTGCAACTCCATGAAGGCGTCCACGATGTCGGGGTCGAAGTGCTTGCCGCGGCCTTCGGCGATGATGGCCACCGCCTTCTCGTGCGGCATGCCGGCCTTGTAGACGCGGCGGCTGATCAGGGCGTCGTACACGTCCGCCACCGCCATCAGGCGCGCGGAGATGGGGATGTCGTCGCCCGACACACCCTCGGGATAGCCGCTGCCGTCCCACTTCTCCTGGTGGCCGTAGGCGATCTCCTTGGCGAAGGTGAGGAAGTCCACGCTCAGCCCCAGCTCGCGCTCGGCGGCGATGATGGCGTCGCGGCCCAGCGTCGTATGGGTCTTCATGATTTCCATCTCGTTGCCTTCGAAGCGGCCCGGCTTGAGCAGGATGCGGTCCGGGATGCCCACCTTGCCGATGTCGTGCAGCGGCGCGGACTTGAACAGCATCTCGATATTCTTATCGGTCAAAAACTCGCTGAAGCGGGGATGATCGCGCAGCTTTTCCGCCAGCGTCTTGACGTAGTAGGCCGTGCGGCGAATATGGTTGCCCGTCTCGCTGTCGCGCGTCTCCGCCAGCGAAGCCATGGTGTGGATGGTGACGTCCTGCAGCGCCTGCACTTCGCTCACGCGGCGCGCGACTTCCTCCTCCAGGAAGTGGTTATGGTCGCGCAGGAAGTCGTGCACGCGCTTCATCGACAGCTGGGTCTTGATCCGTGCCAGCACGATGGGCGCGGAGATGGGCTTGGTGATGTAGTCCGCCGCGCCCATGTTCAGGCCCAACTGCTCGTCCACCACCTCGCTCATGGCGGTGACAAAAATAACGGGAATGTCCTTCGTCGCGGGGTTGGCCTTGAGCGCCTTGCACACATCGTAGCCGCTCATCCCCGGCATCATGATGTCGAGCAGGATCAAGTCCGGCTTCTGCTCGCCGTTGGCGATCTTCAGCGCGCGCTCGCCGTTGACGGCGACCTTGGTGCGGTACTCGCCTTCCAGTACGGCGCACAGCAGGTCGATGTTATCCGGCGTATCGTCCACCACGAGGATGGTCGGCTTGGTGCTGGCTTCGGTCATGGTCTTCCTCTTGTTCTTACACGCGTTCTTAGACGCTGATGCCCAGCGCGGCGGCGGCGCCTTTCAGCTCCTCCAGCGCGCCCTCGAAATCGTACTGTCCCAGTAAACGCCGCAATTGGCGCGCGTATTCGCCCTGCCCCGCCGCCTGCAGCATGGGACAGACCGTCTCCGCCAGCCTGGCGGCGGCGCCGTCGTCCTGCGCCAGCAGGCGCGCCATTTCCTGCACCAAGGCGGTCAGCTGCGCCATGTCCACCTGCCCTTGCGCGCCGGCGGAAGGCGCAGCGGACGCTCCCGGCGCCGCGACCGTGGTGGCCAGGGCGATGCGCGACACCACCTCGTGCAGCTCCATATCCATGGTGGCGATGGCTTCCTCGCGCCCCGCCGTCAAGCCCTGCGCCAGCATCTGCTCCACCCTGGCGGCTGCATCGGCCATGGCGGCGGCGCCGATATTCCCGGCCAGGCCCTTTACAGTATGCGCCTCGCGCGTGGCCGCCGCCAGATCGTTGTTTTCGATGGCTTCGGCGATGCGCTGCATGACGTCGATCTGCGTCTCCACGAAGCGCTTCAGCAGCTTGCGCATCAGCTTCACATTGCCGCCCACGCGCTGCAGGGCCGCCTCCATACGCAGGCCGGCGATGGCGGGCAACGGTTCGTCCGGCGCCTCTTCCGCCACTTCCGCCGCCACGGGATTTTTCACCTTGACCCAGCGCGCCAGGGTGGTGAACAGCTGCGCCACGTCGATAGGCTTGGAGATGAAGTCGTTCATGCCCGCGTCCAGGCACTTTTCCTTGTCGCCCACCATGGCGTTGGCCGTCATCGCGATCACCGGCAGATGGGCGTGGCGCGCGTCCTTGCGCAGCTCGCGCGTGGCGTCGTAGCCGTCCATCACCGGCATCTGGCAGTCCATCAGCACGCCGTCGTAATCGGCCACGGCGATCTTGGCCAGCGCCATGGCGCCGTTGCTGGCCACGTCCACGCGCACGCCCTCGTCGCCCAGGATCTGCTGCGCCACTTCCTGATTGACCTCGTTGTCTTCCACCAGCAGCAGGTAGGCGCCGCGCATGGCCTGCGCCGCCGCCTGATAGTCTTCCTGGCGCCGCACGCGGCGGCAATTGCCCAGGTCCGTGCCGAACACGCCGCCGATGGTGTCGAGCAGGGTCGAGGCGCTGACCGGCTTGTTCAGCATCGCGTCCACCGGCATGTCGCGCAATTCCTCCATCAGCACATCGCGGTTGTAGGCGGTGACCATGACGATGGCGGGCGGCTGGCCGCCGCTCTGCTCCGCCTGGGTACGGATGGCCTGGGCCGCCTCGACCCCGCTCATGCCCGGCATCTGCCAGTCCATCAGCACCACGCTGAAAGGCTTGCCGTCCGCGCGCGCCCTGGCCTCCAGTTCGACGGCGCGCTGGCCGCTGTCGGCGCAGACGGCCTTGAACTGCATGGCGGTCAGCATGCTGGCGAAGATTTCGCGCGCGCTGGCGTTATCGTCCGCCACCAGCACGCGCAGGCCGCTGATATCGGGCAGGAAGGTGGGTGTCACTGCGTCGGCCACGCCGAAGCTGGCGGTGAAGTAGAAGGTGCTGCCCACGCCGGGCGTGCTGTCCACGCCGATGTGCCCGCCCATCAGCTCCACCAGGCGCTTGCTGATGGTCAGGCCCAGGCCCGTGCCGCCATGGGTGCGCGTGGTCGAGGCGTCGGCCTGGGAGAAGGCCTGGAACAGGCGCGATTGCTGTTCCGGCGTCAGGCCAGGGCCCGTGTCGCGCACGTCGATGCGCAGGCAGGCACGCTCCTCGCTGCGGTCGCTCAGGCGGATAGTGACCACCACCTCGCCTTTTTCCGTGAACTTGATGGCGTTGCTGATCAGGTTCACCATCACCTGGCCCACCCGCAGCGGATCGCCCACCAGCACGGGCGGCACGTCGGGCGCGATGTCGAACAGCAGCTCCAGGCCCTTGTCCTGGGCCCGCATGACGGTCAGGTCGGCCACCTGGGCCATCACGTCGTCGAGATAAAAATCGACCTGCTCGAAATTGAGCTTACCCGCCTCGATCTTGGAGAAATCGAGAATGTCGTTGATGATCCCCAGCAGGGTCTTGGCCGCCGACTCCACTTTTTCCAGGTAGTTGCGCTGGCGGGGCGTGAGGTCGGTCTGCAGCGCCAGGTGGGTCATGCCGATGATGCCGTTCATGGGCGTGCGGATCTCGTGCGACATATTGGCCAGGAAGTCGGACTTGGCCTTGGCCGCGTCCTCCGCCACCACCACGGCGCGGCGCAGCTCCTGCTCGGCCGCCAGGCTGGCCATCATGCGCTTGAGCGCTTCCAGCAGCTCGCCCGTCTCGTCGCGCGACTTGACCTCGATGACGGAACTCAGGTCGCCCTCGCCCACGCGGCGGGCGATGGCGATGGCTTCCTCCAGCGGCTTGGTGATGGTGCGCGCGGAGAAGGCGAAGCCCACGCCCACCAGCACCGCCAGCAGGCCCATGATCGACATCACCATCAGCGAGGAGTTGATGTCGGCGCGCGCGCGCACGGCGCTGGCCATCACCTGCTGGTCCTGCAGCTTGTCCAGCCGGTGGATCTGCTCCAGCAGGTCGTTCAGGGCCGGCAGCGCCATCGTGTTCATATTCTCTTTGGCGCCTTCGTGGTCGCCCGCCTCCACCATGTCGGCCACGGCGATGAAGGTCTTGTAGTAGTTGGCGCGCGCCTGCTTCACGCGCTCGACCTGCGCCCGCGCCTGCGGCGTGGAGTCCAGCGCCGCCAGCTTGAGCAGCTGGGCGTCGATGATGGTCTTGATCTCGTCGATGCGGGTATAGGCGTCCACCCGCTGCTGGTGGTCGCGCTGGATGATCAGGGTGACGATGCGGGTGGCCGCCTCGCGCGACTGGGTGTCGATGACGTTGATGGCGGCGGCGGCGGCCCAGTCCTGGGTCAGGATATGGTCGCTCTCGGCACGGATGGCGTAGATGCGGCTGACGCCGACGAGGATCACGCCGACCATCAGGAAGATCAGGATCGCGTAACCGGCGCTGACGCGCGCACGGATGCGGATATCGCTAAAACGCATGGCCATTCCCTGTATAAAAGAACAATTTCCAGTGTAACGCTGGATTTATTTTGGCGCAGCCTGTCCCTTGGCAGAGGTTTCGATGTGCCGGCGCAGGCAATCGGGGCACCAGCAGCTGGTGTCCACCGGCGCGCCATCCTTGCCCGGCACGGGAACGGCGGGCGGCAGCTGCGTGCACCAGCAGGGCTGGCCGTCGGACGGGTCGGCCATGGCGCAGCTGAAGGTGGCGCCGCAGCGCGCGCAGGTGCTCATGGCTTGTCCGCAGGCGGCGGTGGCGGCGGCGCCTCCAGGTCCAGCGGGAAGCCACGCATGGCCGAGCGCAGCAACGCCATCTGGCCGTTGAAGCGGGTGCAGGCGTCGCACACCATCAGGTGCAGGCGCATGCGCAGGCGCTCCACCAGCGACAGATCGCGGTCCATGCCTTCCGATACCAGCCGGTGCACTTCGCGGCAGGTCGGCTTGAGTCCTGTTTTATGTGATTCCATATTCTTCGTCCAACTTAGGCGGCCTGGCGATTGCCGAACCAGTTCAGGTCCAGGCATTCGCGCAGGCGCATGCGTGCCCGGTACAGCAGCACCCATGCATTAGACGTGGTAATCGCCAATTCCTTACAAATTTCTTCCGTTTCCAGCTCCAGCCACTCGCGCATCATGAAAATGCGGGCCGTCTTGGCCGGCAGCTTTTCCAGGCAGACCTCCAGCACGCGGAAGAAATCCTTTTGTTCCAGCGTCTGGTCGGGCGAACCCCAGGCCAGGGGCTGCTCGCGCGTGTGGCCGTCGGCCACGAACAGGGCGTCGATCGCGTCGTCCTCGGACTGGCCTTCGTCAGTTTCGATCTGGCGCTCGCGCGTGGTGGCGCGCAGGCAGTCGATGATCTTGAACTTCAAAATCCCCGTCACATAGGTGCGCAGCGAGGACTGGCCGGCGAAGCGCTCGGGCTTCTCCAGCACGGCGATCAGCGCGTCCTGCACGGCGTCTTCCGCCAGCGCCTGATTCCGGATCTGCAATTGTGCAAAACGGACAAGTAAAGGCCGCATGGATTCCAGCTCGCGGTGCAGGGTATCGGGAACGGTGAAGTCGATAGGCATAATGTGGGCAAGGCTAGCGGAACATACGGGAAAAAACAACCGGATAGCCCGTATAATGCGTGCCTGAGCTTCGGCTCACTGTAAAATCGCATAAATATCTTTACGGACCCGCCATGACCCAAACTTCCGCCCAGACCCTTGGCATGAATAACGACCTGACTTCGGTGGCGCCGCAGATCAAGGCACAGATTCTGGCCGAGGCACTTCCCTACATCCGTAATTACCATGGCAAAACCATCGTCATCAAATACGGTGGCAATGCGATGACCGACGAGCGGCTGAAGCACGGCTTCGCGCGCGACGTCATTCTGCTGAAACTGGTGGGCATGAATCCGGTGGTGGTGCACGGCGGCGGTCCGCAGATCGACAACGCGCTGAAGAAAATCGGCAAGCAGGGCACCTTCGTCCAAGGCATGCGCATCACCGACGAGGAAACCATGGAAGTGGTGGAGTGGGTGCTGGGCGGCGAAGTGCAGCAGGATATCGTGATGCTGATTAACCACTACGGCGGCCAGGCAGTGGGCCTGACCGGCAAGGACGGTGGCCTGATCCGCGCGCGCAAGATGGCGATGCCGGACAAGGACAATCCGGGCCAGTACCTGGACATCGGCTTCGTGGGCGAGATCGACACCATCAACCCGGCCGTGGTCAAGGCGCTGCAGGACGACGCCTTCATTCCCATCATTTCGCCGATCGGTTTCGGTGAAGATGGCCAGGCTTACAACATCAACGCCGACGTCGTCGCCGGCAAGATCGCGGAAATCCTGAAGGCGGAAAAGCTGATCATGATGACCAACATCGCCGGCGTGCAGGATAAGAACGGCAAGCTGGTGACCGACCTGTCCGCGCGCGAAATCGACGAGATGTTCGCCGACGGGACGATTTCCGGCGGCATGCTGCCTAAAATTTCGTCAGCGCTGGACGCCGCCAAGTCGGGCGTGAACACGGTGCACATCATCGACGGCCGCATCGAGCACTCTTTGTTGCTGGAAGTCTTGACCGAACAGGCATTTGGCACTATGATCCGGTCTCACTGAAAAAAAGGCGATGTGCGCAACGCCCGATTTTAGGTGTGTTGCCACATTAAATGCCCTTGTAGCTCAGTGGTAGAGCACTCCCTTGGTAAGGGAGAGGCCACGTGTTCAATCCACGTCAAGGGCACCATCCTTCCTGTAGTACCCTTCCCCCTTACAGTTTTTTAGTAGATCCGCTCTACTGCCAGCCCGCGTTTGCGCAGCAGTTCCGGCACGCCGTGCGGACCGACCAGATGCAGCACGCCGATGGCGGCCACGCTGTTGTTTTCGCGCGCCAGCACCTTGGCGATATTCGCGGCCAGCGTCGGGTTGCGGCTGTCGAGCAGTACTTTTTGCACAAACTTGCCGGAAAAAGTAGGATCGTCCTCCGCCTTCTGCGCCAGCGCTTCCAGCGCGGCGGCGTCGGCGTGGCGCCAGGCTTCGGCGATCTCGCGCGCCTGCTGCGCCTGTTCCTGGTCTTCGATGCCGTCTATGCTCTCCTCCAGGAAGCGCAGTTGCTCTTCCTTGCTCATGGTGTCGAACAGCGCCATCTGGCTTTCCGCCGACTCCAGCTCGACCACAGGCTGGCCACGCTCGTGCGCCTGTTTGGACAGCCAGGCGTCCACCGCCAGCGCCGTGTCGTAACCCTGGGCCGAGAATTCGCTGACGGTGAGCAGGCTGGCCAGCAGCCAGGGCTTCATCGGCGCCACCGACTCGGGTGCGATCTGGTACTGCTTGAGCAGGCGCGCCAGCCGGTCGCGATAATCGGCTGACAATTCGGCCGACGCCGGGCCGCCCTGCTGGTACAGGCCATGCTTCTGCACCGCTTGCGCCATGTGGGCGGGATCGCCCAGCGGGTCGATCTCCAGCGCCAGCACGGTGGCATGGGCCAGCGCCGCCGTCAGGCGCGGCTCCAGTGGATAAAAGTCCGGCGCGCCGACGTGGATGGTGCCGAACAGGTAGAGCGTGTGGCCTTTCTGGCTTATCTTGAACAGCGCGCCGTGATTGGGCGCCTGCGCCGCGCCTTCCGCCCATGCTGAACCGAAGCCGAGGCAGAATAAACTACAGAAGATCACTATAATCAGGCGTCGCATGCTTTCCCTTGGTTTGGAATTTTCGTGAATATTACCCCCTCCCGGCCGGTCTGGTTGTTTGACCTCGACAATACGCTGCACGACGCCTCGCACGCCATCTTCCCCGCCATCATGGCGAATATGAACGTGTACATGGCGCGCGTGCTGGGCGACGGCGTCACGCCCGCCAGCGAGGAACTGGTGAACGCCACCCGCACCCTGTACTGGCGGCGCTATGGCGCGACCCTGCTTGGCCTGGTCAAGCACCACGGCGTGAAGGCGGAGCACTTCCTCGACGAGACACACACCATGCCGCGCCTGCACGAAATGATCCGCGCCGAGAGCGGCCTGCGCCAGCTGCTGCGCCGCCTGCCGGGCCGCAAAATCCTGCTGACCAATGCGCCGCACCGCTATTCGAAGCAGGTGCTGCGCCATCTGGGCTTGCAGCGCCAGTTCAACCACCATATTTCGGTGGAGGCGATGCGGGTGCACGGGCAGATGCGGCCCAAGCCTTCGCGCCTGCTGCTGCGCAAGGTGATGCGCCAGCATGGGCTGACAGCCCGCCGCTGCATCCTGGTCGAGGATACGCTGGCCAATCTGCGCAGCGCGGCGGCGCTGGGGATGCGCACGGCCTGGGTCACGCAATATCTGCGGCTGGGCGATAAGGTTGGCCTGGCGCACCCGCAAAAAACGCTAAATCGCCCCGCTTGGGTCGATGTCAAAGTAAAATCTGTCCGACAGTTGCCCGCGCGTCTGCACCGTCTGCGCTGAGCGGCCTTATTCCTTTTTACCGATCGAGATCACATGGCAAGCACACCGCCGGGACAGCGCCGGCTGCAAATCCTCCAGGCGCTGGCCGAGATGCTGGAACAACCCAAGGGCGACAAGATCACCACCGCCGCGCTGGCGCGCAAGCTGGAATTTTCCGAGGCGGCGCTGTACCGCCATTTCGCCAGCAAGGCGCAGATGTTCGAGGG
>Ga0213872_10000456_pt1 | contig 33334 bp, 28 predicted proteins | sample VelepicomBERX_R2_FD_160071 | JGI IMG/M metagenome (GOLD analysis project Ga0213872, IMG submission 160071) | Rhizosphere microbial communities from Vellozia epidendroides in rupestrian grasslands, the National Park of Serra do Cipo, Brazil - RX_R2 | ecosystem: Host-associated > Plants > Roots >...
ACGACCCAAAAGGGGCCTGAACCGCGGCTGCCCCCGCAACTGTAAGCGGCGAGTCCTGTCCATAGCGCCACTGGGAAACCGGGAAGGCCGGACAAGGATCGCGACCCGCGAGCCAGGAGACCTGCCCGTCGAACGATTGCACCGGCTGCGGAGGGCGGACGGAGGACTCAAGATGGGTCCCGATCTCCCTCTCCGCTCCAACAGGAGAGTTCGATGACGACGCAAATGCAAACCCAAGCCAAGTCCCTTTCCCAGCCCCGCCGCCTGTCCGTCGCCGCCCAGGCGATGATGGTCATGCTGTTCGGCGTCTTCCTGGTCGGCACCGCCGGCTTCTCGCATATGGACGTGATGCACAATGCCGGTCACGACACCCGGCACTCGAACGGCTTTCCCTGCCACTGATGTCGGTTTTTCGTCCGCTTATCCTGGCGGGAGCCCTGGCCGGGCTGATCGTCGGCCTGGTGCTGACCGGCGCCCAGCAGATCGGCACCGTTCCGCTGATTCTGCAGGCGGAAACCTATGAGCATGCCGAGGAAGACAATTCCTGGCAGCCGACCGAGGGTTTCGAGCGCAACGCCTATACCGCCCTGTTCAACGTGGTCGAATGGATCGGCTTCGGCTTCCTGCTGGCCGGCGCGCAAGTGCTGGCCCGCCGGGAGATCGGCTGGCGCGCGGGTTTCCTGTGGGGGCTTGCCGGTTTCTTGACCTTCGTCATAGCGCCTGGATTGGGCCTGCCGCCGGAACTGCCCGGCGTTCCCGCGCCGCCGTTGGAACCACGCCAGATCTGGTGGATCGGCACCGCCGCCGCGACCGCCGCCGGGCTCGGGCTGATCGCCTTTCAGCGCAAGCCCTGGACCGCGATCGTCGCCATCGCCCTGATTGCTGCCCCCCATCTCATCGGCGCCCCGCATCTCGACAAGGTCGAAACCGAGGTGCCGGAATTGCTGTCGCATCAGTTCGTGGTCGCCGTCACCTTGACGACACTGCTGTCCTGGTCGCTGCTGGGCGGGTTGACGGGCTATTTCTACAACCGGTTCGACCGATCAGAATGACCGTCGAATCGGCCGAACTGTTGTCCGGCGTGCAACTGCACGCCCGCGCTGCCGACAGCCGCAGCTACACAGGCGGTATAGCTTGGCGCGGTAGCCCAGCGCATGGAATGCGCGCCCGGCGCTTGAGGGCTTCATGAAAACTAAGCACGCTTTGCACGTCTGCGTGACCTGCCGCCGCCCGGACTGGATGGCGGATCGTCCGCGTGACGGGCTGACTTTGTTCGAGATGGTCGAGACGCTCTATCTCCATTGGCCGAGGCGCAGCGAGATCGCGCTGAAGCCGATCGAATGCTTAAGCGGCTGCGACCGGTCCTGCACCGTTGCCGTGTCCGCGCAGGGCAAGCCCGGCTATCTGTTCGGCGACAAGGTCCCGACCCAGGAAACCGCGGCCGCGGCGCTCGACCTCGCCGCCCAATATATCGACAGCGCGGACGGCACGTTGCCGCGCGGCGAGCGCCCGGCCTTGTTCCGCGGCGGCATCCTCGCCCGTATTCCATCGCCCTAAGGAGCCCATTTTGGCTAGCAAGATCCCCGCCACCATCGTCACCGGCTTCCTCGGCGCCGGCAAAACCACCCTGATCCGTCATCTGATGGAGACCCTCAAAGGCAAGCGCCTGGCCCTGATCGTCAATGAATTCGGCGAATTGGGCTTCGACGGTGATCTGCTGAAAGGCTGCGCCGACGAGACCTGCCGCGAGGAGGACATCGTCGAACTGGCCAATGGCTGCATCTGCTGCACCGTCGCCGACGATTTCCTGCCCACCATGCAAGCGCTGCTGTCGCGCGCCGAACCGCCGGATCATATCGTCATCGAAACGTCCGGCCTGGCGCTGCCCAAGCCGCTGGTGAAGGCGTTCGATTGGCCGGAGGTGCGCGCCCGCGTCACCGTGGACGGCGTGGTCACCGTGCTCGACGGCGACGCCGTGCTGGATGGCCGCTTCGCCACCGACCCCGAAGCCCTGGCCGCCCAGCGCGCCGCCGATCCGACCCTCGATCACGACAATCCGCTGGAAGAGCTTTACGAAGACCAGTTGGCCTGCGCCGATCTGGTGGTGATCAGCAAGGCCGATTTGCTGGACGAGGACGGATTCGAGGCGGTCAAGGAAGAGATCGCCGCCCATCTGCGCGCCGGCGTCGGCGTGATCCCGGCCCGCTTCGGCGCCGTGCCGGCCGAGGTTCTGCTCGGCCTCGAAGCCGCCGCCGAGGACGATGTGAATTCCCGTAAATCGGTGCATGACGGCGAGCCCGAACATGACCATGACGATTTCGACAGCTTCTGGGTCAAGCTGCCGCCGGTCGCCGACGTGACCATGATGGTCGAGCGCCTGACCGAGGTAGCCCGCGCCCACGACATCCTGCGTCTCAAGGGTTTCGCCGCCGTCGAAGGCAAGCCCAGCCGCCTAGTGGTGCAGGGCGTCGGCGAACGCTTCACCACTTATTTCGACCGTCCCTGGGGCGACGATGCTCCGAACGGCGCCTTGGTGGTAATCGGGCTCAAGGGCCTCGACCGCCCGGCCATCGAGGCGGCGCTTCAAACCCTCGCCCCTTGAGGGAGAGGGTGCTGAGCGTCAGCGAAGCGGGTGAGGGGTCCGCGCGTCGGCGCGGCATATGAGTCTTTAAAGGCGCCCCTCACCCCAACCCTCTCCCACGAGGGGAGAGGGAGCAGGACAGAGAGTAGATGCATCTTCTCAACACCACGCCCGGCGAGATCTCCGATGGCGACGAGGCCATCGACCTCAAGCAATCGCCGGGCGATCTGGTCATCCTGTCGGCGGCGGACAGCGATCTCGCCTGCCTGTCCCGCGCCGCCGCCGCGCGTCCTGCGGGATCGCCCAGCGTCCGCCTGGCCAATCTGCTGCGCCTCAAACATTCGCTGTCGGTCGATCTTTATGTCGAGCGCGTCATCGAAAAGGCGCGCTTCGTCTGCATCCGCCTGATTGGCGGGCGCAGCTATTGGCCGTATGGGCTGGAAGAGATCCACCGCGCTTGCCGCGCGCGCGGCGTGCCGCTGGCGGTGCTGCTGGAGGAAAAGGAAGATCCGGACGGCATCGCGCTGTCCACCGTCGACGAAGAGGCGCGTGAGCGTATCGGCCTCTATCTGCATCATGGCGGGATCGACAATGCCAGGCAACTGCTGGCCTATGGCGCAGCGCTGGCCGGCCTCGGCGGAGAGCGCTGGCGCGAGCCGGCGCCACTGCTCGAAGCTGGGATTTATTGGCCGAACGATCGGTCGGTAACATTAGAAAATCTAAGGAACCGCTGGGTTCCCGGAGCACCGGTGGCCGCGTTGCTGTTCTATCGCGCCCTGGTCGCCTCGGGCGGCACCCAGGCGGTCGATGCGATGATCGAGGCGCTGCAGGAGCGGGGAATCAATCCCCTGCCCGTCCATCTGCACAGCCTCAAGAACCCGTTTGCCGTCACCCTGCTGAGCCATCTGTTCGCCGAGGCGACACCGGACGTCATTCTCAACGCCACCGGCTTCGCCACCTCGGCGCCGGGCGCCCGCGCGGGCGGCGGCCCGCTGGCCGAAGCCGACGCACCGGTGCTGCAACTGGTCTTCGCCGCGACCACCCGCGAAGCCTGGGCGCAAAGCAGCCGGGGTCTGTCGGCGCGCGACCTCGCCATGAACGTCGCCCTGCCGGAAGTGGATGGACGGCTGTTCGCCGGCGCGGTTGCCTTCAAGGCTGAGGCTCGTTTCGATCCGGCCACGGAATGTCCTCTGGTCGGGCACGAGCCCGATCCGGCCGGGATCGCCTTTGCCGCCGACATGGCGGTCAATTGGGCCCGCCTGCGCCGTACGCCGGCCAATGAGCGCAAAGTGGCGCTGATCCTGGCCAATTACCCCAATCGCGACGGACGCCTCGGCAACGGCGTCGGGCTCGACACACCGGCCAGCGCCGCGGCGATGCTGAGGGCGATGAGGGCGGCCGGCTACGATGTCGGGGATGCACCGGAAACCGGCGAGGCGCTGATGGATCGCTTGCGCGCCGGGACGACCAACGCGGCGCGGCGCGAAGAGGGCGAGTTCCTGCCGCTTGCCGACTATGTGGCGCTGCCGCAGGTAAGCGAACGTTGGGGGCCGCCCGAAGCGGATCCCTTCTTCGACGCCGAAGCGGGCGGATTCCGTCTGCCGCTGCATCGTTTCGGCTCTGTCGTGGTCGGTGTGCAGCCGGCGCGCGGCTACAATATCGACGCCAAATCCTCCTATCACGATCCCGCCCTGCCGCCGCCGCACGGCTATCTCGCCTTCTATGGCTGGCTGCGGCGGGCGTTCGGCGTCCATGCCATGATCCACGCGGGCAAGCACGGCAATCTGGAATGGTTGCCGGGCAAGGCGCTGGCCTTGTCGGAAGAGTGTTTCCCGCGCGCCATCGCCGGGCCGGTGCCGCAACTCTATCCTTTCATCGTCAATGACCCGGGCGAAGGCACCCAGGCCAAGCGCCGCATCGGCGCGGCCATCATCGACCACCTCACCCCGCCGCTGACCCGCGCCGAGAGCTATGGGCCGCTGAAGGCGCTGGAAGCCCTGGTCGACGAATATTACCTGGCGGCCGGGCTCGATCCGCGCCGGCGCGAGGTGCTGCGCGACGACATTCTCGACTTGGCCCGCAGCACCGGCCTCGACACCGATTGCGGCATGGTCAAGGACGATGCCGAGGGATCGCTGGCGGCGCTCGACAATTATCTCTGCGAGCTCAAGGAATTGCAGATCCGCGACGGGCTGCATGTGTTCGGCGCCTCACCCGACGGCCGGCTGCGCACCGATCTGCTGGTGGCGCTGCTGCGCGTGCCGCGCCGGGCGGGGATCGGCGGCGACGCCTCATTGCTGCGGGCTTTGGCCAAGGATCTGGAATTGGGTTTCGATCCGCTCGATTGCGTGATGGGCGATCCGTGGACCGGACCCAAGCCGGATGTGCTGGCCAAGCTCGACGATCAGCCTTGGCGCAGCAACGGCGACACCGTCGAACGGCTGGAATTATTGGCCCAGGCGCTGGTCTCTGGTTCCCTACGATTCGAGGGAACCGCCACAACGCCGGTCCTGCAAGCACTCGACGGGCTGATGGCCGATGTCGATGCTTGCGGCGGCGAGGAAATGGCGGCCCTGCTGCGCGGCCTAGATGGCCGTTTCGTGGCGCCAGGTCCTTCAGGTGCCCCGACGCGCGGACGGCCGGAAGTGTTGCCGACCGGGCGCAATTTCTATTCGGTCGACACCCGCGCCGTGCCGACGCCCTCGGCCTGGCATCTCGGCTGGAAATCGGCGCAATTGCTGGTCGAGGAGCATTTCCAGCGCCATGGCGACTATCCATCGGCCATGGCGCTGACTGCCTGGGGCACCGCCAATATGCGCACCGGCGGCGACGACATCGCCCAGGCCCTGGCTCTGATGGGCGCCCGCCCGACCTGGGAGAATTCGACCGGGCGCGTCACCGGTTTCGAGATCCTGCCCGCCACCGTGCTGGGAAGGCCGCGCGTCGATGTCACGGTGCGCATCTCGGGCTTCTTCCGCGACGCCTTCGCCGAACAGATCGATCTGCTGGCCTCGGCCGCCGCCGCCGTCATGCGCCTGGACGAGCCGCCCGAGATCAATCCCGCCGCCGCGCGCTTTCGCGCCGAAGGCGACGAACTGCGCGTGTTCGGCGCGCGTCCGGGTGCTTACGGCGCCGGATTGCAGGCGATGATCGACGAGAAGCTCTGGCACCGCACCGACGACCTCGCCGAGGCGTTCCTGATCTGGGGCGCCTATGGCTATGGCGGCGGCCGCGACGGCGACGGCGCCAGGGACAGCCTGGAACGGCGCCTCTCACAGATCGATGCGGTGGTGCAGAACCAGGACAATCGCGAGCATGATCTGCTCGATTCAGATGATTACTACCAATTCGAGGGCGGGCTGTTCGCCGCGGCGAAGACATTGAAGGGCAGCGCGCCGGCCGTCTATCACAACGACCATTCGCGCCCGGAAACCCCGAAGATCCGCAGCCTCGACGAAGAGATCGCCCGGGTGGTGCGGGCCCGGCTGGTCAATCCGAAATGGATCGCCGGCGTGATGCGCCATGGCTACAAGGGCGCCTTCGAGATCGGCGCCTCGGTCGATTATCTGTTCGCCTTCGCCGCCACCACCGGGCTGGTGCGCGATCACCATTTCGACCTGGTGTTCGACGCCTTCCTGGCCGACCAGACGGTGCGCGACTTCCTGCGCGACGCCAACCCCGACGCCTTGCGCGAAACCGCCGCCCGCCTGGCCGAAGCGATCGAGCGCGGCTTGTGGCGCCCGAAATCCAACAGCGCCGGCGCGATGCTGGCCGAGCTTTCCCAAGAGGTATCCCGATGAGCGATGAGATTGTCGATCCCGCCCGCCATGCCGAGAAGATGAAGAAGAAGCAGGCGGCACGGGCCAAGATCATGGCCGGCAAGACTGGCGAGAAGGGGCTGGTGATCGTCCATACCGGCACCGGCAAGGGCAAGACCACGGCGGCGCTGGGGATGATCTGCCGATCGCTGGGACATGGCTATAAGGTGGCGCTGATCCAGTTCATCAAGGGCGCCATGCAGACCGCCGAAAAAGTGGTGTTCGACATGTTCCCCGAGCAGATGGAGATGCGCCCGATGGGCGAGGGCTTCACCTGGAACACCCAGGACCGCGAACGCGACATCGCCAAGGCGCGCGAAGCGTGGGAAGCGGCGAAGGCGCGCATCCTCGATCCCGAGTGGAAGCTGGTGGTGTGCGACGAACTCAACATCGTGCTGCGCTATGATTATCTGCCGGTCGAGGAAGTGATCGAGGTGCTGAAGCAGAAGCCCGAAGACACCCATGTGGTGATCACCGGCCGCAACGCCCCGCAGGACTTGATCGATTTCGCCGATTTGGTCACAGAGATGACCATGGTGAAGCACCCGTTCCGCTCGGGCGTGAAGGCTCAACCGGGCATAGAGTTCTAGACAAAGCGCCTTGCCGGTCCTACATCAATCGCCTTGAGTTTATTCCGGAGTACCGTCTCGATGAACACGGCCCATACCGCCGGCTCCCTCCTGCGCAGCCTCGCCGAATGCCATCCGGTCGAGCAGCCTTTCACGCATTGGCGCCCGCGCGGCATGTTGGACGGCGAGGTCGCCGTGGCCCTGTCCACCATGGAGATCGAGATTCCGGCCGACATGGACCTGTCGACCGGCCGCCGCGAGGCCAACAACAAGACCCGCTTGTTCTTCGATACCGAAGGCCAGAAGAAGAACCCGGCCATGAAAGCTTTGGCCGAAGCGATGCAGAGCCCCGAAGTGGTCGCCGCCTGGGAAAAGCTGTGCGGCATCGACCTGACCGGCACTTACCTGCGTATCGAATATTGCCGCGACACCGGCGATTTCTGGCTCGAGCCGCATACCGACATCGGCGCCAAGCGCATCACCATCATGAATTTCCTGTCGACCGGTGACGAGGCCGAGACCTGGGGCACCGACATCTACGACAACGACATGAAGTTCTACGAATCGGCCCCCGGCGACTTCAATTGCGGGCTGGTCTTCATCCCCGGCACCAATTCCTATCACGGCTTCGAGAAGCGCTCGATCAAAGGCATCCGCCGCTCGCTGATGCTGAATTATGTCGGGCCGGAATGGCGCGCCCGCCACGAGCTGTGCTTCCCCGAAACGCCGGTCAAGTAACCAACCCCAATACACTGGTATAAGGCCCCGAGAAGGGCAATTTCCCCGGCATGACCGGCGTGTTACAGTTCACGCCGGTCTTTTTTCTCGGGGAGAGAAACATGGAGGACGCTCCGTCCCACGGGGCCGGGCATTGGCAATGGCTCCTGCTGTTGCCCTTCTTTGCCCTGCTCTGGGTTCCTTTTTATAACGACGCCGAACCATCGGTCGCTGGATTTCCGTTCTTCTACTGGTACCAGTTCCTGTGGGTGCCGTTGACCTCGCTGATCATTTACGTGGTCTATCGGAGGGCCAAATGAACGGCGAGATCAATTGGACGGCGTTGACCGTCTTCATCCTGTTCTTCGCGCTGGTCACCGTGATGGGCTTTTTGGCCTCGCGCTGGAAGGCCGGCGACCTGTCGCAGCTGCATGAATGGGGCCTGGGCGGGCGCCGCTTCGGCACCTGGATCACCTGGTTCCTGGTCGGCGGCGACTTCTACACCGCCTATACCGTGATCGCCGTGCCGGCCCTGGTGTTCGCCACGGGCGCTTACGGCTTCTTCGCCCTGCCCTACACGATCATCGTCTATCCGATCGTGTTCACCATCATGCCGCGCCTGTGGGCGGTCGCCCGCAAGCACAATTACGTGACTAGCGCCGACTTCGTCGAAGGCCGCTATGGCAATCACTGGCTGGCTTTGGCCGTGGCCGGCACCGGCATTCTGGCCACCATGCCCTACATCGCCCTCCAGCTGGTCGGCATGCAGGTGGTGATCGCGGGCCTCGGTTTCGGCGGCGAAGGCATCATGGGCGAAATGCCGCTGATCATCGCCTTCATCATCCTGGCGCTCTACACCTACGCCAGCGGTATCCGCGCGCCGGCGATGATCGCCTTCGTCAAGGACATCATGATCTATATCGTGGTGTTCGCCGCGGTGGCGGTGATTCCGCTCAAGCTGGGCGGCTACGCCCATGTGTTCCAGGCCGCCGCCGACGCCTTCACGGCCAAGGGCGGCAATACCGGCATCACCCTGAAATCGGTGCAGATGGTGCCCTTCGCCACCCTGGCGCTGGGCTCCGCGATGGCCGCGTTCATGTATCCGCACACCATGACCGGCGTGCTGTCGTCCTCGTCGGGCGACGTGGTGCGCAAGAACGCGATGCTGCTGCCGGCCTATACCGTCCTGCTGGGCCTGATCGCCATGCTGGGTTACATGGGCATCGCCGCGGGCGTCCAGGTCAAGACCAACACCCAGGTGGTGCCGGCCTTGTTCCAGGCCATCTTCCCGGATTGGTTCGTCGGCTTCGCCTTCGCCGCGATCGCGATCGGCGCCCTGGTGCCGGCCGCGATCATGTCGATCGGCGCCGCCAATCTGTTCACCCGCAACATCTGGAAACCCTACATCAACAAGAACATCAGCCCCGAAGGCGAATCTTCCGTCGCCAAGCTGGTGTCGTTGGTGGTCAAGGTGGGCGCCCTGGCCTTCATCCTGTCGGGTGAGACAAAGTTCGCCATCGATCTCCAGCTGCTGGGCGGCGTCTGGATCATCCAGACCTTCCCGGCGATCGTCCTCGGCCTCTACCGCACCCGCTTCAATTCGTGGGCGCTGCTGGCGGGCTGGGCGGTCGGCATGGTGGTGGGCACCTGGATGGCCTATTCCACGGGCACCCCGAAGCCGGTCTTCCCGATCGAGTTCGGCGGCACCACCTATTCGATCTATATCGGCATCCTCGCCGGCGGATTGAATTTCGTGGTGTCGGGCGTGCTGAGCCTGATCCTGCGCGGTGAAAGCAAGGACCAGACCGTCGCGGCCGATTACGAGCTCCAAAAGAGCGCGTAATCGCCAGCGCCTGAAAACGGAAACGGCCGGATGGGAAACCATCCGGCCGTTTTTGTTTAAGCCTGCTGCAGGACCCGCTTCAGCAAAGGCCGGAAATGGTCGAAGCTCATGGTGCGCGCCTCGGCGACCTTGCCGCCATCGTCCCACAGGCGCACCCGCACCGCCTCGCGGTGATAGTCCTGCGCCTCGAACAGCTCGACCTCCGCCGGGCTCATCGGGCCGCCTTGCAGGGCCAGGCTGTGCTGGGACGGCCCCGAGAGCCGGTCGTAATAGCCGGGATCGGTGGCGCAGAGATAGCGCTTGGCGGCGACATGCAGGCGGACGCATTCGGTCACCATCGGCGGAAAGAGGCCATCCAGCACCTTGGCGCCGGCGGCGTCATGATGTCTGTCGACCTTGTCGTCGGGCGAATAGGCGCCGAACTCGCTGGTGTAATGGCCGATGTCGTGCAGCAGGGCAGCGGCGACCAGCGCGTCCTCGGCGCCCTCCGCTTCGGCCAGGGCCGCGGTCTGGAACATATGCTCGGCCATGGTGACCTCTTCGCCGAGATAGGATTCGGCGCCGCGCCGCTCGAGGATGTCGGCGATCAGGGCCAGGATGTCGCTCATGGGGTGCTTCCTTCCTCTTCGCCCGCCGCCAATGTCGACAGCAGGCCGTCTCTGTCCGCGTAGCAACCCTGCAGCCAGCGACTGCCGCTGCTGGTGATGGCGGTGCGGGCGTGCAGGACCCGCAGATTGTCGACGATGAACAGATCGCCGGGAGCCAGTTTGAAGGTGACCGCCAAGGACGGGTCCTCCACCAGTTCCGCCATGCGCCGATAGGCCGCGTAATAGGCCGTCATGTCATCATAGGGGATATCGGTGAAGGCCGCGGCGGAGCGATTATTGAAGCGGATGGCGATCAGTTCACCATCGGGCCCCAGTTCGATCAGCGGGCGCTTGGAGCGCAACCGCACCCCTTTGGAGCCGGAATAATCGAAGCGGGCGCAATGGCGGGACAGCAGATCGAAGCCATCCGGCGACTCGGCCTGGAGCCGTTCCGCGACTTTGAAACCATCGACCACCACCGATTCACCGCCTTCGACGGTGTTTTCCAGGCAAGCCAATATCTGCAGGCCCGGCGCGGGATCGCGATAGGGATTGTCGGTATGGGCCTGCAGTCCGAGATTGGTATAGGCAAGATTGCTCGGATTGATTTCGGCGCGCACGTCGAACAGGCGGCCGTAATTGGTTTCGCGGACATAGCCGAACAGCGCGGCCACCTCGGTCACCGTTCCCGGCGCTGTCGGCGCGCCGGTCAGGCGGGCGAAGCCGTAGCGCCGCACCTGCTCCAGCCAGCGCAGCCGCACGGCCTTGTCCGTGGCGACGGCGCGATAGTTTTCCGCCAGCAGGGACAGGCCCGAGTCCCAACGAGTGACGGCATCGCCGGTCCATCCGGCAGCGGGCTGGGGCGTCTTGTCGTAGGCATGGGCCAGCAGCCAATCCGGATCGAACTCGACGATTTTGCCTTCGGGCTCGAAGCGCACCGTCAGCGCCTCACCGCTCCAGCCGGCCTCGGCGATACGGGTGTCGGGCGGAATATCCAGCAAGGTGATCAGCTTTTGTCCGTTGCCAGGGCTCCGCGTCCCGGCATCGGGAGCATTGTCGCGCAGCCAGATGGCGTGAAAGCGGAGCGGCGTTCCGCCGAGAAGCAGCTCGATTGCGGCACCACCCTCCAACAGGCGGGGAAAGGCATCCATGTCAGTATTCCGTTACCAGAGACGTCGCCAGGACGGGATCCGCGGTGCGGCGATGACAATATAGGGCGGCCAACACGGTGGCGACGCCGCCGGCCAGGCCGGTCGCATAGGCGCCCATGGTGAAGAATTGCAGCCAGTCCAGCGAAGCCTTGCCGAAATTGCGCCACAGCAACAGCGCGACACTGCCGCTATAGCCGCAGGAATCGGCGAGATAGATCAGAAAGCCGGCATTGGCGACCCGTCCGCTGGCGGCCACCAGCCGGTCGAACAGCAAGGCGTTGACCGGGTTGTAGGCGGCATAGAGGCCCGACCCCAGCAGGATCATCCAGGCCAGCGGCGAGATCAGATGCGCCTGGAAGGCCAGGGTCGCCACGACCAGCAAGGCGAAGCCCGCCGCCACCATGCCATGGATCACCATCAAGGCCCGGCGGTTGTCGCGCACCGTGATGACCGCCGCCATGGCGATCAGCGAGACCACCGCCACCGGCAGCTCGCTGGCCGAAAAGATCGCCGCCTCGCCGCCATAGCCCAGCGCCGCCCAGATTTCGGCGGCGAAATTGTCGCGAAAATCGCGGAAGGCCGTCAACAGGACATAGGCGAAGATGATGGCGGCCAGGGCCGGCGCATAGGCTTTCAGGAACTCGATGCGATCGGCGCCGGTCATCGGCGCCCGCTTGACCCGCTCGGCCTCGTCCCGCGCACTCGGCGGCGGCAGCAGGCCGAGCACCCAGACCGAGAGGAACAGCAGCGGCAGGAACAGCGCGCCGGTCGCCGCCGGCATCCAGAACGGGCTGACCTGCCAGTCCTGCATCAGCCAGACCCCGACCGATTTGACCACGCCCGACGAGAGGATGAAGCTGGCGCACAGCATCGACGCCAACACTTCCGACACGCGCCGGCCTTCCATGAAGCCGTAGACCAGCCCCCAGATCATGCCGAGCGGCAGGCCGTTGACGAACAGCGCGAAGACATTCCAGGGTGCCGGGATCAGCGCGAAGGCGATCAGGGCCAGCCAGGCGATGCCGATCAGCCCGAGCAGGGCCGCAATCCGCTGGCGCGGCTGGATTTCCGAGATGACCTTCACGCCGATGAATTTCGACAGGGCATAGCCCGCCACCTGCGCCACGATCAGCGCGATCTTGTAGTCGAGGGCGAAATGCCAGCCGGGCACGCCCTCGAACGTCGCCGCCGCGAAGGGTTTGCGGAAAGCGTACATGGCGAAATAGGCGCTGAACCCGGCCAAGCCGGCGACCAGGGCGAAAATGACGGGGTTGCTCTGCGCCAACACCCGGCGAAAACGATTATTCACGGGATCCTCCGGGCCGGAGCATAGCCGACGGCCCGGAGGACGACGAATGAAGGTCTTGTGTCGGACTCGGACCTTTGGCAGCGGGACAGGAAATCAAACATCCGCCACCGATTCCTGTTGTAAATACTTCGGCTGGCCACCATGCTTCTTGCGTCGAAGACTTTGGGCTTATTCCTGTCGGCGCCCCATGCGGTGCCCGCCCCGGTTCTCTTCCCGAATACGAATTTGATGCCCCTCGTGATCGTCATGAGGAGTGAGATGGCTTTGCAGAATCGCACGGCTATGGCCGTGTGACAGGAGGTCGGATGCCGTTCAAGCCGAACTATCGGTTCGACCGGGCCGCGCGGACGCGCGGCAAGGAAGCCAAGAAAATGGAGAAACTTGAGGCCCAGGCGGCGCGCCGTAAGGCGAACCGCGAGGGGTCCGTTTCGCCGACGGAAGCCCACGACGGGCCCAGCCCTGAACCAAACGAGGATGATGATGGCTTTGAACGCACGGGCGAAAAAGAAGAATAGCGAGTATCTGCTGTTCGACGTCCTCTATGAGGACGGATCGCAGACCTCGAATCGAAAAGTTCCGGCTGCCGAACTCGAAGGTTCAACCGGTGAGGACGCCGCCAAGGCCTTCATCGAGGCGCAGGATCGCAAGATCTCCGAGGCCTCGGGACTGCCGCGCGGCCCCGTCAAAGCCGTCATTCGCGCCGGACGATGACCAATTTTCCTGAAAGGTACCGCCCTTGACACATATCACGCCTGAACGGGGCACTAAGCGGACGTGCCCGGATTGCGCGAGCCGCTTCTACGATCTGGCCCGAACTCCGGCGATCTGCCCGAAATGCGGCGCCGAGTATGTCGAGCCGGAACGGCCGGCTCCCGTCTATCAACCTCGCAAACGAGGGGGTTTCGGAATGCGAACTCCCATTCAATCCGTCGAACTCGAGAACGACGGAAATGCCGTCCCGCACGAGCCCTCCGAGGACGACGAGCGGGACCCCGATGAAGAGCGGGAGGAAGAGCTCGACGGAGAAGCCGATCACGCGTCCCAGGAGGAGGATTCGGCTGAATAATCGCTTCGTTAGAGGGGCTCAGTGCTTCCGCAAAGCCGGCGCGGGAGTATAAAAGCGGTGGTCCTGTAAGGCCGAGACCGACATGATGCGGGTTTCGCTATGCAGGCCTTCGATCTCCAATCGTGCATGAGGCAAGCCGTCGGACGCAGTCCAAAGCCGGACGACGACCCAAACGCGTCCCGGCGGATCGCCGGATTTTACAAATCTGTCGGACAATTCTATCGGTATCATCCTGGCCTTCATTCAAGAACGACTCGGTTCGCAGGGTGCCGGCGGACAATTGCCTGCCCCCGACTTGATCGCATAAAGGGCTGCATCTGCGCGCGCGAGCAAGTCATCGATGGTCTCATTCAAGATCCATTGCGCCATGCCGATGCTTACCGTCGTGGTGAATGTCGCGGCGGCGCTATCTGTTGTTGCCGATATCACCGCCTCGCAGATTCGCTCCGCGACGATAGCCGCTTCGGCGGCCTGAGATTCAGGCAGCAGCATGACGAATTCATCGCCGCCGATGCGCGCCATGACGTCGCCTTTGCGCATTTGCCTCCGCATCTGCTCCACCACCATTTTTAGGGCACGGTCGCCGGCCGCATGGCCGAACCTGTCGTTGATGGATTTGAAGCGATCTATGTCGAGAAACAGGATGCTGAGCGGCCTTTCATACCTCGCCGCGCGAGCCATCTCACGGCGGGCCAGAACAGTAAATCCGCGCAAATTCGGGATCCCCGTGAGTTCATCGGTATCGGCCAGCTGCTGCAGCGCGGAGTTGGCTGCCTCCAATTGCCGGATGCGGCCCTCGGATTGGGTGATTGTTCCACCGTGTGTCACTTCGTCAGCGCGGCAGGTGTCGTCCCGGATCACTTCAACGAACCCGATGACATCTCCATCATCCGCGCGGACAAGCTCGATCGTGACGGTAGCCCGGAAGCAACTCTGGTCCTTTCTGGCCAGCCAAACTTGGTCAGCGTAGCGGCTGCATTCGGAGGCGATCTGAAGAGCCCGCCGCGCTTCGACATGTCCGGCTTCGCCCGTAAACAGGCACGAGAAATCACGCCCCAGGATTTCCGGGGCGTCATAGCCCAAAATCCTGGACGCGTTGTCATTCCAACTCGTCACGTTTCCCGAAAGATCGAGCCTGAAAACCGTAAGCTCGGGAGCGCAGCTCATCAGCAACTCGACCGCCGCGCAACTCCACGCCATGTTCTCCTGGCGCGATTTGGAAGCACCGGCGCCACTCATCAATCGCTCTCCGAAGGTCGGATCCGCGCAGGGCATGGAGTCCTTGCTCTGCATTGTACTGATTGCCGCAAGGAAGGGCGCCACGGCATCGCCACGCGGCCCGGCAGATCAGCCGCACATTAGGCACCTAAAATGCCAGGTCAAATTTTCACTTGGACAGGGCCGCACTTAGTAAGCAAAAATATAATGATAAACAATTCTGCAGGCAATATTTATCTCGAATTCATAAAAAATATTTTGAAAAAAACGGCCACTCGTAAGCACCCACACATGGTGGAGAGCGGTTATTTCAGGAAAATGAAGAAAAAATCGTGATATTTTTTCGGAAAGGCGACCGGAACTCATGTCGCATATTATTGATATTGCTTTGAATAATGCCGCTCCAGCCGCTCCTGCAAAGAGGCTAGAATCGTCGAGATCACCCAATAGAGAATCGCCGCCGTCAGATACATGGTGAAGATCTGGAAGGTGCGCGCGGTGATCAGCTGGGCCTGGCGGAACAGTTCGGGCACCTGGATGGTGGCCGCCAGCGAGGTGTCCTTGACCAGGCTGATGAAGCTGTTGCCGAGCGGCGGCAGAGCGACGCGGGCGGCCTGGGGAATGATCACCAGCCGCATGGTCTGCGGCCAGGACAAGCCCAGCGCCTTGGCCGCCTCCCACTGGCCCTTGTCGATCGAGGCGATGGCGGCGCGCAGGATTTCGCCGGTATAGCCCGCGACATTGAGCGACAGGCCGATCAGCGCCGAGGGGATCGGATCGAGGCGCAGGCCGAACTGGGCCAGGCCGTAATAGATCACGAACAGCTGCACCAGCAGCGGCGTGCCACGGATGAAGGAGACATAGACCCTGGCTATACCCCGCATAAACTTACGCTGGGACAGGCGCATCAGCGCGATCACGAAGCCGAACGCCAGGCCGAAGATCATGCCGCCCAGGCTCAGCTCGACGGTGTAGCCCGCCCCCTTCAGCAGGAAGGGGATGGACCGCACCATCAAATCGGGATCGATCAAATTCACGGGTGAGTCACGTCCAAGGAGAACCACTTCTCCGAAATCTTCTTCAACGTACCGTCCGCCGTCAATGCCGCCAATGCCTGGTCGATCGCCGCCACCAGGTCGGCATTGCCCTTCTTGACCGCCGCCGACTGGCGGGTCTCGTACAAAAGCGGGCCGGCGGGAAGGATATTGCCGCCATAGATCTTCTCGGACGCGCCGACGATCAGCCGGTCGTTGAGAATGGCGTCGATGCGCCCGACCAGCAGGTCCTGGTTGCGGCTGGCGTCGTCCTCATAGGTGCGGACGTCGGCCTTGGTGTGCTCGCGCAGCCATTGCTCGTGATTGGTGCCCAGCAGCACGCCGACCTTCTTGCCGGCCAGATCGTCGGGCCCCTTGATGTCCTTGACGTGATCCTTGCGCGTCAGGACCTGCAGGCCGGAGAAGGTATAAGGCTGCGAGAAGTCGTAAACCTTTCTGCGCTCGTCGGACAGGGTGACCTGGTTGAACACCACGTCGAACCGGCCGGAATCCAGCGCCGCCAGGATGCCTTCCCACTTGGCCGGGGTGAATTCCGGCTTCAGGCCCATCTTGCCGGCGACCGCCTTGGCCATGTCGACGTCGAAGCCGACGAGGTTGCCCTGTTCGTCCTGATAGCAGAAGGGCGAATAGGTGCCCTCGCAGCCGATCCGCAGCACGCCGCGCTGCTTGATGGCAGCGAAACTATCCGCCGCCGCCGGCAAAGCCGCCAGCAGAACCATCACCAGGCCGAACAGACGCAACCTCATTCGCTTTCCCCCCGCATGCGGATCAGTCTCTTGTTCAAGCGCGCCGACAGGCGGTCGCCGGCGCTCTGGATCGCCTGCACCACCAGGATCAGCACGATCACCACGGCGATCATCACTTCGGGCTGGAAGCGCTGGTAGCCATAGCGGATGCCGAGATCGCCGAGGCCCCCGCCGCCGACAGCCCCGGCCATTGCCGAATAGCCGACCAGATTGACCAGGGTGATGGTGATGCCGGCGACGATTCCCGGCCACGCCTCGGGCAGCAGCACCTTGGCGACGATCTGCCAGGGCGAGGCGCCCATCGCCTGGGCCGCTTCGATCAGGCCGGGATCGACCTCGCGCAGCGAAGACTCAGCCAGGCGCGCCACGAACGGCACGGCGGCGACGGTCAAGGGCACGATGGCCGCGACGGTGCCGATCGAGGTGCCGACGATCAGGCGGGTCAGCGGAATGATGGCGATCAGCAGGATGATGAAGGGAGTCGAGCGGAAGGCGTTCACCGCCGCCCCCAGAACGCGGTTCACCGCCGGGTTCGGCCAGATATGGCCGCGCCCGGTGATCACCAGGATGATGCCGATGGGAACGCCGCCGATGGCCGCCAGCAGGCTGGAGACCCCGACCATGAGAAGGGTTTCCCAAAGGCCGTCAAGCAACAGCCCGGTCATCATCGACGACATGGCCGAGTACCTCCGCTTTGAGATCTTGGGAATGGACGTAGGCGATGGCCGCTTCGATCGCCTCCGGGCGGCCGACAGCCTCGACGATGATGATACCGAAGGGCAGGCCTTTTATGTAATCGACATTGGCCTGGAAGATGTTCAGCGACACGTCGAAGCGCTTCACCAGATCGGCGATCACCGGCTCGTTGGCGTGCGGGCCGGAGAAGGTGATGCGCAGGATCGGATTGCCGGGGCCGCCCCCAGGATTCGCCACATACTCGGCCATCTTCTTGGCCAGCCAGTCGGGCAGATCGCGGTCGATCAGGTCATGCACCATCAGCTTGGTCACGGGGGCTTTCGGTGCGGTGAAGATGTCGAACACCGGCCCCTCTTCGACCACCACGCCCTTGTCGAGCACCGCGACCTTGTCGCAGATCGCCTTGATCACTGGCATTTCGTGGGTGATCAGCAGGATAGTGAGATCGAGCTTCTGGTTGATGTCTTTCAACAGCGCCAGGATCGACTGGGTGGTCTCGGGATCCAGCGCCGAGGTCGCCTCGTCGCACAGCAGCACGGCAGGCTTGGAGGCCAAGGCGCGGGCGATGGCGACGCGCTGTTTCTGGCCGCCCGACAATTGCGCCGGATAGGCGGAGCGCTTTTCGGACAATCCGACCAGGTCGAGCAGCGGCAGCACTTCGGCCTCGATCTGGCCTTTGCTCATACCGGCCAGTTCGAGCGGGAACGCGACATTGTCGAACACGGTGCGCGACGACAGCAGGTTGAAATGCTGGAAGATCATGCCGATGCGGCGCCGCGCGTCGCGCAAGGCGGCGCCCGACAGCGCGGTGATGTCCTGGCCGTCGACGACGACACGGCCGGCAGTGGGGCGCTCCAGCAGGTTGATGCAGCGGATCAGCGTGCTCTTGCCGGCGCCCGAGCGGCCGATGATGCCGAAGATCTCGCCCTTCTTCACCGACAGGGACAGATCCTGCAGCACCGCGGTCGCCACGCCGTCGCGCGCGAAGCTTTTCTGCAGGCCTTCGATTTCGATCATGAGCGCCCTTGGATTACGGAACGAAAGAATTGCGGAGAAGAGAGGAACCCTATTGGAGCCACTCTAAACCGTCAATCTTCGATGAGGATGGAACGATTTCAGGAAATCGTTCCACGGCCGCTAGTCGGCCGCCGCGCTGCCAACAGCCGCGGTGCTGAGTCGGTATAGCTTGGCGCGGTAGCCCAGCGGCTGGAAGCCGCGCCCGGCGCCTGAGGGACACAAAAAATGTAGTTCGTCGATGCGAGAACACCGTTTAACGAAAGTCGCCAAATGAGTGTAGCAACTTTGGCCAAAATGTAGCAAAAGCCGTCACAACAAAACCACAAAGCCCAGGAATTCTGCGAGTTCCAAGAGTTGGCACGCTTCGTGAAATAGAGGTTGGCATCCGGGTGAGGCACAACGCCGCATCCTCCAGATCACGAAGGAAGTCATCATGACCAAGTATCGCACCCTCGATCGCAGCACCAATGCAGCGATCTTCTTCGCCAGCCTGTTGGTCGCCACCATGATCTTCGGCTCGGTTACCACGGCGTTCGGTCATTTCGCCCAGCCCGCGCTGGTCAGCGATCAGATCGAGGAAGTGGTGGTTCAAGGTTAAACGCGTTCCGGGCTTCCGGGACGGCATAGGGGAAACGAAAATGAATATGACCACCCTCCAAAGCGAGTGGCAGAAGGATTTTCCGGCGCGGGGCGACACCCGCGCCCGGAAAAGCTGGCTCCGGAGCCGGCGCTGGTGGATCGCCGGCCTGCTGGGCCTGGCGATCGCGGGTGGTGGCGCCTATGTCGCCCTCAAGCCGACGGCGCCCGCGACACCCGTCGCCGCCAAGCCGGCCACGGCCCTGACCGTCACCGCCGCCCCCGTGAAGAACGGCACCGTGCCGCGCACCCTGATGATCACCGGATCGCTGGCCGCCCGCGACGAGCTGCCGATCGGCACCGAAACCGAGGGCCTGGCCATTTCCGACGTGCTGGTCGACATCGGCGACCACGTCAAGCAGGGCCAATTGCTGGTCCGCTTCAACAATTCCGTACTGAAGGCTCAGTTGCAGCAGTCCCAGGCCGCGCTCAACGAAGCCGAGGCCAATGCCGTCGAAGCGCGCGCCAATTGGAAGCGCGCCGACGAGCTGGTCAAGAGCGGCTGGATGAGCGGCCAGGACCATGACAATCGCCGCGCCGTGGCCGCCACCATGGAGGCCCGTGTCGGCGTCGCCCAGGCCAATGTCGCCCTGGCCCAGGCCAAGCTGCGCCAGGCCGAAGTCCGCGCCCCGGCCGACGGCACCATCTCGGCCCGTACCGCCCGCGTCGGCGCGGTGTTCTCGGCGGGCGGCGCCGAGTTGTTCCGCATGCTGCGCGATGATCGCATTGAATTAGTCGCCGAGCTGCCGGAAGCAGACCTTGCCATGATCCGAACCGGCCAGAACGTCACTTTGTCGGTCGACGGCGCCGCCAACGGCCTGTCGGCGATGGGCACGGTGCGGGTGATCGAGCCGACGGTGGACGTGAAGACCCGCATCGGGCGCGTCCGCATCGACGTCGACAAGGGCTCGGGGCTGCTGCCCGGCATGTTCGTCACCGGCAAGGTGGCGCTGGCCGAGACCTCGGCGCCGGTCGTTCCCGAAAAAGCGGTGATCTATATGGACGGCAAGCCGGCCCTGGTCACCGTCGACGGCGACGGCAAGGCCTCGCTGCATCAGGTGACCCTGGGTCCGCGCGGCTCCGGCACGGTTGCGGTGATGTCGGGCGTCAAGCCCGGCGACACCGTCGTCGTGCGCGGCGCCGGCTATCTCAAGGAAGGCGACGTGGTGACCATCTCGGCCGATTCGGTCGATGGCGGCACCGGCACGACCAACTCCGCTCCCGCCCGCTACTGAGGTGAACCATGGCCCGGTTTAATATATCGAGCACGGCGATCCGCCATCCGATCCCGCCCGTCGTGCTGTTCATCGTGCTGATGTTCGCCGGCGTCGGCTCCTATGTCGGCATGGACATCACCCAGGACCCCGACATCGATTTTCCGGTCGTCTCGATCCAAGTGTCCCAGCCGGGCGCCGCTCCGACCGAGCTGGAAACCCAGGTCACCAAGAAGATCGAAACGGCGGTCGGCACCATCCAGGGGCTGGACCATATCAATTCGACCGTGGTCGACGGCCTGTCCACCACCTTCCTGGAATTCAAGATCGGCTACAACACCGACCGCGCCACCAGCGACGTGCGCGACGCGGTGGCCCGCGTCCGCCCCGAACTGCCGCAGGACATCTACGAGCCGCAGGTGGTCCGCCAGAACACCTCGGGCGGCGAGATCCAGATCTACAACATCACCTCGTCCAAGCGCTCGATCGCCGAGCTCACCTGGTTCGTCGACAACGAGCTGAGCCGCACCCTGTCGCATGTCGACGGCGTCGGCCAGATCGAGCGGATGGGCGGCCAGGACCGCGAAATCCGCGTCAATCTGAACCCGGTTCGCCTGGCTGCCGCTGGCATCACCGCCGACGAGGTCAACGCCCAGATGCGCACCCTCAATGTCGACGTGCCGGGCGGCCGCGGCAATGTCGGCTCCGGCGAGCAGGCGATCCGCACCCTGGGCGCCGCGCGCAGCGTCGAACAGCTGGCCGACACCCAGATCTCGCTGCCCAATGGCGCCAAGGTGCCGCTGCGATCCTTAGGCGAAGTGGTCGACGGCGCCGCCGAACAGCGGCTGATCTCGCGCCTCGACAATGTCGAATCGCTCGGTTTCGCCATCCTGCGTGCCCCGCAATCCTCGGAAGTGACGGTGGCCAAGGGCGTGACCGCAGCGCTGGACAAGCTGCACCAGGACTATCCCGACATCCAGTTCAAGCTGGTGCTGGATTTCGTCAAATTCACCAAGGAAAGCTATTGGGCCTCGATCGAAGCCCTGGTGCTTGGCACCGTGCTGGCGGTGGGCGTGGTGTGGTGGTTCCTGCGCGACAGCCGCGCCACCTTCATCTCCTCGGTGGCGATGCCGCTGTCGACCATCCCGACCTTCCTGGTGATGAAGTGGCTGGGCTTCACGCTCAACAGCGTCACCATGCTGGCCCTGGCCCTGGTGGTGGGCATCCTGGTCGACGACGCCATCGTGGAAATCGAGAACATCGTCCGCCATATCCGCATGGGCAAGCGCCCCTATCAGGCCTCGATCGAGGCCGCCGACGAGATCGGCCTGGCGGTGGTGGCGACTACGATGACCATCGTCGCCGTGTTCGTGCCGGTGTCCTTCATGCCGGGCATTCCGGGGCAGTATTTCCGCTCGTTCGGCATCACGGTCGCGGTGGCCGTGCTGTTCTCGCTGCTGGTCGCCCGCCTGATCACGCCGCTGATGGCCGCCTATATGCTGAAGCCGGTCCAGCACACCGAGCACGACAAGCCGAAATGGATGGACCGCTATCTCGGCCTGCTGCGCTGGGGTCTCGGCCATCGCCGCTGGACCGTGCTGTTCGGTTTCCTGTTCTTCTGCGGGTCGATCGGCATCGCCATGCTGCTGCCCTCGGGTTTCGTGCCCTACGAGGATAACGGCTTCTCTCTGATCCAATATGAGCTGCCGGCCGGCGTGACGTTGCAGGACACCGACGCCATGAACCAGCGAATCACCAACATGCTGAAGGCCCGCCCCGAGGTCGCCACCGTGTGGACCCGCGCCGGACGCGACAACAAGGTGCAGATGGGCCGCATCTGGGTGATCCTGACCGACCGCGACAAGCGGATGGACCGCAAGGCCTTCGAGGCCGAGATGGACAAGGAGTTCCGCACGCTTCCGGGCGCCAAGGTCGGCTTCAACGCGGTGGGCGGCTGGTCGAACCACGACATCAGCATCCTCCTGACCTCGAATGACGACGAATTGCTGGAGAAGACCGCGAACGAACTGCGGCAACAGATGCAGACCCTGGACTTCCTGGGCAACGTCACCACCACGGCGGCGCAACAGCGGCCCGAGATCCTGATCAAGCCCCGCCTCGACCTCGCCGCCGAGCAGGGCGTGTCGGTTGCCTCGATCGCCCAGGTCGCCCGCATCGGCACCATCGGCGACATCAACACCACCGCGGCCAAGTTCAATCTATCCGACCGCCAGGTGCCGATCCGGGTTCAGGTCGACCAGAAATACCGCGACGACCTCGACATCATCTCGAACCTGCGGGTCCGCACCGCCTCGGGCACCCTGCTGCCGCTGACGGCGGTGGCCGAGATCGGCATGGGATCCTCGACCGCCGAGATCGACCGCTTCGACCGCGCCCGCAAAGTGGCGGTCGAGGCCGATCTGCACGGCAAGGATCTCGGCGACGCGATGAAGGAGATCAACAAGCTGCCGGCGCTGCAGGAGCTTCCCGCCGGCATCGCCCGCCCCAGCTACGGCACGTCCGAACAGATGCAGATCATGTTCGTCGGCTTCGCCGTGGCGCTGGTGACCGGCATCCTGTTGAACATCGCGGTGCTGATCCTGCTGTTCCGCAACTTCTTCCAGCCCTTCACCATCATGACCGCCCTGCCGCTGTCGTTCGGCGGCGCCTTCGCGGCCCTGCTGGCCTGCCACCTGTCGCTGTCGATGCCGGCGCTGATCGGCATCATCATGCTGATGGGCATCGTGACCAAGAACTCGATCCTGCTGGTCGAGTACGCCATCATGGCGCAGCGCGAGCACGGCATGTCGCGGCTCGACGCGCTGATCGACGCCGGCGCCAAGCGCGCCCGGCCGATCATCATGACCACCATCGCCATGGTGGCCGGCATGGCGCCGATCGCCATCGGCCTCGGCAACCAGGCGGAGTTCCGCCAGCCGATGGCGGTGGCGGTGATCGGTGGGTTGATCGCCTCGACGCTGCTGTCGCTGGTGTTCGTGCCGGTGGCGTTCACCATCATCGACGACATCCAGCAATGGCTGGTGCCGAAATTCAGCCGGCTGGTGACGCCGAAGGATGCCGAAGAAGTCTCGGGTCACCCGGCGGAGTAAATCGCAGCCGCTCTTGGTAATTACTCACCGAGGGCGGCTATTCTTCTTTCTTCAGGAAGAGTGGGAATTTCCTCGGCGCGCGCATTGCGCAGCGAGATCAGCAAGGCGGCGAAGACCTGGCGGATAAGGTTCGACGCTTCCTTGCAATCCTGTTCCTCGGTCAGGCAGTAATCCGCGAAGGCCAGCTTGTCGAGCGCGTCGGCGGTGGTGAGGATCTGCATACCGATCAGCTTTTCGTAGATGCGGTCCATCTCGCCTTGCTGGAAGGTCGGCTGATCGTCATAGCCGATCTGGTAGAGGTCGATCTCGCGAAGAAGCTTGTAGCGGCTGGTAAGCGGCGTGGCGTCGATCATGCTGACCCGGAGAGGATTGCAGTGAGAGAGGCAATCCTACAACGCTTCAATTGAAACAACTATGTAAATTTTATTATTTCATCACGCACAAGTTGTGCCTAACCACCGATCAAAAACCCGGCCCGCAGCGCGTCGAGAATGGCGACGAAATGCCGGTTCACGTCGAAACTGGCCTCGTCGGGGGTCAATCCGAGCCTGACCAGCACGGCACGCTCCGACGGGATGATCGCCACAACCTGGCCATCATGCCCTTCCGCCATGAACAGATCGGCAGGACAATCCGGCAGGCGCAATTTGGCGCCATCCGTCCCGTCGCTATTGAGCCAGAATTGCAACCCGTAAGCCACGCTCCGCCCATCGGCGAGGATGGCGGGACGACGGGATTGCGCCACCCAATCCTTGGTGAAGACCTTCTGCCAGCCGATCTGGCCTTCGCTCAGATAAAGCTGGCCGAACCGCGCCCAATCGCGCGCCGTCATGTAGAGATAGGAGCTTCCCACCGGGCTGCCGCTGGCGTCGGGCGCGAACACCGCGCTGGTCATGCCGGACGGCTCGAACAAACGGGTCCGCATGTAATTGTAGGCGCCAGCCGTGGTGCCACCGGACGCCGCGAAGATGAGATGGCTGACGATGTCGGTGGTGCCCGAGGAATAGCCCCATTCCGTGCCCGGGCGATGGACGAGCGGACGGGTGGCGGCATAGGCCGCCATATCGTCCCGGCGATAGAGCATCGCGGTGACGTCGTCGCCGGGCAGATAGGTCTCGGTAAAGCGCAATCCGCTGCTCATGGTCAGCAGTTGGCGCAAAGTAATGGCCTGCCGTCCGTCCGACGCCCCCTTCCATTCCGGTACCGGCGCCGGCGCGTCGAGGTCGGCCTTGCCCTGCTCGACCAACGTGCCGATCAGCGCCGAGGTGACGCTTTTCGCCATCGACCAGCCGGGAAAGCGCATGTCCTTGGCAAAGCCGGGCGCGTAGCGCTCCGCCACCAGCCGGCCATCCTGCACCACCAGCAAGGCGCGGGTGCCGGCTCCCTCGGCAAAGGCCGCGTCGAGGGCTGCCGCCAAAGCAGGGCTCTCGCGCGTTTCCACCTGATCGCCGGCCGGCCAGGGCGCCGGACGGTCGCGCATCTCCATCGGCACCACGCCCTGGGCCTGGGCCTTCAGCGCCGCCTCGCCGCCGGAACCGACCAGCGTGCAGCCGAGGCCCGGCCGATAAAGGGCGGTGCGCGAGGACAGGTGAAACAATTTGGCGGTGACCTTCATTCCCGCGCGGTCGACGCTCACATCGGCATATTTCAGCAGCGGATTGACCGGCAGGATGTCGTCGGACAGCACCTGGGCGGGATCGCGGCCCATCACGAAAACGCCGCCGCACATCTGCTCGGCGGCATAGCCGGCGCCGACGGCGGGCGCATTGGCGACAAACGCTCCCGCCGGAGTGAACCGCATCACCACGACGCCCGCGGCGACCAGCACGGCCGCGGCCCCCAGCCCGATATTCAACAGCTTCGTCTTCATTTCATCTTCCTTATTATCGAACTAGGCCGTTGATAGCGTGTAACAATTGTAGGAATAATGCGGCCGAACCACATGCGTGCCCCAGGAGTTTATTCGATGGTGCCCCATCCTTACAGTGCCTTGGCCACGCTGCTCGCCCTCGCCGTCTTCTGCTGGACGATCTTCCTGGTCGGACGGGCCCGCGCCCGCTTCGGCGTGGCGGCGCCCGCCTGCACCGGCTGCGAGGAATTCGAGCGCCGCTTCCGCGTCCAGATGAACACGCTGGAGCAACTGGTCCTGCTGCTGCCCGCTCTGTGGCTGTGCGCCGTGTGGGTCGGCGAGCTTTATGCCGGTCTCGGCGGCCTGGTGTGGTCGATCGGCCGGATCATCTATGTCGTCACCTATCTCAAGGATCCGAAAAGCCGCGAGATCGGCTTCGTGCTGACCGTCACGCCCACCGCCGCCATGATCGTGGCCGATGCAATCTTCATTCTCAAATTCATCCTGGGCTGAACCTTAAAACAATGAATCTCAAAGAGTTGGCGGCACATCTGAGCCTGTCGAAAGCGACTGTCTCGCGTGCCTTGGCCGGGCATTCCGACATCAGCGTGCAAACCCGCGAACGGGTCCGCAAAGCCGCCGAGGAGGCGGGCTATATTCCGGCCGCCACCGCGCTGAAACTGCGCTCGGGCAAAAGCGGTGCCTTCGGAATCGTGCTGCCGCACGGCCCGGCCCCGTTCGAGCATTCCTTCCAGGCCGAACTGATCGGCGGCATGGCCGAACGGGTCGCCGAAGCCGGGATGGACCTAATCGTCACCGTGCCGCCGCCGCAGGGCGACGAAGTGACGGCGATCCGCCGGCTGGTGGAAGGGCGGCGGGTCGACGGCATCGTCATCTCGCGCATCCGCCTGGCCGACGACCGCGTCGATTATCTGCTCGAGCGGCGCTTCCCCTTCGTCACCTTCGGGCGCACCCCGGTATCCGACCGGCACCCCTGGCTGGACGTCGACGCCCACGCCGCCGCCCTGGAGGCGATCCGCCGCTTGACCGGCTTCGGCCACCAGCGCATCGCCCATGTCGGAACACCGGCCTCGTTCACCTTCTCCGCCTATCGCCGCACCGGCTACCGTAAAGGAATGGCCGAAGCGGGACTGCCGCTCGACCCGGCGCTTGAACTCACCGCCGAGTCATCCGGCGAGTTCGCCGTCGAGCCGATCGCCGCCCTGCTGGCTTCCCAACCACAGATCACCGCCCTGCTGTGCGACAGCGATCCCCTGGCGAAGAGCGCGCTGAAGGCGGTGCGCCAAGCCGGCAAGCAGCCCGGGCGCGACATATCGGTGGTCGGTTATGGCGACATGCCTTTCGCCGCGCAGTCCGAACCGGCCCTGACCACCAGCAGCTTCTGCGTGCGCGCCGCCGGCCGCCGGCTGGTCGACATGCTGATGCGCCATCTGCATGGCGAAGCGCTCGACACGCTGCAGGAGCTGTGGCCGGCGCACTTGCAGGCGCGGCAGTCCGACGGCCCCTGTATCACATGATGTGCACGAAGCCGGCTGCCAACGTCGCGCCGGCTTCGATGCCGCTGATGTGAATGCCCGCCAGCTCGACCACCGCCACATGGGCGGCATGGTCGTTATAGGCAATCCAGCTGTTGGTGCCGTCATAGAAGCCGGCAATGCCGCTGACGCCGCTCGCGCCCGCGGCCTGGGTCAGGCCCTGCACGAAGGCAATGAAGTTCAGCACCGAGGCGCCGGACTTGGTCATCATTCCGCCGGCGCCGATGGTCCAGAGATTGCTGGCATCGGCGCTGGTGAGGATATTGGCGGTGCCGAGCCCGATCGACAGGGTATCGCCCTGCACCGTGGCGGTGTCGGTCAGGAAATTGTTGAAGATGTCCGCCGTCACCGGGCTGACATTGAGGCCGGCTCCGGGTGCTGCCGAGAAGGCGATCAGATCGCCGGCGGCGCGGCCGGACGCCAGGGTGATCACGTCGGACCCCGCCCCCAGCTGCAAGGCATCTCCGGTCGCGAGGCCGGTCAGGGTGAGGTTCAGATTGCCGCTTCCCGACTGAATGATCGTATTCGCGCCGGTGGTGTGGGTGAGGTTGAGAGTGATCCGTCCGGGATCGCTGATTCCCACCGTCAGCGCGCCGGTGGCGGGATCGGTCAGGGTGGCGTTGATCAGGCCGCTGCCGAGATTGCCGATGCCGATCCCGGTCGCATAGGCGGTGCCGCCGGTTATGGTCAGGTTGCCGGATGTCGCAACGATGATCAGCGTGTCGGTAGAGGTGGCGGCCGTGCCGACATTCAGCGCAGTCAGAGTGTCGGTACTGGTGCCGCCGGTGCCCACATTGATGGTGCCGCTGTTGGACGTTGCCGTCATCGAGGTCGTGATCGGGCTGCTGCCCCCGAAGATCAGCGAATTGAAGGCGGTACCGCCGACGATGCCGGCGCCGGCAGTCCCCAAGGTCAGCGCCGTGGCGCCGCTATTGATGACGACCGCCGAGGTCAAAGCGAGATCCGTAAAGGTGCCGATGGACTGCGTACCCGTCGCGGTGCTGGTGTCGGTGATGGTCAGCGAGGTGGCGCCGAGGCCTGCGAAGGTGATGGCTTCGCTGCCGGCTCCGCTGCCGGTCATGTTCAGGGCGACGGTGGCGGCGCTGTCCGTGATGCCGCTGGCGGTCAGCGCCGCGGCGCCGGTGTTGTTGAAGGTCAGCGTGGCGGCCTGGTTGTCGGTGAAGGCGCCGATGGTCAAGGCGCCCGGCGAGCTATCATTGACCGTCAGCGACGTGGCGTTGGGCAGCGAGGCGATCGTCAGGCTGGTCGCGGTGGTGCTGGCCGAGGCGTCGGCGAGGGTGACGCCCGCCGCCACCGTATCGGAAATGGCCCCGACGGCGACGGTGCCGGAGGCCGTCCCGCCGATGGTCAGGCTGATCAGCGCGGCGGAACTGACGGTGCCGACCGTCAGGGTGGCGCTGCCCTTATTGGTGAGCGACAGGGTGGTCAGGGCGGCATCGGCGATGTTGCCGAGCGTCAGCCCGCCGGCCGCGCTGTCGGTGACGGTGATGGTGGGCGCCGCCGATACGCCGCTCAGCGGCAGGGTGACGAGGCCGGTCGCGGTACTGGTGTCGGTGATGGTCAGCCCGGCAGTGCCGGTGTCGTTCAAGGCGCCGGTGGTGATGGTGCCCGCGCCGCTGCCGGTGATGGTGACCGCGGTCAAGGCGGCGCTGCCGATCCCGCCGGCGCCGATGGTCATGGCGGCGCTGCCGGTATTGCTGAGCGCCAGGGTCGCCAGGGTGGCGTCGGAATAGGTGGAATTGTCGGTCAGGGTTCCCGCCGAACTGTCATTGATGGCCAGCGTCGACGCCGCCGACACGCCGCTCAGCACGATCACCGAGGCGCCGGTCGAGGTGCTGGTGTCGTTGACGGTGAAGGTCCCCGTGAGGGCATCGCTCAAGGCGCCGACATTGATCTTGCCGGTGCCGCTGCCGGCCAGATTGAGGGTCGCCAGCTTGTCGTCGGTCAAGGCGCCGGTCGCCAGCGTATCGGCGCCGGTCATGTTGAGGGTCAGCGAGCTGGGGCCGCCATTCAGCGTCAGCCCCATGGTGGTGGTGCCGGTTCCGAGATTGCTGTCATTGACGGTGACCGCGCCCGAGGTCGTCAGCGTCGCCGAGATGAAATAGACGTTGGTGGCTTGGCCGGCGACGCCGCCGGTCAGATTGATGGTGTTCAGCGTCGAGCTGGTCAAAGCGGATTGCGTCATGACCGCGCCGGCGACGGCGCTGTTGTTGTAAGTCGCCGAGGTCAGGCTGTTGTCGGTGAACGGGCCGATCGTCAAACCGGCGCTGCCGGTCGAGGTGTCGTTGACGATCAGGCCGGTGACGTCGCTCTTGCCGGTGCCGCCGGTGCCGGACATCTGGATGGTGTCGGTGCCGCTGGTCGCCTGGTAGTTGATGGTGAGGCCGGTGGACGCGGCGATGCTGGTGAAAGTGTCGGTGACGCCGCTCGACGGCCCCGTCAGCGTCACCACGCTGACGCCGGTTCCCAGGGTGAGGCTGGTCGCGGTGCCGGCCGGGATGGTGAAGCTGGAGCCGGACAGCGCGCCGCCGCCGAAGGTCGAGGCGGTGCTGCCGACGGTGACGTAACCGGCCGTGGCGGTCAGGGTCTGCGTTCCCGCCAGCTCCACCACCGTCGTATCGGTCTTGCTAAGAGTGCCGCTGGCGGTTTCCACGATATAGGTGTTCCCGCCATAGACGCCGTAAACCACCTTATGGGCGCTGGTGGCAGCGGTCTCGAGCGCCGCGATGGCGGTGGCGACGCTGGTGGCGGTGGTCAGGCTGGTGGCGGTCAGCGTGGACGAAGACGAATTGGTGTCGTTGCCAAAGGCGATGACGTCGCCGGTGGAGATCCCGGTGACCACCAGATTGGGGGCGGTGGCGTAATTATTGCCGGCGGCGCCGATGACGATGGCGTTGGGCGGGGTGGCGGCGCGGGCGGCCAGGGTGACGTTGAACGACGCCGTGGTGTCGAGCGAGGCGCCGCCGAGTTCGACCAGATTGGCACCGGTGCCGAGGGTGACCGAGACGGTGCCGGCGGTGCTGGCGTCCACCACCACATTGTTGCCGTTGCCGAGCTTGATGGTGTCGGTGTTGCCCGAGGCAGCGCCGTTGGTCAGGTTGACCGTGACATGGCTGTTGTCGGACCCGCCGGTGATCGTAACACCCGCGGTCGCGCCATCCTGCAGGCCATTGGTGGTCAGCGCCGTCGACGCTTGGCCCAGGGCCACGTTCGCGGACAAGGTCAACGCCGTCAGAGTGCCGTTGTTGATCGTGCCGATGGAATCGACCGCCGATCCGCCGTTGGAAATCGCCAGGGTCGCGGCGGATCCCGTCAGCGTGCCGATGGTGGTGACGCCGGATCCGCCGAGCGTCAGCGTGGTCAGCGCCGGGGCCGAGATGGAATTGATCGTCAGGCCGTAACCGTTCGTCGAGGCGTTATTGAGCGTAAGGCCGGTCGGCCCGGTGGTCGCCTCGGTCAGCGCCGAAAGGGTCAGGCCGGCATTGCCGGTCAGGTTGAGCGTCGACAACCCGTTATCGGTCAGGGTGCCGATCACGTGGGCGGCGGTGACGTTGGTCTCACCCGAGGCCAAATTGTTGGCGATAGAGACCGTGGCGATGCCGACACCGGCCGAATCCTGCAAGGCGAGGCTGTTCACCACCGAGGACATATTGACGCCGATCTTGTCGCTGGCGCCGGTGCTGTCGGCGTTCTTGACGGTAACCGACGCCCCGGCCGAAGCGTCGAGGGTCAGCGTGGCACTGGCCGCGACATTGGCGAAGGTGATGGTATTGGCGCCCTTCACCTCGAGGCCGGTGGCGGTGGGATCGATCACCGACAGATCGATCGAGCCGCTGACATTGGCCGCCACGCCGACGGTCTGGAATTTGACGAACATCCCCTTGGAGGCTGAGGTCAGCCCATAAGCGCCGCCCTCGAAGACGATCTCATTGGCGGTCGAACTGCCCCCGGTGAAGGTCTTGGTCGCGTCCACCAGGGCACTGACGGTGATGATGTCGGCGCCCGAGCCGGTGCCGGTAAAACTCTGGCTGGTATCGTCCAGCACGGCCGAGAAAGTGCCGGTCGAGCTATGGGTGATCGACAGCGCCTTGCCCAGCGCCGCAAGGCCGGTGCCGTGGACGCTGGCGCCGTCGCTGAAACCGGCGCCGCCGGTGACGGCCAGCGTCGTCAGCGAAGAATTGATGGTCAGCAGGGTCAGAGTCTGGGTGCCCGAGACGTTCAGCGTCGTCAAATTGGAATCGACGAAGGCCTTCATCGTCGAATCCGCCGTGATGGCCTGGATGTTGAGGGTCGTCACTTCCTTGTTGGTGTCGGTGATGGTGTTGTCGGCGGCCGACAGCCCGTTCACCAGCATGGTCAGCGCCACCGAGCCGGCCGTGTTGTTGTTGATGGTCACCGTGCCGGCGGTACCGCTCAGATCGAAGGTCTGCAGGGCATTGTCGTTGATCACCGAGCCGGCGCCGCTATTAGCCAGATTGACCGTGGTCAGCGTTCCGGCGCCGCCCGCGGCGAAGGCGGAATCATTGACCGTCACGGCGCCGTCGGTGGCCGCGGTGACGGCGGTCACGCCAGCCACCGGAGCCACCGCGGTGACGGCGGTCACGCCCTGCACGCCGGTGGCGGCGGTGACCGCCGCGACGCCGATGACGCCGGTGACCGCGGTGACCGCGGACTGCCCCGCCGATGCCGGGGTGCCGAGCACGATGATTTCCTGGGTCACCAATCCACCGGTCACGGTCAGGGCGGTGCTGCCCAGATTGGCGGTGGTGATGTGCGGCGTATTGTTCAGCGGGATGGTGGTGGTCGGCGAACCATTGACCACCGACGAGCCATAGGTGACCAGGCCGCCGCGGATGTCCGAGCCGACCTGTGTCTGATATTCCGGCGAATTGGTGAATTCCTGCACCAGCAGCGCGTTGGTGTAACCCTGCGAAATCTGGTTCTGGTAGAAGGCGGCCTCGGAGGCCGCCGGGATGCGGCCGAGAATATTCAGGTAGAGCGCATTCACCACGCCGCTATTGCTGCCCGAGATGGTCTGGAATTCAGGCGAATTGGCGAAGCCCGCGGCGATGCTGTTCCAGGTGGCCTGCGACACCGACGACGCGCCGAGGGCGACCTGGCTGGCGGTCAGGCCGGCTTCGACGAGACCGACATAATATTGGATCTCGGCCCCGCCGGGCGCGCGACCCAGCGCGCCCTCGTAATAGCGCACGACCTGCTGGACGATACTGGCCTCGGAGCTGGTCGCCATCGCCTGGGCAAGCCCCACCACGGTGTCGTCGCCGGAAACGGTCTGAGATGTCTGGACCCAGGTTGCGGCATTCGCTTGCGCCAGGGTGGAGGACTCGAACAGAACATTTTCCAGCAGGCTGACGACCTGCGCGGTGGTAACACTCATCAAACGTCTCCAAAGGACGGCAAAAGACCCTACTGGTACGGGTCAGTTGCCGTCTTCGGGCGGCCAACTATACTTCAGATCACGTCCGACTTGCTCATCGGAAGCTCGGTTATCGCCTTGCCGGTCAAGGCAAAAACGGCGTTGGCCAAGGCCGGCCCGAGCGGCGGCACGCCGGGTTCGCCGACGCCGCTGGGGTGAGCGCCCGAGGGAACGATATGGACTTCGATCTTGGGCATGTCGCTGATTCTCAGCGGCAGATAGGCGTCGAAATTGGTCTGATCGACCTTGCCGTCGGTGAAGGTGATCTCGTCGCGCAGGATGGCGCCTAAGGCATAGCCGATGCCGCCCTCCATCTGCGCCTTGACCACGTCGGGATTGACGGCGATGCCACAATCGACGGCGCACACCACGCGCTCGACCTTGATCTTGCCGTCCTTGGTCTTGCTGATCTCGACCACCTGGGCGACGTGGCTGCCGAAGGATTCCACCACCGCGACGCCGCGCGCATGGCCGGCCGGCAGTTTCTTGCTCCAGCCCGCCTTGTCGGCTGCCAGCTTCAGCACCGCGGCCGAACGGTCCTGGCCCTGCATCAGCGCCAGGCGGAAGGCGACCGGATCCTGCTTCGCCTCATGCGCCAGGCGATCGATCATGGTCTCGACCGCGTAACCGGTATGGGTGTGCCCGACCGAGCGCCACCACAGCACCGTGACCGGCGATTTGACGTTATGCACGTCGACATGGAAGTTCGGCACCGCGTAAGGCATGTCGGCGGCGCCCTCGACCGAGGTGCCGTCGACGCCGTTCTTGACCAGCACCTTCTCGAAGGGCGTGCCGATCAGGATCGACTGGCCGACCAGGCTGTGCTCCCAGGCCACCACCTTGCCGCTGGCATCGAGGCCGGCGCGCATCTTGTGGTAATTCATCGGCCGGTAATAACCGCCGGTGATGTCGTCCTCGCGCGTCCACACCAGCTGGACCGGATATTTGCCGCCGGTCGCCTTGGCGATCGACGCGGCCTCGGCGATGTAGTCGGCGGTGGCGGTGGCGCGGCGGCCGAAGCTGCCGCCGGCCCAGGTGGTGTGGATCTGCACCTGCTCGGGCTTGAGGCCGAGGATCGCGGCGGCGGTGCCCTGCTCGACGGTCTGGAACTGCGAGCCGGCCCAGATCTCCGCTCCCT